>ERZ795053.1182-NODE-1182-length-33324-cov-10.316872_pt1 | contig 33324 bp, 34 predicted proteins | sample MGYA00375137_ERZ795053 | MGnify/ENA primary metagenome ERZ795053 (study PRJEB30182, sample SAMN05720284) | activated sludge metagenome | isolation source: Anaerobic digester | place: Hong Kong | collected 2014-12-17 ...
CCATCATCATGCCGACAAGGTTCTTGCCGATGTCGTGGATGTCGCCCTTGACGGTACCGATCACCATCTTGCCGACCTTCGGCGCGCCGGTTTCGGCCAGAAGCGGCTTGAGGATCGCCATGCCGGCCTTCATCGCGTTCGCGGCCAGAAGAACCTCGGGGACGAACAGGATGCCGTCGCGGAAGTCGGCGCCGACGATCGTCATGCCGGCAACCAGGGCCTTGGTCAGGACGTCATAGGGCGCCCAGCCGCGTTCCAGAAGGATGTTGACGCCTTCCTCGATCTCTTCCTTGAGACCGTCATAAAGGTCGTCATGCATCTGCAGAACAAGCTCTTCGTCGTCAAGCTCGGAAAGGATGATTTCGTCGTCGGCCATGTTTCTCTCCTCGGAGTCCTTGGCCCGTTAATGCGTCCAATCCCCAGTAGCAACTTGGCGGTTTGCGACATCGGCAAGGCGCGGACCGACCTGTGCCGAATTCCTTGTCGTTGCCGCCACAGGGAGATTGCGAAAATGTTCACTTTATGTTCTAAATCTCGCATGCCCCTTCCACCCCCCGATCCCTTCCTTCGCCTGAGGGCGCGCGGCGCGACGACGAATGCGGCCGGTCGCTTCGAACGGCACGGTCGGGTCGCCGATAGCGACGGCTGGGATCTGCCCGAGGAGGAACGGCTCCTGCGCACCGAGGTGCGCGAGGAACGCCCCCGTTCGGTCATCAACCGCATCGCCTCGCCCGATCTGCCCTTCGACCGGACGCTCAACCCCTACCGGGGGTGCGAACATGGCTGCAGCTATTGCTTCGCCCGCCCGACCCATGCCTTCCTCGGCCTGTCTGCCGGGCTTGACTTCGAGACCCGCCTGGTCGCCCGGCCGGATGCCGCGCTTGTCCTCGCACGCGAATTCGCGCGGCGGTCCTACCGGCCCGCGCCGCTCGCCATCGGCACCAACACCGACCCCTATCAGCCGGTCGAGGGGCGCTATCGCATCATGCGCAAGCTGCTTGGCGTTCTTTCCGACTGGAACCACCCGGTCGCCATCGTGACCAAGGGCACGCTGATCGAACGCGACATCGACATCCTTGCGCCGATGGCCGAACGCGGGCTTGTGCAGGTGGGCGTATCGGTCACGACCCTCGATGCCGCGCTGTCGCGCCAGCTGGAGCCGCGTGCCCCGTCGCCGGCGCGCCGCCTCGCGACGATCGCGCGGCTTGCCGGGGCGGGGATCGCCGTGCGGGTGATGGTGGCGCCGGTGATCCCCGTCCTGACCGAGCCGGAGCTTGAACGGATCCTCGCCGCCGCGCGCGATCACGGCGCCAGGGCCGCGTCCTGGATCCTGCTGCGCCTGCCGCTGGAGGTCGCGCCGCTCTTTCGCGACTGGCTGGCGCGGAACGAACCGGGCCGGGCCGCGCATGTCCTCAACCGCCTGCGCGAGATGCGGGGCGGGGCGGATTACGACGCCGACTGGGGCAAGCGGATGCGCGGAGAGGGGGTGGCGGCACGGCTGATCGCGGATCGGTTCGACATCGCCGTTCGGCGGCTCGGCCTAGCGCGGGAACTTCCCGCCTTGCGCAGCGACCTTTTCGCGCCGCCGCCGCGCGCGGGCGATCAGCTTTCGCTTTTCTGACCGCTCTTCAGTCTGGCGCAAATACTCTCGGGGGGCGCGGGGGGCAGACGGCCCCCCGCCTTCTTCCGGTTCGCGCCTGCCCGCTCGCAGGCGCCGCAGAAACGGCCGTCTTCAGCCGCGGCGCCGGCCCCGGCGTTCGCGGCCCGGCGCGGCATCGTCATCGCCGGTTCCGTCCGAGGCGGAGGAAAAGCCGCCAAGCTTGCCCGCGATCTCGTCCAGCGTCGGGCGCGGACCGCGCGGGCGCGTCTCGAGCGCGTGGCGCATCGCCTTCAGATGTTCGGGCATGGTCCCGCAGCAGCCGCCGATGATCGTCGCCCCGGCGTCGCGCGCCAGAACGGCGTATTCGGCCATCAGTTCGGGCGTGCCGTCGTAGTGGATGTGCCCGTCGTGGTATTTCGGGATGCCGGCGTTGCCCTTCGCGATCACCGGGCGTTCGGGTCCGGCGGCGACGAAGCCAAGCACCGTGCGCAGAAGGTCCGCCGCGCCCACCCCGCAGTTCGCGCCGAAGGCGATCGGCGGGTTGGCAAGCTTGTCGACCATCGCGACCATCTGCGCCGAGGTCAGGCCCATCATCGTGCGCCCGGCGGTATCGAAGCTCATGGTGCCGCACCAGGGCATGTCCACCCTGGCAAAGGCCTCGGCCGCGGCGCGAAATTCTTCCGCTGCGGAAATCGTCTCGATCCAGAGGACATCGGCCCCCGCATCCTTCAGCGCCTCGGCCTGTTCGTGAAAGATCTCGACGGCGATTTCGTGGGTCAGCGACCCCATCGGCGCCATGATCTCCCCCGTCGGTCCGATCGAGGCGGCGACCACGACCGGCCGCCCGGCGGCGTCCGCCACTTCCCGCGCAAGGGCGACGCCGGCGGCGTTGATCTCGCGCACGCGGTTCGCCGCGCCATGCAGTTTCAGCCGGCTCGCGTTGCCGCCGAAGGTATTGGTCAGGAAGATGTCGGACCCGGCCTCGACCGCGCCACGGTAAAGCTTGCGGATGTTATCGGGCTCCTCGATGTTCCACATCTCCGGGGCCTCGCCCGACGACAGCCCCATGTTGAACAGGTTCGTGCCGGTCGCGCCGTCGGCCATCAGCCAGTCGCGCGTCTCAAGCAGGCGGGTAAGAAGATCGCTCATCGGAATGCCTTTCTGCAACGGCCGCCCGGATTGGGGCGGGTTGCGGACCGATGTGCCACGAAGGCGGGCGGGATTCAATTTCATCCTGATCAGGTTGGTGATGAATCCCGTTCATGCGGGCGGCCGGGCGGCACAGCGGCGGCGGAAAGCGGATCGCCCAGCCAAGATCCGCCGCCCCGGCCAGAAGCGCGATCCAGGACGGGGCGGCGACATAGAGCGTTTCGGCCCGCGGACCGAAGGCGGCCTTGAACTGGCGCAGCCCCGAGGCGGGCCGGGCAAGGCGGCGCCAAAGCGCGGCAGGCGCGCGTGGTCCGGGGCAAGCGTCGGGCGGCAGGTAGGGAACCGCAGCCAGCGACAGGCGGGGAATGTTCGACCGCCGGGCCGATGCGATCGCCGCGCCGATCAACGCCTGCATGGTGCCATCCGGGCAGTCCGGAGCCTGGCGCATCAGGTCGAGCGTCCATTCCTCGCGGCCGCGGTGAAACGTCGCGAAAGCCACCAGCCTGCCGCCCGCACGGGCCAGAAAGACCTGCTGACAGGACAGGTATCCGCCGGAAAAGCGGCCCATGGACAGCCCGCGTTCGCCGCCGTTGCGTGCCGCCCAGCCCCGCGCGATCTGCCCCATCGCAGCAAGCGGCAGCGCGTCGCCCGGCGCGCGTTCGCCGATCGTTACCCCCGCCGCATCGGCCCGCCGCAGCTTGCGCCGCAACCGCGCCTGCCGGTGACCGGCGTCGGTCCAGCTCAGCGGGCAAAGCCAAAGTTCCTCGGCGACGGGGAAGACCTTCCATCCCGCCCGGCGCGCGGCGGCCGCCGTGCGTGCGCCTGCCTTGTAAAGGCAGGGGCGCAGCCCGGCCGCGCGGGCCCGCCGGGCGATCAGCCGCAACAGCGCCGCCGGATCTGCCGCGCCCAGCGGGTCGCCGATCGCCGCCAGCGATCCACCCGCCCGCGCCACCACCCATCCGGCCCGCCCGTTGCCCAGGGCGATCACCCCGTGCCCGGCCTGCCGCGCCAGCCCCGCCTCAGCGCGCCGCGCGCGGGCGACCAGGCGGCGCGCCCGCCGCCAGCCCGTCGCGGGCAGCGCCCCGGCGCCGCGCGGCCCCCGCCAGAGGGCGTATCCCGCCCAGATCGCGGGCAGCGCGTAGTAGACCGCCCGAAAGGCCAGGATCGCGGCCAGAAGCGGCTCCGGCGCCGCGCCGGGCAAGGCCGCGATCATCACCGCCTCGAACGCGCCGACACCGCCGGGAAGCCCCGACAGAAGCGCCGCCCCCAGGGCCAGAAGGTAGACGGCAAGGAAACCCGCAAAGCCGATGTCGACCGCGCCCGGCAATAGGACCCAAAGCGCCAGCGCCGCCGCGACGGTATCCGCCGCCGCCAGCGCGACAAGACGCAGCGCGAAGGGCAGGGCAGGGAGCGCCCTGACCCGCCCGGCCCAAAGCGCGGCGGCCAGCGCCGCAAGCCCCGCCGTGGCCAGATCTGCGAGCGGCGATGGCAGGCCGGGCGCCAGCGGAAAGATCGCGAGCGTCAGGCACAAGAGCACCGCCCAGGCCGACAGGAAGGACAGCGCGACGGCGACGGTCTGCCGCGTGGCCGCCGCCAGGCCGAGCCCCGGCAGCAGACGCCAGCGCACCAGCGCGCCGCTGACGACGCCAAGGCCCAGCACCTGCGACGCCGCGATCGCCGCCGCCCCCGCCCGCCGCGCCGCGCGGGCGGGAATTGCCGGCCCGCCGCCATCTCCGCCGCCATCGGCTTTGCCCTGCGCCAGTTCGGCCAGCACCAGTGCGTCATAGCGCCCGACGGCGCGGAAACTGACCGCTGTCAGCGCCATCGCGCCCAGCCAGCCGGCCCAGCCGGTCTGCCGCAGCGCCGCGGCAAGTGCGCCGGGATCGACCTCGGCCATGCGTTCCGAGAGGAGCCAGATCGCGGCAAGCGCGATCGCAGCGACCGGGGCCTGCCGGATCGCCGCGCCCGCCAGACGGCGAACCGGCGCGCCCGGTGCCTGCCCTGAAGGATCCTTGCCCGCGTCCATGCCACCCGCCCTTGTCCTGACCCGCCCGCGACCCTTCCACGGGGGCGGTTTCGCGGGTCTTAAGACGCAAGGGCGGAAGTCGCTAAAATGCGAAGGGCCGCGGCATGGCTGCGGCCCTTCGGGAAAGCGGTGGCGAAAGCCTTCAGATCTCGGTCATGATCTGGCGCTTGGCCTCGTCCATCAGTTCGAACATCTTGGCGCGGATCGTCGCCTCGTCGGCGCGCTCGCCCAGATCGCCCGCGACCTTGCGGAACACGTCCTCGTCTCCGGCTTCCTCGAAGTCTGCCACGACGACCTCCTTGGCGTAGGCCGCGGCGTCATCGCCGGTCTTGCCCATCAGCCCCGCCGCCCAGAGGCCCAGAAGCTTGTTGCGCCGGGCCTCTGCCTTGAAGCGCAGTTCCTCGTCATGGGCGAACTTGTTCTCGAAGGCATTCTCGCGATCGTCGAAGGTGGTCATGGAGGAGGTTCCCTGTATGCTGCTGTCCCCTTCCATATGCCTGCCGCGCGGCTTCGCTGCAAGCCCTGCCGAAACCTGCGGCCTTTGCCTTGCGGGACAGGACGCCTTGCCCTATAGGGGCCGCAACAACGGGCGTCCCGCCCGCCGAACGGAGCTGCCATGGCACGTCGCAAGAAAATCTACGAAGGCAAGGCGAAGATCCTCTACGAAGGCCCTGAGCCGGGAACCTTCATCCAGTACTTCAAGGATGACGCGACCGCCTTCAACGCGCAGAAGAAGGCGACGATCGAGGGCAAGGGCGTGCTGAACAACCGCCTCAGCGAATTCTTCATGCAGGGGCTGACCAATATCGGCGTGCCCAACCACTTCATCCGCCGCGTCAACATGCGCGAACAGCTGATCCGCCAGGTGGAGATCATTCCGCTGGAAGTGATCGTGCGCAACTTCGCCGCCGGCTCGCTCTCCAAGCGGCTCGGGATGGAGGAGGGGACGCCGCTGCCGCGCCCCATCGTCGAATACAGCTACAAGAACGACGCGCTCGGCGATCCGATGGTGAGCGAGGAATACATCGTCGCCTTCGGCTGGGCCAACCAGCAGGACCTTGACGACATCGTGGCCCTGGCGCTTCGGGTCAACGACTTCCTCTCGGGCGTCTTCTACGGCGTTGGCATCAAGCTTGTGGACTTCAAGATCGAGATCGGGCGGATCTGGGACGGCGACTTCATGCGCCTGATCGTCGCCGACGAGATTTCGCCCGACAGCTGTCGGCTGTGGGATATCAAGACGGGCCAGAAGCTCGACAAGGACGTGTTCCGCCGCGACCTCGGCAGCCTGACCGACGCCTATTCCGAAGTGGCCCGGCGCCTTGGCGTGCTGCCGACCCAGGCCACCCACCTCGGCAAACCGACGCTGATCAACTGAAAGGCACCCCGATGAAAGCCCGTGTCCATGTCATGCTGAAGGACGGCGTCCTCGACCCGCAGGGCGAGGCGGTGAAACACGCGCTCGGCACGCTCGGGTTTTCGGGCGTCGAGGGTGTGCGTCAGGGCAAGGTGATCGAGCTTGACCTGGCCGCGACCGACCGCGCCGCGGCCGAGGCCGAGGTGAAGGCGATGTGCGAAAAGCTTCTCGCCAATACCGTGATCGAGAAATACACCGTCGAACTGACGGGCGAGACCGCCTGATGCGCGCCGCGGTCCTCACGGGGTTCCGCGCGCCGCTTGAAATCTCGGACCTGCCCGATCCCGACTGCCCCGACGACGGCGTCGTCCTGAGGGTGCTGGCCTGTGGCGTCTGCCGGTCCGACTGGCACAGCTGGACCGGCGCCGATCCCGATGTCGTCCTGCCCCATGTGCCCGGCCACGAATACTGCGGCGTGGTCGAGGAGACGGGCCCCCGGGTCAGCCGCTGGCGCCGCGGCGACCGGGTCATCGCGCCCTTCATCCTTGCCTGCGGCCAGTGCCCGGCCTGCGCGGCCGGCAACCAGACGACCTGTCCGTCGCAGATCATCCCGGGCTTCACCCATCCCGGCGCCTTCGCCGAAAGGATCGCCGTGGCGCGCGCCGATCACAACCTCACGGCGCTGCCCGCCACGATGGACCCGGCGCTGGCCGCCGCGCTCGGCTGTCGCGTCACGACCGCCTGGCACGGGCTCACCGGGCGCGCGGCCTTGCGCCCCGGCGAATGGCTTGCCGTCTTCGGGACCGGCGGCGTCGGCCTTTCCGCGCTGATCCTCGCCAAGGCGATCGGCGCGCGGGTGGTGATGGTCGATGTCGTCGCCGCCAAGCTCGCGCATGCGCTGGCCCATGGCGCCGACGCGGTGGTCAACGCCGCCGACACCGACGCGCCCGCCGCCATCCGCGAGATCACAGGCGGCGGCGCCGACGTCGCGGTAGAGGCGCTGGGGATCGCCGAAACCACCGCCAGCGCGCTGAAATCGCTCAGGAAGCTTGGCCGCATGGTCCAGATCGGCATGCCCGCCGGGCCGCATGTGACCATGAACCTGCCGATGGATGCGGTCTATTCCGGCCAGCTCGCGATCTTCGGCACCCGCGGCATGCCCGCCTGGCGCTACCCGAGCCTTCTTTCGCTGATCGAGGCGGGCGGGGTCGATCTTTCACCGCTCATCGCCCGCCGCATCGCGCTATCGGCCGCCTCGGGGGAACTCGCGGCCTTCGACAGCCCCGCGCCGCCGGGCGTCGCGGTGATCACGGACTTCGGCCGCTGATGGTTCATCTTGCGCCAAATACCTCGGGGTTTGGGGCAGCGCCCCAATCCGCCGCTGGTACCCGCGCGCGCTTTGCGCTATCTGCGCGCCATGGACCGCAACCGGGCCGACAGGCCCGGCTCCAGCCACGCCCAAAAGCCGAGGACCGCCCATGAAAGCCGCCGTCATCACCTTCCCCGGATCGAACTGCGACCGCGATCTTGCCGTGGCCTTCGAAAAGGCCGGGGCGGATGTCGTCCGCGTCTGGCACAAGGACGCCGACCTGCCCAGGGGGATCGATATCGTCGGCATCCCCGGCGGGTTTTCCTTCGGCGACTACCTGCGCTGCGGGGCCATCGCGGCCCAGTCGCCGGTGATGCGGTCGGTGGCGGACTTCGTCCATGCGGGTGGCCATGCCATCGGCATCTGCAACGGGTTCCAGGTGCTGACCGAAACCGGTCTCCTCCCCGGCGCGCTGATGCGCAACGCGGGGCTGAAGTTCGTCTGCAAGCCCGTCGATCTGCGTGTCGCGACAGCCGACAGCGTCTTTACCTCGGGCTGGGCGGCGGGCGACCTCGTGCGGGTGCCGATCGCCCATCACGATGGCAACTACACGATCGACGCCGAGGGACTCGCGCGGCTCAGGGACGAGGACCGCATCGCCTTTACCTATGTGGACAATCCCAACGGCGCGACGGCCGACATTGCCGGGGTCCTCTCCGGGAACCGCCGCGTCCTCGGCATGATGCCCCACCCCGAACGGGTGGTGGAAGCTGCGCAGGGCGGCACCGGCGGCGCGGTTCTCTTCCGTTCGCTGATGAGCGCGATGGCGCTTGCCTGACGCGCCCCGGCTTGAGGCGACACCGGCCTGCGGGTAGGATCGCGCCATCATGCCGGGTGCAGACCAGACAGAGATGCCGCGTGCCCTGCCGGGCCGATCCGCCACGCGCGGTCGGTGGCTCCTGCGCGGGGTGGCGGTTGCTGTCATTGCGATCGCGGCGGCGGTCATCTGGTACACCAATGCCTTCCTGACCCGGAGTTTCACGGACTCCACCCGGGGCCGCGCCGAGGTGCGGCTGGCGCTTTACACCGGCAACATCCTGACCGAACTGCAACGGACCTCGGTCGTGCCGCTCCTGCTGACGCGCGACCCCTCGCTGGCCGGTTCATTGACCGCCGGCGAATATTCGATGACCTCGCAGAAGCTGATCTCGGCCCAGGCCGAGATTGGCGCCGCCTCGATCCAGCTTCTCGACATCAGCGGCCGGACTGTCGCCGCGACCGACCGCAACAAGATCGGAACGAATCTTGGCCAGACGCCGCAGTTCGTCGAGGCGCTGCGTGCGCGCGATACGATCTTTACCGTCGCGGCGCGCGAAAGCGGCGGGTTCGACTTTGCCTACTCCCGGTCCATCCATGTCGATGGAAAGGTCGTCGGGGTCATCCTCGTCGCCGCCGAACTGGCGAAGTTCGAACGCGGCTGGGCGGGATTTGCCGACGCGGTCGCGGTCATCGACAGTTCTGGCACCGTCATCCTTGCGACCGAGCCGCGCTGGCGCGGGCGAAGCCTGGACGAGGCGCTGGCGATCAGCCCGCCCGACACCGCGATCGGGCGGGCCGTCCGTGCCACCTATGACTGGGCGAATTCCCATCCCGATGCCTATGTCCGCGGCGAGGCGGTGTTGCGCAACGAGGCGCGGGTGCCCTTCCGGGGATGGCGGATCGTGTCCTTCACGACCTATGATTCGATTCGCGAGCGCGTGAACGCGGTCCTGTCGCTCGAAATCATGGGATTTGCGCTCCTGATGGCGGCGGCCTTCTGGTTCCTGTCGCGGCGAGCCCGGAACGAGACCGCCGTCTTCCGCCGGGAATCGGCGGAACTGCGCCAGCTCAATGCGCGGTTGCAGCGGGAAATCGCCGAACGCGAGAAGGTCCAGAAAGACCTCGCCGTGGCCGAGCAGACGCTGGCGCAATCGTCAAAACTGGCCGCGCTTGGCGAGATGTCGGCAGCCGTCAGCCACGAGCTGAATCAGCCCCTTGCGGCAATGAAGACCTACCTTGCCGGTGCCCGTCTGCTCTTGCAGCGCCGCCGCGCCGAAGAGGCGCTTTCCTCCTTCCAGCGCATCGACGACCTGATCGAGCGGATGGGCGCGATCACCCGCCAGCTGAAAAGCTATGCCCGCAAGGGCGGAGAGGCGTTTGAGCCAATAGACGTTCGCAATTGCGTGTCCTCTGCGCTGTCGATGATGGAACCGACTCTGCGGTCGGGAAAGATCCGCATCACCCACACGCTGCCGCGCACGCCGGTCATGGTCATGGCCGACCGGATCCGCCTGGAACAGGTGCTGATCAACCTCTTGCGCAATGCCGTCGACGCCACCCGCGACATCGCCGCGCCGCAGGTCGAGATCCTCTTGTCGGCGGGCGAGACGGCGACCCTGACGGTGCGCGACAACGGTCATGGCATCGCCAATCTCGACGAGCTTTTCGAGCCTTTCTACACCACCAAGAAGCCCGGCGACGGTGTCGGCCTCGGGCTTGCCATTTCCTCGGGGATCGTGAACGACCTTGGGGGACGGCTGACGGCGCGCAACGCGCCGGGCGGGGGGGCTGTTTTCGAAGTGCAGCTTCCCATATTGCAAGACAAGACCCGCGCGGCGGAATGAGGTGACCATGGCCCGGATGATGAAGATCGCGATCGTCGACGACGAACAGGACATGCGCCAGTCGATCAGCCAGTGGCTTGCGCTGTCGGGCTTCGACACCGTCACCTATCCCTCGGCGGAAGAAGCGCTGAAGGTGATCGGGGCGGACTGGCCCGGTGTCGTCGTCTCCGACATCAAGATGCCGGGGATGGACGGGATGCAGTTCCTCAAGAAGCTGATGAGCGTCGACAGCGGCCTGCCGGTCATCATGATCACCGGTCACGGCGACGTGCCGATGGCGGTGGAGGCGATGCGGGTCGGCGCCTACGACTTTCTGGAAAAGCCGTTCAACCCCGACCGCATGACCGAACTTGCCAAGCGCGCGACCCAGGCGCGGCGCATGACGCTCGACAACCGCGCGCTGCGTCGCGAGCTGGCGGACGGCACGACGCTGATGAAGAAGCTGATCGGCAATTCGCCGGCGATGGAACGCCTGCGCGAGGATATCCTTGATCTTGGCCAGGCCGACGGCCACGTCCTGATCGACGGCGAGACGGGAACCGGCAAGACGCTGGTGGCGCATGCGCTCCATGCGGTCGGTCCGCGCGCGGGCAAGAAGTTCGTCGTCGTCAGCTGCGCGGCCTTCGCCGAAGAGATGCTGGGCAAGCGGCTTTTCGGACCGATGGAGGAGGGCGGGCAGATCCCGCTGGTCGAGGAGGCGCGCGGCGGCACGCTTGTCCTTGAGGACGTGGAGGCGCTGAGCCACGCGCTGCAGTCGCGGCTCCTGACCTTCATCAACGACCAGGGCACCCCGGCCGAAACCCGCATCATCGCGATCTGCAACGATCATGAACAGGGCCACACGGTCGAGGACGCGCTGCGCCCCGACCTTTACTATCGTCTTGCCGCGCTGAAGATCATGTTGCCGCCGCTGCGGTCGCGCGGCGAAGATATCCTGGTGCTCTTCACGCGCCTTTCCGAACAGTTCGCCGAGGAATACGGCTGCGAGGCACCGCAGGTCACCGCGCAGGAGGCCGCGCAGCTTCTGCAGGCGCCCTGGCCGGGCAACGTCCGCCAGCTGATCAACGTCGCCGAACGCGCGGTCTTGCAAAACCGCCGCGGCACCGGATCCATCGCCTCGCTCCTGATGTCGGAGAACGAGGAGGCGGACCAGACCATGACGACGGAGGGCAAGCCCCTGAAGGAATATGTCGAAAGCTTCGAGAAGATGCTGATCGACAACACCATGCGCCGCCACCGCGGATCGATCACCGCGGTGATGGAGGAATTGTGCCTGCCACGCCGGACACTGAACGAGAAGATGGCGAAATACGGGCTTCAGCGGCAGGATTACCTCTGACCATGCGAGAGCCCGAAGGCCGGGGGCGCCGCCCCCGGACCCCCGGAGTATTTCGGCCAGAATGAAGAGCCGCGGGCCGCGGGCGCCGGTCGGCGTTTCCCTGCCCGCATTTTCGCCATTGTCTTTGCGCCTGCAAACTCGCTAATGTCGGGGCAGGCCGGTCCGGGGCGCATTTCGTGTCCGCCGGCGTGACGAATTCTCTGCCCGGTCCGGTGACGGACCCCGGCAGGTGACATTGGCCGGAAGGCCGATCAAACACCCCGCCGCCTTCCGGCGCGGGGCTCAGCAAAGGGTGCCCCCAGGGGCATTCAGGACAGAAACGCGATGTCAATCGACGCAGGAAATGACGAGAGGGCAGGCGCAGGAACGCCCGCCCGTGCCGTTGCTGCGCCGACCGGCAACGCCACAGCACAACATGCCCCCGACCGTTCCCGCCCGCCAGGACGGGCGCGGCCAGGTGCATGCGGAACCCATTCATGGCCAAGAAAATGCTCATCGATGCCACCCACGCGGAAGAGACCCGCGTCGTGGTGGTGGACGGAAACAAGGTCGAGGAATTCGACTTTGAAACAGTCAACAAGCGCCAGCTAGCCGGAAACATCTATCTTGCGAAGGTGACGCGCGTCGAGCCGTCGCTGCAGGCGGCCTTTGTCGATTACGGCGGGAATCGCCACGGCTTCCTCGCGTTTTCGGAAATCCATCCGGATTACTACCAGATCCCCGTCGCCGACCGTCAGGCGCTTCTTGCCGAGGAGCGCGCCTATGCAGAGGCGATGGAGGCGGAGGAGCCGTCCCGGTCGCGCCGCCGCCACAAGTCGCGCCACCAGGCCGAGGCCGCAGGCAGCCAGGACGCGACGCTTCGCAGCGACGAGATCCCCGGAATGGCCGTCGTCGATCTGTCCGAAGTGGAAGACGCCGCGCAGAGCGGCGCGGCGCCGGCAGACCCGGCTGACGATGCCATCGCCGGTGCCATCGAGGCGGGCGCTGGCGACGATGCCGGCAACGTCGTGACCGAGGAACCCTATGTCGCCGCTGACCACGCCTCCGACACCGACGACGAGATCGAGTCGGTCGCCGAGGAGGACGTGGCCGAGGAGATTCGTCAGCCCCGCAAGCCGCGGCCGCGCAAGTACAAGATCCAGGAGGTCGTGAAGGTCCGCCAGATCATGCTGGTGCAGGTGGTCAAGGAAGAACGCGGCAACAAGGGCGCGGCGCTGACGACCTACCTAAGCCTTGCCGGCCGCTACTGCGTCCTGATGCCCAACACCGCGCGCGGTGGCGGGATCAGCCGCAAGATCACCAATGCCGCCGACCGCAAGAAGCTGAAGGAAATCGCGACCGAGATCGAGGTGCCCGAGGGCGCCGGTCTGATCATCCGCACCGCCGGCAGCCAGCGGACCAAGACCGAGATCAAGCGCGACTACGAATACCTGATGCGGCTTTGGGAACAGATCCGCGACCTGACGCTGAAGTCGATCGCGCCCGCGCCGATCTATGAGGAAGGCGACCTGATCAAGCGCTCGATCCGCGACCTTTACAACAAGGACATCGACGAGGTCCTGGTCGAGGGCGACAAGGGCTATCGCGCGGCCAAGGACTTCATGAAGATGATCATGCCGTCCCATGCCAAGAACGTGAAGCACTATGCCGAGGCGCTGCCCCTCTTCGCGCGCTACCAGGTGGAAAGCTACCTGGCCGGGATGTTCAACCCGGTCGTGCAGCTGAAATCCGGCGGCTACATCGTCATCGGCGTGACCGAGGCGCTGGTGGCGGTCGACGTGAACTCCGGCCGGGCCACCAAGGAAGGCTCGATCGAGGAGACGGCGCTCAAGACCAACCTCGAGGCCGCGGACGAGGTGGCGCGCCAGCTCCGGCTGCGCGACCTGGCCGGTCTGATCGTGATCGACTTCATCGACATGGAGGAGCGCAAGAACAACGCCTCCGTCGAAAAGCGCCTGAAGGAACGGCTGAAGACCGACCGCGCGCGCATCCAGGTCGGTCGGATCTCGGGCTTTGGCCTTCTTGAGATGAGCCGCCAGCGGTTGCGCCCCGGCATGCTCGAATCGACGACGCAGCCCTGCGCGCATTGCCACGGAACCGGGATCATCCGATCCGACGACAGCCTTGCGCTGCAGATCCTGCGCCAGCTTGAGGAAGAGGGCACGCGCAAGCGGTCGCGCGAGGTGCTTCTGAAGGCGCCGGTCGCGGTGGTCAACTTCCTGATGAACCAGAAGCGCGAGCATGTCGCCCAGATCGAGGCGCGCTATGGTCTGTCGGTGCGGATCGAGGCGGAACCCTCGCTGATCAGCCCCGATTACGTGATCGAGAAGTTCAAGACCGCGACCCGCTTCGTGCCAGAGGTCCAGGCGACGGTCGTGTCGGTCGATGCGACGCTGATGCCCGAGATCGAGGACGAGGAGATCGAGGACGAACTGGACGAGGCTGAGGACGAGGAAGAGACCTCGGCCGTCGCCACGCCGCAGGCCGCCGAGGGCGAACCGGGCCGCAAGAAGAAGCGCCGTCGCCGCCGCCGCCGCAAGGGCGGCAATGGCGAGGGGCGCGCGGGCGAGGCCGATCCGTCGGGCGCCACCGAGTCCGAAGCCGACAGCCCGGCAGGTTCGCAGGACGACGCGGCAAGCGACGCCGAGGCGCAGGACGCCGCGGTCGAGGCGACGGAGGCCGCTGCAAAACCGAAGGCACGCCGCGGCCGGTCGCGCAAGTCCGCGAAGGCTGAGGTCACGGATGCGCCTGCCGAACCCGCAGGGGAAGCCGCCGCAGGGGCACCGGCAGAGACCGCCGACGCCGCCTCAGAAGTGCCTGCCAAGCCGAAGCGGACCCGCAAGCCACGCGCCGCGAAGGCGGATGCGACGGCCCCCGAGGCCACGGCCGAAGCGACCGCAGAGGTGCCCGCGGAACCCGCCGCAGAGGTGCCCGCCGAGGCGCCGAAGCCCGCGCGTGCCCGCAAGCCGAGGTCAAAGGCCGCAAAGGCGGCAGAGGTCGCGCCCGCAACGGAAGCTGCGCCGGAAGCTGCAACGGAAACCGCGCCGGAAGCCGCCCCCGTGGCAGCGTCCGAGGCAGCCCCGGAGGTCGTACAGCCCGAACCGGCGCCGGTCGAACAGCCGGCGATGGAAACGGCGGAAGCGGGCAGCGGGCTGCAGCCCGATCCGGCAGAGGCCGAGGCGGCCGGGTCCGACCCGGACAAGCCCAGGCGCCGGGGCTGGTGGTCCCTCGGGCGCTGAGGAAAGATCGGAATGCGCCGGGCAGATGCCCGGCGTTTTCCTGACCGGCCACGGGCTTGTGATCGGCGTTGAGCGCGCAAGCGGATGATCCTGACCCGGGCCTGCGTTAAGGAGTGGCCATGTTCGACCCAAGCTTCCTGACCGGCGGGTTTCCCCTGGCTGCCTTTGTCGCCCTTCTTGCGGGCGTGCTGTCCTTCGTCAGTCCCTGCGTGCTGCCGGTGGTGCCGTCGTACCTTGCCTATATGGCCGGGATCGGCATGGGCGAGATGGAGGGGCAGGCCCGCGCCCGGCGCGCCGCGCTTCTGGCGGCGGTGTTCTTCGTCCTGGGGCTGTCGACCGTCTTTCTCCTGCTGGGCATCGCGGCCTCGGCGCTTGGCCGCTTCCTCTTGCAAAACCAGGACTGGTTCTCGACCGGGGCGGGGATCGTCGTGATGATCTTCGGCGCGCATTTCATCGGTGTGTTCCGCATCCCCTTCCTGGACCGGGAGGCGCGAATCGACGCGGGCGACCGGGGCGGCAGCGCCTTTGGCGCCTATCTTCTGGGCCTTGCCTTCGCCTTCGGCTGGACCCCCTGCATCGGCCCGCAACTGGGCATGATCCTGACACTTGCGGCCGAGGACGCGAGCTTGCCGCGCGGTGCGGCGCTGCTGGCGGTCTATGCCTTCGGGCTCGGGATCCCGTTCCTTCTGGTGGCGGCCTTCTTCCCGCGCCTCAAGGGGGCGATGGCCTTTCTCAAGCGCCACATGGCGCGGATCGAGAAGATCATGGGCCTGCTCTTGTGGACGATCGGGTTGATGATGGTTACCGGCAGTTTCAGCGCCTTTTCCTACTGGCTGCTGGAGACCTTTCCGGCGCTGGGGCTGGTCGGCTAGGGCGCCGCGCGGCCCGCTTGACTTTCCCGCTTCGATTGACGATAAGCCCGCATCCCGGTGGGCTGCCGCCCGCTCGGGCATGACCATTTTTTGCAATGACGCTCCCGCAAGGGGCGCGCTGTCCGAGGCGGCCGCAGGGCCGGAAACACCCGAAAGGGGGCCACAGGGCGCGGAAACGATGAAGGAAAGACCCATGTTCGCGGTCCTCAAGACCGGTGGCAAACAGTACAAGGTCCAGGCGGGCGATGTCCTGCGCGTGGAACTTCTGGCCGCCAACGCCGGTGACAAGATCCAGTTCAACGAAGTTCTGATGATCGGCGGCGATGCCCCGGTTCTCGGCAGCCCCCTTGTCGCGGGCGCGGCCGTTCAGGCCGAAGTGATCGACCAGATCAAGGCCGACAAGGTCATCACCTTCTGGAAACGCCGCCGCAAGCATTCGTCGCAGCGCACCCGTGGCCACCGTCAGAAGCTGACGCTCGTCCGCGTGACCGACATCCTCGCCTCGGGCGCGGACAAGTCGGGCGTCGCAGCGGCGACCGGCACCTATGCCGCCCGCGTCGCGGCGCACAATGCCGAAGCCAAGCCCGCCGAGGCCCCCGCCAAGGCCGCCGGGGCCAAGCGCGCCTCGAAAAAAGCCGAAGCGTAAGGAGTAGCACCCCATGGCACACAAGAAAGCAGGCGGTTCCTCCCGCAACGGCCGCGACAGCGCGGGCCGTCGACTCGGCGTGAAACTGTTCGGTGGCCAGCAGGCCCAGCCGGGTTCGATCATCGTTCGCCAGCGCGGCACCACCTGGTGGCCAGGCGAGGGCGTCGGCATGGGTCGTGACCACACGATCTATGCGACGGTCGATGGTCGCGTGACCTTCAAGCAGGGTCTCAAGGGCCGCACATTCATTTCGGTTCTCCCCGTGGCGGAGGCAGCCGAGTAAGCCGAACCCGTACAATCGGTTTGTAAATGGGGGATCGGCCGAAAGGCCGGTCCCCTTGCCGTTCCACCGGCAGGGTTCCGGGGGAGGCGGTTCAAATCCGGGTCCCGGCATCGTGATGCGGACCGGCCACAAGATGGGATTGTTCCCGCCATGTATACGCCCCATTTCGCAACTATGGGCATGACAGGACGACCGGCCGAAGCGCCGGGCAGAACGGCACCACGGACGGGTGATCGGCGCGGTGAAACGCGGGACGCCTGTCCCTGGCACTGGAGGAGGGACGGAATGATTCAGGAACAGCTCGGGCTTCTGCCGGTGATCCAGGCGGAGCGTTTCGTGCTGCGTCCCCTCCGGCGTTCGGACGCGGGTCTCATTGCCTTCTACACCGCCGACAGACGGGTGGCCGAGGGCACCCGGGTGATCCCCCATCCGCTGCCGCCCGGCGCGACCGAAGCCTATGTCGACCGCTGCCTGACCGAGGGCTGCGGCGAGGACATCTGGGTGATGGACGGCGCCGCGCACGGGATGGACGAGGTCCTGGGCCTTGTCAGCCTGACCCGCATGGATCGCGGGCAAAGCGAAATCGTCTACTGGGTCGCGCCCGCCTTCTGGAATACCGGCCTCGCCTCCGAGGCGGTCAACGCCATGGTCGGCGCGAACCCGCACGAGGCGCGGACGCTTTTCGCCGAGGTGTTCCAGGACAACCCCGGTTCGGCGCGCGTGCTGACCAATGGCGGGTTCGAATATCTTGGCGACGCCGAGGCATTCTCGGTCGCGCGCGGCGCCATGGTTCCGACCTGGACCTATATCCGCAAGATGGTGTGACCGGGCTCCGTCGATCCGGTTGACCTTCGCGTCATCGCCGCATTCTATGCGGTGGATCGCAGGGATGCGACAGCGTGGCGCGACAGGTCGGGGGAACGGCGTGGCATTCGAAGGCGGCAAGGGGCGCGGGCTCGTGTTCGAGGCGGTCCCCGACAGCGGGCAGGTCCGGGTCAGGATCGACGAGGCGGGACGGCCGAAATACCTTTGGCCGAACCGCACGCTCCTGCCCGACGCGGCGATCGAGCGATTGCGCAAGCGCGCCACGTTCTTTTTCTTCCCGCCGCCCCGTCCGGTGGAACACAAGGGCGTTTCCTGGATCGTCAACCTGTGCGCCGACGCCGACGAATACCGCGCGGGGCTTCTGGGGCTCGATGCGGGCTTCGGGGCGGCGCTGCCCATCTTCAACCACCCGCGCGCCGTCGCCCTGACCCGGCGCGACCTGTCCGCCGCGCGGCTTGAGGGGATCGACGGGCTGGTGGTGCCGCGCTGCCACCGCTTCCTTGCCGAAGAGACCGACAGCTTTCAACGCGCCTTCAAGGAAGGTGGTTTCCGCTATCCGGTACTCGTTCGGCCGGCGGCATCGCAAACCGGGCGGGATCTGGTGAGGATCGACAGCCCCTTCGACTGGCCCAGGGTCTACCAGACCCACTGGTACGGCAAGCCGCATTTCATGACGCAGTATCACGACACACTTGGCCCCGAAGGGTTCCTTAAGCTGCGCGCGGGCTGGTTCGGCGGCCAGATGCGCATTCACTCGATCAAGCAGTCGCAGAGTTGGCGGATCAACCACGATACCGGCGAAACCGCCCCCGATGCCTTCGTCCTGCGGGAGGCGGAACTGTGCGAAAAGCTTCTGGCCGAGGGGCGGCTGGCTGCCATCATGGCCGAAATCGGGCGCCGCAGCGCGATGGATGCGATCGGCGCCGACCTTGGCCTTCTGCCCGACGGGCGCATCGTCCTCTTTGAGGCGAACGCGGCGATGACGATGGTCCATCCGGCGGGCTACTACGCGACGCCCGTCGCCAAGGACCGGCTGAAGCGCCTGCACGGCCCGTTGCGCGAGGCGTTCGAAGTTTCGGTGGACCGTTTTGTCACCGGGGCCGCCCGGGGCGATGCCTGCGCCGCCGCCGCGCTGCCGCCCGTGGCCGAGACGCTGGGTCAGGCGCAATGACGCGGCGGGGGCAATGACGGGCGCCGGGGTTCCCTCGCATTGGGCGGGGATGCACCGGATCTGGTCCTTCCAGGGTGAACCGCTGCGGCCGCCCGCCGCGTCCGTCGCACGCACCCTGGCAGAGGCGGACGCGACCGCGCGGGGTCGTGTCCTGGCCCTTGGCGTGACGCCGGAGTTCCACACAGCTTTCGGCGATGTGACGGCGCTCGATGCCAGCGCTGGCATGATCGCGACGGTCTGGCCGGGCGATGACGCGACGCACCGCGCGGTGCAAGGCGACTGGGCGACCGACATTCCGTCGCTCGGCGCCTTCGATCTTTGCGTGGGCGACCTGTCGCTCAGCCAGCTTCCCGCCGCGAAGGTGGACGCGGTGCTGCGCGCCGTGGCCGGGGCGACCCGACCGGGTGGGCGGGCTGTCATCCGGTCAGTCTGCCCCGCGCCGGGCGACATTTCCGAAGACACGATCCGCGCCCATGCCGCAGCGCCGGACTTCAACTTCCACGGCCTGCGCCTGATGATCGCGCTTTATCTGGCCCGGACCCTGGGCGAAGAGGTGCCGGTCAGGGCGATCCACGATGCCTTTTGCCGGTTCTTCCCCGATCGCGCGGCCTTTCTGGCGGAAACCGGGCTGCCCCCCGATCGCATGGTTCTCGTCGATCACTATTCCGCCTCGCCCGTCAGTTGGTTCGTGCCGACGCAGGCGGGGCTTGTCGCGAGGGCCACCGCGGCGGGGTTCAGGGCGCGGATCGTGCCCTCGGGCGACTATCCCTTTGCGCGTCATCTGCCGCTTCTGGTCTGCGAGGTCTGAGCGCCGTGGCGGGCCGGTTCCGCGCGGCGCTTGCGATTCCCGGCCCAAGGGACTATCGCCTGTCCGATCCCGAGAAAGGCGCGCATCATGAAGTTCCTCGATCTTGCCAAGGTCTATATCCGCTCTGGCGGCGGTGGCGGGGGCTGCGTGTCGTTCCGGCGCGAGAAGTTCGTCGAATTCGGCGGGCCGGATGGCGGCGACGGCGGCAAGGGCGGCTCGGTCTGGGCCGAGGCGGTCGACGGGCTCAACACCCTCATCGACTTTCGCTACCAGCAGCATTTCTTCGCCAAGAACGGCCAGCCCGGCATGGGCCGCCAGCGCACCGGCAAGGACGGCGACGACATCGTCCTGAAGGTGCCGGTCGGGACCGAGATCATCGACGAGGACGAGGAAACCCTGATCGCCGACCTGACCGAGGTCGGTCAGAGGGTATGCCTTGCCAAGGGCGGCAACGGCGGCTTCGGCAACCTGCACTTCAAGTCCTCGACCAACCGTGCGCCTTCGCGCGCCAATCCCGGGCAGGACGGGATCGAACGCACGATCTGGCTGCGGCTGAAACTGATTGCCGACGCCGGGCTTCTGGGCCTTCCCAATGCGGGCAAGTCGACCTTCCTTTCGGCCGTCTCGAACGCGCGGCCGAAGATCGCGGACTATCCGTTCACCACGCTGCACCCGAACCTTGGCGTCGTTGGCGTCGACGGCAAGGAGTTCGTCATGGCCGACATTCCCGGCCTGATCGAGGGTGCGTCCGAGGGCCGGGGGCTTGGTGACATGTTCCTGGGCCATGTCGAACGCTGTTCTGTCCTTCTGCACCTGGTGGACGGGACCTCCTCGACCATCGCGAAGGACTGCAAGACCATCCTTCAGGAGCTTGAGGCCTATTCGCCCGAACTGGCGGCCAAGCCCCGGATCACCGCGCTGAACAAGATCGATGCGCTGGACGCAAAGACGCTCGCGTCGCGCAGGCGGTCCCTGGAAAAGGCGTCGGGCGGCCCGGTCTTCCTGATTTCGGGCGCCGCCAAGATGGGCCTGACCGAGGTCCTGCGCGCGCTTTGGGCAGAGATCGCGGCCGACCGCGCGGTCACGCCCGAGGTCACCTCATGGCAACCCTGAGCCCCGATGTCGCCGCCGCGCGGCGGCTCGTCGTCAAGATCGGGTCCGCGCTGCTGGTGGATCGCGACCGCGGGCTGAAGATCGACTGGCTGCGTGCGCTCGCCGAGGACGTGGCAGCCGCGCGCGCCCGCGGCACCCAGGTGATCCTCGTTTCCTCCGGCTCCATCGCGCTGGGGCGCGGCGTGCTTGGCCTGCCCTGGGGCGCGCTGACGCTTGACCAGAGCCAGGCGGCGGCAGCGGTCGGGCAGATCCGCCTGGCGCGCGCCTACGAGGAGGTACTGGCGCCCCACGCGATCACCACCGGCCAGGTTCTGGTCACGCTGGAAGACACCGAGGACCGCCGCCGCTATCTCAATTCCCGCGCGACGATGGAAACGCTCCTGTCGCTCGGGGTGGTGCCGATCGTGAACGAGAACGACACCGTGGCGACGGACGAGATCCGCTTTGGCGACAACGACCGTCTTGCCGCACAGATCGCGGTGACGGTCGGCGCCGATCAGCTGGTCCTTCTGTCCGACGTGGACGGGTTTTACTCCGCCAACCCCAAGGAAGACCCCGCCGCGACCCGCTTCGACCTTGTCGAGCGCATCACCCCGGCGATCGAGGCGATGGCGGGCGATCCGGTTTCGGGCCTGTCGAAGGGCGGGATGAAGACCAAGCTGATGGCGGCCAAGACGGCGGTCGCGGGCGGCTGCGCGATGGCGATCATGGAAGGATCGGTGCTGCGCCCCCTTTCGGCGCTGGCCAGGGGCGCCAGCCGCACCTGGTTCCTGCCCGAGGGCGACCCGCAGGCCGCGCGCAAGCGCTGGATCGCGGCGATGAAGCCAAGGGGGGAGCTGCGGCTCGATGCCGGGGCGGTGGCGGCGCTTGGCACCGGCAAGTCGCTTCTGGCCGCCGGGGTGACCTCGGTCACCGGCAGTTTCGGGCGCGGAGATGCGGTGGCGATCCTCGGCCCCTCGGGCGAGGCGCTGGCCAAGGGGCTTGCGCGGTATTCGGCGGCCGAGGCGCGGGCGATCGCAGGGCGGCGGTCGGGTGACATCGCGGTCATTCTGGGCTATGCCGGCCGCGGGCCGGTGGTGCATCGCGACGACATGGTGCTTTGAGGGATGGCCCTTGCGGGCCATGCCTCCGGCGGAGGTATTTTCGGCAAGATGAACGGGGGCGCGTGGTGAAGGACATGGACGACATCGCGAGTTTGATGGCCGATATCGGCGCGCGGGCGAAGGCGGCGGCGGCAGATCTGGCCTGTGCCCCGGCGGCGGCGCGCCGTGCCGCGCTGGAGGCGGCGGCCGATGCGGTCGCGGCGGCCGAAGCGGGGATCATCGCGGCCAATGCCGAGGATCTGGCCTACGGCCGCGACAAGGGGCTGAGCCCGGCGATGATGGACCGGCTGATGCTGGACCCGGCCCGGATCGGCGGCATCGTCGCGGGCCTGAGGGCAGTGGCCGCGCAGAAGGACCCGGTGGGCGAGGTGATCGCCGAATGGGACATGCCGTCGGGCCTTCATATCCGGCGGGTGCGCACGCCCCTGGGCGTGATCGGTGTCATCTATGAAAGCCGCCCCAACGTGACGGCGGATGCCGGCGCGCTGTGCCTGAAGTCCGGAAACGCCGTGATCCTCCGGGGGGGATCGGAGAGTTTCCATTCCAGCCGCGCGATCCATGCCTGTCTGGTGGCCGGGCTGAAGGCCGCGGGCCTGCCCCAGGATGCGATCCAGCTGGTGCCCACACGCGACCGCGCGGCGGTGACGGAGATGCTGCGGGCGGTGGGCGTGATCGACGTGATCGTACCGCGTGGCGGCAAGGGCCTTGTCGGGCTGGTGCAGGCCGAGGCGCGGGTGCCGGTCTTTGCCCATCTGGAGGGGATCTGCCACATCTACGTCGACAAGGCCGCCGCCCCGGCAAAGGCCCGGCGCGTTGTCCTGAACGCCAAGACCCGCCGCACCGGCATCTGCGGCGCGGCGGAGTGCCTGCTGGTCCATCGTGACGTGGCCGCGACCCTTGGCCAGGAGATCGTCGACGACCTGATGGCCGCCGGGGTCGAGGTGCGGGCGGAGGGTCTGCGCGGAACGAAGCCCGCGACCGAGGGGGATTTCGGCCGCGAATTCCTTGACATGATCATCGCCGCGCGGGTGGTCGACGACATCGACGCCGCCATCGCCCATATCCGCCGCTACGGATCGTCCCATACCGAGGCGATCCTGACCGAGGACGACGCGGCCGCCGAGCGGTTCTTCGCCCGGCTCGACAGCGCGATCCTGATGCGCAACGCCTCTACCCAGTTCGCCGACGGGGGCGAGTTCGGCATGGGGGCCGAGATCGGCATCGCCACCGGCAAGATGCATGCGCGCGGGCCGGTTGGGGCCGAGCAACTGACGAGCTTCAAGTATCTGGTCGAGGGGCAGGGGACGGTGCGCGGCTGACCGGCGGGGCCGGCACGAAGCGGTCAGAACCGGATTTCGACCCGCCCCGGGGCCCGCGTGACCTGCAAGGCCCGCCCGAGCGCCGCAGCCTCTGTCGGGGCAAGGGCGAACTGGACCTGCGCGGGGGCGACGGTGCCCTCTGCCTGACCGCCGCTGCCCGCAAGGCGCGCCCAGAGCGCGTCGTCGATCTTCAGCTTGTCGGCCTCCGCCAGGATCTGCCAGGCGCCGTCGGCGGCGGCGATCGTGACGCGCCCGCCGAAGGGCAGGGCGGTTTCGCAGCATTGCAGGACCAGGAAGGCCAGCTTGACGATGCCGCGCGGCTGGTCGCCCGGCACCTGCCAGTCGAACGAAAGCCGCCCGCCGCGCGTCAGATCGTCGAGGAGGAGGCGAATCTCTGGCAGGGCGACGCGCTGGCCGGGCGTCGCGGCCCCGAAGGCGATGCGGAAAAACCGGATGCGCGCATTGGCGGCCGCGACGCTTTCGGCTATGAGCCTAACCTCGGGCCCCGCCGCGCCCGCCATCGCCAGAAGCTCCACGCCGTTGCCGATCGCGCCGATCGGGCTGACAAGATCGTGGCAGATACGCGAACCGATCAGCGCGGCAAGTTCGGTCGGGTCATGCGGCATGAAGACCCCTCGGAGGATGGATGAAAGGCGTGAACGCGATGCTGGAGCCGGGGATGATGGTGCGCCACCCGGCAGCGCCAGACTGGGGCCTGGGGCAGGTGCAATCGCGGATCGGACACCGCATCACGGTCAATTTCGAAAATGCGGGCAAGGTCGTGGTCAATGGCCTGGAAGTGGAACTCGAACCGATTTTCGAGCAGGATAGTTGACGAAGGGTTAACGGGGCAAGGCGCAACGCTCGCCCGGGATCAAGGCACGGGACCAGGGCACGGGTCCTGGCACGGGTCCTGACACGGGGCCCGGCGCGCGCCTGCGAACACGAATTCGTTGCAATCATCGTTTACGGTGCCTAAATCGCCTGACGCCCCTAGGAGGAACTGTGCTGGACCGGCCGATGATCCCCGAAAGCTCGCCCTTCCTCACCCGCCTTGCGCAGAGCAAGGAAGACTGCCTTGCCGCGCAGCGCCTGCGCTATTCGGTCTTCGTCGAGGAACTGGGCGGCGACGGCCCGCTTGTCGACCATGAGGGCCGCTTTGAACGCGACGAGTTCGATCCGGTCAACGATCATCTGATCCTGGTCGACACCCGCCGCGATGCCGAGGCGCTTGACCATGTCGTCGCCGTCTACCGGCTGTTTCCCGGCGAACGGGCGCAGGCGTTCGGGCGTTTCTACTGTGACAGCGAATATGACCTGACCAAGCTGCGCCAAAGCGGCCGCGCGCTTCTTGAGCTTGGCCGGTCCTGCGTTCACCCCGATTACCGGACCGGGTCGGCGATGTTCCTTCTGTGGAACGGGCTTTCCGAATACGTCCTGGAACGCGGGATCGAGGTGATGTTCGGCGTGGCAAGCTTTCACGGCACCGATGTCGAGGCGCTGCGGATGCCGTTGTCCTGGCTGCATCACAACCATCTTGCCCCCGATCCCCTGCGGGTGCGGGTGCATGACGGGGCGTTCCAGCCGATGGATCTTCTGCCGCCCGCAGCGCTCGACCGGCGCGCCGCCTTTGCGGCGATGCCGGCGCTGATCAAGGCCTACCTGCGGCTGGGCGGGTTCGTGGGCGAAGGCGCCTTCGTCGACCGGGCCTTCAACACGACCGATGTCATGCTTCTGATGGACACCGCGGCGATGAGCGCCAAGCACAAGGGGTTCTACGTCCGCAAGTTCGAGGCACGGGTGTGACCACCTGGGACAGCAACGAACCGGCCGAGCCCCTGCGGATCGGCCCCCTCGGCTGGACGGTCGCGGGCCTGCGCGGGCTGACCCTTGGCACCGTGACCTACGGTTCGCTCGCGTTCCTGCTTGCGCTGCGTCTGATCGAGGCACCGGTGTTTCGCCGCAACCGCCCCTTCACCCCCTTCGTGACGCAGTTCGTCTGCCGTTCGGCCTTTGTCATCATGGGGATCCGCTACCGTGTCAGCGGCCGGCCGATGCGGCTCAAGGGGGCAGTGGTTGCCAACCATGCCTCCTGGCTCGACATCTTCACGCTGAACGCCTGCCAGCGCGTCTATTTCGTGTCGAAGTCCGAGGTCGCGCGCTGGCCGGGCATCGGCTGGCTGGCGCGGGCGACGGGGACGGTGTTCATTGCCCGCGATCCACGCAAGGCGAAGGACCAGCAGCGGGTGTTCGAGGACCGGCTGCGCGCGGGCCACCGGCTGGTCTTCTTCCCCGAGGGCACATCGACCGACGGGCAGCGCGTGCTGCCCTTCAAGCCGACGCTTTTTCAGGCGTTCTACACCCATGGGCTGGATCACACGATGCATATTCAGCCGGTGACCGTCGTCTATCTGCCACCCAAGGGGGAGGAGCCGCGGTTCTACGGCTGGTGGGGCGACATGGAGTTCGGCCCGCATTTCCTGAAATCGCTGGCGGCCCTGCGGCAAGGTCGGGTGGAGGTGATCTTCCACGATCCGGTGGCGGTCGATGCCTTCGCGTCCCGCAAGGAGCTTGCGCGCCATTGCGAGGATACGGTGCGGCGCGCGCTTGAGGCGCGGCTTGCCGCGGGCCGGGACAGCGCCCTGCCGGGGCACGGGCCGGTCTAGAGGATCGGCGCCATCAGCGCCTTCAGCGCCGCAGCGGGATCGTCCGCGCCCCAGATCTCGGTGCCGATGGCGAAGAAATCGGCGACCGGCGCAAAGCTTTCGACCAGTTCGGTCGTCAGCCCGCCCTCGGCGATCACCGGCACCTCGATCATCGCCGACCACCAGTCGAACAGGTCGCGGTCGGCCCGTTCACTGGGCCCGAGCGCGACGGAACCGACCGGGCCGAAGGCGACATAGTCCGCCCCCGCCTCGCCGGCGTTGATCCCCTCGTGCCGGGTCTGGCCGCAATAGGCCCCGACGATCGCGTCGGTGCCAAGCACCTTGCGCGCGGTGCGCACCGACCGCGCGCCATCGGTCAGATGCACGCCGTCAAGGCCGTGGCGTTCGGCGATCTGGACATGGGATTCGATCACCACGGGAATGTCGCGGTCATGCGCGACCAGGCGCACCGCATCGGCTGCCCGCGCGATCCTGTCCTCGTCCCGGGTCGCCAGCGACAGCCTGAGGCAGGCGGTGTCGACCGCGTCGAGCACCGCCGACAGCGCGTCGCAGAAGGTATCGAGGTCGATCTCGGCCGGGGTGATCAGGCAAAGTTGCGGGCGGTCCGTGTCGGGCATGCCAGGCCTCCGATAGGGATGTTGCGATCAGGGGCTTAGCCCAGAACGCCCGGTCTTTCCAAGGGGGGAGTTGGCGGCGGCCTTGCGCGGGCGGGGGCCGGCGCAGGCGGCCCGGTCCTTGCCAGCCCCGCCGCAAGCCCGTATCAGGCGCGAAACCCGCAGGAAGCCCCATGACCCAAGCCCAGCCCGTCTTCGTCCTCGTGCGCCCGCAGATGGGCGAGAACATCGGTGCGGCGGCACGCGCGATGCTGAACTTCGGGCTGGCGCGGATGCGTCTGGTCGATCCGCGCGACGGCTGGCCGAACCCCAAGGCGGTCGCCATGGCCTCGGGCGCGGCGGGCAAGGTGCTGGATTTCGCGGGCGTCTTCCCCACGGTGCCGGACGCGGTGTCGGACTGCGCCTATGTCTTCGCGACGACGGCGCGCGGGCGCGACCTGACCAAGCCGATCATGACGCCCGAACGCGCGATGGAACATGCCCGCGCGCTGATCGCCTCGGGGCAGAAGGTCGCGGTCTTGTTCGGGCCGGAACGCACGGGGCTTGAAAACCCCGACATCGTGCGCGCCAACGCGATCATCTCGATCCCCGTCAACGCTGAGTTTCCCTCGTTGAACCTCGGGCAGGCGGTGCTTCTGTGCGCCTACGAATGGATGCGCCAGGACAGCGACCGCCCGGCCGAGGTGCTGGAGCTTGCCGGGACCGAACTGGCCCCCGCGATCGAGGTCGAACGGCTGGGCGACCATTTCGAGGAACGGCTGGAGGAAGCGGGCTTCTTCTTCCCCGCCACCAAGGCCGAGGGAATGAAGCTGAACCTGCGCAATCTCTGGAGCCGGATGCCCCTGACCCGCGCCGATGTGCAGACCCTTCACGGCGCGCTGCGCCAGATCCTGCGCAGGCGCGACGGGTAGGGGCGGCGCCGCCGGCACTTGAAGCCGACCGCGCGCGCGCCTAGTGTCCCGCCGATCAGGGAGAGGCGCATGGCCGGGCAAAGAAAGCTGTTTGAAGACGTTGGGTCCGAAACCAGGGGCGCCGCGCCGCAGGGCGGCATGATCGACGCCGGCAAGCGCGGGGCGCGCGGCGCGATCCGCATTTGGCTTTTCATCCTTTTCGCGCTTGTCGTCGCGATGATCGCGGTGGGCGGGCTGACGCGGCTGACCGACAGCGGGCTGTCGATCACCGAATGGCGCCCGGTGACCGGCGCGCTGCCACCCCTGAGCGATGCCGACTGGCAGGTGGAATTCGCGAAGTACCAGGCCAGCCCCGAATACCGGCTTCAGAACAGCCACATGGACCTTGCCGCCTTCAAGTCGATCTTCTGGTGGGAATGGGGCCACCGCCAGCTTGGCCGGGTGATCGGCGTTGTCTGGGCCGTGGGCTTCCTTTTCTTCTGGGCGGCCCGCCGCATTCCGACCGGCTGGACCCGGCGGCTTCTGGGCCTTGGGGTTCTTGGCGGGCTGCAAGGTGCGATCGGCTGGTGGATGGTTGCCTCCGGGCTGAGCGGGCGGATGGTCGATGTCGCCTCCTACCGTCTTGCCACGCATCTGGGGCTCGCCTTCGCGATCCTTGGCCTTATCGCCTGGTACGCGCTGTCGCTGTCGCGCCCCGAGGCGCAGCTCATGCAGGCGCGCCGTTCGCGCGAGGGCAAGCTTTTCTCGCTTTCCACCGGGCTCATGCATCTTGCCTTCGTGCAGATCCTTCTTGGCGCGCTGGTCGCCGGGATCGACGCGGGCCGGGCCTTTCCGACCTGGCCGCTGATGGGCGAAAGCTTCTTTCCGTCCGATGCCTTTTATGTGCCCGAAGGTGGCGCGGCCTGGCGGGCTTTCTTCGAAAACCCGGGCCTCGTGCAGTTCGTGCACCGGATGGCGGGTTACCTGACGCTGGTCTTCGGCGCCGTCGTCTGGTGGCGGGGCAGGGGATCGGCGCATCCCCTGACCCGGGGCGCCTTCGACCTGGTGGCCGTTGTCCTTCTGGCGCAGGTGACGCTCGGGATCGTGACCGTTGTGCACGCCGCGCCCCTGGGCCTTGGCCTTGCCCATCAGCTTGGCGCCGTCGCACTTTGGGTCGCGGTGATCCGTGCCCGCCACCGCAGCCAGTATCCGATCGTTCAATCCGTCCGGGGGACAAGATGACCGCATTTTCCGACCTCATGGAATACCAGCGCGAGACCGAGGCGCTGGGTCAGATCGCCGGGCGGCTGGGATGGGACCAGGAAACCATGATGCCGCCGGGCGCCGCCGAACAGCGGGCCGAGGAGATGGCGGCGATCGAGGGCGTTCTGCACGCCCGGCGGACCGACCCGCGGGTGGGCGAATGGATCGACCGGGCCGAAGCGCCCGATCCGGCCGGCCGCCGTGCCGTCGCGCTGATCGCGCGCGCCTACGGGCGCAATGCCTGCATCCCGGCCCGTCTTGCGGCAGAGATCGCGCGCCTGACCAGCATGGCGCAGGGCATCTGGGCCGAGGCGCGGGCGAAGAACGATGTCGCCCATTTCCTGCCGACGCTCGAACGGGTCGTCGCACTGAAACGCGAGGCCGGGCAGGCGCTGGCGGCTGGCGGCTTCGGCGGGGGCGATGTCTATGACGCGCTTCTGGACGATTACGAACCCGGTGCGACCGGCGCCGGCATCGCCGAAATCTTCGGGCGGATGCGCCCCCGCCTTGTCGCGCTGCGCGAGGCGCTTCTGGGCGCGCGCCACGCGCCCGAACCCCTTGCGCACCGCTTCGGCAAGGACGGGCAGCTGGCGCTGGCCCGCGACCTGGCGACCGCCTTCGGCTATGACTGGACGCGCGGGCGGCTCGACCTGGCGGTGCATCCGTTCTCCTCGGGCTCCGGCAACGACGCGCGCATCACCACGCGGGTGTCGGAGACCGACCCCTTCAACTGCTTCTACTCCACCATCCACGAGGTCGGCCACGCCGCCTATGAGCTTGGGATCGACCAGGCCTATCTGCTGACGCCGCTGGGCGCGGGCGTGTCGATGGGCGTGCACGAAAGCCAAAGCCGAATCTATGAAAACCAGCTTGGCCGGTCGCGCGCCTTCACCGGCTGGCTCTTCGGGCGCATGGGCGAAACCTTCGGCGATTTCGGAGTGCCGGATGCCGATGCCTTCTACGGCACCGTCAACCGCGTCCAGCCCGGCTATATCCGCACCGAGGCGGACGAGGTGCACTACAACCTCCACATCATGATGCGCTTCGACCTGGAACGGCGGCTGATGTCGGGCGCGCTGGCCGTGGCCGACCTGGAGGATGCGTGGAACACCCGCTTTGCCGACGATTTCGGCGTTCGGGTGGACAGGCCCGCCAACGGGATGCTGCAGGATGTGCACTGGTCGGTCGGGCTTTTCGGCTATTTCCCGACCTATGCGCTTGGCAATGTCTATGCGGGCTGCCTGAACAAGGCGCTGCGCGCCGCCGTCCCGGATATTGACGCCGCGCTGGCGCGGGGCGACGCCGCGCCGGCGACGGACTGGCTGCGCGAGAACCTGCAACGCCACGGCGGTCTTTACACCCCGGCGGAGGTCGTCGAACGCGCCTGCGGCTTCACGCCCGACGAAGGGCCGCTTCTGGATTACCTGGAAACCAAGTTCCGCGCGATCTACAGGCTCTAGCCCCATGTCGCGCGACGAAAGCCGCGGTGTCTGGATCCTTGCCATCGGCCAGACCGCGGGTTTCGCGACGCTGCTTTACATGTTCGGCGCGATCATCCTCGCGCTCGAAGGCGGCAGCGGCTGGAGCCGGGCGGAACTGGCGCTTGGCCCGACGCTGGCGCTGCTGATGCAGGCGGGGCTTGCGCCCTTTTCGGGCCGGCTGGTGGACCGGGGACATGGCGGCGCGCTTCTGGGCGGCGCGGCGCTTCTGGGGGCGGTTTGCCTTGCGCTCCTGTCGCAGGTGTCGCATCTCGCGCTCTGGTACGCGCTTTGGATTGTCATGGGGGCGGCGCAGGCGGGCGGTTTCTATGAAACCTGCTTCTCGTTCCTCCTCCGACGGCTTGGACCGGGGGCGCGCGGCGCGATCATCCGCGTGACCCTTGTGGCAGGCTTCGCCTCGACCTTCGCCTTTCCCCTCGGCGCCTGGGCGGGCGATGCCCTGGGCTGGCGCGGCGCGATCCTGGTCTTTGCCGGCGTCCAGGCGCTGATCACGCTGCCCGCGAACATTCTTGGCGTGCGGTTCTTGCGGCGCGGCGAACGGCGCGGCCCGGACATGGCGGCGGTGCGTCCGGGCGGCGTTCGTACCGCGCTGCGGCGGCCGGAGTTCTGGGCGCTTGCCGCCTTCTTCGGGCTGATGATGGGCAATCACATGATGCTGACGACCTTCGCCCTGCCGGTCATGACGGAACGCGGGGCAAGCCATGCGGTCGCGGTCTTCGTCGCCTCAAGCGTCGGCCCCATGCAGGTCGCGGGGCGGCTTGTCCTGACGCTTCCGGGCCTGCGGGTCAGGACCGGCACGCTGGCCCGCGCGGTCGCCCTGGGGATGAGCGTGTCGAGCCTCGCGCTCCTGGTCGCGACGGGCGACCTGTGGCTTTTCGCCATCTATGCCGTCGGGCAGGGCGCGGCGATCGGGGTGCAGTCGATCCTGCGGCCGCTGATCACCGCCGAGGCGCTGGGGGAAGAAAACTTCGGCGCGATCAGCGGGGCGCTGGCCATGGCGCCGATCGGCGCCGGTGCCCTTGCGCCCTTTCTCGGCGCGCTCCTGATGGGGGCGGGGGGCGTCACGCTTCTCCTCTCGGTGACGCTGTCCTTCGCCCTGACGGGTTTCGCCATCGGCCTCTGGCTCAGGGCGCGCGGGATCTGAGCGGGGGGCGGGCCAGGCTCAGGACCAGTCTGGCTTGCGTTTTTCGATGAAGGCGCTGATCCCTTCGTCGGTGTCGCGCCACAGCATGTTCTCGACCATCACCGCGGCGGCGTGGTCATAGGCCGCGGCGCGCGTCATCTCGATCTGGTCATAGAAGGCGCGCTTGCCGATCTTGACCGCCGCCGTCAGCTTGCCCGCCAGCATCTCGGCCAGCGCCAGTGTCTCGGCGGCCAGCGCCTCGTGCGGGACGGCGCGGTTTACAAGCCCCACCTCGACCGCGCGCGCCGCGTCGATGAACTGGCCCGTCGTCAGCATCTCGAATGCCACCTTGCGCGGCACGTTGCGCGAAAGTGCCACCATCGGCGTGGAACAGAAAAGTCCGATGTTCACCCCGTTCACGCCAAAGCGCGTGCCTTCTGCCGCGACCGCCAGATCGCAGGACGCGACAAGCTGGCAGCCCGCCGCGGTCGCGATGCCATGCGCCTCGGCGATGACCGGCTGGGGCAGCGCCGGGATCATCTGCATCACCTCGGCGCAGCGGGCGAACAGATCGGCGAAATAGGCGCGTCCCCCGTCCTCGGCCTGGCGGCCCGCCTGCATCTCCTTCAGGTCGTGTCCCGCGCAGAACGCCTTGCCCGCGCCCTTCAGGATCACCACGCGGATGTCGCGGTCCCCCGCCAGTGCGGTGAAGGCGGCTTTCAATGCCGCCAGCATCGCGTCCGAAAGGGCGTTCAGGCTGCCGGGGTTGTTCAGCGTCAGGGTAGCGATGCCACCCTTGTCTTCGCGCAGAAGGATCGTGTCGGTCATCTTGTCATTCCCTTGTGTTCGCGCAACCTTAGGCCGCGACGTCAGAGGAGGGAAGATGCAGACGGTGATGGATATGGCGGAGCTTTCCGCCTTCATGGCGCGCGAATTCCCCCAGGTCAGCGACGATTTCGCGATCGACGGGTTGACCGGCGACGGGATCGTCATGCGCCTGAAGGTGGCCGACCGGCATCTGCGCCCCGGTGGCACGGTGTCGGGCCCCAACATGTTCGCACTGGCCGACGTGGCCGTCTACCTCGCGATCCTCGCGCGGATCGGGCCCGTGGCGCTGGCGGTGACGACGGGCGGCAGCATCGACTTCCTGCGCAAGCCCGAGGCCGGGCGCGACCTGATCGGCGAAGCGCGGCTTTTGAAGCTGGGCCGGGTGCTGGCCGTTGGCGACGTCCTGATCCGGTCCGAGGGGGGCGCGGAACCCGTCGCGCGGGCGAACATGACCTATTCCATCCCGCCGAAGCGGTAGAGTGGGGCCGCCGAAGCGAGAAGGATTGGGGTATTTTTATACCTATTTTTTAATGCTTTGAAATCATTCATTTTTCTTTGGCGTACACCCCTTGACGCAGCGCGCGCTTTGACGCAAAAGCCCGCATCGAATTCAGGAAGGCCCTGCGGGCGTTCCGAATGATCCCGAACCAAAGGGCTGACAATGAAAACCTATACCGCGAAACCGGCGGAGATCGAGAAGAAGTGGATCCTGATCGACGCCGAAGGCGTCGTTCTGGGCCGTCTTGCCGTGATCGTCGCCAACCGCCTGCGTGGCAAGCACAAGCCGACCTTCACGCCGCACATGGACATGGGCGACAACGTGATCATCGTCAACGCCGACAAGGTGCAGATGACCGGCAACAAGCGCGCCGACAAGCGTTACTACTGGCACACCGGCCACCCGGGCGGGATCAAGTTCCGCACCGCCGAACAGGTTCTGGACGGCGCCCACCCCGAGCGCGTGGTGATCAAGGCCGTCGAGCGCATGATCTCGCGCAATCGCCTTGGCCGTCAGCAGATGTCCAACCTGCGCGTCTACGCCGGTGCGGCGCATCCGCACGAAGCCCAAGCCCCTGAAGTTCTCGACGTCAAGTCGATGAGCCCGAAGAACACCCGGAGCGCGTAAGATGGCCGACGAAATCAAATCCCTCGACGACCTGAAGTCCGCCGTTGCCGGCGCCCCGGCTGCCGCCGCCGCCGAAGAGGCCCCCCGCGCCCCGGTTCGCGATTCGCTCGGCCGGTCCTATGCCACCGGCAAGCGCAAGGACGCGGTCGCCCGCGTCTGGATCAAGCCGGGCTCCGGCAAGGTCACCGTGAACGGCAAGGAAATCGGCGTCTACTTTGCGCGCCCCGTGCTCCAGATGATCCTGAAGCAGCCGTTCCAGGTCGCCAATGTCGAAGGCCAGTTCGACGTCTACGCCACCGTCGCCGGTGGCGGGTTGTCGGGCCAGGCCGGTGCGGTCAAGCACGGCATCTCGAAAGCACTGCAGCTTTACGAACCGAGCCTGCGCGGCGCGCTGAAGGCCGCCGGCTTCCTGACCCGCGACTCGCGCGTCGTCGAACGGAAGAAATACGGCAAGGCGAAAGCCCGCCGGTCCTTCCAGTTCTCGAAGCGCTAA
>ERZ795053.1183-NODE-1183-length-33321-cov-15.607136_pt1 | contig 33321 bp, 33 predicted proteins | sample MGYA00375137_ERZ795053 | MGnify/ENA primary metagenome ERZ795053 (study PRJEB30182, sample SAMN05720284) | activated sludge metagenome | isolation source: Anaerobic digester | place: Hong Kong | collected 2014-12-17 ...
ATTTCTTCAGGCAATAAGGATAAAAGCGTTTTCTGTTTGTGAAGCAAAAGCACCTTGAAGTTTTCTAACGAAAACTTCACGTAGATTTATGAGCATTGAGCAGTGATGCAATGGCTTTATGAAAACGTAGGGGAGTCCCCATGTGGGCTCCCGCAAATGGAGCAACACCCTTTTTATGCGGATCAGGGCTTTTGGTTTCATTGTTATGGGCGGACTCAATCGAGCCCGCCAGGTATTGTCAGGTGAACTCATGCGGAAAGGAAACACCCGGCTCCATCCCGAACCCGGCAGTTAAGCTTCCCGCAGCCGATGGTAGTATGGTCATCACGCCATGTGAGAGTAGGTATCGCCTGGCATTTCTTTTTGTACGGCCCCATAGGATAACGGCTAGTCCATCGGATTCTCAGTCCGAAAGTCGGGGTTCGATTCCCCGTGGGGCTACCAAAAAACACACTCGAAAGGGTGTGTTTTTTTATTGTTGGGGGAATATGTGATATGATTAATCAGTGTAAAAAAAGCTTCTTCAACAAGCCCCGTATTGGGAGAAGAATTTGAATCGGCAAGAAAAGCTTAAACTGCTAAAATTATTTATCTGTTTTTTCAAAATAGGTCTCTTTACATTTGGCGGCGGGTTTGCCATGATTCCTTTGATGGAAAAAGAATTGGTAAACAAACATCATTGGGTAAAAAAAAGAGATTTTGTTAACTCTATCGCTTTGACTCAATCTGTTCCGGGGGCGATCGCCTTTAATCTGGCGGTTTACTTCGGTCATGATGTTATGGGAATCATCGGATCACTGGTCTGTGTCGTTGCAGTGGCCTTGCCTTCAGTATTGATTATTTTGGGTATCGCTGTGTTTTTTTCAACGTTCAGTGAAATGGAAATAGTTCAAAATATTTTTAAAGGAATACGACCGGCTGTGGTGGCATTGATTATTTATGCCGCAATAAACATCGGTACTCATTTAAAGTGGGACGCCGCTTTGTTCCTGATTGTAATCGCAGCTACTTCAGTCAGTATCGTTTTTTCATTCAATCCCGTTCTATTGATTCTCGTCTCTTTTGTGATTGGTACGGGCAAGTATTTGTATGATAAGGCGAAAAAGAAAAAATCGAATTGTGACAGTTGTAAGAAATGAGGCTTGATCTGTAATGGATATCTTATGGGGTTTATTCTTATCGTTTTTCAAGATAGGGCTTTTCGGATATGGTGGTGGGTATGCCATGATTTCATTGATTCAAAACGAATTGATGAGAAATGGTTGGATATCCAAGGACAAGTTTGTGGATATTATTGCCATAGCCCAAATGACCCCCGGTCCGATAGCCGTCAACAGCGCCACATTTATCGGTTATGAAATTGCCTCATTCCCGGGGGCTTTGATTGCAACCATTGCCGTTATTCTGCCATCTTTTATTTTGGTAAATATCCTGGCAATATACATGAAATCCGTAACCAATCCCTTATTGACAAATTCCATTCTTCATTATCTAAGACCGGTTATAATCGCCTTAATTATCAATGCTGCATTTACGATCAGTTTGGATGCCATTAGTGATTATTTCGGCATCTTTATTCTAGGCTTTTCTTTATTCCTGATCTGGAAAACAAAAATACATCCTATTATCATCATCACACTCTCAGGTTTTATCGGGCTGGTATTCTACAGCTTCTAATCATTTATTTACACGATCCAACCAAACCCCTTAATAATGGCATAGGAGACGACTGATACAGAAGCACCCAGAATACTTCCCCAAATCAAATCAATAATCGTGATGGCCAAGGGCCAGTCCTTGAGTGTCGCCAGATTAGTTAAGTCATATGTGGCATAAGTGATCAATCCAAAAAAAAGTCCGGCAAAAAGAGCGTATTGCCAACTGCTTTTTTCCAATGCGGGGCTGATGACGAAAAAAACCAGACCGATAATATACAAAAGGTAGAACAAGATAGCAGCCGTCCAATCAGGCTTTTCTTTCATGATATAACCCAGATATTTTGAGTATAGTTTTTGGGCAACAACACCCAGCCAAATCAGATCAATCACAAAAAAAACGACAAATGAAGTGAGATACATCTTGATAAAATCCAGCACTCTATCAGCTCCTCTTGATATTGAGGCCTGTTAGTCCGGTATGGAAAGTTTTCCCAATCTCACGGATCGACATGCCCCGGTAGCACTTTTGATGTTGGCATAATGTTGATTTAAATATTCGTTCCCCATCAAGGCAAAAGCGATGGCCTCTTTGGCATCGTTGAGCGATTCGTCCATAATGGTTAACCGGGAATGAATGAGATTGTGTTTGATTGCTTCAATCAAGGTGGGATTTTTTGATCCGCCACCTGATACAATCAATCGGTCGGGCTCAAAAGCGTGCTGTTTATACGATTGCACCATGGTCTGAGCTGTAAATTCAACTACGGTTTTGAGGATATCTTCAACGGCAAAGCCATTTTCCTTAGAAAAATCAACAATTTTTTTAAAGTAAGCTTGATGATACCGAATTTCCCTGCCGGTTGATTTAGGTGGAGTAACTGTAAAATAATCTTCCTCAATCTCCCATAAAAAGGACAACAAGAGGGGAACGACAGTACCGTTCTTTGAATACTGGCCGTTCTGATCGTAAGCTACCCCCAGATAATGTTCACATGCTTGATTGATTAAGATGTTTCCCGGGCCGGTGTCAAAGGCGATGATCTCATCGGGTCCGGAATCTTTCCGAATGATGGTGATATTCCCTATCCCCCCTATATTTTGAAGCCCAACACTTTCCTCATCGGATGAAAATAGGATGTAATCCGTATAAACAACCAAAGGGGCCCCTTGCCCGCCAACAGCCATATCCTTCATCCGTAAGTCTGAAAGGACCGGAATACCCGTTAAGCAGGAGATATAATCACCATCTCCAATTTGCAGAGTACACTTTGGCATGAGAGAATCATCTGAGGGATTTGTGTCGTGAAAAACGGTTTGTCCGTGACTAACGATGAGTTCCACGTCTTCCAAGTGGTTTTCTTGAATGAAACGATTGATTAATTGAGCCTGTATTTGAGCCAAGTATACATTCGCTCTGGCTATTTCTCCAACGGTCGCTTTTCCGGAAGTCAACATTTTCAGTTTCTCGCTCATTTCATCTCCATAAGGTTGATAGGTGAAAAGGTGACGAACGAGATTGGTATCGGTGTATGAACCTTCAATTTCGCAATAGACAATATCAAGACCGTCACAGGAAGTTCCGGACATGGTTGCAATTATCTTTTTCATGCTCTTTCCCCCATTTTTATGGATGTAACCAGACGATTTGAAACTCTTCTTCTAAAACGAAGCATTTCAGTGATTCTCTCGTGCCTGGAATAGAAACAACGGTTCGATAAAATGACGATGGCGAGATCCGATTCAGGATCAACCCACAAAGAGGTTCCTGTGAACCCGGTGTGTCCAAAAGCCTTATCCGACAACAGACACCCGCCCGAGCTTGCAGGGGTGTAATGCATCCATCCCAACCCTTTTTCATCGCCTGGAATACCCCTTGTCCACCTTTTCACAGACAGTTGAATCGTTGACTTCGAGAAAACTTTATGTGGATTCAACAACTCTCTGGCATACTTTAAAAGATCCTGTAAATTGGAAAACAACCCGGCATTACCGCTGAGACCATTTAAAGAATAAGCCAATTCGTCATCAGGCTCTCCGGTCAGCCGTTGAGACTTGCGGATGGAAGTGGGGGCGATATCAAAATGATTTGAGGGATTGTACATGGTGTGCTCCATTGTTAAAGGCTGAAAAATCGCTTTGTCGACAAAATTTTTGAATCCTCCGGTGACTTTTTCCACAATCACCATCAACAAAATATAATTGAGACAGGAATAAACCACCTGTTTTTCGGGACCTGTTTTAAACAGTTCCATTTGAATCTCATGAAGGATCTCATCACGAGAACTTTTATATTGATATGCCGCTGAATACGGAGGCATACCTGAAGTATGACTGAGAAGATGCCATAGTTGTGTCTCGTTATCTGTAAATTCGATGTAATCCGAGACTTTATCAAAAAGATCGATTTCTCCGTCTTGTATGAGCTTTAGGATAGCGGGAAGTGTCGCAGTTACCTTCGTCAGGCTGGCAATGTCGTACAAAGTCTCTTCGGTTGTTGGTTTCTTTTCATCCGTTGTCCCGAAAACCTGGGAGATTATTGTTTGTGAAGAATCCGTAACTCCGATGGCTACCCCGGGAAAAAGTTTCGCTTCAATGGCCTCCATTGCAAGTTCTTTGATCGTCATTTTGTCACACATCCCGTTCCCAGTCTTACCTTAAATTTATATTTGTCTCCACGATAAAGCGAAATAACGTATTCAATACACCTATTTTCCGAGATATAGGTATAACGCCGCCTGAGGACAGCACAATCATCGCTTTTAATCTTTAACATTTCCCTGTCCCCTTCCACGGGCTTATGAACTTCGATGATTTCATCTGCATATTCCAAAACAATTCCCAGGTCATGCTTAAAGAAATGATAAACGGAGTTATTTTCCATATCCATTTGGATCAGTTTTAGCAATCTGGGATTGAGAGTTGTGTTGAAATAGGCTGATTCAATAGCCATAGGCGAATTATCCACCAATCTTAGACGCTTTAAGAATATGACAGGTGTATCATCTGCAATGGCAAAGCACTGAACAACTTCGGGAGGCGGCTCCACCAAACGGTTTTCCAGCACGATTGAACTGGTGTGCTGCCCTTGACTTTCAACCTCGTCGGTAAATCCCTGCAGTTGGGTCAGGTTTTCCTCCTGTTTACTTTGAGAAACGAAAGTTCCCCTGCCTCTGGACCGTGTGATCAAACCTTCTCTGCTTAGTTCTTCCAAAGCCTTTCTAACAGTCAATCTGCTGATTTTGTACTGTTTACAAAATTCAAATTCGCTGCTGAGTCCGTCCCCTGGTTTTAGTTCTGAATTCAATATCTTTTTCTTTAATTCTTTATACAATTGGTAATACAACGGGACAGGCAAACTCCTGTCTAATTTTTTCATAACCTTTACCCCCTGAAAACGGTTTGTTGTTATGATATTATTATAACATGTTTTGCAGTTTCCGATCACCCTTCATTGTAAATCTGCTAAAATAAACCTATGTTTCAGATATAAATGGGCTGCCAGGCTAAGCTTAATATGATGATCGATTGTGCTTCAACAAAAGAGAAAAATCAGTTTTTTTTAACGACTTCAACACAACAAACTTAATGATATAATCAAGATGAATCAACACGAAGGGGGTATTCCCGATCGAAGAGAATGAAAAACACTATTTTTATGTGTCGTTTAAAGAAGAAGAATCCTGGTACTACAAAGAAGCAGTGAAACTCATTCGTGGGTTTGAACAGCATAACGTGGCCTCTGTTTTCAATCCCAAAAACTTTGCCGTGATTGATCAAGAGGAATTTTCCTTTAAAACTTCCGATATCGGCAGATTGATAGCCCTGATCAAAGATTGGGATTCAGCCAGTATGCTGCTGAAAGGTAAGCCGATGGATTATCAGGAAATGATAAAGGTCTTGAGGGTTTACCGATGTGGTTTTTACCGAACGGATTCGGGAGAAGGCGAAGGGTATTGCTCCGACTCGCTTTGGGGATGTCGGTTGTTGAACGTCATCGACACGTCTTCGATTGAGGAGATTAAAGATTATTCCGAAGAAAGGGTTTACTGGTTTGACTTTGGTTATTTTGAGGAGGAAAACCTGTGGATTATCTCAAAGGATGATATCCGTGAGGGGCTTTTGCTGGAATTGGAGAACAAATATATTCATCACTGCCCTTATTTCAGGATGGAAACGGTGGAAAAATTACTGCATGCCTTACCGGATCAGGTGGACTTGCGTATTGATAAAAGGTGGCAGGTTAAGTACAAAAAGGTTTGTTCAGAAACCAATATTCTGGAAGCCATCGGCATTAAACCTAATCTGAAAGGCCAAATAGTTGAGATAGAAGATGAGAATAGGAATATTCCCCCGGTTAGTTTTTCGGATATCGGTGGGATTGACGAGGTCATTCAAAGCATCCGTGAGGTGATCGAACTGCCTTTGAAAAGGCCGGAATTGTTCCGGTATATGGGAATTAAACCCCATAAAGGCATCCTGCTGTATGGTCCTCCGGGATGCGGGAAAACAATGATCGCCAAAGCGATAGCCAATGAAATCAATGCGCATTTTATTTCCATTAAAGGGCCGGAACTTTTGAATAAATACTTGGGAGAATCAGAGGCCAATTTAAGAACGGTTTTTGCCGATGCCAGGGAAAAACAGCCTTCCATCATCTTTTTTGATGAAATTGATGCGGTCGCTCAAAAACGATCCTCCAGCGAGAACCTGAGAAGTGAATCCAGGTTTGTTACCCAACTACTATCACTGATGGATGGTATAGAAGACTATGGAAAAGTCTGTGTCATTGCATCCACCAACAGACATGAATCGCTGGACATGGCCCTGTTAAGACCGGGAAGATTTGATTACACACTTTTTATCAATAAACCGACCAAAAAGGGGTGCCGGGATATCTTCAGAATCAAAACCAGGCATATGCCCCTATGTTCAAGTATCGACAACGGAGAATTTGCTGAACAACTTCATGGACTGACCGGTGCAGAAATAGATTTTGTGGTTCGTGAAGCGGCATACAATTGTCTAAGAAGAAGCCTGGATTTAAGAAAGTGCATCTCATCGGATAACAATTACAAAATCAACCTGAATAAATTGAGAATTATCGAGGAGGATTTACAACAATCATTATTAAGGGTAAAAGAAATGCAGAAAAAAGAAAATACCCGGGAAACCAAATCATGAAAAACCACAAACGGAAGCCGCTATTACTCTTATTGTCCTTGCTGCTTGTCCTCTTAGCACTGTATGTCTTTTTTATCGAACCCAACCGATTGGATATTACCTACATTGGCAGCGGAGAAACTCCGGCCGTGTACCCCGTTGACAGCGAATGTCGGATCGCTTTTTTTGCCGATCTTCATCTGTTTAGATACCGAGCTTTTCATGAGAGATTGCTCAACACGATCGAAAGCTATCACCCAGACATGATTCTCTTTGGCGGAGACGCCCTGGCGAAATTGACGGATGTTCACGATTTGGAATCCTTCTTTGATCGCTTAAAAAGGATCGGTCCGGTTTATACCAACTTTGGCAACTGGGAAGAATATGCCCCGGTCCATATGAAACAACGATTTGAAAATCTGGGCATTACGTTAATCGAAAAAGATACAGTCTATGAAACAATCAAAGGCTTTAAAATCGCCATTACCGGACTGGAATCCCATTATTTTCTCTCTCAAACACAACTCGTCGATGAGCGAGAAGCACCCGATCTATCCGTTTTGTTGATCCATTCGACCATCGGACTGGAAGATAAGCCCGATGTGATCCGGCAATACGACATGGTTTTAGCCGGACACATACATGGGGGACAATACGTCGTTCCCTATTTGACAAAAAAATTGATTGAATTAAGAAACGGGAGGGATATCGAATACTATGCGGGGCGATATGACGCTGAAGACACACTGATTTACGTGACCAGAGGAGTTGGACAATGGTTCCCCGGTCGTTTCAACTGCTCACCGGAGTTAGTTATCTTTGACCTGATGCTTTCCAAAGATTCAAAAAATGCTGAGTAAACTGCTGAACCACGGATTTGTCCGTTGTTTTATAAATAAACTCATCGTTGCGTGTTTGTGCTGAAGCTGTATAATTATAAGAACCGGTCATCACAACTTTTTCGTCGATGACAACAAATTTTTCGTGAAGCAAATCATCGCAAGTATCCAACCGTACACAAGCGTATCGGGCCATATCGTCGATATCGCTGTAAATACTGGACATATTCCAATCCTTATCCACCAGGATTGAAATTTGAACACCCTTTGAAGAAAGTATTTTCAGATAATGGGCAATTCGATTATCGCTGAAGGCGTACATGGCTATATACACTGATTTTTCTGCCCTTGACAATTCATTCAAAAGGAAGTCAAAACAGTCTTCTTCCGGAGAAAAACGAATCATCTTTTTCCCGAGCGGCCTCCTGCTGTCTTTAAATAATCCCGAAAAACATTGCTCGAAATTCTGCTGAAAAGCCTCTATCAAGGTGTAATCCCTGCTGATCAACACGTTGTTTTCATGATCCTCAAGACTGGTGGGTGTAAGATTGGTGGAGCCGAACCAGACCCTTTCACAATCGGCGATCATGTATTTATTGTGCATCAGCCCCTGTGAGTCATATACAATTTTAGTTCCTGGAAGAATCAATGGGTAGGCATTATCCGTACAGATTCTGATTTGGACACCTTGGTTTGCCTTTTTGGAGAGTTCATCAATAATTTGCCGGTCTGTGATGGAATAAACGCAGATATCCAAACTGACTTGTGCCTGAGAAATGAACGATAGGGTCTGGTTTTTGATTCCCTCTCCCCTAAAATAGACCAGGCACTGTTCATTATCACAGGAAACGAATATTGGGATTATTAAAATGATTAAAAAAACAAGAAAAAAAGGACGCATCAATCGCCCTCTCTAAAAATAATATCGTCTTTTCTTGGCGTGCTCGGGGCGATTTGAACGCCCAACCTTCACATCCGCAGTGTAACGCTCTATCCAATTGAGCTACGAGCACACAGCCAATGGCGGAGAAGGAGGGATTCGAACCCTCGGAGAACATACGTCCTCACTTGCTTAGCAGGCAAGCGCCTTCGGCCGCTCGGCCACCTCTCCGATTCAAGCAACGGTAGTATACCACACTTGATGGATAATTTCAATAAATGAAAGGTTAATAAAATAATTTTTCTAAGACAGTCATCACAGCTTGTTCTGACTGATCAGTTATTTCGACTCTCATAGCTTCCTGATAGCGCCGAGCCCATATCATTTGACGTTTTGCAAAGTGCCGGGTGTTTTTTTTAAGCGTCTCCAGATAATCATTTTTACAAGTAAAATGATTATTTAAATAGGCGATCGTTTCTTGATAACCGATTGCTTTCATGGACTGACAAGTTGAGGGATACTTCTTCATTAAATGCCGGGTTTCTTCCACCAAACCTTTTTCAACCATTTGTTCAACACGCAAATTGATTCGCTCATACAGCTTCTTTCGATCCGGAATGAGAAACACAAGTCGGAAGCGCTCGTCTGGGGTTCTGGACTGTCCCAATTCACTGAAAGTTTTGCCGCATAAATAAAACACCTCCAATGCCCGAACGGTTCGTTTCCGATCATTGGGATGAATTTTCTCTGCACTGACCGGATCGATACGGTACAATTCCCGCCTTAAAAAACCGGGATATTCTGCCTCCTGAGATATGAGTTTTTGTCTGATTTGATCATCTTTTGAAACACCTTGAAAAAGGCCGTAACGCAAAACATCCATGTATAATCCTGTTCCGCCGGCAAACAAAAAAAATCTGCCTTTTTGTTCTAATTCTTCAATCTTTTTTAAGGCCAAATTTCGATACCGATTAACGTCGAAAGGCTCATCGGGATAAACCAAATCAATGAGATGATGAGGGCAAGATTGCTGTTCTTCCAGAGTGGGTTTGGCTGTTCCAATATCCATTTCTTTGTAAACTTGCATGGAATCCATGGAACAAACATCGAGAGAAAAACTTTTGGCAATTTTAAGCAAGATGGCTGTTTTTCCTGTGGCGGTTGGGGCATAAAGTATGGGAATCTTTTTCATCAGCAGCGAATGACTCCGTAAAGAACACCGCTGGTCCTGCTGCCTCGTATTTCGTCTACCTGAATCTCATTGAACAACGAATCTTTGGACAAGGCCTTGAGAATGACGGCTTTCTTGGTAATTCGCTTCATTTCGAAGATATCTTCTTGTGAAATCTTATCGTATACGGCAAAAGGACGCAACGGATTAAAACCGGACGAGGTCATAACAGGGTTTTCGAACATCGGGTCACAATAGCAATAATCACATGAGTGGCTTTTCTGTTCTTTGATCCAGCTTTTGTAATCCGAATAAACCAATTCAATTCTTTTTAAGCTTTCATTCAGCCAGGAGGATTGATCCACATAGTCTCTCATGCCGTATTTTACGATGGTATAGATGTGTTTTGAGGCCTCAATACCAACGACTTTCCCTGTGGTCAGGTGTGCGGCCATAAGAATGGCTTCGCTACCCAAACCCAAGGTCAGATCGAAAATGGTTTCGTCGCCTTTCAAATCCAATGCCTCAATCAAATGATCACGCTGGTTGTTTCGGATATTTCTCATGCGCATCTTGGAGCTGGAAGGATGGAAGAAGAATTCCCCGTCTTCCCAACGGATTTTCAACCCTTCCTTTTCGACCACATAATAAAAAACAACAGGATGCGCCTTTTTAAATTTATTCAGGCTTCTCCTTGAAACATATCTTGAATTCAATTCCCTTGATAGTGAAATGGCCTTTATCACTTCATCCTGGGTGGGTTTAATCGAAGTGGTAACCACAAACGCATCATGGTCAAATGCTTGAATATTGTGGTTATTTATCTTGTTCGTAATCATCTAATCTCTTTTTTAACCTCTCATATTCCAATACTTTCTGATTAAGAATCTCTTTCTTCATCTCATATTCTTCTTTTACCTTATTGTATTCTTCCTTCACTTCAGTGTATTCAAAAAATACGTTCACATTCAGATAAATCATCCATGCGGATAAAACCGCAACAACAAACCAATACAAAAAATTGACCGAACTCTTTTTGCTTTTTGGATTGGCCTCTCTTTTTGGTAACTGCTTAGCGCCGAGATTGAGCTGACGGTTTTTTTCCGTGGTTTGTTTGGTATAGATCAACACATATCATTCCTATTCAGGCGGATAAATGATCCTTGGAGCCTGTTTTGACCGCTCTTGATCGCTTATGGTCACATCTATCGAATAATTATCCTCGTCTTCCAGTCCGGGAGGTCTCAAGTAAATGGTGGAATTATAATTGTTTGACGGAACCATGAAATAATAATACTGTTCAGCTGATTCAGCTGACAACGAATAACTTGACATCACGAAATCCTTATCGTTAAAGTAATAATCATAAAAATCAAGTACCCAATTCTCACCACGTCTTAATGCGGGATCGGATTCCTCACTTTTATTTTCTATTGTACCATACACGAGGGTTGAATCATCTTGAATCAATGAAATGCTGTTCACAAAGCCCTGCGTTAATTGTACCGGAAGTGCATTTGCGTCAATTTCTTTAAAGGGAGGAATATTCGACAGGTTCAGCATAACGTACAACGTGGTTTGCCCAATGGGCAAAGTCAAAACGCTTCTGTTCCTGTACTGATTGTTGATGATATCTTTGATCGGCACAGACAACACCAAATCTTGTTCGGGAATGATGAGGGCCACTGAAGTGGCAAAGGTTGTCTCTTCCGTTTCGTTTTCAAGTGTATAAACCGCAGTAGCTGAAGGTGAGAATGTGAATCTGATTTGAGGATTCTTTAAAGTCTGATCGGTATCAGTATCCCTTTCAAATTCAAACTGAGCGATATTCTTCTCCTGAAGAAGATTGAGTAGTGATGAAAACGATTCGATTCGTAGATTCGGACGAAGGTTGATGTTAATGAGCTTATCCGGCGAAATTTCTTTAACCATTTGACCGTCGGACAACAGTTCAACCTTTTTGATTAGGCATTCAACACCGCTCAATCGATGAGCGGTGTTTTGAATACCGTTATAATTCACATATAATGCAATCCTGGAAGTTCCGCCGCCAATGGGAGGCAGAATCAATTCCAGGATAAAACATCCTGACAGGCACAATGACAACAACACCATCAACAGGACGGGAATTGATTTTTTCAAGATAATAAACCCCTTAACCGTTAGAAACCAACGAATCGATATCAGGATACAGATTTAAAGCCTTGTCCAATGAGGTTAATTTAAACAACCTCGTCAATGTATCATTCAAAGAGAAAATCGCCAATCTTCCCCCATTTAATTTGCATCGTTTATGAAGGCTGACGATGACACCCAGCCCGGAACTATCTATGTATTCCATATTTTCAAAATCTAAAGCGATGTTTAACTCACCTTTTGAAACAAACTCGTTGATGATCTGATTCTTAAAGTCGATGGCATTGCTCATATCCAATTCACCAACCAAATTCACCACTACCCAATCGCCTTTTTTCTCCCATTTCAACATTCTTTTTCACCTCATTTGATGTTTGTTTAATCGTCGACAATGATCCTTTCCACAGAACTCACTTCATCATCGTCTCCCAAATCTACAACTCTCACACCTCTTGTTGTTCTACCCATCACTCGAATATCCGAAGCACTGAATCGAATGGTAAAACCCGATTTGGTAACTGTGATGACTTCATCCGTATCCTCAACCGCCATCACGGCAACCACCTCACCCAAACTTGGAGCCCAAGCCATGTTCTTAATGCCTGTTCCTCCACGAGCCTGCAATCGATAGTCCTCTATAGACGTTCGCTTGCCGTAGCCGTTTTTGGTGATGGTAAGTATGGAAGTATTGTCACTTTCACTATCAACGGCTGACAGGGAAACCAGTTTATCTTCTTTCTTTAAGGAAATGGCTTTGACTCCCTGAGTATTTCTGCCCATCTGCCTCACATCTTCGAGTGGAATTCTGATGGCCATGCCCCTTAAAGTACCCAAAAAAAGATTTTTATTGCTATTTTGAACATCCAAAAGGGCGCACTCTACAACCTGGTCTTTATCTTCCAGCTTGATCCCGATAATGCCTGAAAGGCCCGCATTGGCAAAATTGGACAGCGATGTCCGCTTTATTTTACCATTTTTTGTTAAGAAGATGATATCAAATTTATCAGAAAATTCCTTTCCAATCTGCAGGACGCTCTTGACAACTTCCCCTTCTGAAAGGTTGATATAGGACATAATATGTTTTCCTTTGGTTCCTTTGGAAGCATTTTCTATCTCATAATTCCTGATCACATAAGCCTTTCCTAAAGACGTGATAAACATCGTGCCGGAGAGCCTTGAAGTGACCATGATATGCCTGGCATAGTCTTCTTCTCTGGTTCGGATGCCTCGAGCACCTCTGCCTCCTCTGTTTTGGCGTCGATAACTGTCCAGATCAGTGACCAGTGTGTATCCCCTGCTGGTCAACGTAATAACAATATCATCGTCTTCGATGAGATCTTCGATATTCACATCATCGGCTTCAGAAATGGTTATTTGCGTTCTTCTTGGGGTATCATGCTTTTCTTTCACTTGTAAAAGGAGTTCTTTTATCTTTTCGTCTATTTTAACTTTATCGGCCAATAATTCTTTGAGTTCCTTGATCGTTTTATTCAGTTCCTTCAATTCATCGGTCAACTTGGTGATCTCGATGGAGGTTAACCGGCCAAAACGGAGATCCAGGATTGCCTTGCACTGTTCCTCTGATATCTCAAGGGTCTCCATGAGGTTTTTGATTGCATCCGGTTGATCATTTGAATGACGGATAATGTCGATCGTTGTGTCGATCGACCGGATGGCGGTAATCAATCCCTCCACAATATGTGCCCGTTTGCTTGCGGCATCCAGCTCATATTCTGCTTTTCTGCTGATTACCTCTCTTCTGTGATTGACATAGGAAGTCAAAAGCTGCTTCAAATTCATAACTTTCGGTTTTTTCTTCTCGTCGATAACCAGCAGTTTGCTTGGGAAGGTGGTTCTCAAATAGGAATGTTTTAGAATATGGTTTAAGACTACTTTTGTGTTAATTCCTTTTGCAATCTCGATGACCACACGCATGCCGTTTCTGTCAGATTCATCCCGGATGTCTCGAATCATTTTCTTTTCCTGTTTTTTGAAATATTCCGCAATCTGCTGAATCATCGACGCCTTACAAACGCCATAGGGAATTTCGTTGATGATGATCCGGTCCTCATCAACCTCATAAACCCCTTCCACGGGTATTGATCCGGTTCCCTCCTCATAAACCTGGAATATGACATCCTTTCCCATGATCTTTCCACCGGTTGGAAAATCAGGACCTTTGATGTATTTGTGCAACCCTTTGATATCAATTTCCGGATCATCGATTAACGCACAAATCCCGTCTACCAATTCACCTAGGTTATGGGGAGGTATGTTCGTCGCCATGCCGACCGCTATCCCTGAAGCGCCGTTTAAAAGCAAATTAGGAACACCTGAGGGTAAAACCTCCGGTTCCAGAAGCGTTTCGTCAAAATTCGGCCTGAATTCTACTGTATTTTTATCCAAATCCTCCAGCATTTCCTCGGATATCTTTGCCAATCGGGCTTCTGTATACCTGGGAGCAGCTGCAGGATCTCTGTCAATGGATCCGAAATTCCCCTGAGGATCTACCAGAGGAATTCTTAAATTAAAGTCTTGAGCCATTCTCACCAGGGCATCGTAAATGGCCGCATCTCCATGCGGGTGATATTTTCCCATGACTTCACCAACGATTCTGGCTGACTTTTTATGAGGGGAAGCGTACCAATTCTTGAGTTCCCGCATGGCGTACAAAATACGTCTTTGTACGGGTTTTAATCCGTCTCTCACATCCGGAATCGCCCTACCCACGATAACAGACATGGAGTAATTAATATACGATTCAGCTAATTCCTCATGAAAAGGCCTGTCAAAAACCCTTTCTTCAAGAGGTTTCGGCTCGATTACTTCATCATTTTTCGACATCTATTGTTTCCTCCGATTTATGATACCTTTGAGCCGGGTTTGATTTCCCCGTCAACGGTAAGCAATTTTAAGTTTTCGCCATCCTTTGCAGCCAGTAACATGCCGTTGGATTTGATACCCATGAGTTTGGCAGGTTTCAAATTCGCCACAACGATGATCTTCTTCCCCACAAGTTCTTCAGGCGAATAAAACTGCGAGATCCCGGCAACAATCTGGCGGGATTCGGGTTCGCCAACATCCACTTGCAGCCTGACCAGTTTATTGGCTTTGGGAACCGGTTCGGCAGAGACAATTTCAGCCACACGCAGGTCAACCTTTTTAAAGTCGTCAAATCCGATGATCAGTGTGCCCTCGGTCTTTTCACCTTGAGCAGAAGAAGCGGTCTGATGGGCATCTGTGTTCATGATAATCACCTTTGAGGTCTTTTCTACATCAATTCTCGGAAAAATGGGAGCCTCTTTGATGACCGTTGATCCAGGGGCCAACAACCCCCATTTAAGTTGGGTATAGTCGCAATCCGCCCATTGATCAGCTATTCCCAAACGTCTGAAGATCTCTTTGGAGGTGTCTTCCATGATCGGTTTGATGAATAAAGCAATATTTCTCAACGCTTCGGACAGATTGAATAAAACGGTTGCCAAACGTTTTCTCGATTCTTCCTCTTTTGCCAGCTTCCACGGTTCTGTCAGGTCAATGTATTTGTTGGCAAACCCGATAAACGACCAAACGCTTTCTAAGGCTTGTGTGAACTTGTAACGATCCATTGTGTCCAGATATTTTGTTACGGCCAGTTCGAAAAGGTTCTTTAACTGCAGGTCATACCCCTGTGCCTCAAGATCCGGCTCGGGGATTACGCCGCCAAAATTTTGTTTGATCATGGCCGTTGTTCGATGGACCAGGTTTCCTAAATCGTTAGCTAAATCGGCGTTGATTCTGCCGATCAGATTATCTTCCGAAAAATCCCCATCCTTGCCAAAATTGATATCCCTCAACAGATAGTATTTAATGGCATCCTTACCGTAAGCATCCATCAGCAACCTGGGATCAATGGCGTTCCCGGTGGATTTACTGATCTTTTCTCCGTTTACGGTTAGCCACCCATGGGCAAAGACCTTCTCGGGCAATGGAATTTCAAGAGCCATCAACAGGGCAGGCCAAATAATGGAGTGGAAACGGTTGATTTCCTTGCCGATCAAATGCAAATCGGCTGGCCAAAATTGATTGTAAAGCTGATCCTGATCCGTGCCGAAGCCGATGGCGGAGATGTAGTTAATCAGCGCATCCACCCAGACATAGATGACATGATCCGGATCATTCGGCAGGGGAATTCCCCAATTAAAAGAAGTTCTTGAGATACTTAAATCCCTCAGACCGCCTTTGATAATCTGAAGCATTTCATTTCGCCTGAAATCCGGCTCAACAAAAGCCGGTTTTTCTTCGTACAATTTCAACAAATCATCCTGGTACTTAGAAAGCTTGAAGAAATAGTTTTCCTCAGAAAACCAGTTCAGTTCACGGTTACATTCAGGGCAAAAATGCTTGTCTTCCTTTTTGATTGCATCCTCCTGTGTCCAAAAGGTCTCATCGTGAACGCAATACAAGCCTTCATACTTACCTTTGTAAATATCCCCTTTATCCAACAACGTCTGAACAACCTTCTGAACAACCTGTTCATGGCGTTTTTGAGTGGTTCTGATAAAATCGTCATTCGAAATTTCCATTTCTTCCCAAAGCTGCTGAAATTTCCCGGCCAACTCATCACAAAATACCTGAGGATCCTTATTGGCAGCCTTAGCCGATTCAAGAATCTTTTGGCCGTGCTCGTCGGTTCCGGTTAAAAAATAGACGTCATACCCGCAAAATCGCTTGTATTTGGCGATGATATCCGCAACGATTGTGGTATATGCTGAACCAATATGGGGTGCGGAATTTGCATAATATATCGGCGTAGTAACATAAAAATTTTTTAGACTCATCGAAGCCCTCCTATCCTTTGATCTATTCAATATCAAGCTATTATAACATATTTCGTAATCTTTAAAAACATGAATTAAAGCGGTTTAGCGCCAGCAGTATCTGACAGCGGACGGAGTACCTGCCAGTTACTTTTTCACAGTCTTTTGCGTCATCTAAGTATAACTCAATTGAAAAAGGGGGAATGTGATGGCTAATATCATCGGAATTTTAAGGTATGCCCTTGCAAGAGAAGAGGAAGGCAGAGCGTTTTACTTGGGACAGTTGGATAAAGTTAAAGACAAACACGTTAAAGAGGCATTTACCCATTTGGCTGAAATGGAAGGAGAACATGTAGACTATATCAGCTCGCTCATTGAAAAGAATCAAAAGGGTGAACGAATATCATCATCAGATATTCTGCCGGAAGAAGAAGACATCTTTACCTCCCGCAAGCAAACCGAGCTGCCTGCGGGCAGGCACGCTGAACTGGCTTCGGATTGTTCAATCCTGAGAATGGCGTTTTTGATTGAACACGATTTCATGGAATTTTACCGGCAAGCAGCTGAAAGAACGGAAGATGAAGGCGAAAAAATGATCTTCAATCATCTGAGTCATTGGGAAAAAGGACATCGGGATCTGGTACAAAGCTTATATGACGAGAGAATGAAAGCATACTGGCATGCTATGGGTTTTGAACCGATGGTTTGAACAAAAGAGGTTCTGCATAAAGTTTTTAGAACAACTGGCATCCATCAGAATCAACCGCCACAATCAACGGAAAATCCTCAACTTCAATCCGTTGTATTGATTCGCTTTGAAGATCTTCAAAAAGGAGGATTTCGTGTCGGATGACACATTGGGACAAGGCGGCTGCACACCCGCTCGGGGCGATCAGATAAACCCTCCGATAGTCTTCGCATAAACCGGTTACCCTTTTTGAGCGTATACCTTTTCCAACTGTCGCAAGTACCCCGAATTTAAAAAGCATCTCCAGATAACAATCCATACGGACACTGGTGGTGGGACCGATGGCTCCGATAACATTGCCGGGAGAAGCTTTTGCCGGACCGGCGTAGAAGACGATTTTATCTTTCAAATCAATGGGACATTTTTCATAGGCGGATAATCGTTTTTGTGCAGCATCTCTCATGATAATCATCTCACCGGAGTACAGAAAGAATTCACCGGCTCTCAGCAGCTCAACTTTCAAAGGTAACACTCCCTGTTCTGCAAAGATAGCAATCAACACTCACGGCCAAAGGCAATGTGGCAATATGGGTGGGATGCGTCAGGATATGGGTGCTATAACAGGTGATCGAGCTTCCCAATCCCTGAAACCCGATATTCAGGCTGTTGATTCGTTCCTTTATCTCTTCTTCCAATGAGGCATAATGCGGGTCTTGATGATGCTTGTAAATCGATGAGGTCAATGCCAGCTTGGATAGTACCATTGCCTTCTCCGATGTCCCTCCCAAACCGATTCCCACCTTCAAAGGGGGACAAGACCTTGCTCCTGACTCTGCTATATGTTCGACGACCCGGTTAGCCACGTCTTCTTTAGCCGCTGAGGGGGACAACATAAACAATCTTGAAAGGTTTTCACTTCCACCGCCTTTGATCAAAAAACGGATATCCAAACGCCCCCCCGCACAACAGATGATGTGAACCACAGCCGGGGTATTATCCAGCCGGTTCTTTCTCCCAAACAAAGGATCATCAACGGTGGAATACCGATAAGGAGAAACGCTGTATACCTCAGACACCGCTTCATCAAGAATAACTTGCAAAGGCCTTTTTAAATGGAAATTCACACCAAGAAAACAAAAGAATTCCACCATGCCGGTATCCTGGCAAAGAGGCAGGCCCGTTGAGCGACTGATGCGATAATTATCCTTTATTACGTTTGAAAAAGGACCATTGTATTGATCAATAAATGGTTTGATTTCTTCACTGATCTGTGTATTAGCGTTGATAATAGCTTGTTTAATCATTTCCTTTAAGTTCTCTTCAATCATGTTATTCAAACATCTCTCCCCTGTAATTCTTCCAATAGCCGGAAGATCTCTCGTCTTCATTGTATCGAAAGCGTTCCACAACATCCGAATCATATTCAGCGCCAATCCAGCCTTGCTGATCACAAGCATCGCAAAGGACCTCTCCTGACGGGGAACAAATCCGACTGTGTCCGAGAAAAGTAAAGTCTTCATGCGCACCGGGTGTGGAAGATGTACAAACATAACAGGCGTTTTCAATCGCCCTGGCTTTGGTTAGTGTATCGTAAGTTACCCATCGGCTTGAGCCGTAGGCGAAGGGGACGAAGATGATCTGTGCCCCTTTTAAAGCAAGTGTTCTGGCGATTTCCGGAATACCGATTTCATAACACATCAAAACGCCAATATCCACATCGGATAATCGATACGTTTTAATTTCTCCGCCGCTGTGAAAGATCTGTTTTTCACCCCGGAACAGATGCGTTTTATCATAGTAATCAACGAATCTCCCGTTTTCAAAGATAACCGTTGAGTTGTAAAATACGCCTTTATCAAATCTTCCGATCCCGGATATGACTGCGCAATGATATCGAAGGGAAATACCTTTCAGCCACGCCTCAATCGACGGCTGGTTTTCCTGAATCACTTGTCTAAGGGAAGTGTCCCAAGTATACCCCGTTCCAAAAAGTTCGGGAAACACAATAAAGTCAAACGGAATCGAACAGGTTCTGACGATTGCGTCAGCATCACTCAAATTCCTTTTTATTTGGCCAGGAACGCTTCTGAATTGTATGGAAATCATGGTTTTTTTCATCAAAGCCCTCCCCTTTTTTTTCATTACAGACCGGTCCGATAAGCGCCCACTTTCTTTCTCAGCTCTTCTAATTCCTTCTGGTGTTCAAAAAGGGCACAAGGGCCGTCAGTATTCTCCAAGATATGACCGTTCCTCCGAAGCTCGATAAAGAGCGGGCTGATCAGTCCCGACCTTAAATCCGACTCTCTCATGTTATGCGTTGCAATGTTGGCTACCGGACAAGGTGTTAAGTCTCCGAATGCGTTGATATGTGCAAATCCTTTTCCGGACGAAACACATCCGCCAAATAGCTCCTCATCACCGGGCGAGTGAATCAGAAACATCTGCTTGTTTTCTTTATAATACAGGATCTTGTTTCTGAATTCAAGCCGCTCTTCCTTCGATAAGCATTTTTGAGAATGATTGAGTCCATTGTCATCACAACAAGCAGATTCGTTTTGAATAGCCTGTAAGGAATTCCCGGCAACGGGAATATATTCGGTAAAAAAACCCACATGAAGACCGTCATGAATGTATTCATCCAGATGCGCTTCGTCCATCCAATAGCGGTAATTATCATGCGTGATAGTGACGGAAATCCCGCTCAATATACCTGATTTGCCAAGCCTTTTTGCTGACTTTAAAGCTTTTTCGTGAACGCCCAATCCCCTTCGCTGATCGGTCATCCTGTCGGATCCCTCCACACTCACCATGATGCCGGTATTCACCATTTTTTTCAGTTGCTGAAAATCTTTTTCCTGAATCGTAGTTCCATTGGTAAAGATAAGAAATAGACAGTCGTCGAATTTCTCGCATAAATCCAAAACGCCTTCAAACACAAAAGGCTCCCCACCGGCAATCAGAAACGTATAAACGCCCAAATCCCTGGCTTCAGAAATGATATGTTCCCATTCTTCAAACGAAAGAGGTTTTTGTTTGAATTTCAAATGATCGGAGGATGAAATGCCCACAGCAGAGGCAAAACACCCCAGGCATTTCAGGTTGCATCGGTTTGTAATACTGAGTATGAGAATGGGAGGAACCATTATCTTGTCATCTCTCAATAACTGCTCACGTTTCTTTTCGCAGCGTTCAAAATTCCTGATTAGTTTATTGGCATTCTTCAAATACTTCGGATTTTTCAGGATGAAAGGGATAAAAACACGGCTAAGTTTAGGGTTAACAAAATCAAAAACCCGATTCAGATTTTCCAACATCGTCACTTCCCCTTTCAATAAAAAAACCAGCTAACCGTCTTCCTGAATAGTATAGCCTTTTTAAGCTCGGTGAGTATTCTGCTTTGATTGCAACATTGTAAAAAACAGTGTTCATTTGGGTGTATAATTGAATTATTCAATTCACGGGAGGTCATTTGAATGAAAAAACTGATGGTAACTATGATTCTGATGATTGTGATAGTGTCAATCGCAGCTGCTTCCACCGATATGATTATTCATTATCACCGATACGACAACCAATACGAAGGATGGGATTTGTGGCTTTGGGGACCTGGATTGAACGGATCGGCTTATGCCTTTGACAGGCAAGACGATTATGGAATGGTTGCGCATTGCAGCATTCCCGAAACCCTCCCCGAAGTGGGTTTTCTGGTAAGACTTGGCAACTGGGCTGCAAAAGATGTGGCACAGGACCGATATGTAAAAACAACCGAAGCAGTAACAGAAATCTGGCTGTTGCAGGGAGTAAAGGACATATACTTTGAGGAACCGGATACCTCGCCAAGGATTTTCTTTTCTGCTGCCATCGATGAGAAGGTCATTCGTGCTTATGCAACCAACCCCTTTGACACCGGTAATTGGACGGACCGTGTCCGAGTTGAGGTTGACGGACATCCAAAATCCATCAAACAGGTACGCAAAGTGGATCCCACAGATATCTCCCTCACCTCATTTTTTGAGATTGAATTGGAAAACCCGTTGACCCTGACCGAAATTTCCGCAGAAGTTATCTTAAATCTCGACGGTTATGCCCCTCAGCGGGTGATCATGATGGGAATACTGGATGAGTACCGTTCGGACAAATCTTTGGGAATGACCTACTCTCAAGCGAGTACAACGTTCAGAGTTTGGTCGCCGCCTTCAAAAGCTGTCAAACTGCTGCTGTTTGAAGACCCCGAATCCGACATCCCCATTCAAGTCGTTGAGATGAAATCTGACGAGAGTGGCGTCTTTGAAACCACCTTGGCTGGGGATCTCTCCGGTTTGTTTTATCTCTATGAATACACCCATTATGGAGAAACCGTCACCGGTGTCGATCCGTATTCACACTCAACCTACGCCAATGGAACCAAGAGTGCTGTCGTTGATATGACTCAAACCGATCCTGAAGACTGGGCGTCGGATCTCTATCGGGTGTTGGAAGCGCCTGAAGACGCCATCATCTACGAAATACACGTTGCCGACATGACCGGGAGTGATGATTCGGGTGTTACTCCGGCATTAAAAAACACCTATTTGGGTTTGGTGGAAAGGGCAACGACTACCCCCGAAGGAATCAAAACGGGATTTGACCATTTGTTGGATTTGGGTATCACCCATGTGCATATTCTGCCGATTTATGATTTTTACACCGGTGATGAATTAAACCGGGATTTTGAGGACTATTACAACTGGGGATATGACCCCTATCTTTTTGGCGTGCCTGAAGGACGATACGCCACAGACCCGACCAATCCCTTGGCAAGGGTGTCGGAACTGAAAGAGATGGTGAAAGCCTTCCATTCGAGTTCAGTCGGTGTTATCATGGATATGGTTTTCCCGCACACCTACGGTTTGGGAGAACTGTCTCCCTTTGATACAGCCGTTCCCTACTATTATTATAAAATTTCAAAAACCGGAGACTTCATCAACGAAAGCGGATGCGGAAATACCATCGCCTCTCACAGACCCATGATGAGAAAATACATCATCGACACACTCACCCATTGGGTTCAAGAATATCATGTCGATGGATTCCGTTTCGATCAAATGGGATTTATCGATGTTCAAACGATGAAAGAAGCTTCCAAGGCAATTAACGCAATCAATCCCTCAGCCGTATTATACGGGGAAGGCTGGGGGGATGCTTTAGCTGCCGATTATTGGACGGCACCCGATGAAGGCAAATACTATGCGCAAATAACCAGAATGGTGCAGGCTGCGGTGGCGGGGACAACCATCGGCGCCTTCAACGACGACATCCGGGACGGTATTCGGGGAAGCGTGTTTGACGTGGCTCAAAAGGGGTTTGTTCTGGACTCGTTCCCACGATTCAAAGATATCCAGCGGGGAATCATCGGTGGCACACAGTACTCGGATAAATTGTTCTGGTTGGCAGACGATCCCCAGCAGTCCATCAATTATGCCGCCTGCCATGACAACCATACCCTATGGGATAAAAACAGTTTGGCTGCTGCCGGTGATTCTCGTGTGGAATGGACACAGCAAATGCTCAAAGACGCCCAAAAACTATCAGGCGCCATATTGCTTACCTCTCAAGGAATTCCCTTTATTCATGCCGGACAGGAATTCTGCCGGACAAAGAATAATGACGGCAATTCCTACAATTTACCCATCAGTGTCAACGCACTGGATTACACCCGAAAAGGGGAATTTTTGGATGTTTACCATTATTATCAAGGACTCATAACCCTTAGAAAAGTCCATCCCGCTTTCAGAATGAGAACCCAGGAAGATATCCGAAAAGCCATTGAAATATTGCCTTCCAGCAATAAACGTTTGATTGCATTTACCATCGACGGAACAGTCGCTTCCGATTCATGGGAACGAATCGTTGTGATCTTCAACGGGGCAACACAAGAAATCGAATACACCTTGCCACAAGGCATTTGGAACGTGGTGGCGGATTCTGAAACAGCTGGGACAACCGTTCTTTATCCGTTAAGCGGGACCATTACAGTCAAGCCCACATCGGCTTTGGTACTCTATCAGTGAAAGTATGATAAAATCAATATCATCATCATTCACCTGATGTTTGGTTTTACCAACTTGAATCATTGATTGTTTATCATCACGGGAGGGTTTTTTCACCCTCCCGTTACAAAAAAAGCAAACAAAGCTGAAAGGCTCAGGTGCCGGCAATTTCTAAAAAAAGTAAATTCTCTCTCTTGGAAATGAAACAGCGCCATAATCTCCATATGTTTTTATCCATAGCAATAGCGGTTGGATTATTTACGGTTTTGGTTTCCTCTCTTGTGTATCTCAAACAACCGGCAGGATTTACCCTGGACGGCCAATGGGAGATTCTTCATGAAGGAAAAAGTCAAACCATCACGATTCCCTATTATCAGTCGATAGGGGATGAAGGGGTTTATACATACCGGAAACAATTCGGGGCTGTTGAAGCGGATACGCTTGTCATCAGCGACCTCTCCGCTTACGGCTTTCAAATATCCCTTAATGGCACAATGATCAAAAAATTGAACGACGAAGAAACGAAAACGGCTAACATATGGAATCGAACTCATATGGTGGTATTTGACTCAGCCATTTTAACCAGCCAGAACATACTTGAAGTTCAGATTTATACCGTGTCAGATCATGGCATCAATTCACTGCCCTATTTGGCGTATCAAAGAGACGTTTTGGATAGGGTAGCGATCAGCCATTATCTTGAAAATGACGTCTATTTGTTTTCCATTGGAGCCTCTGTTACTTTGGCTTTCGTTTTATTTGCATTGGGAATGGGAATACCGGAAAAAAAGGGATTTCACTATTCTTTTGCCTTGGGAATGCTCTTTGTTGGCATTTATCTGCTGGATTATCCCTACCGGATCTATTCAGGGAATCCGACCGTTTTTCTTATCTTTAAAAAGATTATTTTCAGCAGTCTTTATTTCAGCGGATTTATGCTTCTTCAAGGGGTAGAATACTATCTCTACGGAAAGAAAAGATTTTCCAGGTTTTTTGGATGGATCATCGTCATCATCATTGGGATTTTTATTCTTCTCCCGGATTTCAACACCGTCAGGAATTTCAACGGCATCATTTTGTTTGTTATGTTTACGATGGTCATTTTTTCAACCGTTCAGATTTATCTGAAAAGAGACAGCGCCTTTATTTTTGCGGCAACCATCTTAGCCTTATGTGCCATCAACGATATGCTGAAGGTAATCTTCGGACTCAATTTCATCTATATGATCCGATTCGGCATCATTATTACCGTATTATCCATCGGGTTCTTATTGGTTGAGTTTTTTAGAAATACTTACGGAAGCATGGTCATTGCAAATGGAAAAGCGATGAGAGATCCCTTGACCGGTGCTTTCAACCGAAACGTTTTAGAGAAAATCCAGCCGGGTGCCGGTGACACGTTGGTACTGTTGGATTTTGATGATTTTAAGATAATCAACGATGTATATGGCCATTCAGAAGGCGACTGGGTGTTGAAAACCTTTACTCAAAAAACACTTGAATTACTGAGAGCGGAAGATATCCTGATCAGGATTGGCGGAGACGAATTCATGATCGTGATGAAAAACTGCAGCGAAACAACGGTGATTTCAAGAGTCGAAAAAATCCGGCAAATGATAACGGAAAGCGTTGAAAGATATCATTTCAGTTTTTCCTACGGCCACTGCTCCCTGAAAAAAGGCATTGCTGAAGCCTTTTCAAAATCGGACGAACTGCTTTATCAGATGAAAAATGCCAGAAAAGAAGATAAAAATGACAGCTCTTTTGAAACACAAGAGGAAGGGGATTAAAATGGTAAAAAACAGGCAAAAAACAATATACCGGGTTTTCCTCATCTTAACGCTGGTTTTTGCAGTCATGATGCCCGTGATTATCAGCATGTTTGATATCCTGGGCGACAGCGCACCGCCTTTGTTGTTTATGAGTTTTTTTCTGGCCATTGTATGCCTGATATGCACCCTCATTTTTAGAAAAAGAAGCCGATCAATCGAGCATGCCCTCAAAGATAAGAATTACCTGGCTCAATGGCATTTTTCACCTGAAAAATGGAAAGCGTTCATGGAAAAAGACGATCAGTTCCGGACCGGAGAAAGAACCCTGGCGTTCACCGTCCTCAGTGTGCTCACCGTGATCATCTTTATGATGTTCGTCATCTTTGCCGAAGAAGGCAAACTCGCCATGTTTTTAACCATGCTGGGTTTAATCGTTCTTTATGCCCTGGCTGCTTTTATTGTTCCATATTTCATCAGAAGATTTCGAAAAGACGAAGCGGCAACCGTACTCATACTTTCAAAAGGGGTTTTGCTGAATAAACAGTATCACAGCTGGGATTTGCCCCTCTCGAAACTAGCCAGCGCATCCTTTGAAAAAAAGCCATATGAACATGTTCAAATCACGTATGAATTTGTGGATCGCACAGGACCCAGATCATACACCATCAACATTCCGATTCCCGAAGATGTTGAAATCAAAGTGGTGCAGGGAGTAGTGGAGACCTTGAACCGAGTAAACGGAATAAACGGATAGATATGATTGAAGGGGACCGCTGCTGTTTGTAATCAAACGGACGAGAAAAGAACAAGATCGTGCAATATGAAAGATTTGACAATTCTCAAAATGCATGGTAGAATACGCTCTGTGAACTCAGAAAGGGGGTAGAAGAATGCCACAGCATAAATCAGCGATGAGACGGGTCAAGAGATCCCAAAAAGAGAAAATGCAGAATAAAATTTACAGAAGTAAATTTAAAAATCTGACAAAAAAGATCAACAGGGCTTTGGAAGAGGGCAACGTGGAGACAGCCAATGAGATGCTCCCTAAAGCTTTTTCTGCGATAGATAGAGCGGCAAAGATTGGAACCATTCACAAAAATCAGGCTGCCAGAAGAAAATCAAGACTTGTCAAGAGAATCGACAAAGTACAAGCTCAAGTTTAATTTAAAGTCAATCATCTCACAAAAAATAATCAACCGGGATATTCCCGGTTTTTTGTTATGGCATGAAAACCAAGATTATGGTATACTAAACAGGAATATTTGAACCGAAAAAAACTCACTAAGAAAACAGCGGGAGGTGCATTATGGCAAAAACAAATAAGGGCGAGATTGTTTCCATCATTGGTCCTGTTATCGATGTCAAATTCAGCAACGAGAGCTTGCCAGACATATTCAACGCCCTTGAAGTAACACACCCGGATACGAAAAAGAAACTGGTGCTGGAAGTGGAACAGCTCATCGGAGACGACACCGTCAGGGCAGTTGCATTAGACTCCACGGATGGGTTCATCAGGGGATTGGAGGTCATTGATACCGGATCGCCTATCTCCGTGCCCGTCGGGCCTGAAGCCATGGGAAGATTGTTTAACCTCCTGGGCGAACCGATTGACAACAAAGGGGCAATCACCACCAAAGAGCGCTGGCCCATCCACCGAGACCCTCCCAGACTAAAAGACCAATCCACTGAGATAGAAATCCTGGAAACCGGAATAAAAGTAATAGATCTCATCGCCCCGTTTCCGAAAGGGGGGAAAGTCGGCTTTTTCGGAGGTGCCGGGGTTGGAAAGACCGTCTTGGTTCAGGAACTGATCCGAAACATTGCCATCGAACATCACGGCTTTTCCATGTTTGCCGGAGTAGGGGAAAGAACCAGAGAGGGAAATGACATCTATCTGGAAATGCAGGAAGCCGAGGTTTTAGACAACACTGTCTTGATATTCGGTCAGATGAATGAACCGCCCGGAGCCAGATTCCGTGTTGCCTTAACCGCATTGACCATGGCAGAATACTACCGCGATATAGAAGGAAAAGACGTTTTATTATTTATCGACAATATATTCAGATTTGTACAAGCAGGCTCCGAAGTATCGGCTCTATTAGGGAGAATGCCAAGTGCCGTTGGTTACCAGCCGACATTGTCTACAGACATGGGGGAACTTCAGGAGCGAATCACCTCGACTAAAAAGGGCTCCATTACATCGGTTCAGGCGGTATATGTGCCGGCCGATGACTTGACGGACCCGGCTCCTGCCACCACTTTCACCCATCTAGACGGATCAGTTGTCTTATCCAGAAAGATCTCCGAGCTCGGAATATACCCGGCAGTGGACCCATTGGATTCCAACTCGAAGATTCTGGAGCCGGATATCGTCGGTCAAACCCATTATCAAGTGGCAAGAGGTGTTCAGGAAGTGCTGCAGCGTTACAACGAACTTCAGGACATCATCGCCATATTGGGAATGGAAGAACTTTCGGAGGAAGATAAACGAACCGTCCAGCGTGCCAGAAAAATACAACGGTTTTTGGGGCAACCCAACTTTGTTGCTGAACGATTCACCGGTGTACCCGGAGAATATGTTTCCATTGCCGATAGTGTCAGAAGCTTTGAGGATATTCTGAACGGCAAATGTGATGATTTACCCGAACAGGCCTTCTTTATGGTGGGAAACATCGATAAGGCACGTGAAAAGGCTCAAAAAATCAAGGAAGGCTGAGCCTCATGAGCACATTCAAAACCGAGATTGTCTCAGTGGACCGTGTTGTTTGGAGTGGTGAGGCCCAAAGCGTCACATTCAGAACCACTGAAGGATCCATGGGAGTGCTGGAAAAACGGGCTCCCATCGTTACCGCCTTGGACATCGCCATGATGGAAGTCAAAACAGAAAAGGGAACACTGGAATTTGCCGTGCATGGCGGCTTGCTGCGCATGAACTCAGAAAAACTGATTATTGTAACCGATGCAGCTGAAAAAGCCGAGGAAATAGATTTATATCGGGCTGAAAAAGCCAAACAACGAGCGGAAGATTTGCTTGCAAAAGCCAAGAATGACGTTGAACGTTATAAAGCAAATGCATCACTGCAAAAAAACATCTTGAGAATGCGCATGGGAAAAAAAAGCTGAAAAAAGAGGTGTAATCATTGTTTTATCTTTCAGAACCCGTTTATTGTTCCAAACCCTGGGGGGGCGATATCTTCAGGGACATCTACCCAAAAGCAAACGCTTCAGATATCGGCGAAGTGTGGCTTCTTTCCGGGGTTGCCGGAAAAGAAACCTCTGTTTTTTCCATTGACGGAAGGGAATACCTTCCTTCCAAAATGATCAAAAAGATAACCGGTCACGATTTTCCGAGGTTCCCGTTTCTCATCAAGACACTCAGTGCCACACAATGGCTTTCTGTGCAGGTCCACCCAGACAACAGCTATGCCAAGAAGAACGAAAAAGGCGAACCCTGGGGAAAAAATGAGATGTGGTATGTTCTGGATGCAGACGATGATGCTCAAATTGTCAACGGCATCAACAACATCGCATCCAAAAAAGACATGCTGGATGCAATAGAGAATGGAACCATAGAAAAGCAATTGAATTACACCAGAATAAAAAAAGACGATCTCATTTACTTGCAGGCGGGCAAAGTGCACGCCTTAGGACCCGGATCGCTGATCCTGGAAATACAGCAGACCTCAAATATTACTTACCGTTTGTTTGACTGGGGAAGGGATCGAGAAATCCACGCCAAAAAAGGAAGCGAAGTCATCAACTACCGGTATCCCCAAGCGGATATCAAAGAGAATTTCAGCGAATTTCGCAACGATTATTTTTACACCTGCAAAAAGCAATTCAATGGTGAATACGCTCAAGGATTTTGTGTGTTAATCACCCTTGAGGATATCCAAATAGACGAATTTGAATGCCGCAAATACTTTCCCGTTATCATCCCCCAAGACAGCAAGGTACAGGTTACCGGCAGCTGCATTGTGATACAACCAGGCAGATGGTGGGAAAGACACGGCTGCAACTAAAAAGGGGCGGACCATGGACAGAACATTTGTTTTTTTCAAACCCAACACCATCCGACGGGGACTGATTGGCGAGATTCTAAAACGTTTCGAACAGCGTGGATTAAAAATCATCGCCATGAAATTCCACAAAATGACGCATCCCCAGGCAGAAAGCCTGTATCTGGAACACCATGGAAAAGCCTTTTATGAAAGCCTGATAGCATTTGCAACCGGTGGGCCGGCCCTTTTCCTGATTGTGGAAGGGCCTCGGTGTGTCGAACTGGTTCGGCACGTTATCGGAAACACAGACCCGCTCAAAGCAGATCCGGGCACCATTCGAGCCGATTACGCCGTCAGTGTCACAAAAAACCTGATTCACGCATCCGATTCCATGGAAAGTTTTCAAAGGGAACACAAAATATTTTTTAGTGAAGAAGATATCATTGATTATACATTGGATGTACAAAACGATCTATAAGAAAAAACAAACAAGGAGGAAGCACAATGCCATACGTACCAACAAAAGAGATATTGGATGATGCAAACAAAAAATACTATGGAGTCGGCGCATTCAACATAAACAACCTGGAATTTCTTCAAGCTATCGTTCAAGCGGCAGAGGAAGAGAACTCGCCGGTCATCATCGAAACCAGCGAAGGGGCGATTAAATACGCCGGTAACGGAAATATCGAAAGAGGTGTCCGATTCTTTTACGAACTGGTCAAAAACTACGGGGATCATTCAAAAGTACCTGTCAGTTTGCATCTGGATCACGGAAAGGACTTTGCCAAAATCGTGGCATGTATCAAAGGCGGTTATGGTTCGGTTATGATTGACGCTTCCGATCAGCCTTTTGAAGGTAACCTGAACGCCACCAAACGCATTGTAGACATTGCCCATGCCGTAGGCATTGGAGTGGAAGCGGAATTGGGAACACTCAAAGGCATCGAAGACAACGTTGTGGCAGCTGAATCCGTACTGGTCAACACCGATGAAGCCAGAGAATTTGTGGAACGAACCGGTGTGGATTTTCTCGCTCCGGCTATTGGCACCAGCCACGGAGCGTTTAAATTCAAAGGAGCCGCCAAACTTGATTTTGAACGACTGAAAAAGGTCAAAGAGGAAAACGGCATCCCGTTGGTCCTGCACGGTGCTTCCAGCGTACCACCCGAACAGATCGAACTGGCCAATCAATATGGGGCCGATATCAAAGGTGCCAAAGGAGTTCCTTTTGAAACACTTGAAGAAAGCGTTAAATATGGCATCAACAAAGTCAATACCGACACGGACCTGCGAATCACCTTTATCGCAGCCGTAAGGAAATACCTGAAAGAAACACCCGAAGCCATCGATCCCAGACATGTTTTCACTCCTGCGATGGACGCCATGAAACAAATCATCAAAGCAAGAATGAAATGCCTGGGCTCATCCAATAAAGCATAATTTGCAGGGGAGGACCCAAGTGCCCTCCCGCTTAGAATTAAACAAAACCAAAATTTCACGGGGGTGAAACATACACATGAAAGTACTCGTAATCAACTCAGGAAGTTCATCCATCAAATATCAGCTGCTGGACATGGAAAACGAACAAGTCCTCTGCAAAGGCCTCTTGGAAAGAGTCGGTATTCCCGGTTCCGTATTAAAACACAAAAAAGACAAGCAAAAATTTTCAGTGGAAAAACCCATCGCCAACCACGATGAAGGACTGAAGCTGGTTTTGGAGACCATCACCGATTCAGCCATGGGCGTCATTGAAAACCTGGGCGAAATCAACGCCATCGGTCACAGAGTCGTACATGGAGGCGAGAAATTCACCCAATCCGCCCGAGTTGACGAAGAAGTGATACAGGCTTTGGAAGAGCATTCCTATCTCGCACCGTTACACAACCCGCCCAACATCATGGGAATCAAATCCGCTATGAAATTACTGCCGGGCGTTCCAAACGTGGTCGTCTTTGATACCTCATTCCACACCACCATGCCCAAACACGCCTATCTATACGCATTACCGCTTGAGTATTACAGAAAATTCAAAATTAGGCGATACGGATTCCACGGAACATCCCACCGTTACATCGCCGTAAGAACAGCGGAACTGATGAATAAACCCGTAGAAGAACTGAAAATCATCTCCTGTCATTTGGGAAACGGTGCTTCATTGGCCGCCATTAACGGGGGGGAATCCGTCGACACCTCCATGGGATTCACACCGCTGGAAGGCTTGGTTATGGGAACCCGCTCAGGAGACGTGGATCCTTCTGTGCTTGTATTCCTGCAAGAAAAAGAAAACATGGCCGTTGAAGATGTCTACAATCTGCTGAATAAAAAAAGCGGTATCCTGGGACTCTCCGACGGATTCAGCAGCGACATGCGGGATGTGGAAGACAAAGCCGCTGAAAATGAACCCGTCTGCCGAACCGCTTTTAACGCCTACGAATACCGCATTGCCAAGTACATCGGAGCCTATGCTGCCGCCATGAACGGTGTCGACGCCATCGTCTTCACAGCAGGCGTTGGAGAAAACTCCCCCATGCTCAGAGAAGAAATATGCGAACAATACCTGGGATACTTAGGTATCAAAATAGACAAGGAAAGAAACGACGTGAAAGGGGATGAACGAATCATATCCACACCGGACTCAAAAGTAGCCGTATTCATCGTTCCCACCAACGAAGAACTCATGATTGCCAGAGACACCATGGAGATTGTAGGATAAAAAGTATAATCAGTAGTAGGGGAGCCCCCATGTGGGCTCCTTGTTTTTTTAAGATTCAAACTTCCTTTTCGGAATACCCTCTCGAAAAATCACCGAAACATGGTAAAATAGAACGATGAAAAATAAAATAATACTCACAACAACCCTGTTTTTGATTTTAGTTACAATGAACCTAATAGCCGCCATCGATCCATTGATCAACTTGAACCCGTTGATTCCGTTTTCATTCACCTATGAATACCGCTCGCCCAGAGAATGGCAGGTTGAAATCATCACCGGTACATCCCTTGATGTAGCAGGCCTGTCGAATCAGGCAACCGGCACAGCCATCACGGGACAAGTCGGGCTGAAATTCGGTCTGCCCGGAGACATCGTCTTACTGGCCACATACCCGTGGATAGGAGGGTATGTCTGCATAGACGAAGGGGATTTCATGCCGGAATTTGACCTTTCCATCAACGTACCCGTCACAATGGGCAGCAACATTGGCGCATCAGCTCCAGCCATCAACATCAACACCGTCTTCAAAAAAACCCTTCAACCGGTCAGATTCTCTATCGGTCACAACCTGTTATTTTCGAGCGCAATGGAAGTGAATCCGCAATCGGATGAAGATATAACGGTCGGAGAACAGTACCTCGGGACAGGTTTGGAATGGCAGACCAACCCCTATCTGAAACTCTTTGGAGAATTCCGTTATCAGCTGAGCGCCATCAAATATGCAGAAGACGGCGGTTTCAATTTTGACTGGCTGATCCCGGCCTCCCTTGCCAAGAATATCCTGAGTATTGGCGGGGAATACACATTGAACACGCAAAACTTCATCATGAAAACCACTGCAGGATATGCCATCAATCTATTGCCCTTCTTTGACATCGAAGGGGGAGGAACCCCCTTCACATCACACAGTGTCAGTGTGGGTATCAGCTTTTTATTTCCATTCCCCCTGGCCCCGGAATATTGGGAAAATGATTACAGCCCATTTGGGGAAGTGCCTTAGCGCTCAAATTCGCAAAACACCAATCAGTATAATAAGCTGGCGAGAGCATAACAATACAAAACTCCGACACAGGAGGAAATATAATGGTACAATTCTTCAAAAGCGATGAAAAAGGCCTCAAGGAACAAATGGGATTTTCAGAAAACGGCATCATCTACGTAACCAATCCCACACAGGATGAAACGCGCATGCTGTCGAGTCTGCTGAATTTCGAGCCGGATTTTATCACCGACCCGTTAGATTTGGATGAGCGGGCCAGAATCGACTTTGATGATCACGCAACGGAAATCATCATTAAAGTCCCTTATAAGGACGAAGAAGACGTTAAAATCACCTACAAAACGATCCCTTTGGGAATCGTCATCGGGGAGAATTTTGTTCTTTTTATCAGTCGACACCGAGTCCCCTTCCTGGAATCCATGATCGAACGATCGCAATTGGATCCCAACAAAAGAAGCCGGATGATCTTCCA
>ERZ795053.1185-NODE-1185-length-33288-cov-7.099991_pt1 | contig 33288 bp, 27 predicted proteins | sample MGYA00375137_ERZ795053 | MGnify/ENA primary metagenome ERZ795053 (study PRJEB30182, sample SAMN05720284) | activated sludge metagenome | isolation source: Anaerobic digester | place: Hong Kong | collected 2014-12-17 ...
GATTTTGTACAGAAATATAATATCTCTCAAGTGTTGGCAGCACCGATCATGGCGGTTGCTGCTAATTCGCCGATAGTTTTTGGAAAAAGATTGTGGCACGAAAGTCGAATCGCCATGTTTCAGCAGAGTATTGACACCCGATCTTCCCACGACCACATGAGAGAACGCAGCGCTAGAGTAAGTTTTGGAAAAGACTGGATTCATGACTCTATATTGGATATTTATCGCGAAGATATATCGAGATTTAGAGTGCTATTGAGCTCTGATGTAGAGGAGGATTCATTGGCACTTTTGAAAAAAGGCCAAGTGCCAAAACTGAGAGCATTACAAGTACACAATAGCACTGTTTACAGATGGAATCGACCTTGCTACGGAATCAGCGATAATGGGAGGCCTCACCTAAGAATAGAAAATCGGGTACTTCCATCAGGTCCTACCGTCATGGATGAAATAGCCAATGCCGTATTTTGGTTAGGAGCTATGGAAGGTTTGGCAATGGAAGTAAAAGACGTAAGAGACCGAATGTCATTTGAAGATGCAAAAGACAATTTCGTCAAAGCGGCAAAATTTGGTATCGACTCAAAATTTACTTGGTTTGATGATGAAAAAATATCGGCAGTTGATCTCATCCTCGAAAAGCTCATCCCAATCAGTAGAAAGGGACTCTTGTCAAAAGGTATCAACCAAAAGGATATAGACAGATTTTTGGGTATTATAAAAGGCAGGGCAGAAAGTCACATGAATGGAGCAAGGTGGTTATTAAGGTCTTACACCGATCTAATCAAGAAAACAAACAAAGATGCTGCTCTTACACTATTGACCTCTCAGATAGCAAAATATCAAAAAAGTGGCATCCCAGTTCACGAATGGGAGACACCTTCACTTAGTGATCTACTTCAATACAATCCTGATCACCTCATGGTCTCTGAATTTATGAATACCGATCTCATCACGGTACAGAAGGACGACATCGTAGAGTTGGTGGCAGAGCTAATGGACTGGCAAAAAATAAGATATTGCCCCGTGGAAGACAATAAAGGAAATTTAATAGGATTGGTCACTTCGAGGCATATTTTGAGGCATTTGTTGAAGTATAAAGGAAGTAAGAAAACCTTTGTAGTAGAAGACATTATGATAGAAAAACTCATCACTGTTAATGAAAAAACCAATATCGTAGAAGCATTAAATTTGATGAATGATTATAAAATAGGTTGCTTGCCAGTTGTAAGTGGTGATGCTCTCATTGGTATTATCACAGAATCCGATTTTATTGCAATTACCTCGAGATTATTGGATAGATTAAAAACGAGTTAAAAAAATGAAATGTCGTGTAAATTGATTAATACCTCTTAATTTTTTAAAAAAACATTCCTTAACCTATGGAGATTCTATAAAAATTAATACTTTCAGGCATTCAAAATATTTATAGTATTAAGGAAATGTAGTTCCTTGATATTTTTGTATAACTAAGCAAACCTTAATTTTTAAATTATGCATACCACTTACATTCAAAGGCTGTCATTATTATTGCTATTGGTCTTGTTAAGGATATCTAATCATGCACAATCTAGTATCCAAAAGCTCAATTTTGATGTCAAAAACTTTAAAAAAGAACTTTCTCAAAGGGATAACATGGTTTCAATACCAACCGCAATCGATTCACAACATGACTTTCGCATCTCTGAATCCGATGTCATGGATGATGATTTCAAAAAAAATTATCCTGAAATTAAAGCATATCGATTGCTTGACGACTTCGGCAATTACGGATCCCTGGTTATCAATGACTCTAAAGTCTGGATAACGTATAGTATTGATGGCCAAATGTATGCAATTGTTCCTAATGGTTCTGAGTTTGAATTACAATATGGAGTGGGTGAGCCAGTGCCTCATGCTTGTTCGGTAAATGAAACAAAATCAGTACTTGGATACGAATTCAATCCCAAAGAATTTAAAAATCTCCAGTCTAATCGCATCATTAAATATACGGTGAATACTTATCGAGTCGCACCAGTGTGTACCGGAGAGTATTATCAGGCGAAGGGAAACAATGACTCTGATGTCAGTGCCTCTATTGTCTCTACGATTGCAAGTATTCAAGAAATCTATTTAAGAGAAGTTTCTATAAAACTGACCGCTCTTACTCCCGTTCTCTACAAAAATCCGAACACTGACCCATTTACTCCGGACACCAATATGGGAGCAGATTCTAGACCCGTACAAGCGGGTAAGGTCGTAAAAGCCAATTTTTCTCTCAATTCCTATGATGTAGGCCATGCATTTCACATTCATGAGGATGGTGATGGTTGGAGTAATGGTGGAGTTGCAAGATTAGCCTGTGTATGTCAAAACACTGAATACGAAGGATCTCCTTTAAAAGGTCAAGGTTGGAGTGGAGCTTTTGCCTCTACAGCTTGGTGGGCATGGATAAGCTTATCGGCTCATGAATTTGGACACATGTTTTCTGCTACGCATACTTTTAATGGTACAGGAGGGTCATGTACGGATAATATTTCTGATGAAACCGCTGTAGAGATTGGTAGTGGCACCACTCTTATGTCTTATTCTGGTTCGTGTGATGATACCCAAAATATACCTGACGGCCCAGAAAACCAATATTTCCATAGTATAAACCTAGAGCAAATATTAACTTATCGTGAACTAGAAGCGACCTGTGCCAGCATCCAGAATATAAATAATGAAGCGCCTGTAGCACAAGCCGTTTTATGTAACAATGATTTTACAATCCCTAAAAGTACCCCTTTCTACATCGAAGGAAATGGTACAGATCTTAATAATGACAATCTGACTTATACCTGGGAACAGATAAATGAGGATGGCCCAGGTCACCCTACTCAAGGTTTTATAGGAACGCAAGCCGGCAATAGCCCGACTGCACCGAATTTTAGATGTTTCCCACCTTCAAAAGAAAAATATCGATATTTTCCAGAATTAAGTACCTTAGCTAATGGAATCACATCCGATCCGTTTCAGGTCTTGTCTCGAAGAGCCAAAGAATTGCAATTTAATTTAACGGTTAGAGATAACAACCCTAATGGAGGTATCATAAATTCTGCCTCTCTAGACGTGCATGTTGATGGCACGGGGCCTTTCGAAATTCCTACGGCCAGCAATCCTTCCACATTAGATGCTGGAGAGTCATTTCAGTTAAATTGGCTTACCAATGGTTCTGATGGGTTGTGCGACAAGGTATCCATTAGACTTTCGACAGATGGGGGTTTGACATTTCCAATCCTACTTGCCGAAGATGTTGATTATTCATCACAGGGATCTATGATAACCATTCCTACTGGACTTTATAATACGAGTCAAGCAAGATTTATGATTTCGTGTGAGGATTTTAGCTGCACTAAGTTCTTTTGTGTTTCGAATAAAAACTTTAGCATCAACTCTCAATGTACTGCACAAGAGACAACTTTGTGTCCGATAGAAGACTATGAATATGACAAAGGAGATCCAGCATTAGATTTAGATATTACGGCAATTAATGGAAGTATCGTAAATTCATTTGAAAAGAAAATATATCCCAACTCACCGACTGGTGTTTTCGTCCTTTATGCAGAAAATGGTATCGATTGTGCTTCATTTGCCTCCAATGCTTATAACCATGAGACCACAACTATTTCCGTGAATGAATCTGGAACATACACTTTTTATTTTAAACTGGACGGAATTTATGGAAAGCCGGTTATGACCATTTTTGAAAATAATTTTAATCCAACCTCACCTTGCTCTACTTTTTACACAAGTAATTTACAATTAACTCCCGATAATTTTTTAAGTAGGTCAACTATTTTATCCGCTTATTTAGAAAAATGCAAAGACTATGTCTTGTTCTTGTCAAACTTAGAAGCACCAACAATTACGACCAAAATAGATTTTTATACAGGACCCGGTGATGTCATATTACATAGCGACTCTGATGCTAATTTTGAAAATACATTTATCGCTGTCAAGCAGCCATCGGGAATCATTTCAGCAGCAAGTGCCGAAGCAGATTTTACGACATTAGGAGGTGGCACTTATCAAATTCATGCAGTCAACTATAAAACTTCTGGTACAGAACCTCCAACAAATATCACAGAACTAGACCTCGTGGGTCAAAACTTTAATGAGCTATTTAATAATGACAATTGTCTTTACGCAAGTGCCATGTATAGTACTCTCATTGTGAATTCTGATTGCTCTCTAGAAGTGGAATTAGGTACTCAATCCGATTGCGACCCTAATAAAGGGACTTTTACACAAGAATTGATAATTTCTTATGATGATCCACCTACAGGTAATCTCAACGTAAATGGTGAAATATATTCCCTAACTGGGAGCCCTCAGACCATAGTACTTACTGATCTCATTGCAGATGGATCAAATCATGGTATCACTGTGTATTTTACAGATGCCACTGATTGCGAATTTAATAATCCTAATTTCTTTCAAGCCCCTCAGAATTGTTGTCCATTTAACTTGGACAATATCCAGAGTACCTATTCCTATTGTGAAGGCAATACACTGATTGTGTCAAATGATAATGACAATATACAATATGAGTGGTATTCGGCCACGACCTTACTTTCATCAGGTCTAACGTTTATTCCTTCAGAGACCGGAACTTATCGGGTAGTAGCAAAAAACATGGGCGGATGCACAGTAGAAAAAGAATTCAGTGTCGAAATATTTCCGAATCCTCAACTGACCATTGATGGACCTCAGGCTCTTTGTGATGGAGAGGAAATCACGGTCATGGCGATAACCAATGAAAACCAAGTAATCTGGACTAAGGATAACGTCGAGCTCACAGAAACGGGATTTTCATTAAACATTTCAGAACAAGGTCTATATTCCGCAACCGTTGTAAATGTTGCCGAATGTTCGACCAAAGTAGAATTTAATATCGAGGTTCATGCAAGTCCTGTGGCTGAGTTAGGGGATGATGTCATTCAATGTGAAGGGACAACCGTAACCCTCACTGATGTTGGAAACGGGGGCATGACATACAAATGGTTTTTAAATAATGTACTCCTCCCCGACCAAGGTGGCTCTATAGGAGTGACCCAGCCCGGCGTTTATAGGATTGAGTCCTATAGTGAATTCAATTGTGTGGGAACAGATGAAGTCAATGTTTCGTTTTTATCCTCTCCTAATATCGATGCCGGCTCTGATATTACCGTATGCGAAGGAGAGCAAGCCATTATTAATGCAAGTACTGATGGAAATTTCAAATGGTATTTGGATGGACAAGAAATCAATGAAAGTAGCTTAAGTTTTACCGCCGTAACTGGAATCTACGTTTTAGAATCTTCTAATGATATTGGCTGTACAGTTTCCGATACCGTAGTGGTCAATATTCTCAGTATTCCCACCGTCGATTTAGGAGAAGATAAAGTAGCCTGTATTGGAAACAATGTTCTTCTAGAAGGGCCGGAAGGCGATTACACTTATAATTGGAAACTTCTTGGCAGTACAATCGAGACCGAAAAAGATCTCACTGTCAGCACTGGCGGAACTTATACCCTCGAAGTGACCAATGCGGCGAATTGTTCAGCCTCAGATGAGATAAATATTGATTTCGTCGATGGACCAACCGTTGATTTAGGCTCTGATTTAGAAACTTGTGAAGGCAAAGAAATTGATATCATTGCACAGACAAATGGCACGGACATCAGTTGGTATCGAGACGACATTTTAATCAGTGGAGAAAATACTGCTACTTTAAAAACAGGAATTGCCGGAGACTATAAAATCGTAGTAAAAGGTAGTTCCGGTTGTGAGTCCACTGATGAAATAAAACTGACCGTCAACCCTAATCCCATGATAAGCATAGGTTCTGACATTGAGGCCTGTGAAGGAAATACCGTCAGTCTTAACTTCACCAATACAAATAATTATGACTTAGAGTGGTCTTCTAATGGTATTGTGCTCGGCACGAGTGAGTTTTTCTCTGTTCCCTCCTCAGGCACCTATCAATTAAAAGCTACCAACGAATTCGGGTGCTCTTCTACGGACGAGTTGATCGTAACATTTTATCCTCTTCCGAGCCTCGAACTTGATGATGAATATAATTTTTGTGAAAATGGTTCAGTAATAATTAGTGCTACATCCAATGCATCCACCTTTGATTGGTATCTTAACGGAAACATTGTCAATGGTATTAATACTTCCTCGATCGAGGTCGATGAACAAGGAATCATAAAGGTAGAGGCTATAAGTGATAAAGATTGTCGAGCTGAAGCTATGGCAACCGTTATAAGTAGGCAATCCCCCACAATAGATTTAGGACTTGACCAAACACTGTGTCCTAATTCCTCAATTGTGTTGAATGCAGGGGACGGCGCAGTACTATGGAATAACGGCAGTACCGAAAGTACTTTAGAAGTATCATCTCCCAATCCTACCCAGCCGCAAAGTGAAACCTTCTCTGTAACTGTTACCAACGAATTTGATTGCTCGGCTACAGATGAAATAATGATAAGCTATTTACCAGTCGTCGTCGCCTCTGTAAGTACAGACCTTAACGGTCTATGTAATGGTGAGACCATGACATTAACAGCGAGTGGGGGTACGACATATTCATGGAATGATCCTACAGCTACATTGAGTTCGACTACTGGCAATATCGTGATCGCAAGTCCAAGTGTTACAACCGAATATAGCGTCGTTGTATCTGATAATTGTCCCAACAATTCTGATGAAGCCACGGTAGAAGTCGTTGTATTTACTAGAGGCAGCGATGTCACCGCTGGAATGGATACTTGTGTAGTCATCGGTCGTAGTCTTGACCTCGAAGCAACTGGTGGAGTATTTTATTTATGGCAAGATGACCCGACCATATTAGGTTCAACCACCACCTCGTCGATTAGTGTAAGTCCTGCTGAAGAGACCACTTATTATGTAGAAATTGAGGATTTTCATGGTTGTTTATATCAGGATTCCGTTACCGTCTGCGTGGTAGAAGACCCATTAAGCATTTTTGTACCTGTAACGATGATATCACCAAATGGTGACGGCAAAAACGATGCACTTGAATTCGAAGGCTTAGAATCATTCCCTGACAATAGTTTACAAGTTTTTAATAGATGGGGAAATTTAATTTATGAAAAAAATGGCTACCAAACCGATGATAATAGGTTTAATGGAACGGAAAGTGGTGAGCCATTACCTGAAGGGACCTATTATTATGTCTTAAAATTTGACCAATACGTCTTTAAAAAGGCACTTACCATTATTAGAGATTAAATTTTAAATAACCGAAAATTAAAAAGCAATGAAAATGAATTCAACAAAAATAAAGAATCTGGAGATGAAAATATTGGTTAGAATATTGGGACTTATATTATTTATTTCCTTTGGGAATACCCGTATCAATGCACAACAAATCGCATACTCCAGCCCTTTACTAGAAACCCATTCCTATTGGAATCCTGCAACAACTGCTTATGGGACAAAGATGAGTACAGATGGCTTTTTTAGAGGTCAATGGCTTGGTTTTGATGGGGCTCCATTAACGGGATTAGCGTCCTTTCAATACCCATTCGTCGATTATAACATGAGTGCTGGAGGAGTATTACTATTTGATAAAACGGGTCCTATTCGCAACATGGGCATTCAGCTAAACTATGCTTACAAATTGAAAATGGGTAGAGAAAGCCAACTTTCACTTGGGCTATCCGGTAGTTTTACACAATTCAGTATCAATACCGCTAATGAATTGTACAATGATAGTGGTGACATTATTCTTAGTCTCGCAGATCAAAGTACATTTTATCCCTCCGTTGGAGCTGGTGTGTTTTATGTTTCTACTCTTGAAGAATACAGATCCTCACAGTTCTATTGTGGCTTGGCATTCTCACAAGCTATAGCGGGACAAGTAGGCTTAGACAGTATCAACCTCAAAAGAAACAATCATATAAACGGAGTATTAGGAGTAAAAATCTATGGAAACAGTTCTTATGTTGAGCCATCAATTCAATTAAATTATGTTGCACCTCAAGTCATAGACGGCATTTTTACATTAAAATATGAGATGGAAAACACCTTTTGGACGGGTCTAAGTTACAGTACGGTAAACGACATCGGCGTTCAAGGGGGTATTATCCTAGATAGGTTTGGAAATCGTTATGCGAAATTGAAACTGGGTGTCCTTGCCAATCTTTTGGTCTCAGAATCCATAAGTACCTTTGGCCCGGGAGTAGAATTTATGGTAAGTTATCAATACGACTTAGATTAAAAAAGAAAGGCAGTCATTGAAATTTGACTGCCATTCTTTTTATTTTACCAAGCTTTTACTCAGCAATGTAATAGAATATTTTAGTTAACCATTTCGTAGGATCTGGTTCGTTAGCTGGGTCAGTGACATATTCTTCTACCACAGGGGCATCATTAAGTATGTTTCTATCCTTCATATAAGCATCTATCGCATAGTGAGCAGGTCCAATGTCCTTATAATCGCCATAATAATCTATTGTTAAGGCCTTTCTTTCATCAATATGATAAGAAAGGGCATCCTGTATTGCAACTTCCTCTTTTACTGGGATGGCTGCTGCCATATCTGTCATCTGCTTGCTTTCATCATATTTAAAATACAATCCACAAGGCATGCCGGCCATTTCTATTCCCGCTGTTTGCAACTTTTGAAACAAGGATCCTAAATTCTGAGCATAAAATTGAGCTATATTTTCAAATTTTACTTCTGCACGATTCATAACATAGTTCTTGGCTGGAACGATCACTTCCTTAATCTCATATCCTAGATACTTGCCTGATTTCCTGTCATTTAACAATTCTCCGAGGTTCTCAAGACCTGAATTAAAGTCTTTAGTTATATATTTTTCAGCTAAAAAGTTCATCAGATTCATTGGAATAGAAGATTCCCCTTCAAAAGTCCATGTAATTTTACATCCACCCTCCGTTTTATCAAAAATGTATTTACCATGGGCATCTCCCATGCCTTCAAAAATGACTTCCGTTCCTATTTCTTTATTCCTTTCAGAAGTTAGATATTTAAATGTTCCCTTTTTGGAGACCGGGCCTTCCCATGAATAGCTTGCACCAGCACCTACGGTGGTATCGCCATACATAATTTTCATTTCAGGATCCATTTTCTTCCAAGGATTCCATTTTTCCTGAAGTTTCATGTCGTTTACCGCATTAAATGCCAATTCTACCGGCACATTATATTCTTTGCTTACCGACACTTCATATTTCTTTGGTAGAATAAAAGCTATGATGAGCAACAAGACAATAAGTGCTAAAAGCACATATAAGATTTTTTTAAGTATTTTCATTTTGTTTTGATTTAGTGAATAAGTAAATGCTAATTTTTATTTTTTGACACGACAAAAATGCTTAATACAACGATAGCGAGAAGTCCTACCCCAAAAACAATCATAGAATTAACACTTCCTCTCAATACCGCTAGGGTGACAATGGCTATTAAAAATAAGGTCGGTAATTCATTAAAATATCTAAAACCTACAGAAGTGAATTTACTTTCTCCAACTGCTAGTTTTTTCATTTGAATCTTACACAGGACGTGATATACCGTTAATAATACGAGCAAAGTAAGCTTTGAATGCATCCAGCTATTTTGCCTTAACCAATCTAATCCATGAAAATATAACATCAGTAATCCGGCAGTCCACGTAATCATCATGGCTGGATTACAGATATATCGATATAATCTAGATTCCATCAATTTATATTGATTTCTTAATATTAGACCCTCATTCTCGGGAAGATTATAGCTTTCTTTATGATAGACAAATAGCCTTCCTAAATAAAACAATCCCGCAAACCATGCCACAAAAAATACAATGTGAATTATTTTTAATATCAATATTTCCATAATAAAATTTTGGTCAAAGATAATCACATCGTTGGTTTGATTGGGAAAAACTGGTTTAATTATTACAATTTACAAATAATTAGAAGGAGTACTTGATAAGTATTTATTGTAATACTACTCCTCTCTTATAATAGTATCACGACTAAATTCATAATTACCATCTTTCAATAAAATCATATTTTTCACGATGTATGCTTTTATTCTGTCATCATATTCACTACTCATTTTTTTTAGAACTAAGGTCCTATTGTAGTCAATGATATTTACCCAATATCTATCACTTATTTTGCCAGCGTGGCCTCCGTTCCAAGAATGATACAATTGCCTTTTATCTGAATCAATCCTAAGATTTGCAAAATCAATTCCATCTTCAAATTTCTCTTTTTTAGGATTCAATATAAAATATCTTCTCAGAGCATTCGTTGCGCCACTTACATCATTAAGCGCTAAATCCAAATCCGTTTCACCATCAAAATTAATGTCCTGTAATTTTAAGTCAGGATTATCTAAATCAAAAAAATTAACTGAAGCACTAAATTCAGGAATGATGATCGATTGCCAATTTCCGTTTGAAAATTCCACAATCAAACTATCCAAACTTATACGATTTATTTCATTTAGACGCTTATTGGAAACGAGATTAGAAGAATAACAGAATTTTATTGAATTAAATTTTTCATTCGAATAATGCTTTTTCCATTTGAAAATACCAAAATATTCATTTCCATTCTTCCTTGACTTAAATTCTATATTTCGCATTTTCAAAAACAATGAATCTTCGATTATTAAACTTGGAATTGAATCAAAATCACAATCTGTAAATACGCATTGTATCAAATCAGAATTTTTTACCCCTTTAGGTGAAAATGCATTAGCAACATTTTGAACAATTAAAAAATAAGGAATTAAGGTAGTCAACATGAAACAAAAAACTAAACTTTTATTTATCATTGAATACATCTAATTTCAGACCTGAATATTTACAATTATATTAGAATAATTTTGAATCCCTAATGTGCCTCTAGCCAGTTTTCCCCTATTCCTGTGTCAACGACTATTGGAACTTCAAGATTTGGAAGTGCCTTTTTCATCTTATCTACCACCATATTTTTGACTTGATCAAGTTCCGGTTTATACACATCGAAAACCAATTCGTCATGTACCTGTAAGATCATCTTTGATTGCCATTGTTGTTTCGTAAGTTCGCGATCTATATCGATCATCGCAATCTTAATCATATCGGCGGCCGTCCCTTGGATCGGGGTATTGATGGCCATTCTCTCAGCATTACTTCTTATCAAGCTGTTTCTACTATCGATATCTCTTAAAAATCGCTTCCTACCCATCATGGTCTCTACATATCCATTCTTTCTTGCAAATTCTACGGTATCATCCATATACTTTTTCAATCCACTGAACTGGACAAAATAATTGTCAATCAAATCCTTGGCCTCTGACCTCGGTATGCCAAGCTGTCGAGAGAGATTGGTAGATCCTGCTCCATAGGTTATTGAAAAGTTAACCGTTTTGGCATTTCGCCTTTGAGTTGGTGTTACGTCATCGTAAGGAACTCCATATACTTTAGCCGCCGTAGCCCGGTGAAAATCATTGCCTGCTTTAAATGATTCTAACATGAATTCGTCTTTACTAATCTCAGCAATTAACCTCAGTTCTATCTGGCTGTAATCTGCTGCCAATAAAATATGGTCTCTATCTCGAGGCTCAAATGCTTTTCTAATCTCTCTTCCCGCTTCGTTTTTAATCGGTATATTCTGCAAATTCGGGTTTTCAGAACTAAGTCGACCCGTTGCAGCCCTTGCTTGATTATAGCTGGTATGGACTCTTCCGGTATTGGGATTTATCATCGTAGGGAGAGCATCCACATAAGTTGATTTTAGCTTGGTGTATTTCCTATATTCGAGAATATCATTGATTATTTTATGATCCTCTGATAGTTCTGTCAATTTTTCTACATCCGTGCTGTATTGTTTAGTGGCGGTTTTTTTCCATCGATACGGTATTTTTAAATGGTCAAATAACACTTCGCCCACTTGTTTAGGTGAAGAAATATTAAATCTCAATCCAGCCTCTTCATAAATCAATTTTTCAGTATCATCAATTAATTTCTGCAATTCATGTGAATAATTTTTCAAAAATTCTGGATTGATGCGAACACCCTCATATTCCATTCTTGCCAATACTCCACTTAGCGGAATTTCCAAACCCTCGTAGAGCTTCCACATCTCTATATCCTTTAATTTTTCCTTTAGCGGTGACTTTAATTGCAAGGTGATATCGGCATCTTCGCCTGCATATTCTTTCACTTTTTGCTCAGATACATCCCGCATGGAGATTTGTTTGACTCCTTTACCGATGAGTTCTTCTATAGGCACCATGTGATAATCAAGCATCGTTTCGGAAATGTAATCTAACTTATGCCTAAGATCCGGCTCGCATAGATAATGAGCCAGCATGGTATCAAAAATATGGTCATGTAACACGACATTATATTTTCGCATGACAAGGGCATCATACTTAATATTTTGACCGATGAGCTGTATTGAATTATTCTCGAGAATGGATTTAAAATATTGAGCAATAGTTCGTGCTTCATCTTGATTTGCGGGTACGGGTACATAATATGCTTCATGTGGTTTTACACTAAAAACCATGCCTACCAACTGTGCCAATAATGGATCAAGTCCTGTCGTTTCGGTATCAAAAGAAATTTCTTTTTCTCGACTCAACTTTTCGACCAAATCAAGTATTTCAGCCACTCCCTTGACCACATGATATGTGTGATCAACATTTTCAATGTTCTTTTTCGCTATAGAATATTGAATCGGTGGTGTTGCAGGCGATGGTTTTTGGGTCACTTCTGATGGAAATAATTCTTGTTGTACTCCTATTTGGCTACTGTTGTCTCCGAGTATCTGAGTAGCTAGAGTTCTGAATTCCAATTCTTTAAAAATCTCTGCCAATACCTTTTTATCAGGTGGATCCAGCTGGTATTTCAGTGCATCGAAGGTTATTGGAACTTCAGTATTAATTGTTGCCAATACTTTGCTCAGTCGTGCTTGATCTGCATAAGTAATTACATTTTCTTTTTGCTTACCACTCAGTTTATCGGCATTGGCAAGGATTCCCTCTAGACTATCAAATTCCTTGAGAAGTTTTGTTGCTGTTTTCGGTCCGATACCCGGTATGCCAGGAATGTTGTCCACACTATCACCTTGTAAACCGAGGACATCAATAACTTGGTCAACACGTTCAATATCCCATGTTTCTAAAATTTCCTTAACTCCTAATATATCGATGCCATTTCCTGATCTAGATGGCTTGTACATAAAAACTTTGTCAGAGACCAGCTGTCCATAATCTTTGTCCGGCGTCACCATATACACCGTATATCCCTCCTTTTCCGACTGTTTAGCAATCGTCCCGATGACATCATCTGCTTCGTAATTATCAACCATGATAATCGGAATCTTAAAGGCTTCAATTATGGATTTTACATAAGGCAAGGCAATCGTGATATCTTCTGGTTGAGCATCTCTATTGGCTTTGTATTCCGGATAAATTTCGTTTCTAAATGTCCCACCTTTGGGGTCAAAGGCAACGGCAATATGGCTGGGTTTTTGGTTGTTTAACAAGTCCCACAAGGTTCTGACGAATCCCGTAATTGACCCGGTATTTATACCTTTTGAATTGATGAGTGGTCGATTAATAAATGCAAAATGTGCTCTATAAATTAGTGCATGACCATCGAGTAAAAACAACCGCTTATCGTCCATATTGACTTATTACTTTTTATATTTTTTTAAAATTTCAACTTGTGCTTCTAATGAAGATAAAAATTCTTGCTCGAGTTTATCAACCAATTTTGATACTGGTAAAGTGTCGTGGATATTACTTACCCCTTGTCCAGCTGACCATATTGTTTTCCATGCCTTAGCCTCTGAATCAGCCTTAAGTTCCTTTCCAAAATCTACTTTTGCCTTACTCTCCCATTGAGATTCTGTAATGCCCATAGCCTCCAATGATGGTTTTAAAAAATTAGCATTAACTCCAGAAACGGCAGCCGTATAAATGATGTCATCCGCACTCGAATTGATAATCATGCTCTTATAATCATCAGGTGCTTTACTCTCCAATGTATTGATAAACCGGGTACCCATATAAGCAAAATCAACTCCCATTTGCAAGGCTGTTGCAATATCCCGACCAGTACTAATACATCCAGAAAGCACTAAATAGCCATTGTGAATCTGACGTATTTCTTCTACAAAAGCCATTGGATTAAGATTTCCTGCATGTCCTCCTGCCCCTGCCGTAACCAATATCAAACCATCAACTCCAGCCTCAAGAGCTTTTTCCGCATGCCGTTTTTTGATAACGTCGTGAAAAACTAAGCCACCATAAGCATGAACGGCATCGACGAGGTCTGACACGGCACCCAATGAAGTGATAATAAGTGGTACTTCATGCTTGATGCAGACCATTAAATCGTCTCTAACCCTCATATTTGTAGGATGTACGATAAGATTAACACCAAAAGGTGCTGCTTTATTTCCTGTTTCTCGCTCCCATAATTCTAACTCCGTTTTTATCTCTACCACCCATTCTTCGAAACCATCAGTTGATTTTTGATTTAATGATGGAAATGTCCCAACAATACCATTTTTGCAACATTCGATGACCATTTTGGGCCCGGATATAAGAAACATCGGTGCCGCAATAATCGGCATTCTCAAGGATTGCAAAGCAGCCTTCGTATTCATTTAGCAGTTATTAAGTTTTCGGCTTAAAGATAATCATCTATCCCCTTTGTCTATACCAAATGAGACAATAATTAAAATTTGAATGCGGTAAGCTTCAATCTTATTTAAGGATATTTCTACGGTTAGAGCTCAGTTTTTTCTATCAATCGGAACCCATTTCCATGGATGTTTACGATTTCTAAATTTTCGTCTTTTTCAAGGTATTTTCTGAGTTTTGTAACGAAAACATCCATACTTCTCGCCGTAAAATAATTGTCTTCACCCCATATTTTGGTCAATGCCTCTGATCGTTCTAGGACATCATTTTTTGTAAGGCAGAACATTTTCAAAAGATGGGCTTCTTTAGGTGATAATTTTTCAGTGGATTGATTGGCTCCACCCATATCATAAGTGAGCTCACGAAGGGGATAATTGAAATGATATTTGCCCAACTCAAATTCCTTTTGATTTTCTCTGGCGTCAGGCGCTTTTTGAGTTCTTTTTAGCAAAGCTTTGACTCTGTATAGTAATTCCTCAGAATTGAACGGTTTAGAAATATAATCGTCACCCCCTATTTTAAAACCCTCGAGGACATCCTCTTTGAGAGACTTTGCGGTAAGGAAAATAATTGGAACTTCCTTGTTTTTTTCTCGAATATCTTTGGCCAAAGTAAATCCATCTCTCTTAGGCATCATCACGTCAAAAATACATAAGTCGAATGATCCTTTTCCAAAAGCCTCGTAGCCTGCATCACCATCCGTTGCCAATACCACGTCAAAATCATGCATTTCGAGGTATGATTTCAATACATCACCAAAGTTTCTGTCATCTTCTACAAGAAGAATTTTTGTATTCGTTTGTTCCATGCTTTACTTTTTAAAATTGTAGTTTTTTATTTGTCCTTATTTATTCAACAGAGGTTAATTTAGAATTGTTACAAAATGTACTTTTAACATAAACGAAGGAAATTGTAAAATCATATATAAGCCACTATTTTTTTAAATTTTGCTTTCGCGGTAGTGTAATGGTAAATGTGCTACCTTTCCCTAATTCACTATTCACCGATATTTTTCCTCCTAGAATGTCCACGATACTTTTCACATAGCTTAACCCAAGTCCGAAGCCTTTGACATCATGCCGATTGCCCGTGTGTACACGATAAAATTTATCAAAAATATGTTTCTGATTTTCTTTACTGATTCCAATACCGGAATCTTTTATCTTGATTTCCACTTTATCCGACGAATCTCTGGTCTCCACCCTGATGTGCGGTGCTCCATCGGTATATTTTTCAGCATTGTCGAGCAGGTTTCTGATGATATTGGCAAGGTGAGTTTGATCAGCTTCGATTTCCGGGTTTTTGGCATCTAGTGCAAGCGCAATATCTCCCGACTTTGGAATCACACTTAATCGGGCATTTTCCACGGCATTTTCAATCAGCTCGTTGACATCGATTTTAGAAATTTTAAGTTTAATTTCTTCTTTCTCTAGACGTGCCATTTGCAGTACTTTCTCGACTTGACTCAGCATCCGTCTATTTTCTTCTTTTATAATACCCACGAATTTTTTCACTTTTTCTTGGTTATTAATAATCGTTGGATTTCCAATGCTGTCAGAAGCAAGATTAATGGTCGCTATTGGTGTTTTAAATTCATGGGTCATATTATTGATGAAGTCTGTTTTCATTTCTGATATCTTTTTCTGCCTGAAGATGACCATGATTGTGTAGATAAAGCAAAAAAGTATCAATCCTGTAAATAATATCGAAAGCGACATCACGGGCATAACACTGCGCCATAACCAGCTATTTTTATCAGGAAAATAGATTCTTATTGACCCTGGATCAACTTCTTCTCCGTTAAAAATGGATAATTTGTATTCTGTATTATAAAGTCCCTTACCCGTTTCAATTACGGAAGACTGTGCCACATCACCAAAATCAGGTACGTAATTTCCGTTCACTATCAGAAAGGCATCATTCTTATTGGAAAAAATACCGTATTCGTAATCGAGGTTAATATTTTGATTTTGAATGGCGGTTTTTAAATATTTGTCAAGTTTTATATTGTCGATATTTTCCAGAAATCCTTCCGGGTCAAAGAGCATCATGTTACTTCTGATCTCAAACTCGATTCTCTGTCTGGACCAAGATTTTTCTTTTGATGAGATGATGTTTTGCGTAAGATTGAGCTCGTCGTTACCAATGAGTGAGTTTTGTTTCTTCTGCTTATAATATTCCTTTACCAGATCCTTGGATTGATTGTCTTCTGTGAGTCGATCTCTCACTTCATTTAATGCAAGGAAAACTCGGGTATTAAAGTTCTTCTCATCAAGCGAAACTGACCACTTTATCCATAAAAATTGAATTATGGCAACTCCCATTAATGCGAGTGCCATGACAATCATTATAGCCCAAAGTGTTCGTTTATTCATTGTTTAGAGGGATGGAGGAAGTTTTATAAAATTTCCAAAATTTATTATTTAAAATGGCTAAATCTTTCGTGAAAAACTCATCATAAAAGTCCAGATTCCCCATATTAAAGCGTTCGAATAAGATGATATTGTCCAAAGAGCTGATATTGTCAGCGGGAAAAGGGGAGGGCAATTTAAGTAAATGGTCATCCGTCACCAGCAATGAATTGTCAGTCTCCTTAATGAGTAAAAAATAAGGCTTTTCTCCTGCGTATTCTTTCGATTCGTCTATGTTTCCCAAACTATCTAAAAAAACACCTTTGTTTTTGCCACTCAAAAATGTCGTAATGCTCGTATCAGGCAGCACATATACTGGCGAAAAATTGTACTTTTCATTAAGTGCTTTCATGGCGAATTTCTTTAGAAATGTCGCTTTTTTAACGAGGAAATCATATTTTTCATAATTCGTAGAATCTCCACTTTTTTCGAAAAATTCTTTATACGTTTCAATGGATTTGGAGTAAGTCGGTAATCTTAGTATGATACCATTTTTCTTAATATTCAAAATATGAGCATAGGCAATATCCTTTTTTTCTGTCTCTACTCGGGAGGTTGAGCATGCCGCTAGGCTTATGAATACTATAAAAATGTAATAAATATATTTTGTCAATTTTCTATTATTTGTCACAAAAATAAAAAGCCAAATCTATGATTTCGTTAATTTTTTCTTACCACAAGAATTAAATGTAGAGATATAACGAAATGTTCAGTATTTTTGGGTATTCAACAAATTTTTAACCATGCTAAAATCAAATTTCCTAGTATTTGTCCTCGCTCTCTTCATTATTTCATGTGGAACTTTCACTAGCTATAATTCATCATTCTCACCTCAAGATCGAATAATTGACACAAAACCAGGAAAATGTTATGCAAAAGGTCTTATTCCTGGCAAATTTGAGTATGAATATATAAGCATTCCAAACTATACTGGCACAGATTTTAACAATCCATACATAAAAGAAGAAAGTTTTGAAATCGAAGCTCCCTATACTCATTGGGTAAAGATAAAGGCAGACCAAAATTGTCGAGCTCCAAAACCTGACGATTGTTTGGTCTGGTGCTTAAAAGAAGAACCTGGAAAATATTTAGATCGATATGTGGTGACGGACACGATCATGATGAAAGAATTCCAATTGGAAGAAATAGAGCTCAAAATACGCATATCAAGTTCATTTACCGATTGGATAGAAGTCGTCTGCGAATACAATATTACTGATGAATTATTGAATCGATTGGCCTATGCTCTGACCGAAAATGGATACGAAATAGTTTATTCTCCAGAAATAGGATTTGATCAAGATTTTAAAAGAGTACTAACAGAATTTCAACAAGACAATGAATTAGGAATAGGAGGCATAAGTAAAGAAACCTTAGATTTACTTGAGATTGAATATTAAGAATTGATAATGTAGTGAAAGTAAATTATTCAATATAATCGTGATAATAAGCCTCCAATTGTTCGTAAAATTCCGCTCCTTTGGCACGGATAATGGCATCTTTAAGAAAAACGAAAACGGGAATATTAAGCTCATTACCTAACTTACATGCGGGATTGCAAATATCCCACTGATCATAGTTCCATGCTTCGAATCCCTGTTCCTTGTTTTGTACGACTCTAATCGGATATAGATGACAAGAAATTGGTTTTTTAAAATCGGTCAATCCATCTTCATAAGCCACTTCGAAGGCACATCTTGCGGTTCCACTTTTTTTATCATCTGTCAAAAAAATACAAGCTCCATTTTTATGGAGGGGTGTCCCCTTAAACTGTTTTTTTCCAAATTTTTGAAAAATTCCGACCTCATTTAGAATTGAAATTGACTTATCCGGCAAGTAAGGCAATAAAATGTCTAATATTTGATTGATTTTCTCTATTTCCTCATTTTCAAGCGGGGCACCATAATCTCCCTCCCAACAACAAGCCCCTTGGCAAGCTTCGATATTGCACACAAATCGGCGTTGAAATATATCATCGCTTATCAAAACATCATCAATAATTATCATACTCCTGTGACATTAAAACCACAAAGTTATGCTTTATTTTAATTCTGAAAATAATAGGAATTTATCGAATATATGGCATATCGCTCATTTCAATTTTTATGTCTAATTTTAGCATTTTATTGAAGAAAAAGACTCAGATGAAAATATTTTGTATTGGACGAAACTATGTGGCTCATGCCGCCGAACTTAATAATAAAGTGCCTGATAATCCTATCATCTTCATGAAACCACCTACGGCTCTACTTAAGAACAACGATGATTTTTATCACCCTGATTTTTCGAATAATATTCACTATGAATGTGAATTAGTGGTGAAAATAAAAAAGTCTGGAAAAGCCGTTGATCCCGAATTTGCCCATTTATACTATGACGAAATAGGGTTAGGGATTGATTTTACGGCGAGAGACCTTCAGGAAGAATTAAAATCAAAGGGTTTGCCATGGGAGATTGCAAAGGGCTTTGACAATTCGGCAGTAATCAGCACATTTTTACCTATCGATCAGTTGCCTTCACCTATAGAATTTTCCTTGTATAAAAACGGAGATATTGTACAGAAAGGCACTTCAGAAAACATGATTTTCAACATTGACAGCTTAATTGTGAATATTTCAAAATATTTCACCCTACAACAAGGCGATTTAATCTACACAGGCACTCCAGCTGGAGTAGGCAAGGTCGAAATCGGAGACATACTAGAAGGATTTGTACGAGATGAAAAAATGTTTTCATGTAGAGTCCGATGATGTACTTACCTAATTAAAGGCTGATTTTATTACATACAGGCAATAATTTTCACAAAATTTTGAAATTTGACTTCAGGAATCCGGGAATCTTACCGTTAGAAGTTTTGTGATGTTATAAAAAAGTTTACTTTTGTATCGAGCAAATTGCCAGAGTCAATTGCGGGAGACAATAAACCAATATCTGAGATCCAATTTTGATAATAGACAGAAAATATTATTCCAATATTTCGTCGTCTTCTTCTCCTTCAAATATTGACTTTGGCTTTTTTATTAGAGGATTTTCGTGCATTTCAAAGTAATCCTTTCTCCTCCTAGATATGTCCAAAGCAAGATAGATAGCTTCTCTAAATGAAGTGGCATTTGCCTTATTTTCACCAGCGATATCAAACGCCGTTCCGTGGTCAGGCGAGGTTCTGATGACTTTTAAGCCAGCAGTATAGTTCACTCCTTTTTCGAAGGATAATGTTTTGAATGGAATCAATCCTTGGTCATGATACATGGCGAGAATGGCATCAAACTTTAGAAAATCCTGAGAGCCAAAAAATCCATCTGCAGGATATGGTCCCATGGCAACGATGCCCCTGTACTTGCTATCTATGATTGCGGGTTTGATAATTTCTTCCTCCTCCATACCCATCACGCCATTTTCTCCTGCATGAGGATTGAGCCCTAGCACGGCAATTCTCGGTCTTTCGATGCCAAAATCAACTTTCAGCGTCTCATTTAATATTTGCAATTTCTCACTTACCAGTTCCTTGGTAATTTTCTTACTAATTTCGGAAACAGGAATATGTGTTGTTACTAATGCTACCTTTAATGCATCATCCACCATCATCATTAGCGGTTGACCTGCGGCCATTTTGGCAATATATTCTGTATGTCCCTTATATGGGAAATTAGCAAGGCTCATCGCATTCTTGTTTATCGGAGCCGTTACCAATGCATCTATTTTTCCATCAATGAGATCCTTTACTGCTCTATCCAAGGCTATAAAAGCATATTTTCCTCCTGTTTCATTCATTTTGCCTACTTCGATATTGACGTTATCGTTCCAGCAATTGACCACATTTATTTTATCAGTGTGAATTTTATCGGCATCTTGAATATGGTAGAAATTAATCCTGCTATCAGGAATCGTATTCTTATAATAACTCATAATCTTGCTCGAGCCATAGATGACCGGTGTGAAATTTTTAGTAACCCTGTCATCCCCCAAGGATTTAATTATTATTTCAGGACCGATACCATTTATATCACCAATACTTATTCCTATTTTCATCTAATTAAAAGTGTTTGTATGTCAAAAATCAACCCACTAGATTAATCATTCCACTAGTGTGTCATAATTATCGCAGACATGGTCTGTTTCATCAATATAAAAATTGTTTGTTTTCCAAATGTCAACCCACCTTTGTGCCGTATATTATCCCAAACATAGTATGTTTCAAATGTTTTTGTATTTTATAAACCGTTACAACGATACAATCTCAGCACGAAAGCAAAGATGATGTTTTTCAAAACGCTAAGATAATTATATTTGCGTAATAAAAATTTATAATATATAGTGCAGGATAAGTATAAGATATTAGGCCTCGACCCGGGAACCAATCTTTTCGGTTATGCCATAATAGAGATCGAAGGTTCTAAAGCAAAGCTGATTACACTGGGAGCTTTAAAAATAAACTCAGAATATGATCATCAAGATAAATTGAAGGAGATATTCTTACAAGTTCAAGAAATAATAGAGACTTATCTGCCGCGTGAACTCTCAATAGAAGCCCCATTTTTTGGCAAAAATGTGCAATCCATGCTTAAGCTAGGAAGAGCTCAGGGAGTTGCAATTGCTGCTGCCATCACAATGGGACTTAAAGTCAACGAATATTCTCCCAAAAAAATAAAACAATCTGTGACCGGAAATGGCAATGCCAGTAAAGAGCAAGTTTCTGCCATGCTGGAAAACATTTTTAGGGTAAAAATCGTCAAAAGTGAACTCGACGCCACAGATGCTCTTGCCGCCGCTTATTGTCATTTCAATCAATGTAGAAACCCGCTAAGTAAAGGTAAACAATATAGTGGCTGGGCCGCTTTTGTAAAAGATAACCCTGAAAAAACGAAGTAAATGAGAAGTAGGAACAAATTAAAACGATTTGCGGAAATACGATCAATGTCCATTGTATATGAGAATTACGATTATGAAAATCCCATTCTGACCGGCGAGAATGGCGTCGAAGTTGACTACAAAGGCAAATGGAAGTCTGAAGTTTTTAATAATCCTGGCAATCTTTGCCTAGAATTAGCCTGCGGAAGAGGAGAATATACACTCGCTCTTGCAAAAGATAACCCCAATGAAAACTTTATGGGTATCGATGTAAAAGGGGCAAGAATATGGCGTGGCGCTAAGAATGCATTAGAGCAAAATCTTAAAAATGTTAGGTTTTTGAGAACGAGAATTGAACAGGTTGATTTATTCTTTGACAAAGGTGAAGTGGATGAAATTTGGATTACTTTTCCCGACCCCTTTCATGGAAAAGACAATCGAAAATTGACCCATCACAAATTTCTAGACCGATACAAATATTTACTAAAAGATGGTGGATGGATAAATTTTAAAACAGACGACGATAATCTTTTTGATTATTCTCTGAAATCTATAAATTCTTATCAAGGTGCTAATATTCTCTATAAAAATGACGACATTTATGCAGATGAATTACCCTTTAAGGAATTGGATTACAAGACACATTATGAAAAAAATCACCTCGCTGAGGGTAAAAAAATAAAATTCATTCGTTTTACTTTATAAATATTAAGAGCATGAAAAAAATATTATTTTGTTTAGCCTTTTTGTGGATTGTAATCCAATGTCATGCCCAAACTGAAAATTTTAAAAGTGCAAGACTGGAATTTCCAAATGGTGATGTTGTGACAGGAAAAGTTATTAGCATAACCGATGATGAAATCACCATTCTAAACGCCTATGGTGACGAACTAAAATTTTCAAAGAAAGAGATTGAGGAAATAATATTTCTAGATTCTGAAGAAGACGATTATTCACACTTTTTTCTCGATCAATATTTTCTATTGAGTTCTAACTTCCCCATTGAAAAAGGGAAGTCATATTATAAAAATCAAAACATATTTATCAATCAATTCAATTTTGGAATAAGTAAAAATTTCAGTTTAGGCTTAGGTTTTGAATCCGCAAGTTTACTCATAGGTGGCGAGTTTCCACCAATTTTTTATATTAATCCTCGAATACATGGTGGAGGTGAAAATATTAGATTTGGGTTAAATTATCTCGGAATTGTAATTCCATTTGATGGAGGTAGTTTTATTAATTCAATTTTTCCCTCTGTTACATTTGGTGCAATCGATAGAAACATTTCAATAGGGGGTGGTATACTTCTAGATGATGATGTAATATTCCCCATGTTTACCTTATCCGCACTTTCAAAAATTGGAAAAAAATCATTTTTTATCGCTGAAAACTATTTGTTTACTTATGATTCTGATAATTTAATACTTTCCAATTTAGGATTTAGATTCCAATTGTCTAGAAATGCAGCTTTAGATGCGAGCTTGCTTATATCATTGCAAGAAGGGGCATTTCCAATTCCATTGCTAGGGCTATCTATTAGGTTATAATGCGAAGATATGAGATATCCTTTGCCCGCTAAAATCACAATTCTCTGCTTGTTTTTCTATGCATTTAATTCATCCTATTCACAAAAAACTAATTTTAAATATGAAGCCAAAGAGTTGATTTTCACTGATCAATATTTTGTTCTACCGAGTAATTTTAATTTACCTGCCAATCAGGCCTACTATAAAAATCAAAATTTATTTCTCAACTCCTTTTATTTTGGAATGACCGAAAATTTTAGCTTAGGAATGGGCTTTGAGGGAGTTTCGATAGTCGAAAAGGAATTTCCTAATGTCTTTCTTATGCCCCGATTTTCACTCGGCGAGGACAAGGTCAAAATTGGATTTAATGGCTACATATTCTTATCAAATCAGTCCCATTCGTCACTGTTCATGATAGTACATCCTTCCATTACTCTCGGACAACCAGTTGGAAACATCAGTTTTGGAATATTAAAAGCCATGCTTGATTCTTCTGATGATTTATTTAAAAATATAATTATAACGACCTCCTTCAATTTTAAATTAGGAGCCAAAGTCCTATGTGTCGGCGAATTCTATTTCAGCTCCGAACAATACGATCGAATTTTTTTCTCCAATGTCGGTGTCAAAATTTTAGGTAAAAAATTGTCCATTGATTTTTCAATTCCTATAGAAATATTAACAGGAGAAAGCTCAACGGTTCTATTTGGTTTCAGCATTCCATTTAGGATATGAACTCCATTTCAATTTGCTAAATATCAACAATTTTTATATTATAATTATAATTAATATATTTGCTTTTCAATAAGTATTAAATATGTCAACAGAAGCATTTTTAGTTGAGGGAAGCAGGAAATTGTCCGGTGAAATACAGCCTCAAGGAGCCAAAAATGAAGCTCTCCAGATTATAAGCGCCGTATTGCTGACGGACGAGGACATCATTATTGAAAATATTCCAGATATCGTCGATATAAGACTACTGATTCAGTTGATAGAAGGCCTAGGGGTCAAAGCAGAGCGACTATCCCCCTCAAGCTATAAATTCAATGCTTCTGACATAGATTTGGAATATTTCGCTTCTGATAAATATCAAAATGACGCCAAAAAAATTCGTGGTTCGGTCATGTTGCTCGGCCCATTATTAGCAAGGTATAAAAAGGCATTTTTACCGAAGCCGGGAGGAGATAAAATTGGCCGTCGCCGCTTGGATACGCATTTTCATGGATTCACGAAATTGGGAGCCATTTTTAATTATGATGATCATAATGGACAATATTATCTATATAGTGACAGGTTAAAAGGTGCCTACATTCTCATGGATGAAATATCTGTGACCGGAACTGCCAATGTACTGATGGCAGCTGTACTTGCCGAAGGCACCACACAAATATACAATGCCGCTTGCGAGCCCTATTTACAGCAATTGTGCAAAATGCTGGTAAGAATGGGGGCAAAAATTGATGGTATCGGTTCCAATCTATTGGTAATCAATGGAGTAGATTCTCTTAAGGGGACGACCCATCGTATACTTCCTGATATGATCGAAATAGGTAGTTTTATTGGCCTAGCCGCCATGACACAATCGGCTATTACGATTAAAAATGTATCCTACGATAATCTTGGCATCATCCCAGCGACCTTTGAAAAATTGGGTATAAAAATGGATTTAATAGGAGATGATTTATTTATTCCAGCTCAAGATCATTATGAGATTCAGAATTTTATCGACGGCTCGATCCTTACGATTTACGATGCCCCATGGCCGGGTTTTACTCCTGACTTAATTAGTATTATATTGGTGGTAGCGACTCAAGCAAAAGGCTCAGTATTGATCCATCAAAAAATGTTCGAAAGTCGCTTGTTTTTTGTTGATAAGCTCATTGATATGGGAGCTCAAATCATCCTATGTGATCCCCACCGAGCCACAGTCATTGGTCTTGATAGGGTGTCACCACTAAGAGGCATTTCGATGACTTCTCCCGATATTCGTGCTGGTGTGGCATTATTGATTGCCGCCTTGTCGGCAAAAGGTAAAAGCACCATCCTGAACATCAATCAAATTGACAGAGGATATCAAAACATAGACCAACGCTTGAATGCACTTGGTGCTAATATCGAAAGAGTTTTAGTTTAATATTCCACTGTTCCGGCTCGGCGTAGTCTGTCGTTGATGGCTCGACCAAGGCCTTCTTCAGGTACGAACTCCGTAAGAATAAGAGAAAAACCCTGATCATCAATCATCCTTAAAGTACCAAAAAAGTTTTTTGCTGCTTCGTCTAATGATTGGCTTGGGGATAATACCATGCAAGAGTCGATATGATTTTCATGCGAATAATCCTCACTAAAACTTAATATGGCTGGTCTTTGATCCCCATATTTATTAATCAAATTCGGGATATTTCCGATGATTAATTTTGTGCTTGGCGAGTAATGAACATCCAGCATTCCAGGTGCCGCCGGATTACTGGTTGAATGGTGTAATTTTATCTTTTTTCCGACGATGTCCTCGAGATTCTCAATACTAAATCCACCTTTACGGTATACCTGAATTTCCCCATTTTCTACCCCTACAATAGTCGATTCCATGCCTACCATACAGTTTCCTCCATCAAGGATATATGGAATTTTATCACCCAATTGTTGATTCACATGGGCTGCCGAGGTTGGAGAAATATATTTGAAGGGATTAGCACTGGGAGCCACAAGAGGAAAAGGCAACATGGACAAAAGTTCTTGTGTCAATGCGTGATTCGGCATTCTGAAAGCGACCCTAGGTAATCCATTGGAAATGATATCAGACAATATGCTGCGCTTAGGTAGCAACACGGTCAGTGGCCCCGGCCAAATTTCTTCCATGAGTTTCTCTAAACTTCTGTCAACTTCTTGGGCATAATTTTCAATGTCTTGGAATGAGGAAATGTGAACAATCAAAGGGTCAAAAAATGGTCGATTTTTCGTTACAAATACTTGAGTAATTGCCTCCTCGTTGAGGGCATTAGCCGCAAGCCCATATACTGTTTCTGTGGGTATCGCTACGAGCTCTCCATTCATTAATAATCTAGCCGCCTCTAAAACATCAGATCCTATCGTTGCCAAAAAGCCAATTTTTAATGATAACTAATCTTAACCAAATTAAGTTTTCCGGACTTCTCACTTGGCACCAATATTTCTGAATTATTCAACTGAAGTGCATCATTGATACGCAATCTTAGGTCTTGGTACTCAGTACTTAATACACTATTTCGCTCTACATTTCCGAATGGATCTAATACATATTCGCTTACCGTACTAAAGTTTTTTATTTCATCATTATACAAAAACCTAAGTCTAGATGGCGTGATGAATGTGCAAATCGACGAGAAATAGCCGTCATCATCTTGTGAATATTGCTTTTTAAACAATAGTTTTTCCCAGTTTTGAGTCAAATCTGGATTAAGATTAATAAGGATTAGGTTTTCATGGTAGTGGTCGGTCATATTAGAATATCCTAACAAATTGTCACCATAAAATCTTGTGCCGGCATAGTTTGCTCGTCTATATACTACCTTTTCATATTCAAAAATCAATAAAACACCACCATCTTCCCTAAAGAAAAAATCTTTGATATAATAGTCTTTGATGACCTCCTCCGGTTTGTCAGGTTTGCCATTTGCTAGATAAAGCATTTGGTCAGAAATAGGGATTGGAATGATTTCAAGATTTGTACTACTCATAATCTGAGGTCCGCGAAATACAAAGTATGCATCTGACTCATTTTCGTCCAATTCTAACAAGCCTGCTAAAGCAATATTTTTATTATGATTGTCAAATTTCAAAATCATCCTTGGGGAGAAATAGTCCTTAAAGTCGATTTTAATTAGATTGGGCTCAGCTCCCAATGGAATATTGTAAAATACCAACTGATTGTTTTCATGACCACTATCAAATTCGGAATTCATTCTGAGCCACACGATGCCGTCGTTACTGATGGCAACATCCTTGATACCGTCCTTTAATTCATAATTGTTTCTATCCAAAAGACTGTATTGAAGTACTTCTTTATTGCGATTGTCAATGATAAAGACGTGCAGATTCTTATCAAAATACCGATAAATCACGAGCTTCGAATGATCTTCTGAAACAACTGATCCCATCGCCTTTTTGAATAAATCTCCGTCATCAGTGGCCAGAGTCAATGTATCTCTAGGAGTGCCATCTGGCAAGAAATTTTTGCATTTTAAGACACTTCCTTGTTTGAATTGGAATGTATAATAGATAGTTACCAAGCTGTCTGTTCCTATGATTTCGACAATTCTTGTATCTCTAAAGCTTTCTAATGTAATGCGTTGCTCATAGAGGAACTGTAAGTCACTGTCAAAAACCTCAAACTTTTGATCCGAACCCTTGTCTCTATACATAAGAATATTACCATTATTCATATTGAATAAATCATAGGCATAATCACTTTTGACGCTGATTTCCTTGGAGACTGTAACCGTTTGGCTAGTTATTGGGATGGATATTCCCAACAAGAAGCAAATTATACTTAGGCGAAATAGAGGTAATTTCATCCGCTTTTGATTGAAACAATTTTTTTCAAATATAAACAATTGAAAATAAATGTATGAATAGTTAGTGCATATTAGTCCAACATTTCTCAATATCGTTAAAATTTCATTAAAAGTGGTGCTCTCTGATAATCTACGAAATCTTTCGTATATATTTGTGTTATAAAATTAAATCAATATGAAATCAAAAAATCTACTAATCGCGACTTTGATGATCCTATTTACAATACCTACGGTATATTCTCAAAATGTAGAAGGTCAAAAAAAGGTGAAAATTGTAAAAATTACCAAAGATGAAAATGGAAATATCACAAAAGATGTCGAAGAAGCAGAGGGTGACGAAGCCGATGAGTTGCTAAAGGATTTTAATGAAAAACAGACAGAAATCAACGATGAACAGAAAAGAATCATTGAAAAACAAATAAAAGTAATCGTAGATGATGAAGACGGTGACGGTCCTCAAATATTTATGAAAAAAATGGGGGATGAAGATTTTAAATGGGTGGAAATGAATGATTTACCCGAAGATGTAGATATAGAAATCATAGAAAATGAAGCAGGTCATTGTAATGAACGAAAGATGAGAAAGCCACATTTTGAATTCACGCCAAGGGAAGGTCGCCGAGCGATGCATTTCGATGAGAGAATGCCAATGGACAATTTTCACAATGATAATAAAGCTGGATTGGGAGTCATGATTGAAGATACGCCACATGGGGTCGTGGTTGAGGATTTTGAAGAAGGTTCTGTCGCGGAATCAGCAGGATTGCGAAGAGGTGATGTCATCCTAAAGATTAATGACGCTTATGTATTTAGCGATATGGGTCTTGTAGAAGCTTTAAAACCATACAATCCCGGTGAAAAAGTTAAAGTAAAATACCTCCGTAATGGTGACGAAAAAAGCACTTCGGTCAAGTTGTCGAGTAGAGAAAACTAATCGCAGCAAAAATATATTTAACTTTTTTTATGCAAAAGGCTTAGTAAATTAAAAATGCTTTCTATATTTGCATCGCTTTTAAAGAAAGCATTTATTTGGTTTGGTAGTTCAGCTGGTTAGAATGCCTGCCTGTCACGCAGGAGGTCGCGGGTTCGAGTCCCGTCCAGACCGCTTTTTCAGCTCAGATAGATGTTATCGGAGCTTTTTTATGGAAGGATTTATGAAAGTTCGAATTAAATTTTTTCTATTAGAACATTTTAGGGAGATTAGCTCAGTTGGTTTAGAGCACCTGCCTTACAAGCAGGGGGTCACTGGTTCGAGTCCAGTATTTCCCACTTGATTATCAAAGAGTTATGAATTAAATTTCATAGCTCTTTTTTGTTTTTATATGATAAGATGAAAACAAATATTAGTATACCTACTTTGATTCTTTGGCTTTCAACGATTTTATTGATTTGGACAAGTATAATGGACTATTCTACATATTCATTGGGAATAAATACTTATGCCATGTATTTTTTGATTGGAATAATACTGATCATTGTACTTTATAAATCAAGGTCAAATAATCTAATTTTATGGAACCTTCCCATAATAAGTGGTGTGTTTTTTCTGACTGAAATCTTCAATTTTATTGGGTTTTCATTTTACCCTTCAACGTCTTTTTTTCTTATTTATACCGTGATTTTTAGTATTGTTTTGATTGCTTCTTTAATTTTAATTAAGAAAGAATCTATTCCCTTTGACTTTAAAAAGTGTAAATCAATGTTAGTTATTTCACTTACTTTATTTGCCGTATTGACTGGATATTTAATACAATGGACAACTTAAAAAAGGTATTTTAAAACCCCGCCTCCTGCACCGACGTCATCTACTTCTTCCACAGTGACCATCTAGGGTCGAGTACTTTTCTGACGGATGCATCGGGTCATCCATATCAGTTTTTATTATATTTGCCGTATGGCGAGACGATGGTCGAGCAGAAAGTAGATGGTGATTTTAGTACGCCGTATAGATTTACGGGCAAAGAAGAAGATGTAGAGACAGGGCTGTATTATTACGGAGCGAGGTATTATGATCCTAAATTAAGTATTTGGATGAGTGTCGACCCACTGGCGGATAAGTACCCGAGCCTTTCGCCTTATAATTATACGATGAACAATCCTTTAAGATTTACAGATTCGGATGGACGTAAACCTCAAGATGCAATTATTCTTATATGGGGAGTAAAACCTGATTATCAGGGGCACGGAATGTTAGCTGTAGAGAACTTTAAATATAATGATGATGGAAAATTAGTTTCTGATGGCACCTACTCACTTTATGGAGTGAATGCTACTGAATCATATACCACCTATGAATTTGCAAGAGACCCAGAAATGGTTTTAGAAGGTTCTCTTGGAATGGTTAAAGGTTCGTTCACTAAAGAGGAGCTACTTAATTTTGATCAAGGCAATGGAACAGCTGAAGCAGTAATTCAATATTCAACTAACCCTCTTGAGGATTTTCAGGCAAATGAATTATTGACTAGTGATATTGGTCATGTGAATTACTCATTAAGTGGTAATGATAAATCATCATGTACTCTGAGTTGTCTGGGTCTCATAGGGCAATATGGAAGTGAATTATTTGATAGTATGTCCTTAAAAAATTCAACGGAGAGGATTAGTCATGGAGGTGTCTCTCTTCTTGGTATAAACCCTGTAGATTTCGAAGCCTATACTCCAAGCAGTATTTATAACTCAGCTCGAGAACAAGGCTCAGTTCTTCGAGGTAACAACAAGAGATTTTCTTTACCTTTTATAGATTCCTATTCTGGGTATAAGTATAGGGATACAACTCCAAAGGAATGATTAGTAGAATAGTAATTGTTTTAGCAGTTTTACTTTTAGGAAGCTGTAGGAAAACACATCCTCCTCAATGGCTTCAAGGAAAGTGGGAGGTGACAATTTCTAACGAGGTTGTTGAAGTTGTGGCAGATTCCTTGATTTTTAACAATGATAAGAGAAGCTCTTTATTTTATAGATATAAAGATTCTGATTCTACCTTAATATTGAGAATACCAGAGTCCAGCAATACATACTTACATGATATGAGTGTAAAGATAAAGCATGTTTCATCGAATAAAGATACTATCTGGTTCATTGAAAGCGACTTTGGAACAAACACTTTTGCTGTTAAACAAAAATAGCAGTTTGAGTCTCAGAATTTAAAAAAGTATAGATAGTAAAGCCTCGGTGAAATTAGGGCTTTTTTATTTAGTAGCTTAAGCTTATTGAAGTGTAGTATCCTCCGCACCCCTAACCAAGTATAGAAATAAAAATGAAAACCCTATATGAATCTTCAAGCCAAATGGCCAAAAACAGTGTCAACGTCGGCAAAACCCCGCCTCCTGTGCCGACATCATTTACTTCTTCCACAGTGACCATCTAGGGTCGAGTACTTTTCTGACGGATGCATCGGGTCATCCATATCAGTTTTTATTATATTTGCCGTATGGCGAGACGATGGTCGAGCAGAAAGTAGATGGTGATTTTAGTACACCGTATAGATTTACGGGCAAAGAAGAAGATGTAGAGACAGGGCTGTATTATTATGGAGCTAGGTACTATGACCCTAAATTAAGTATTTTTATGAGTGTCGATCCATTGGCGGATAGCCCAGCGAATGTAGCTTGGCCTCCGTACACATACACATGGAATAATCCTCTCAAGTTTGTTGACCCTACTGGAATGCAGGGGGAGTCAATTGATGGAATAGAAAATGAATATGTTTTGGATACAGAAACTTATGAATACGTTCAAATTAGTGATGTTGGTGGGGATGAATTTGATATTATTCATATAGGTTCAATTAATGAGGATGGCTCCATTAGTGTAACTGGTGAGACAAAAATCGATGAAAATGTAGGATTTGACGATCCACAGAGGGGCAATCCGTTCAACCCTGCGTCGGGACAAACAGCCACTTTAGATGGATTTGATGATCCTATTTTTATGGTATTGACTTTTGGTTTGGCTGGTGAAGCTAAAGTTGGTGCTGAAGGAATTGAGACTTTGGGATTTGCAGCGGGGAAAAATTCAAAATACAGTTTTGGGCAACTTCGTAGAGCTGTGAAAGAAGCATATAAGAAATTAAATGTAGAAAGTTTACCAAAATTCAAAAAAGGAAAGTTTGGTAGCCCTCAACGAGACAGTGGCAAAAAAGGTATAAGACTTGATAAGGAAGCGCATCCAAAAACCACTAATCCTAACGAAAATGGACCTCACATAAATTGGTGGGATTGGACAAAAGGAAATAGAGGAAAAGGAGGACGCAGTGATGCGGTTCCTAAAAATTAGGCAAGAATATGGAAAAGTTCAAAATTGATATATTTGAAAAAGATAATCCGAGTAAGTCAATTGATTTAATCTCTTTAAATTCAAGTGACTCAAAATGGGTGTCATTACTTTTGACTAATTGCATAAAATATTTTAGTGAAGGGCTTGATACTCAAGAATTGTTTATTTTTCTAGGACATTATTTGGATAAAGAATTTAAGTACAAAAATGATGTTACTAAAAAGTTTTTAAAAAATATATTAATGAAATTGAATATTCCATTTGATGCTGTTTGTTTCATGTTTTGGGATTTTGAAAGTGGGATTGATATTATAAAGACAACTGACTTAATAGAAAAATGGGATTATATTTGGTATGATACTAGTGACGAAGCTTTAATATTATTTTTTCCTTCTATGGATAAAATAGTTTTAATTACCGATCATGGAGTTGTAAAAACGAGATAAATTTATTTCAAGTTAAAATAATATTTGTTTTATAATTTGGTTTACAAAGATATAGACATCGAAAGTTAGCAAACTTAGAATCACCTTGGTTGCCAATATAGACAGAACAATGTACTACACGAAATGAAAATTTAATGGCATCTGTAGTTGCCTAAGAAAGAGCCTTGCTGCAATGCAGCACTTTTTTATTTAATAATGTAAGCTTATTGGGTCATAGTATCCTTTACTGTCTATAATTTTGAATATCAAGCAATCGGTAATAGCCCACCCTTTCAAAGAAAACAATGACTTACGGGTAGTTCAGGAGTTTGCCGGACAGAAGTGTGCCAGCAATACAGAAGCCTATAAAAGATGTGGTTTTGAAGGGTTAAAAGCCAATATTGAAAAATTGCATCCGAGGCAGTGAATCAAATGAATATTAAAAGTGTTATATTTACCAAACGGACAAGAATAGAAATGGAAGGCATATTTTACTTATCAGATGAGAAAAACAAAAGGCGATTTGTACAAATCGATATAGATAAGTATGGCGGTGAGTATCTTCAAGATTTA
>ERZ795053.1186-NODE-1186-length-33279-cov-19.095353_pt1 | contig 33279 bp, 30 predicted proteins | sample MGYA00375137_ERZ795053 | MGnify/ENA primary metagenome ERZ795053 (study PRJEB30182, sample SAMN05720284) | activated sludge metagenome | isolation source: Anaerobic digester | place: Hong Kong | collected 2014-12-17 ...
AGCAGTTGACTCTTAATCAATTGGTTGTAGGTTCGAGTCCTACACGGCCCACCATTCAATATTCCAAGTGCATTCCTTCCTCGGTTGTCGACCGCCCTGAAGAACTCTACCGCAAGCCAGTTCCTATTTTGGAATGGGCACTGTCTTGTATACTGGCGTTTAGCTGTAGCGCCCTTATCTGCACAAGGGCTTTATGGCTGTCGTGGCGGATCGCGTTCTTAACTGCGAAAGTGGCGGAACTGGTAGACGCGCTGGATTTAGGTTCCAGTGGGGTAACCCGTGAGAGTTCGAGTCTCTCCTTTCGCACCATTCACGCCCGCAATATCCAGAAAAATGAACTCATTCATGTCATGATGGGTACATATGATAGGTGGGTTTACCCATATAACCCTATAACCGGTTTTTGAGGTGTATCGATGCAGGTTTCAGTTGAAGCGCTGAATGATCTGGAGCGCCGGGTCACCGTACAGGTGCCTGCCGAAAAGGTAGCCAAGGAAATCCAGAGTCGGCTGCAAACACTGTCCAGACAGGTTAAAATGGCAGGTTTCCGTCCGGGCAAGGTACCGCTTAAGATGGTTAAGCGGCTGCATGGAAGCCAAGTACAGTTTGAGGTCGCCAGCGAACTTATGGAACAAAGCCTGCGCGAGGCACTGATTCAGGAAAAACTCAATCCACTTGGTCAACCTAGAATTGAGCCTAAACCTTTAGAGGAAGGACAAGATTTTGAATATTCCGTGACTTTCGAAGTCTTGCCGGAATTCGAAACCACCGGGTTTGAGACAATTCAGATCGAGCGCCCAGTAGCAGAAGTTACCGAACAGGATATCGATCAGATGATCGACACTCTGCGCTGGCAACGGGCAGCCTGGAACTCTGTGGAGCGTCCGGCAGGCCTAAACGATCGCTTGCGATTTGATTTCGACAGCACCATTGATGGCCAGCACTCCCCTAGCAGCCAGAATAAGGAAACTGAGGTAATTCTGGGTAGAAAGATGACACTCCCGGAACTTGAGGAAAAACTGATAGGTCTCACCCCTGGCGCTGAAACAGAATTCGATCTGACCTTTCCAGACGATTATTCTGTTAATAACATCGCTGGCAAGACAGCCCACATACAGATCAAACTCCACTGCGTCGAGGAAGCAACCCTGCCAGATCTCGATGATGCCTTTGCTGAAAGTTTTGACATTCGTGAAGGTGGCATAACTCGTTTGCGCCAGTCGCTGCGCGACAATATGGAGCGTGAACTGCATGAGGGCATTAAAGCAGCAGTCAAGCGGCAAGTGATGCAGGGGTTACTGGTAGCCAACCAAATACCGTTACCGCAAACGCTGATCGATCAAGAAATCGACCAGTTGGCACATCAAATGATAAATGTTCCTCCCAATGTCGACGATGACGGCAAGATCCGGCAAATCAAGAATCATTTATTTGGCGCCGAAGCCCGGCGCCGGCTGACGCTTGGCCTGCTGATCTCCAATCTGGCGACAAAACAGCATATCAAGATCGATGAGCAACGGGTGCGCGCTTTTCTGGAGTCTATGTCAGCCGCCTATGAAGAACCTGATGAATGGATACGCGCGTGTGAGCAAGATCCGGAGCAAATCAGCAATGTACGCGGCCTAGTGTTCGAGGATCAAGTAGTTGAATGGATACTTGAACGAGCCCAAGTCACTGAAAAATTGAGCACTTTTAGCGAAGTAACCGCTCCGCCCCAAGAGCCTCTAGCCTTGGCCAATCAGGAGCATCCCTCATGAGCGAAGACATAACTTCCACGGTCACACGGGCGCTCAATCTCGTCCCTATTGTGGTTGAGCAAACCGCGCGTGGTGAAAGAGCTTATGACATCTACTCCCGGTTACTTAAGGAGCGTGTGGTATTCCTGGTTGGGCCGGTTGAGGATTACGCCGCCAATCTAGTGGTCGCTCAGCTACTCTTTCTAGAGGCAGAGAACCCGGATAAGGATATTCATCTCTACATCAACTCGCCGGGAGGTTCCGTCAGTGCTGGCTTAGCCATCTACGACACCATGCAGTTCATTAAACCCGATATCAGCACCATGTGCGTGGGTCAAGCTGCCAGCATGGGTGCTTTGCTATTGGCAGGCGGAACAAAAGGCAAGCGGTTTTGCCTGCCGCACTCACGTATCATGATTCACCAACCCTTAGGAGGCTTCCAAGGGCAGGCGAGTGATATCGATATTCATGCCCGGGAGATCCTGCTGGTTCGAGACCGGCTCAACCGCATTTTGGCCCGGCATACTGGCCAACCTGTCGAGAGAATCGCGGTGGACACCGATCGTGACAACTTCATGGGTGGTGCCGAGGCGGTCGAATACGGCCTGATAGATGCTGTGCTTAGCCAGCGTCTCCCGGTAGTGGCGGCAAGCTGATTTCGATTTCTTAACGGTACCGGTTACGCAGGCGAGGGAGCGTCGCGGCCGCAGTGACCGCGCGACGATGAGGGTGGCAAAATGGGTAAAAACCGAAGTGAGAGGAGCGACGACGATAAGCTGTTGTACTGTTCCTTTTGTGGTAAAAGCCAGCATGAGGTGCGCAAGCTAATTGCCGGGCCAAATGTATTCATTTGCGATGAATGCGTCGAGCTATGCAATGACATCATCCGCGAGGAGATGGAAGAGAACGCGCCGGCCGCCGCCAGCCGGTTGCCCAAACCACATGACATTAAGCTGGTTCTCGATGAATACGTGATTGGCCAAGAGCGCGCCAAAAAGGTGTTATCGGTTGCTGTTTATAATCACTACAAACGTCAGGAGTTGCAACGAGCAAACCGTGGCCGGACCCCCGATATTGAAGTGACAAAAAGCAACATTTTGCTGATTGGCCCTACTGGATCGGGTAAAACTCTCTTAGCTGAAACCTTGGCACGCTTGTTAAACGTCCCATTCACCATCGCTGACGCCACCACGCTGACCGAGGCAGGCTATGTTGGCGAGGACGTGGAAAATATCATCCAAAAACTGCTTCAAAAGTGCGATTACGATGTCGAGAGAGCACAGACAGGCATCGTTTACATCGACGAAATCGATAAGATCTCGCGCAAATCTGATAACCCCTCCATCACGCGCGACGTTTCCGGTGAAGGCGTGCAGCAGGCATTGTTGAAACTGATTGAAGGAACGCTTGCTTCGGTACCACCACAAGGCGGGCGCAAGCATCCGCAACAGGAATTCCTGCAAGTTGACACCAGCAATATCTTGTTCATCTGTGGCGGAGCTTTCGCTGGCTTGGACAAAGTGATCCGCAGCCGGTCTGAGCAAGGCGGGATTGGTTTTTCCGCGGAAGTCAAGAGCAAGGAAGGCGGCAAGACTGTGGGTGAAGTGCTGATGGAGGTCGAACCAGAAGATCTCATCAAGTATGGCCTGATCCCGGAATTTGTTGGCCGGCTACCCGTCGTAGCAACCTTGTCCGAACTGGATGAGCATGCCCTAGTACGCATTCTGACCGAACCCAAGAATGCTATCGCCAAACAGTTCAAGAAACTGTTCGAGATGGAAGGCAGCGAACTGGAGCTGCGCGATGATGCATTGGAAGCCGTAGCGCGCCGGGCTATGGAACGCAAAACTGGGGCGCGAGGTCTTAGAACTATTCTAGAACATATTCTTCTGGACACTATGTATGATCTGCCCAGTATGCAGGATGTTCACAAAGTAGTGATCGACGACTCGGTGATCGAAGGTCGCGCTAAGCCTTATTTTATCTATGAGAATGTTGAGCGGCGCGCTGCTGCCGGTCACGACTGATTCTCGTTTGCCGACTGCCCACGATCACCGGCTGGCGGATCGCCCATGACCAATGTGGCCGCCTGTTCGGTGGTCCGGTTAACCGCACCAGGAACTGCCTGCCATGAAGCAGAACACGAAGCTCGACTGTTTGCCTAGTCATGCGCTGATGCCGGTTTTGCCATTGCGTGATGTAGTCATCTATCCGCACATGGTAATCCCGCTATTTGTTGGCCGCGAAAAATCTATTCACGCCCTTGACTTGGCGATGCAAGGTAACAAACGCATTGTGCTGGTTGCCCAACGCGGTGCAGAGGTCGATGATCCAGGAACCGATGATTTGCATGATATCGGTACTCTATCTAATGTATTACAGTTGCTGCGGCTACCAGATGGTACAGTCAAAGTGCTGGTCGAGGGCAGCCAGCGAGTATGCATCCATCGCTTTACTGAAACCCAGTCCTGCTTCATGGCTAGCGTATCGTTGCTAGAGCCGATCCCCGAAGAGAGCGAGTCGCAAGAAGTACAAGCGCTGGTGCGTTCATTGCTTGGCACTTTCGATCAGTATGTCAAGCTTAACAAGAAGATTCCTGGTGAAGTGTTAACGTCGATTTCTGGTATCGACGATCCATGCCGGTTAGCAGACACCATCGCCGCGCATATGACCTTGAAACTGGATGAAAAACAAAAAATACTTGAAATACACGATCTTCTAGAACGCCTTGAATATCTGTTAGTCCTGATCGAGGGCGAAATCGACATCCTGCAAGTCGAGAAGCGCATCCGCTCGCGAGTCAAGCAGCAGATGGAAAAAACCCAGCGTGAGTACTATCTGAATGAGCAGATGAAAGCGATTCAGAAAGAGCTTGGCGATCTGGAGGACGTACCCAACGAAATTGAAGACCTGGCCCAACGGATTGAAAAAGCAGGGATGTCCAAGGAAGCCAAAGCCAAAGCGCAGGTCGAACTCAATAAGTTAAAAATGATGTCGCCGATGTCTGCCGAAGCGACTGTAGTACGCAACTATGTGGACTGGCTAGTTAGTGTCCCCTGGAAGAAGCGCACCAAGATTCACCAAGATTTGGTCACGGCCGAAAGCATTCTGGAAGCTGACCATTACGGTCTGGAAAAAGTTAAGGAACGGATATTAGAGTATCTAGCCGTCCAGCAGCGAGCACGTAAGCTCAAAGGGCCGATTCTCTGTCTGGTGGGACCGCCTGGGGTCGGCAAAACTTCGTTAGGGCGCTCCATTGCCCGTGCCACCAACCGTAAATTTGTACGAATGTCATTGGGCGGTGTACGCGACGAAGCGGAAATTCGCGGGCATCGCCGCACCTATATCGGCTCACTGCCTGGTAAAATCATTCAAAACTTAGCCAAGGTCGAAGTGCGCAATCCACTGTTTCTGTTTGACGAGATCGACAAAATGTCGATGGATTTTCGCGGTGACCCATCATCAGCACTGCTGGAAGTTCTCGATCCTGAGCAGAACAACACCTTTAGCGACCATTACCTGGAAGTCGATTTTGATCTGTCGGATGTGATGTTCGTGGCAACCTCCAACTCGCTCAATATCCCACCACCGCTGCTGGACCGCATGGAGGTGATCCGCATCCCAGGTTATACCGAAGACGAGAAACTTAACATCGCCTTGCGCTATCTGGTTCCCAAACAAGTAACGAACAATGGCTTGAAGAAAGGTGAGCTGGAAATTTCCAAGGAAGCCATCCTCGATGTCATCCGCTTTTATACCCGTGAAGCTGGGGTGCGGAATCTGGAACGGGAAATTGCTAAGATCTGCCGCAAGGTAGTCAAAGAAGTTACCCTGAAGCCGGTCGAAAACACCATCACCATCATATCTGGCAATTTGGAGAAATATCTAGGCGTGCGGCGATTCCGCTATGGCTTGGCTGAGGAGCAGGATCAGATCGGGCAAGTAACCGGGCTGGCCTGGACCGAGGTGGGAGGTGAGCTTCTCAGAATCGAAGCAGCGCTAGTGCCTGGAAAAGGAAAGCTGATTCATACCGGTCAACTGGGTGAGGTGATGCAGGAATCCATTCAGGCGGCGATGACCGTAGTGCGCAGCCGTGCTGAAGCACTCGGCATCGATACGGAGTTTTATCAGAAACTCGATGTGCATATTCATGTCCCGGAAGGTGCAACGCCCAAGGATGGCCCGAGCGCTGGCATCGGCATGTGTACAGCCCTGGTCTCGGCGCTGACCCGTATTCCAGCACGCGCTAATGTTGCTATGACTGGCGAAATTACCTTAAGAGGTGAAGTATTACCGATTGGCGGCCTGAAAGAGAAGCTGCTGGCGGCCCATCGAGGCAGCATCTCGATCGTGGTAATTCCTGAAGAGAATCGCAAAGATTTAGCTGAGATTCCTGAAAATATCTTAGAAAAGCTTGATGTACGCCCAGTGCGTTGGATCGATCAAGTATTGGAAATAGCCTTGTTAACGATTCCGCAACCCCAGACCCGGGAAACAAACGAATCGGAAGAAACGGCGGCGCCGGAATCCGCTGTCAAGACAAACAACAACCCGCTGGAGGGGGTGCGTGCTCACTGAGACAGTCAGGGAATGTTTTCGTACGCCAATTGACACTGCTTTAAACGCCCTGCTATAAGGCGCTTTCCCACTGCATTTATCGAGTGCAGGTTTCTGCATTTTGCGCCGTAGCGTCTCATTGAACAACACATAACATTGCAAAGGAAAGGATTTATGAATAAGACTGAACTGATCGAAACGGTTGCCCAAGCATCTGACTTATCCAAAGCAGCGGCGGGTAAAGCCATTGACGCTGTATTGGACGCGATTAGCAAGGCCCTCAAGGGAGGGGAGACAGTGGTATTGACCGGTTTTGGCACATTTTCGGTGCGAGAGCGCCCGGCGCGGACTGGCCATAATCCGAAAACTGGTGAAGCCATGCAGATCAAAGCCAGCAAGGCACCGGTTTTCAAAGCTGGTAAGACGCTCAAGGATGCGGTAAAATGATTATTCGTTTTCGGGGTGCTTAGCTCAGTTGGGAGAGCATCGCCCTTACAAGGCGAGGGTCGGGGGTTCAAACCCCTCAGCACCCACCACAGTTTGGAATTTGGAGCGGTAGTTCAGTCGGTTAGAATATCGGCCTGTCACGCCGAGGGTCGCGGGTTCGAGTCCCGTCCGCTCCGCCACTTAAGTTTTCTCACAAGCCCATATCGCATCGGTTGTTGCCGGGTTTCCGGTTTGGAGCGGTAGTTCAGTTGGTTAGAATACCGGCCTGTCACGCCGGGGGTCGCGGGTTCGAGCCCCGTCCGCTCCGCCAATACCTAGGGATGTCATTTAGACATCCTTTTTTATGGGTATTCTTTATGGGTATTCGTTGCGTAATTTTCATGTACTGCTGTTTTTTTCCCGATTTTCTTCCAGTGATCTGACCTGATGATCTGACTTGAAGCTGGGTGCCACTATGCTGTTACAGAAAATCCGCGATCACGCTCAAGGCTGGTTCGCCTATATAATCATCGGCTTGTTAACCATTCCGTTCGCGGTATGGGGCATTAATTATTATTTCGAAGGTGGCGGACCACTGGACGCTGCTGTCGTCGGCGACAGTAAAATTTCCTTGCAGGAATACCAGCGCACCTACCAGCAGCAACGGCAGCGTTTACAGGGCATGCTGGGCGATAGCCTGGACCCAACGCTGCTGGAAGGGCCGCGCCTAAAACAAGATACGTTGCGGCAGCTGATTGATGAGCGGGTGCTCAACCAGCTGACCCGCAATCAACGTCTGCGTGTTAGTGACCAGCAATTACGTGATGCCCTGTTGGCATTGCCAGTTTTCCAGCAAAATGGTGGTTTTAACAAGGAACTGTATGAGCGGTTGCTACGCAATCAAGGATATACCATTGCAGTTTTTGAGGAAGGCCTGCGGCTGTCATTAGCCACTGAACAGTTGCGCAATGGAGTGGTGGCATCAGCTCTAACAACACCAGTGGAGCTTGAGAAAATCATCGCCCTGCTCAAACAGCAGCGGAAAATCCAGTATCTGGTGATGACGTTACCCCAGTACGCCGCCAAGGCCGTTGTGGAGGAAAGCGCAATCCAGGATTACTTTAAGAACAATCAAGATCGTTTTGTTCACCCTGAACAGGTACAAGTACAATTTCTCGAACTGAAACTGCCGGATATCGCTGAGCAGATCACCGTTAGCGAAGATGAATTGAAAACAGTCTACAACGCGCAGATGGACCGATATGGCCGTCCTGAGGAGCGCTCAGCCTCCCATATCCTGATTAAACTATCCCCGGATGCGACTCAGGAAGAAGCGAATCAGGCTGAAGCCCAAGCACAGAAGATTGCTGATGAGATTCACTCCGGTAGCAAGAGCTTTGATCAGGCACTGGAAGAAGCCAAAGCGAATACCTCGGGCAAGCTGGAAAGCGGCGATCTAGGGGTTATCGGCAAGGGCTTGCTCGACAACCCAGCATTCGAGAATGCCTTGTATGCGTTAGAGAAAGCCGGTGACGTAAGCCAGCCAGTACGCATGCCATCTGGATTTCATCTGATCCGGCTGGATCAGATCGCTCCAGCCCAAATCAAACCGTTTGAAGAAGTACGCGAGAGCATTGCCAAGGAACTGCGCCAGCAACAGGCTGAAAACCGCTTTTACGAGATTACCCAGACGCTAGCGAATCTGAGCTATGAACATCCCGACAATTTAGAGCCCGCGGCGAAGGCATTGGATGTGCCGGTTCAGGACAGTGACTGGTTTGATCGTCAGGGAGGAGAGGGGATTGCCAAACAACCCAAGGTGATCGACAGCGCCTTCAGCGAAGATGTTCTCAAACGCGGTATCAACAGCGAGCCGCTCGAACTGGAGCCAGGCCATGTGGTGGTGCTGCGGGTCAAGGAGCATAAAGAAGCCACGCCACGCACGCTGGAGGAATCCCGTGAGGAAATTGTCAAAATATTGCGTGAACAGCAGGCTCGGGAAGCCTTGGCCAAAGATATCGAAATCTTGAAAAAACGGGCAATCCAAGGCGAACACTTACAAACCCTAGCCCGGGAATTTAGCGGGGAGTTTAAGGATACCGGTCTGGTCAGCCGTGATGCATCATCGGTAGACAGCACTGTGCTGGCCACCGCATTTCGCCTGCCACAGCCAGAGACCGGCCAAGTAGCGCTGGGTTCGGTAACTCTAGCCAATGGTGATCAGGCAGTACTGGAAGTATTTCAGGTGACGCCAGGCCAACCGGATACGGTGCCCGAGAACGAACGGAAGGCATTGGCTCAACAGTTAGCCTATCAAACCGGTTCCGAGCAGTTTGATGGATTATTGAACAGCGTTCGAGCGAAGACCAAAGTTGTGACCTATAACGACCGATTATAGATTGCAACCTCCCTCTCCCCTTATATCTTTATATGAGGAGGAGAGGGCTATTCCCTTGTTGGAGGCGGTAAGGGGTGTGTGCTGTACAGGAAAACCTTATTCCATCGCCCCCAAAGCAACCGTGTTAAAACCGCCATCCACGTAGATGATTTCACCGGTGATACCGGACGCCAAATCGGAACACAGAAAAGCTGCCGTATTGCCAACTTCTTCGATGGTCACACACTTGCGTAGCGGAGCAACATGCTCAAAAGTCTCCAGCATCTTGCGGAAGTTCTTGATACCGGATGCGGCCAGCGTGCGAATAGGACCAGCAGAGATGGCATTAACCCGCATGCCTTCCGGCCCCAGCGTTTGTGCCAGATACCGCACATTAGCGTCCAAGCTCGCTTTGGCTAGACCCATGACGTTGTAATTCGGCACGGCCCGTACTCCGCCTAGATAGGTCATGGTGATGAGCGCCCCATGCCGGCCTTGCATCAGCGGCCGGGCCGCCTTGGCTAGCGCCGCGAAGCTATAGGAACTGATATCGTGGGCGATACGGAAATTCTCCCGGCTGATCCCGTCCAGAAAATCGCCTTCCAGCGCCTCACGCGGTGCATAGGCGATGGAATGAACGAGAATATCCAATCCATCCCAATGCTGTTTGAGCATTTCAAACAAACCATCGATATCGCCATCATGCTCTACATCACAAGGCAGCGTGATTGAACTGCCCAACTCGGCAGCCATTTTTTCGGCTCGCGGCTGCAATTTGCCGTTCTGATACGTCAAGGCGAGTTCGGCGCCCTCCCGATGCATGGCTTGGGCGATGCCCCAAGCAATAGAACGGTTGCTGGCGACCCCCAGAATCAGGGCGCGTTTGCCGGCGAGAAAGCCCATAATGAACTCCTGTGGTATTTTGCTATCGTCTAAATTCGTTGAACTGGCAAACTGTAAAGGATAGACATGAATCGCGCAAAATTCTGTTTTCCTGGCTGGCTAGCAGCCAGTCTGCTGATCATTAGCTGCTTGCTGCCAGCGACGGTTGCATTTGCAGATCCGATGCATGGCATCGCGTTGCACGGCCAGCCGAAATACGGTCCGGATTTCTCGCATTTTGACTACGTCAATCCCAACGCACCCAAGGGTGGCGAGGCACGGTTCTCAGCGATTGGCAGCTTCGATACGTTCAACCCGTTCAATATCAAAGGTGAATCTGCTGCTGGCATCAGCCAGTTGTTTGAAAGTTTGATGACCAGCAGTGCCGATGAGCCGTTTAGCGAATATGGATTGATCGCTGAGAGCGTGGAAATCCCCGATGATCGCAGTTCAGTCATGTTTACTATTCGCCCGCAGGCAAAATTTAACGATGGCAGCCCGGTCACTGCCGATGATGTGCTGTTTTCTTTCGAGACGTTAAAGAGCAAGGGTAGTCCGTTCTTCCGTTTCTACTACGCTAACATTGCCAAAGCAGAGAAACTGGACAGATGGCAAGTGAAATTCACATTCACTCCCGGCAAAAATCAGGAATTGCCATTAATCATGGGCCAAATGCCTGTATTGTCGAAAAAATACTGGGAAACCCGTGACTTTGAAGCCACAACACTGGACATACCCGTTGGTAGCGGTCCTTATCGGATCGAGCGCTTTGAACCGGGGCGGTTTATCGTCTATGTTCGCGACGAAAACTACTGGGGCAAGGATTTACCGGTGAACCGAGGACAATACAACATCGGCCGGTTGCGCTATGACTACTATCGCGATGTCACCGTAGCATTAGAGGCATTCAAAGCCGGTGCTTACGACCTGCGAGTAGAGAATGTCGCCAAGCAATGGGCGACTGGCTATGACTTTCCGGCATTGCACGAAGGGCGAGTGAAGAAAGAGACATTCCAGAACCAGCTGCCATCTGGAATGCAAGGATTCGTTTACAACCTGCGCCGGCCGTTGTTCCAGAATCCTAAAGTCCGCGAAGCGCTGGCTTATGCCTTCGATTTTGAGTGGAGCAACCGCAACCTATTCTTTGATCAGTATAAACGGACCCGCAGCTATTTCGACAATTCCGATCTGGCCGCGCATGGGTTGCCTTCCCCCGAGGAGCTGACACTGTTAGAGCCATTGCGTACGAAACTGCCTCCAGAAGTATTCACTGCCGAGTACCAGCCACCGGCTGCTGCCGATGATGCCCAGTTGCGCGCCAATTTACGCAAGGCGCTGGAGCTGTTGCAGGACGCGGGGTGGACCTTTCGCGACCGCACGCTGGTCAATGCTAAAACGGGTGAACCGTTCCGGTTCGAGTTACTGATTGACCAGCCGACCTGGGAACGCATCGGCCTGCCGTTCGCCCGCAACCTGGAACGCTTGGGCATTGAGATGCGCGTGCGCAGCGTCGATTCAGCTCAGTATGAAAACCGGTTGCGCGATTTCGATTTCGACATGGTGGTCTATGTCTGGGGTCAATCATTATCCCCCGGTAATGAACAGCGAGAGTTCTGGAGTAGCGCCGCCGCTGATCAGCCGGGCAGCCGCAATCTGGCTGGTCTCAAGAATCCTGCAGTAGATACGCTGGTGGATCAGGTGATTGCTGCGCCGGATCGCGCCAGCCTGACCATCCGGGTGCGAGCCCTGGACCGGGCATTGCAATGGAATTATCTGGTGATTCCGCATTGGCATATTCCCTATACCCGGCTCGCTTTCTGGAACAAGTTCGGCTATCCAGCGGTCACGCCGCTGCAAGGGGTACAACTCAATGCCTGGTGGATTGATCCCGATAAAGCAGCGGCGCTTGCTAAACCAAAGAGTGACAGATCGTAGCTCCACTCATGTATGTCTATATCCTTCGCCGCCTGGCGCTCATTCCGCTAACCCTTCTGGGTATCATCGCCATCAATTTCGCCATCGTGCAGATTGCGCCCGGCGGGCCGGTCGAGCAATTGCTGGCGCAACTCAGAGATACCGCCGTGGCGGCGACCGCCCGGATAGGGGGCGGGGAGAGCATGGAAACCAGAGGCGGCAGTGCAGCAACAGGGGGCAATGACAGCGCATATCGTGGCGCACAGGGACTGGATCCGGCGTTTATCGTTGAATTAAACCATCAGTTTGGGTTCGATCAGCCTGCTTATGTACGTTTTGGACGGATGATCGGCGACTATCTAACCTTTGATCTTGGCAAGAGCTATTTCCGCGACCGGGCAGTTCTGGATTTGATTTTGGATAAACTGCCCGTCTCCATCTCATTGGGTGTGTGGAGCACCTTACTGATCTACATGATCTCGATTCCGCTGGGCATCGCCAAGGCAGTGCGTGACGGTTCGCGTTTCGACGTGTTAAGCAGCGCAGCGGTAATCGTTGGTTATGCCATCCCCGCTTTTCTGTTCGCCATTTTGCTGATTATTCTGTTTGCTGGCGGACGCTATCTGGACTGGTTTCCATTGCGCGGACTGGTCTCGGACTATTGGATAGATTTAAGCTGGCCGGCCCGGATCGCCGATTATTTCTGGCATTTGACCTTACCGGTGACCGCAATGGTCATCGGCGGTTTCGCTTCACTGACCATGCTGACCAAGAATGCCTTTCTAGATGAGATCAATAAACAGTATGTAGTAACCGCCCGCGCCAAAGGTCTCAGCGAGCAACGGGTGCTGTATGGACATGTCTTCCGCAATGCCATGCTGCTGGTCATCGCCGGTTTTCCAGCAACCCTAGTGAGTATGTTATTTACCGGCTCCTTACTAATCGAGGTGATTTTTTCCCTCGATGGGTTAGGCTTGCTGGGATTTGAGGCGGTGGTAAAGCGTGATTATCCCGTCATGTTCGGGACACTGTATATCTTCAGCTTGATTGGCTTATTGCTAAATTTGATGAGCGATTTGACCTATCATTTGGTTGATCCGCGCATCGACTTCGCAGCGCGCGTCTAGCTAAAATTTAACAGATAAAAATAAAATACCATTAGAATAATATAGTTAAGAAACATATCAGTGCTGTTATAGCACTACGGAATTTTACAAGCGCGATGGGTTTGGCACGTCCGCCCGATAAAGAACTGAAGAGCCATGCTCCCGCAACCAAACCATGTGCGGACAGTCTTTGAAGTCATGCGATCCCATTGAAACTGAGTGCATACCTCTTTCCCCGATAGGAAAGGATTGGAGCGGGAGGTATGAACAAGTCCATTCCAACGGCTTCGACCAGGAGGTTGCCACCGTGTATTTATGCATCTGTAAATCGGTCTCCGATCAACAAATTCGAGAGGCCATCGAACTGGGCGCCCGCACCATCGGTGATCTGAATATCCGCTTTGGAATTGGCGTCGAATGCGGCAAGTGCACGGACAGCATCCGCGAGTTTCTCGAAAAGCATCTGGCCACGCCATTACCGGCGTCTACGGCTAATAGCGCACCGCCGGCCGTTCTGGAAGCCATTCCACTGCCACCTAAACCTACTGAACCTGCTCCAGAGCGAGCTTGGTTCGCTGTTGATTTGTAAATATCCAGGGAGAGCGCTCTAAAATGAAAGGCGACGCCAAAGTCATCGAGTATCTGAACAAATCGCTCAAGAACGAATTGAGTGCGATCAATCAGTATTTTCTCCACGCTCGCATACTCGACAGTTGGGGTTTCGCTAAACTCGGCAAGCATGAATATGATGAATCCATCGACGAGATGAAGCATGCTGACCAATTGGTGAAGCGAATTCTGGATCTGGAGGGTCTGCCCAATCTTCAGGACCTTGGCAAGCTGTATGTTGGTGAGAATATCGAGGAAATTTTTCGCGGCGACCTTAAGCTGGAACACCAAGCCCACCCTCTGTACCGGGAAGCAATTGCTTATTGCGAAAGCTGCAGCGACTATGTCACCCGTGACTTGCTGACCGCCATCCTAGCTAGCGAGGAAGAACATATCCAATGGCTGGAAACCCAGCTGGGGCTAATCGGCCATTTAGGTTTACCCAACTACTTGCAAGCGCAGCTTTAGCAGTCCAGCCCTTGACCGTGAATAAACGCGGGCAGTTATAGTGAGATAAGTAGGGTATGCATTGCGTACCCTATGACTTTTCATCAGCTTGAGGATAAGGGTCCTTGCATAAGGAGTGCTCCACTCCGCCCAGGGATGGTTCCCTCCATAATCGTATGACATGGCAAGGCATCCAGGGTCATCTCGCCAGCTAGCGCCCGTAATGCCCCAAGCCGATAGCCCTGCTTCCGCCAGCCGGTCAACAAGCCGTCAAGAACCGGCAGAAATTTCAAACCTTCCAGCTCGGCATGCAGAGTGAAGACATGACCAGCATCCGGTACGGTCTGCGTCATCTCTAATAAGTGGTCAGCCACGTTGTCCGGCATGATTCCATCGACACCAATCAACTCATCCAATGTTGGCAACGTAGTAGGCAACTGAGGACAGGCAATGGTTTTGCCATCCACCACCGGCAAGAATGGATGGGTTCCCCGGCTATCGGAGCACCAGGCAAACCCCAGCTCCCCGGTCAGCCGCAATGCATAACGGTTCATTTGCCAGCCCGCTGCGCCATGTACGGCCGCTGCCACGCCAAAAATTTCCGTATAGCGCTCGACCGCCTTACGCATCTCACCGAGGGTCCATTGCCAATCAGCATGGGCGGCATGATCCTGCCAAAGGACGTGATCCCAACAATGGATGCCGGTCTCAAAACCAGCATCACGGACCGAGCGCATCACTTCGCCTGCTCGCCGACCGATATCCGGTCCTGGCAACAGCGTCCCATAGAGCAGTGTTTTCAGGCCGTAGTGTTCAAGCACCGAGGTGCGTTTCACCTTGCCAAGAAACCCCTGGCGAAACACGCGCCGGATTGCCCAACCGGTATGATCCGGGCCAAGACTAAACAGAAAGGTTGCATCGGTCTGGCGGCGCCGGAACAGATCCATCAATCGCGGTACTCCTTCTAGCGTCCCGCGCAAGGTATCAACATCCACTTTGAGAGCCAGCAAAGGCGCAGTCATGGCTCAATCCACCAGATAGCCCGCATCAGCTACATGGGTGCGATAAGCCTCGAAGATCTTCCGCAACGCCGCATCCATGGTTACCTTCGGCTGCCAATCCAAATCGCTGCAAGTGTTGGCAATCTTCGGCACCCGTTGCTGCACGTCCTGGTAGCCTTGGCCATAGTAGTCATTCGCCGTGGTTTCAATCAGTTGTACCTTGACTGCATTGTCACGGTACTCTGGATACTCCGCAGCTAACTCCAGCATCCGCACCGCCAATTCGCGTACCGACAAGTTATTGCACGGATTGCCAATATTATAGATCTGACCGCTGGCCACACCCCCAGCATTGGCGATGATCTTGATCAGCGCATCAATGCCGTCATCGATGTAAGTAAATGAACGTCGCTGCGTACCGCCATCGACCAGTTTAATCGGCTCGCCACGGGCGATTTGCCCCAGGAATTGCGTGATAACCCGGGAACTGCCTTCTTTAGGGGTGTTGATTGAATCGAGGCCGGACCCGATCCAATTAAAGGGGCGGAATAAAGTGAAATCCAATCCCTGCTCCATACCGTAGGCCCAGATCACCCGGTCCATCATCTGCTTGGCACAGGCGTAGATCCAGCGAGGCTTATTGATTGGCCCATAGACCAGCGGCGATCGTTCAGGATCGAATTCGCCATCTGCACACATACCGTAAACCTCAGATGTCGATGGAAAAACTAGCCTTTTTCGATACTTAACACAAGATCGCACAACTGGCAGGTTGGCTTCAAAGTCGAGTTCAAACACCCGCAGCGGCTCACGCACGTAAGTGGCTGGGGTCGCGATAGCCACCAACGGCAACGCCACATCGCATTTCTTAATATGGTATTCGATCCACTCACGATTGATGGTGATATCACCCTCAAAAAAGTGAAAGCGTGGATGATCGATCAGGTCACGAACCCGGTCATCCTGCATATCCATGCCATGAATCTGCCAATCGGTAGTGGCGAGAATGCGTTGGGACAGGTGATGACCAATGAAGCCGTTGACACCGAGGATGAGGATTCTTTTCACGAGAAAGGCCATTCCAAAAAGTTGAAGGAAAAAGAGCTTCCAGCTCGCTAAGCTGGCTGAAAACGGGCCTCATCGTCACCCAGCCGCCATGGGCCTGGACCGAGCCGGTCCGCCAATTGAGCAGGGAACACGGATTGACCCGCAATGTCCAATTCCAGAATTCGTAATGCTTCACCGCTTGCGCAATAGGCAATCAATTGTCCGCCGGTTTCTACCAGGACAGACGGTCTTCCTCCTTGCAAAGGAAGGCCAGGGCAGGAGGGTGGAGGGAGTACAACCCGCGTCCGCAAAATCTGTGCTGGTTGGCCCGCTATAGAGGTGAATGCCCCCGGATAAGGTGGCGCCACCGCCCGCACCAGGTCATGAATACGAGTCGCTGGCCCATTCCAATCAATACGCCCATCTTCTGGCCTACGGCCGGAAAAGTAACTACCCTGGCTAAGATTTTGTGCGATACGCGGAGCTGTGCCATTAACCAATGCGGGCAATACGCGATGCAAGGTTAATTCAGCAGCAAGCGTGACCTTGTCAAAGACCTCGCGGGCTGTGTCATCGGGTAAAATCGGCACAGCCGTCTGTCCAACAATATCACCAGCATCCGGCTTGGCGGTCATATAATGCAAGGTAGCTCCTGTCTCGGTTTCGCCGTGCAGAATTGCCCAATTGACGGGAGCTCGACCACGATATTTTGGTAACAGTGAGCCATGCAGATTGAACGCGCCGTGCCGTGCAATCGCTAGCAGCTCCGGAGACAGCATTCGCCGGTAGTAGAACGAAAACAGGAAGCTGGGGGCCAATCCTTTAATATATTGTACGATTTCTGGAATATTAGGATCTTCTGGAGTAAGAACTGGGATACCGTAATCAGCGGCTACAACGCCGACATTGTCGAACCAGATGCGCTCGTCCGGATTGTCCTCATGGGTGAGGACCAACGCTACATCGTGACCCTGAGCCAGCAACACCTTGAGGCAACGGACTCCAACATTGTGATAGGCAAAAACCACGGTGCGGGTCATGCGTTCCTTCCTTTATGATGAGTAGTACGCTTCATTCTCCAGCATTCTCCCTACCCAAGGAAATCCATCATGTCCCAACCGCAGGTCATTCAGGAAATCAACGATTATCTTAATCGCCATGTTCCGTTATTTCAGGCGATGCAAGCACGGTTAGATCACTGCAACGACACCGGTTTAAGTATCGCCGCGCCATTGGAGCCCAATATCAATGATAAAGGGATTGCGTTTGGCGGCTCAATGGCGGCGCTCGCTGCATTGACAGGTTGGGCACTGACCCGGATCACTTTAAACGAATATGGCGAGACTCCGGAAATTGTCATTACCGATAGCACTCAGAAATTCTTGCGGCCAGTACATAACGAGATTATCACGGAGTGTCTACGGCCGGATTCGCAGGTGATCGAGCGATTCATTCAAAGCTACCGTCAGCGGGGCAAAGCGCGTTGGAGCGTGGACGTCGTTATCCGCGCCGATGATGGCGAGCCAGCAATGATTTTTACTGGGCAATATGGCATTTTCCGTTCACCGATACCCACCACTGCAATATGAGATGTTTCCATGCTGAATCAATATTTGAAACCCGCCTGCGGGTTGCTTCTCGGATGGTTATCCGCTAGCGCCGCGCAGGCGACTGTTTATCCCCTGCCGCCCCCGGATACGGACATGATCGGCCAAGTCAAAGTCGTTTATGCGACTAAGACGGATACCTTGATCGACATCGCACGCCGGCATAGTCTGGGGTATGACGAGATGGTTCACGCCAATCCCGGCGTAGACCGATGGGCGCCCGGCGAAGGTACGCCCATTGTGCTACCGACCCGCTATATTCTGCCTGATACTCCGCGTGAAGGGATAGTTCTTAACATTGCTGAGCTGCGGCTGTATTACTACCCTAGCGCTGGGCCGGGCGAGCAACGAGTTGTCCATACCTATCCGGTTAGCATTGGCCGCATGGATTGGAAAACTCCGCTAGGCACCACCCGGGTAACCGGCAAGGAAGCCGACCCCGCTTGGCGGCCACCCGCCTCTATTAAGGCGGAACATGCTGCTCAGGGAGACATTCTGCCAGATGTCATTCCTGGCGGTCCGGATAATCCGCTGGGACGGCATGCCCTACGCTTGGCGCTGCCCAGCTATCTGATTCACGGCACTAATCGGCCTTATGGGATCGGGATGCACGTTACCCACGGCTGTGTGCGAATGTACCCTGAAGATATTGAACGGCTGTTTGGTATGACGCCGGTCGGCACATCGGTGCGCATTGTTAACCAACCCGTTAAAGTCGGGCGATTTAATGGCGCATTGTTTATGGAGGCGCACGAGCCGCTGGAAGAGGATAATATCCCGATCAAAGTGACTCTGGAGCAAGCCCATCAAGCGGTAATCGCCAAGACCGGCCCTGACATGCCCGGCGTGGATCAAGCAGCGCTGCAAGCAGCGATGGAGCAAGTCAGCGGCATTCCGGTTTCTATTGGCGCCCGCCCAGGATCGATATCGCCTGGACCGGTGGCCGGTCAGCCCACTGCCGTGCCTCACACTGAAACACCAGTATCATCAGACTATCCCGCAACCCAGCAGGTACCTCTTCCTGTCGAAAACCGTCCTGGTGAGCCTCTGGCTTACGATGACGATCCGCTGCATGAGGATAACGCTTCGGTGCCAGCAAAGGTCCGCCCCCCTGCCTATCGGCCTGGATATGCTCCGCCAAATTACAATAACAATAATCGGATACCCGGATCCTACGCACCTGTTACACCACCTTCTCCTGCCTATCCAGGAGGACCTGCTGAACCGCCACGCATTGGTTCCCCGCCGGTTTATCGATCTTCAACGAGTCACTCTGTCCCGGCTCCGGCGGATCCATTGAAAGATCCAGCAACAATCAATCGCCCGTAAATAGGACGAAAAAAAACCCGCGATCATAATCACGGGTTTCTTCTAACCTTTTGCCGTCAGACAGCCGGTTTATTTGTACATCGAACGCTTGAACATACGGTTGATCTTTTCCTCAGTAGCCATGCTGATCGACTTGGCTTCCATAGCAATGGATTTGGCATCATTAGCAGTATCCATCGCGCTGCGTGCCATTGACTTGGCTTCATTAGCATCCTGCTGCACTGCCTTTAAATCACTGGTGCTAGCGCAACCGACAGTCAGACCAGCGATCAGGGCCAGCGTGGAAATTTTGGTCAGGGTCTTCAGGGACATTTTCAACTCCTTGGTATCATTACAAACAAAGTAACAGATTGGTTCATTGCACTGTTGCTCCAGTACAACTCGATTATTGCCGACACACAACAAGCTGCATTATATAACGGAAATTCAATTTGCGAGTAGTGGTGAGAATGATACCTTTAGCGGATTTCAACCCGCATCCCCACCTTTATCCACGGCCTAAGCGCATTGATCTGCCAATTATCCAGCGCCACGCAACCACTGGTCCAGTCGATGCCAGCCTCATGCACGCGAGGATTGCCCGCACCAACGCCATGGATACCAATTTGCCCGCCCAGTGGCGTGTCTTGCGGCGGAGTACGGCCGCTGATCCAGGCAGAACGAATGCGCTCATAGGTTGAGCGGTCAATCCGGCGCTCGCGCAGTGCGCGTTCGGCATAATCAGGATTCGGATAATCGAGACCAATAAATTTGTTAAATCGGCTGTGATCGTTGACCCAGCCGACTCGAAACACGCCGAGCGGCGTCTTATTGTCCCCGCGCTGGTATTTAAGTCCAGCGCCGCTGCTCCCCACAGCAATTTGATGGAACACCTCAACTGGCTGGGCGTTCTGCATAACCATCAATTTATCAGCCTTGGTGTCGATCAGCAGCCAAGGCTCACGGAACACCGGTTCAGGGATTTTTGTTAAAAGGGGCGGTTGCTCATTTTCATAGACAGTATTTGGCGCGCATGCGCTGCTCAACCATACTAGCATCCCAAGAAGCATAACCTGTTTGCCAAGCTTCCACATACCAATTACTTTGCCTCTTAAACAATGTCCCATTACATGGTTAAGTTATACGACAGGCGGGATGGTGATGCAATACGAACTGAACCGTACTCATTGATGTTAAAGAAGTGGTTCCAGAACCACTTGACTTAATAGCGAATTATGAATAAAGCAATTTTCCTTGGCCTTACGATGCAAATCCATCAGCGCCTCGGCGCCAGGAACTGCATCACCACCGAAAACTACCCGAGGCCGCAGGATCAAGCGGCTTATCATGATCTTGCCTTTTTCATTTTTACCCAGCTCGGCGACTGGTTGATCCTCATAGGTATCCACGACCAGTTTCTTGAGCGCTGCAATCGCTAGAAAAGTGAGCATGTGACAACTTGATAGCGATGCCAATAGAGCCTCTTCAGGATTGCTCATCTCAGGGTTGCCGGAATACTCTGGCGCTGCCGATCCACGCACGGTCTGGCCACCGGCTAAACACCAAGTGTGACTGCGATCAAAGGTCTTGTAGTCAAAATCGGGCGTTGTGCGTTGCCAGTTGAGGCGGACGGAATAAGTGGACATCAAATTACCCTCTTGAAAAGAGCTGAGACAGGATTAAAATCATTTCTATTGAAAGTCAATTTCTTATTGGTGCGAGAGCCTGCTTGCAGGCCATTTCATCAATGGCCATTGTACAGCCAACCGGTTATTTTTTGGCAACCATCTACCCCACACCAAGACCGTTAAACTCAGGACATGACAGATTTTTCCAACGGCATAAAATCACTGAAAGTGATTATCCAGCAGATCTTAAAAAAGCAGTGCGGCGGGTAGTGAGCAATAAATTTGCCTGGATCCGGCAACAGCAAGCCCGCTTTGCGGCGCAGCCCCGCCCGTCACCGCATGAGATGGTCAGCGGCGAAAGCCACTACTTTCTGGGACAACGCTACCAGCTACGGGTCATGGCGTACACTGGCCCGCCTCGCATCCGCCATAATGACTCCAGTTTTCTCGATCTGTTTGTGCGTTCCGGAACCACGGCTGAACAACGGCAACAGGTCTTGCAACGCTGGTACCGGGAGCAACTGCGCGCACGGATTCCCCCTCTGCTGGAACAGTGGCAGCCCGTGCTCGGCGTGCAGGCCGCTGACTGGGGCATTAAACAGATGAAGACTCGCTGGGGAACCTGCAACATCGCCGCACGCCGCATTTGGCTCAATCTGGAACTGATCAAAAAACCAGTCAACTGTCTAGAATACGTCGTCATTCATGAGCTCACACATCTGCTGGAGCGGAACCATAACGACCGGTTCAAGGCACTGATGGACCACCATCTGCCGCACTGGCGGCTGATTCGCCAGACCTTGAACCATACGCCTTAACGATAACCGAAGAACCTTAAATACAGTTTAGTTTCAATAAGCCGCAACCGGCAGTGTTAACTTTGCAGCCACACCTATAACGTCTCCATCCTCATTCAATAGGTTATCCACCGTAATGAACCCTCCATGCAAATGCGCCACCTCACGGACAAATGCCAGGCCCAGCCCTGTGCTTTTGTGTCCGGTGTCTGAGCGGGGCAAGGAGTAAAACCGCTCAAATAGCCGTTCACGCGCATAGCCGGGGATGGCGCTGCCCGTGTTGGTAATAGTCAACCGCCAGGCATCGCTGACCCTTTCAGCATCGAGGGTGATGATGCCCTGAACAGGGGTGAAATCCAGGGCATTGTCCAGCAAATTGCCAATAGCCTGCGCAATCAGAAATGGCTCGCCAAGCACGGCGGCCTCCTCTGAAATCCGTTGATCAATCTGCAAATGTTTCCGGGTAATGGCCGGTGCGCGGGAGGTCAGCAAATCCTCCACGGTCCGCCGCAGCAAAACGGGTCGTTGTTCTTGAAGTTCACGCCGTTGCTCAACAGTCGCCAACGCCAGCAGACGCTCGATCAATTGTTGCAGACGTTCTGCCTCACTAGCGGCCAGCTTGGCGAATCGTTGGCGTTGCGTGGCCGGTAACTCACTCTGCAACAATTCGGCGGCACCGGCAATCGCCGCCAATGGGCTTTTCATCTCATGCGTCAAGGTATGCACGTAGCGTTCCACGTAATCCCGGCCTTCCAGCCGGTCGCGCATGGTCGCAACCGCTTCCGCCAGCGCCCGCATTTCCGGGCCACCACCTTGAGGAACCATCAACCGCTCACCCTCGGCAGCTGCACGGGCGTAAGCGGCAAGACGGTTCATCGAGCGCGCCAGCGACCAGGAAAACCCCAGCCCCACGGTTAGCGATATCACCATTAAAAGGGCAGCCGTGCGATAAAGCTTCGCCTCTGCCCGATCCACATAGGGTTGGACGCTGGCGCCAGGCTTCGCCACGCTCAGCACCCCGATGATGCGTTCACCGTCACGGACCGGCGCCGCGACATACATCACCGATGTTCGCCCATCATTGGGATTCTCGCGAGTCGTGCGAGCGCCGTACTGGCCTCGCAAGGTCAAGTAAACATCGTTCCAACGGGAATAGTCCTGACCGACCGCTTGGCCCGTGGAATCAAACAGGACAAAACCGCGTTCATCAGTAATATAGATGCGATGATCAAGGCTGTTTTTAACAATATCCCAAACTTGGGCGTTAGGATTGCGGCGAGCATATTCCGCTAAGCGCGCCTGAAAACGGCCATTAGTAAAACTGCCGTTCAATACCTCATCCCGCGCCAATACTGCCAGCAGATTAGCGGTATCGATCAGCGTTTCCTCAGTCGCCTGACGAAAAGCCGGCTTGATTTCCACGCCAAGAATATTGAGAGAAAAGTAAACACCAAGACCAACAATTAAGAAGTAGCCAAGAAACAGCTTGAGACCCAGATGCATAGCGTGATTCAAGAGCCGCGGCGAACCCGCACCGAGTAGCCCAAACCGCGATGGGTACGAATCGGATCAAGCATGGTATCAATATCCCGGAGCTTGGCTCGCAGGGTTTTAATATGCGTATCCACGCTGCGCTCGAAACTGGCCGCCGGATCGGGCCAGACCTGGTCCATCAGCTGCGCGCGGGAAAAGACCCGCTCTGGTTGGGCCAGCAGCGTCTTGAGAATCAAATACTCGTAGCGGGTCAGATCCAAAAGATGGTTTTGAAATCGAATAGCGGCGCGAATTTCGTCGATTTGAAACCAGGTATCGTTAACCTGCGGGGCAAGGCTGGCATCATCAAGGGCTGGCGCAAGGCGGGCCGTGCGTTTAAGGATCGCCTTGACCCGCGCCGCCAGTTCGCGGGGACTGAACGGCTTGGTGACGTAATCGTCAGCCCCCAGCTCCAGACCCAGCACCCGGTCCAGCTCGGCGTTACGGGCGGACAGAATCAGCACCGGAAGTTCTGAGTTGCGCCGCAATCGCTTGAGCAGCTCCAGCCCGGAGCCATCTGGCAGTCCAAGGTCGAGAATCAGCAAATCAAAGGGCGCAGCCGCTAATTCAACCTCCGCTTCGCAGACCAGCGTTCGCCAAGCGACCTGAAATCCTTCGCTGGTCAGCGCAAATTCGACAACATCCGCAATGGACGGCTCATCCTCAACCAGCAGGATGCGGGCAATCATGGCGCATGAAAACCCGCTCAGAGGCGCTGCGCAGTGAATGTATTGCACTCACTGACATTGCCGGTTTTCAAGCCTCGATTGAACCACTGCACCCGTTGCTGGGACGTGCCGTGGGTGAAGGAATCCGGTGTGACATAACCACGGGCTTGCTGCTGGAGGCGGTCATCGCCGATCGCGGTAGCGGCTTGCAATGCCGCTTCGACATCCCCCGGCTCCAGTACGCCGCGTTGTTGAGCGTGATGACCCCAAACCCCCGCCAGGCAATCTGCTTGCAATTCCACAAGCACCGATAAGGCGTTGGCCTGCGCTTCGGGCAGTTGCTGCCGTTGTGCCTGCACTTTGCCGGAAATGCCGGTCAAATTTTGGATGTGATGACCGATTTCATGGGCGATCACGTAGGCGCGGGCGAAGTCGCCCGGCGCGCCGAAGCGCTGAGATAGCTCTTGGAAGAAGGACAGATCCAGGTAAACCTGCTGGTCGCCTGGGCAGTAGAAGGGACCAACTGCGGCGCTGGCAAACCCGCAGGCTGACTGTACGGCATCACGAAACAGCACCAATCGGGGCTGCTGGTAGCGGCCTCCTTGGGTCCGGAACCATTGGCTCCACACATCCTCAGTATCGCCTAGAACAGCACTGACAAAATCCGCCATAGGGTCGCCTGGGGACGGCGCTTGATGCGGACGGGTCTGCTGAGATGTTGAAACGGCCGGCCCGCCGCTCAGCAGATTCAGCACTTCCGTAGGATTGAATCCGAAAATCAAGCTAGCCACCAGCACCAGCAGCAAACCGCCGCCGCTGAGCTTGACGCCGCCCCCCAGCCCGCCGCGAGCGGAAGGCGCTTCATCGCGCCGGTCTTCTATGTTGCTGCTACGCCTAAGATCACGCCAACGCATGGGTCACTCTCCTCCGAATAGGATGGAAAAGAGTGTAGCTGAAAACGGTGCGCCGCCGCCGACAACCCGTTATTCCGGTATGCAGATTTCCCGGCGCTGAACGGCGATGACCGTGCGCAACGCCAAAACCGCGACAACCAGCGAGAGCAAGGCTAGCAAACCGGTCGCCATGGCATCAAACAACGGACCGGGCAGGCGCGCGCTCATGATCAAGGTCGCTAGAGTCAACGCCGCCAGCGGGAAGGAATAGGCCCAGGCGGAGATGAAGAACGGCAGGCGTAAAAAGCGCACGGCGTTGCTGGCTAAGAGCAGCGCCAGAAACAGCGCGGTGTAGTACAAGATGCGGGCAAAGGCATCCAGTTCGCCGGTCAGGCCCAAATAGGCGATGAAGCCGACCGAGGGCGGGGCCAGCAAAATAAACAGCGTCGGTGCTAACCGCACTGGCAGCGGCTCATGAAAGAACAGCCGGTACAGCACGATCGTCAGCAGCACGATCCAGAACACCAGGCCGATGCTGAAAAAGAACCAGGACAGCTCCGGCGAAGCCAAGTGTATCCCGGCGATAGGGATGATGATGTTACCGACTACAGGAATAAACCAAGCGGGGTTGGCGTGTTTGACGTCGTAATGGGTATGGTGAAGCCAGCTGCCGAAGATAGCGAGCGTCAATCCCAGATGCAGAAGAGCGCCCGCGCTCCACAACCAGAATGCAGCTTCAGGCGCCGATTCCAGATAGGCGATAGCCAGCAACAACAGGGAAATCGACACCGTGGGAAAGAAGTTGATACGGACCGGATGACGCATTTCCATACCCACCGCCTGTGGATAGCGTAGCGCTTTCAGGCCATAGACAATCAACAAGACGACGAACAGAGCGCTGACTGTTCCACGCAGGGCAGCACCGATAATCAGCGGCGTTCCTAGAACCAGATGGGCCTTTTGCCAGGCCAGCGCCAGGCCCGCAGTGCCCATGACGATTGAAAAGATCGCAATAGGAAAGTGTTCAAGACGGTGACTAGCAGACTCCTGACCAAGGGGTGCCGTAGACGCGGATGATGCTGGAATGATGGTACTCATATCATAAACCTTATGCCACTGAAGATAGAATGCAGTTCAATAAACATATTAGCATAATCTAATATTACAATAAGCAGCCCGCATTGCATGCCAAAATAACAGTATCTAGCGCGTTCCTGTAATGATTAAGCATTCAGGAACGCAGTATATTCAACTGGATATCGTGCAGATAGGCGGGCGGTTCAACGGATCTTGCCGATAAAACGCCTTGAGTTGCTCGTAAACCTGAGGATAAGTTCCGCTTACCCGTTCTGGTGTTTCAAAGAAGGTTTCGCTGAGCACGGCGAAGAACTCGCCAGGATTTTCGGCGGCGTAAGGGTCCAATGCCGTTGGTTGCCCCCGGTCCACATCCTGGCATAGCCGCTGGTAGGCTTCGTTAAAGTCCCGGCTCCAGTTTCGTACCGGCATCCCTTGGTGAAGGGGTGGCAGGCCGTTCACCGGGCCGGTCAGCATATCCAGCTTGTGGGCCATTTCGTGAATCACCACATTGAGTCCTGGCCGATCCAGCGAATCGATGATATCGGCCCAAGACAGGATCACCGGCCCCCGTTCCCAGGCTTCGCCTATCAGCGGCCGATGAAAGCGATGCACCAGGCCACTCGAATCAGTGTACTCATGATGAGTGAGGAACCCTTCCGGGTAGAGAATCAGCGAACTCCAGCCCTGGTAATAATCCAATCCGAGATTGAGAACCGGCAGACAGGCTTGAGCGGCGATGAGCAGTCCCATCTCCGGCGTCTCTTCCAACCCGCCGGCCAAATCCAATGCTTTCTCATGCAGGAACAGCGTTGCCAAATCGCGCAATCGCTCACGTTCAATAGCATTTAATCTTTTCAGCACCGGCAGGCGGTTAACCGTAGCTTGCCATTCCACCTCGGAAAGACGGGCATGTTGCAACCAGCGCCGCCGCCGCCAGTTGCGCAATACACTGAGCATTTGCCATCCAAACCCGCAGGTGGGGGCGTCATGTGCCGTCTGAGCGATTCTGCTTCTGCTGTTCCTTGACCTGTGCGAGATAGCGATCCGACCAACGCGCCAAGGCATAGATAGGGTAGCCGATCACCATCACTGCCAGCAAGATACAGATTGTCAGGGCAATGGTCTTGGGCAACCGTTCCCACCAGGTATTGATGAAATACACCAGTCCCCAAATCAGCAGGCCGGTAATCACCAGCGAAACCAGAAAAGCCAGAAAATTGCTGCGTTGCATGGATGCATTCCATGAAATAAAAAAACCCGGCTTCCTAAAGGCCGCCGGGTTCAAAATGGTAACCGCTCGCATCCCTCCCTCCAACCCTTCCCGGCAAGGAGAAGGGTATTTTGAGCAAGGGGAAATGCTTACACCATCACTTCACCGCCCGGTTATCCACCAGGTCCGTGACCACGTTTGGATCAGCAAGCGTCGAGGTATCGCCCAGTTGATCGACTTCATTAGCCGCGATCTTGCGCAGAATGCGGCGCATGATCTTGCCAGAACGGGTCTTGGGCAGACCTGGCGCCCATTGCAGGGCATCCGGTGAGGCGATGGGGCCGATTTCCTTGCGGACGTGAGCAACCAGTTCCTTACGCAGTGCTTCGGTCGGTTCGACGCCAACTTTCAGGGTGACATAGGCATAGATGCCTTGGCCCTTGATGTCATGCGGGAAGCCGACCACCGCCGCTTCGGCAACCGCCGGATGCAGCACCAGCGCCGACTCGACCTCGGCGGTGCCCATACGGTGACCGGAGACGTTAATCACATCGTCCACGCGCCCGGTGATCCAGTAGTAGCCATCCTCATCGCGCCGCGCGCCGTCGCCGGTGAAGTACAGGCCCTTGTACATCGCGAAATACGTATCGATGAAGCGCTGATGGTCGCCATACACGGTACGCATAATCCCTGGCCAGGGATGCGTGATCACCAGATTACCATCGGTTGCGCCTTCCAGGAACTGACCTTCGGCATCGACCAGCGCCGGGCACACGCCAAAGAATGGCCGGGTAGCCGAACCAGGCTTCAGCGCCGTAGCGCCTGGCAATGGGGTGATCAGAATGCCGCCGGTCTCGGTCTGCCACCAGGTATCGACAATCGGGCAACGGCTGTCGCCGACATTATGGTAGTACCACTCCCAGGCTTCGGGATTGATCGGCTCGCCAACGGAACCGAGCAAGCGCAGACTTTTGCGCGAAGTCGCCTTGACCGGGGCTTCGCCCTCGCGCATCAGCGAGCGGATGGCGGTTGGCGCTGTGTAGAAGATATTGACCTGATGCTTGTCGACCACTTGCCAGAACCGGCCCGCATCGGGATAGGTGGGCACGCCTTCGAACATTATTGTGGTCGCGCCATTGGTAAGCGGACCGTAGACGATGTAAGAGTGGCCCGTGACCCAGCCCACGTCAGCGGTACACCAGTAAATATCACCGTCATGATAGTCAAAGATGTATTTGTGGGTAATTGCGGTGTGCAGCAGATAGCCACCGGTGGTGTGCAGCACGCCCTTGGGTTTGCCGGTAGAGCCGGAAGTGTAGAGGATGAACAGCGGGTCCTCAGCGCCCATGTGTTCCGGGGGACAGTCCGCGGATGCCGTAGCCATCACGTCGTGATACCACACATCACGGCCTTCAACCCAGGTAATGTTGCCGCCGGTGCGCTTGACCACCACCATCTTCTGGACGCTCGGCGTGCTTTGCAACGCCTTGTCAGCATTGGCTTTCATCGGAACTTGGCGGCCGCCGCGCAGACCTTCGTCGGAGGTGATGACCACGTTGCATTCGGCATCGATGATCCGGTCTTTCAACGAATCGGGCGAGAAACCGCCAAACACGATGGAATGAACAGCGCCGATCCGGGTACAGGCCAGCATCGCAACCGCCGTTTCCGGAATCATTGGCATATAAATGCAAATCCGGTCGCCCCGCTTGACGCCCAGGCCCTTAAGCGCATTGGCGAACTTGCACACGTCCTGGTGCAATTCCCGGTATGTGACTTTCTTGTCTTCGTTCGGGCTATCGCCTTCCCAGATGATCGCGACCTGATCACCACGCGTATCCAGATGACGGTCTAGGCAGTTATAGCTGACATTGAGTTCGCCACCATCGAACCAGCGAATTTCACCCTTGGTGAAATCCCAGTCCAGCACTTTATCCCAGGGCTTGAACCAGGTGACGAATTGATTGGCCTGCTCCGCCCAGAAACCTTCAGGATCATCGACCGAACGCTTGTACATCTCCAGGTATTGGTCGTTGTTGATCCAGGCATGGGCGGCGACTTCAGCAGGCACTGGGTAAAGTTTGGCATCGGACATAGCAGGGGTTCTCCTTAGGTGGGTAAAAGTTGTGATATCTGTGGCCAGAGACGGGCAGCCGCTTGCAGGCGTCTGACGTAAGTCCGGTTCAGGAATTTATGAACGTTAAGTCTATAACGTGAACGGCTTTCGTCAATCTATCCAGCAGTGATCTACAAGGTAGCTGACGAATCAACCGGTTGTGTGGAATTTTTAACCCCGGCCCGTCCAAGCGATCTTGTACAGATCCAGCCGCCGGTCGCGGAAGTTGCGCACACTGCCATGCACGCGCAATTCCTTAATGTTATCCAGGTCCAGATCGACGATCAGTGTCATCTCGGTGTTCGGCGTGGCCTCAGCGGCAATGGCATCATGTGGAAATGCGAAATCAGACGGCGTGAACACCGCTGCTTGGGCATATTGCATGTCCATGTTTTCCACTTTCGGCAGGTTGCCAACGCTGCCGGAAATCACCACATAGCATTCATTCTCAATGGCCCTGGCCTGGGCACAGCGCCGCACCCGCAAGTAGGCGTTCTTGGTGTCGGTCCAGAACGGTACGAACAGGATCTGCATCCCTTGATCCGCCAGCAGGCGCGGCAATTCAGGAAATTCAACATCGTAGCAGATCAGAATACCGACTTTGCCGACATCCAATTCGAACACCTGGAGCGAGTCGCCGCCCTGCAAACCCCAATAGGCTCGTTCGTCGGGCGTAATATGCAACTTGGATTGTTTATCCCATGTCCCATCGCGGCGGCACAAGTAAGCTGCATTGTATAACACCCCATCGCCGTATTCCGGCATGCTGCCCGCAATGATATTGACATTGTAGGCAATCGCCATTTGCAGTATGGCTTCACGCAGAGGCTCGGTGTACTCGGCCAGTTGCCGCACCGCTTCAGCGGTATTGTGTTGATGGAACAGCGCCATCAAGGGACCGTTGAAAAATTCCGGGAACAGCACGATATCCGTCTTGTAACCGGCTACTGCGTCTACAAAGTACTCAACCTGCTGCAAAATATCCTCCAGCGAGGAAATCTGGCGCATCTGCCATTGCACAGCACCGACCCGCACCACTGACTTGCGCCCGCCAATCAGGATCTCCTTATCCTCATAATAGATATTCAGCCATTCCAGCAGCACCGCGTAGGCCCTGGATTCATCATCGTCCGGCAGGTAGCCCGTCACAATTTTGCGGACATGAAAATCGTTGGCTAACTGAAAAGTGAGAATAGGGTCCACCAGCTCCTTGGCCCGGACTTGTTCCACATACTGCTGCGGGGTCATATTGTGCGCGTACTGGCCGTAACCAGGAATCCGGCCACCGACGATCACCGCGCGCAGATTCAGTTTCTCGCACAGTTCCTTACGGGCGTCGTACAGCCGCCGGCCTAGCCGCATATCGCGGTAGTCAGGATGCACGAAGACATCGACGCCGTACAACGTGTCGCCATTGGGGTCATGCGTGGTGAGATAACCATCGCCGATGATCTGCCAGTAGGTATGGCGGTCGCCGTAACGGCCATAATCGACGATCAGGCTGATGGTCGCCGCGACGACCTTGCCATTATCCTCAATGCAGACCTGTCCTTCTGGAAAGCGGGCGATCTGCGAGGCGAACTGCTCGCGGCTCCAGGCCCCGTCCATGTTGGGGTAGACCATTTCCATGATTTCCTGCACGTCGCCATAATCGGACAGGCGTAGATTCCGCAGCTTTAAGCGGTGCTGGACGGGGTGTTCGGTGAGTTTTTCGGTCATGTTAAGCGTGAGATTGAAAGTACAGGGGCAGGGTTATCAAGAACGAAGATGACAGGGTTGTGAAATCGATTCAGCGCACCCATCGAACGTAATCCCGGTAGATACAGCGATCCATTACGACCGTGATGCCCGCCGCGCGCGCGCGCCACGCCGCTGCTTCATCCACCACGCCATCTTGCAGCCATAAAGCTGGCAGCTTCAAGGCAATGCATTCCTCGACCAGACCGGCGGCATGGCTCGATTGGCGGAACACATTGACTAAATCCACCGGTTCCGGGAGGTCGTGCAGGCTCGGGTAAGCCTTTTCGCCCAGCACTTCCGATAAGGCGGGATTGACCGGGATGATGCGAAAACCGAAGTCTTGCAGCGCCTTGGCGACGCTGTGGCTGGGCCGGCCCGGCGAGGCGGACAGCCCGGCCACGGCAATGGTCTTAATCCGTTGAAGCAGATCCTTGATCTCTTCCATGGATGGATTGATAAAACGCGGGTTCATGGGCGGGTTTCCTATGGGTGACCCAACATCTTGGCATGCAACAAGCGCGTATAATAATCTGAAATCCATTAATCGTTTCGATGATCTCCCATGAACTACCAGCCCCCGCGCTACATTGGCGAAATCTTGCAAAAACTTGAGGTTGAAGAGGCGCTCGCTCCAAACGACCCGCGTTACGTCAACACCCAAGCCGCACGGGATAGCGAGCGGACGTTCAAAAGGTTTGGAAGAAAATTCGGATTTTCCCCGAACGATGACCGTCTGTTCAGACCCACGCAGCGGCATGTGCTGTTCTTCGGCCATATCGGCAGCGGCAAGACGACCGAATTGCGCCGCTATGTCAACGATCTCAGCAGATCAGGGCGATTCTTCACCGTCGAAGTGGACATCAATGCCCTGCTCGACCGCTATAACTTGCAATATGCCGATGTCCTGATGGCCATGGCGCACGCGCTGCTCAAACGCCTGCGTGACGAAAGGATAGCGCTGCCCGCCGATGCGCTGCGGGAGCTGGAAAACTGGTTTGCCGACAAGGTGTTGAGCCAGGAGGAAACCAGGGAACTTACCCTCGGCATCGAAACCAGCCTTACGGCGAAGGGTGGTGTTCCTTATCTGCTGGAACTGCTGGGCCGCTTCACCACGGCATTCAAGAATAATCACACCTACAAGGAATCGCTGCGCCGGGTGATTCGCAACACCTTCGGCGATTTCGCGGCGGCTTTCAACCGGTTGCTACGAGAGGCTGAAAAGACCCTGACCGACGCTAATAAGGCGCTGCGCGTGCTGTTTCTCATCGACGGCACCGACAAACTGCGCGGTGAGGATACCCGCCGGTTTTTCGTTTATGACGTGGAACTTTTATTGGAGATTACGGCGCTGGCAGTTTACACCGCGCCGATCACGCTCAAGTATGAAAGTAACCTTGCCGGCAAGCTGGACGCGGATCTGGTGCTGCCGATGATCAAGCTGTACGAAAAGGACAGCGCGCGCTGCGAGGCGGGCTGGAACGCCATGCGCGACATTTTGCTGCTGCGGGCCGACCGCTCGGTGTTCGCCAGCGATGCGGAGATCGACCGTCTGGTCGAGCATTCCGGGGGCCATCCGCGCGAGCTGCTGCGATTGCTCAAGCTGTGTTGCGAGTTCGCCGAGGACGACACGCTCGACGCGGTGACCGTCGAGTCGGCGATCAAGCAACTCGCTTCGGAGTACCGCCGCTTTTTGGAACCGGACGATTACGCCCTGCTGGCCAAGCTCGATAACGATGAGATTCACGCCGGCAACGACGAGTGCACCCGCCGGCTGCTCTACAACCTGGCGCTGCTGGAATACAACGATGCCTCCTGGCGGCGCAGCCATCCGGTGGTGCGCACGCTGGAGGGCTACCAGCGCGCCCGTTCGGCTTTGCCGCCGGCGGCGGGGAATTAAGATACCGTGCCGGCCAACGAGCTGTTCCGCTTCGACCTTGCTCGCCACCGGGCGGCGGCCGGGTTGCGGCCGGAGCATATCAGCGATTTTCAACGTCTGATCAAAGCGCTGCGCTATGGCAGCCGCTTCCAGCTTCTGTTCGCCGAATTCACCGAAGCCGATTACCGCGATATGCTGATCCGGCAACTCGACCTCGTGTTCGCCGAACTCGGTCAACCCGTGGCACGGATCGACCTATCCCGCCAAGGTTTCGCCGGCTTTGCCGCGCTCGAAGCCGAACTGCGCCGGCTGGCCGCCGATCACGGCGCGATTCATCTGACCGGCGTGGACGGCTGGTTCGACGAGGGCCGCTGGCGGGATTTCAACATCCGCCGCGAAGCCATCGCCTTTGGCGTGCCGGTACGTTTGGCCATTTGGCTCGGCGCCGGGAGTGTGGCGCGGGCCATCGTGCTAGCGCCCGACCTGTGGGCCTGGCGTGGCGGCGTCTATGCCTTTACCACCGTCCCCGCCGGTCCCCACGAAATACCCCAACCCCAAACCGGTCCTATCGACCCGCGCACACTGGCCGAGCGCAGTTGCCGTATTGCCGTCCTGCGGGACGCTGTCGCCGCCGATCCGCCGCCAGACGACGAAATCCTGGGCTTGCTGCTGGACGAGCTAGCGGGTTTGCTGGCAAGCATCGGCGAGTTGGACGAAGCGCTGC
>ERZ795053.1189-NODE-1189-length-33261-cov-8.261097_pt1 | contig 33261 bp, 26 predicted proteins | sample MGYA00375137_ERZ795053 | MGnify/ENA primary metagenome ERZ795053 (study PRJEB30182, sample SAMN05720284) | activated sludge metagenome | isolation source: Anaerobic digester | place: Hong Kong | collected 2014-12-17 ...
CAAATAAAAAAATTACCAAAAAAGTTTCAGTTAGTATGATTGAACTTCGTAATGAAAGTGAATGTGATAAGTTTATACAAAAAGTAATGTCACTATACTAAATATCAGAAATATCCCTTAAAAAGTATCAACTCTTTTAAAGGGATATTTTTTGATTATTTTATACGGCCGATTCTCTCAAATCTTATTTTAAGAAATTGCTGAGGATCTGTAGACATCCATCTAAAAATCAATTTTCCGGTTACGTTTTCAATTGGTAAAAATCCCCAGACTCTGCTGTCAGAGCTGTTGTTTCGATTATCGCCCATTACAAATATATGATTAGCTGGAACAGTTTTCTCGTAAATGGAGTCGTGTCCCAGTTTAGTATGCTGAATCATATGTTTTACACCTAAAAGATCTTCTTCATAGTAGATAAACTCTTCATCTTCACCAATCTTTGTTTTGGATATTTTTTGTCCATTAATTGACAGACTTTCGCCTTCTACCAAAATTTTGTCACCAGGCAAACCAATAACCCTTTTTGTGTAATCGATGCTTTCGTCACCGGGATAAAGAAACGCGATAATATCTCCGCGTTTAGGTACAGCCCAACGAAGCGGGTGAATTTTACAAAAAGGAAGCTTAAGGCTATAGGCAAGCTTATTAGAGAAGAATTTATCACCTTCCAGTATTGTAGGGTTCATTGATCCTGTGGGTACCGAATAGTTACCTAGAACAAAAAGACGTATCAGAATCAGAAAAATTACAAAAATAACATTGCTTCTGAATTCTTTACCTTTCATATACTCTATTAATGATGAAAACTTGTTTTTAAAAGACTCGGGAACCGAATTTTTTATATTCATTTGTAACCTCTGATAATTTACTGGTTTGTAAACAGCCGGAATAATAAAAAAAGTTAAAGCCTTTTTCATAGGCTCCATAATAAATCAATAATTAAGATACCTATAAGCTTTACCATATTGAATCAGTCAATAATAAATAGAATTTGATTTAGGATGGATATTTATGTCAATACTGTATTAATCAGATTAATACGTCACGAGGCTTGCTGCCCTGTTGTGGCCCCACATAGCCGAGCTCTTCCATGCGTTCGATTATTCTGGCAGCCCGATTGTACCCAATACTGAGTCGACGCTGAAGATAAGAGGCCGATGCTTTTTGAGTCTCTTCAATAATTTTCATTGCCTCTACAAACATCTCATCCTGTTCTGCATCAGTTCCTTCTGTTTCAACGGTTTCTCTCTTGTCGACCTCTTCTTCGATATCTATATAGTGTGGGTTGCCGTATTTTTGAGCATGACGAACAAGATCAATTATCTCATCTTCCGAGATATAGGCTCCCTGTATACGTACCGGAAAAGAGCTGACAGGTGACTGATAAAGCATGTCTCCTCGTCCCAATAGTGTTTCCGCGCCGTTTTGGTCAAGAATTGTGCGTGAATCAGTTTTCTGGGCAACCTGAAAAGCTATACGAGCAGGAAAGTTTGCCTTAATTATTCCTGTAATTACATCAACTGATGGACGTTGTGTTGCAAGCACAAGGTGTATGCCAACAGCACGAGCCTTTTGAGCTATTCGAGTGATATAATTTTCGATCTCCTTGGGGGCAACCATCATCAGATCCGCAAGCTCATCTACAATAATCACGATATATGGTAATTTCTCGCGGTCACTTTGTCCTTTGTACGATTCAACCTTCTGATTATAACGTTCGATATCCCTTGTGTGAATTTCGGATAATAACCTATAACGTCGTTCCATCTCATAGATTGCCCATTTTAACGCTTTGGGAGCGATATCAGGTTCTGTAATTACCGGAGTCAGTTGGTGCGGAAGGCCATTATAAAGTTGCAGTTCGACCATTTTGGGGTCTATCATAATAAACCGAACCCTGTCAGGGTCATAATTAAAAACCATGCTCGATATCAATGTGTTAACACATACAGATTTTCCTGATCCTGTGGCTCCAGCTATAAGTAGGTGAGGCTGTTTTTTAAGGTCGAGCATGACTATCTTGCCCAGAATGTCTTTTCCCAGACCGACTTTTAGTTGCATATCCGCTTTCTGATAGTTTGAATCGTTAAAGATATCACCGATAGTAACCGTTTCTCGTGAACGATTTGGAATCTCGACCCCTACGGCTGATTTTCCCGGTATTGGTGCAACGATTCGTACCCGAGATGCTGCTAAAGCCATTGCTATATCGTCTGATAAATTTGAAACCCTGTTTACCTTGATGCCAGCCGCGATTTGAATCTCATAGAGTGTAATAACTGGCCCTCTGTTAACCCTTGTTACTTTTGATTCAATACCAAAATCCTGTAAAGTTTTAACAAGAAGTACAGAGTTACGTTCAATTTCTTTTTGCCAAATGTGTGAATCTATTTCTTGAGATACAGAAAAACAGTAAGACGGAATAATATATTCATCATTAACGTTATACGTATGAAATTTATGGCGATAATTATCGCATTCATCGTCGTCATCATAGGATTCTGTTCTAAGGTTTTTCGCGGACAATTGTGATATATCTTTATCATTTTTTTCATCTACATGGATTGTATCAACCGTAGATTTTGGTGTCTCTAATTTAGCTGGAGGCTCATTAATTGCTTTCGCTAAAGACGCGGACTGATCAATCAGAGATTCACTTTCAAGAATGTCTTTTTTATCATTGATATTCTCATCCTCTGTATCGTACTCAAGGTGTGTTTCTTCAGGTTGTTCACAGATCATTTCTTCAAAATTGTCTTTATAAGTCTCGTCTTCATCAAGAGTAAAACGATTTGAAGGTGCTTTGGCTATGGCATCAAAAATGGTGGTCTCTTTTGCATTAGCCGGTTGCATATTGTTAACGACTTCTATTGGCTCATTGAAAGCCGGTGTGTTTGAGTCAAGAAGAGATTCGTCAAATAGAACGTCTTTCATGAAAATACGTTTATCGCTTAAGGGGATTTCGATTTCGTTTATATCCATATTAAAATCAGGATCTTTTTTAAATTCATCAAGAAAGCTCCCACTGCTTTCAAATGTTTTATCTGTAGAAAAAGGTGATGCAGTTGAAATGTGATTAAGATAATCATATGGTTGAGAATTTGATTCTACAATGGTCTCTTTTGTTATCCAGGGCAATTTGGCGTCTACATGAACCTTAATCTCGCTGTGCAAAGGTATATGAGTAAAGGAGGCCTTTTGTTCAAGTATCCGGGATTTCTGCTCTATCGGGATACTCTTTTTTGATGAGTTTTTTAGGAAAGTGAACATGGAAACTCCTCGGGTTTTGATTGATAAAGGTATACCTGAAAAATAGAGACATACCACACTAATGATTATCGAAAGAAATAGGATTACCCTTGAGCTTGTTATTTTTGAAAAAATGAACCAAAATAGAGAACTATATAACCGCCTGAGTTTTCGGGATCAGAAAAACATATTTACCGCTACTCCTAAAAGTCCGACTGCAATTGTATAAAAACCGAATACAGGAAAAGCAGTCTTTCTGATTATAATAAATAGAAGTCGCAAAGCCAAAAGAGCCGAAACAAAACAGGCTACAGAACCAACACCAAGCGGAATAAAAAATGAACTATCCAGTCCTCTCGAAAAAGCTTTAACAGATTCTAGCAGACTTGCTCCGGCAATAACGGGAATAGACATTAAAAAAGAGAAGCGAGCGGCTTTATCTGATTCAATTCCGCGTATCATTCCTCCGCTTATTGTCATACCCGCTCGAGATATTCCAGGCAATACAGCTACTGCCTGACAGCATCCTATCAAAAACGCGGTAAAAAATCCCATCTGTTCTAATTGTCGGTCTTTTCTTTTTATCCGTTTAGTATATAATAGTATTAAACCGTTAATAATTAGTAAAATTGAAACGGGTAAAAGAAACATCAAATTGTCTTCGATATATGATGAAAAAAGAAGGCCGATGATTGCCGCCGGGATAGAGGCGATAATGATATATGTACTGATTATTAGAGAATTATCAGAAAAATTCTTTTTAAAGAGAGCGCTAACAGAATCTGTTACCAGTTTTACAATGTCTTTGCGAAAAAAAACTATAACAGCCGCAAGTGAGGCTAAATGAAGAGCTACGTTTATAAAAAGCATCTGATTATTGGCAACAGAATCTATAGAATTTTTAATCCATGGTATTTGCTGTAAAATTACCAGATGTCCTGAAGAAGATATCGGCAAGAATTCGGCAACTCCCTGTGCAATACCAAGGATAATAAAAGTTGTGATAGTATTTCTCATTAATGGACTCCAGCGTTAAACTTCGATTACATAAACTTCAATTAGAGGGTTGCTGCGTGTCTGTTTAAAAATCATCGATTTTAAACTTCTCCTCAGATTGACAGAAACACCTTCTGGTGAAACCTGTTTCCCAAGAATCTTGTCAAGTCTGTATTCGGTCTCTTCTTGCAGCCGTTGCATAAATCTTGCATCAAGTGAAGGTGAAAACCCTTTAGCTTTTACTACGGGTTTATGAACTAACATGTTTTCCGCAAGAACAATGGATATTATCACTATTCCGTCTGCCGATATAGTCTGCCGATCCTTAATAATGTCACCAGAAATATCGCCCACATAATTTCCTTCTGAATAAACTGTTTTGATTGGAATATGACTCTTTTTCTTGAAATAGCGAGGAGTTAGCTCCAAAACGTCGCCGTTTTCGGCGACAATAATTCCCGAGGGTTTGATATCCATGTCTACAGCAAGTGAAGCGTGTGCTTTTAAATGTTTATGCTCGCCGTGTATTGGCATAAAAAATTGTGGTTTCACAAGTCCCATCATCAGTTTCAGCTCTTCTTGTGAGGCATGACCCGATACATGAATATCCTTGGATTTTTCATAGTGTACTACTGTATCCTGTTTTATCAGTGAATTTATTACGACCCCTATGTCCCTCTCGTTACCTGGTATTACGGATGCTGTAATTATTACAGTATCGCCGGTACAACCTTTGAAGTGTTTATGAGTGCCGTTAGAGATTCGAGTCAAAGCTGACATCGGTTCGCCCTGTGTTCCGGTGCAAATTATGGTCTGTTTTTTTAAAGGAATTGTATTAACTTCGTTCAGTTCGGCTATCAGTGAATCATTATAGGTAAGATACCCCAAACTTCTGGCTATTTCGATATTCTTTTGCATTGTAAGGCCGGAAATAATAACCTTTCGGTTATATTTCTGCGCCGCGTTAAGTATCTGCTGAATACGTGAAATATTTGAGGCAAATGTTGCGACGATGATCCGAGCTTTTGCCGTAGCAAAGATTTCAAAAAGTTTGCTGTTAAGTGCTTTTTCTGTTCCTGTATATCCTGGGCGTTCAGCGTTTGTGGAGTCTGACATAAGTAGCAGTACTCCCTCCTTGCCAATTTCAGCGAATCTTGCAATATCTGTGCGCCGGCCATCTTCAGGAGTGTGATCTATTTTAAAATCGCCCGAGTGAACAATAGTTCCGGTTTTAGACCTAATTGCAAGACCCATTCCTCCCACAATAGAGTGATTTACAGGGATACTCTCAACTTCAAAGCATCCTATTTCATGACGGTCACCGCCTTCCAGAATGTGAAACTCGGGTTCCTTGCCAACCGGACGCTCTTCGAGACGTTTTTTAATAAATCCAAGAGTCAGTTGTGATCCATAAACAGGAACCATAAACTTTTTCAAAAAAAAGGGAACGGCTCCAATATGGTCCTCATGTCCGTGTGTTATAACCAGACCTTTGATTTTTTCCCGGTTTTGCTCCAAATAAGAAAAATCTGGGATTACAAAATCAATTCCAGGCATCTCTGGTGTTGGAAACATGATTCCACAATCGACGACCAAAATTGTGTTATCACGTTCGAAAATAGTCATGTTACGCCCTATTGCATCGAGTCCTCCAATAGGGATGATTTTTACCGGTTTAAAGTTGGTACCGGGTTTTCTGTTGCTTTTTTTGTTAGTTTTTTTCATATACCTGTGTGTCCAAAACCTCCGGAGCCTCTTTCTGTTTGTGAAAGGTCTGTATCTTCACAAAAACAGGCACGGTACACCCTGGAAACGACCATTTGAGCTATTCGCATATGGTTGGTAATAGTAAAGCTATCCTTGCCCATATTCGTAACTATGATCTTTAATTCTCCCCGGTAATCACTGTCGATAGTGCCGGGAGAATTTAACAGGGTTATTCCATGCTTAAGAGCTAAACCGCTACGCGGTCGAATCTGTACCTCATAGCCCTCCGGTATTTCCAGAAAAAGTCCGGTTGGTATTAAAGTTGTATCCCCTGGGTTGATGACTGCATCTTTTTCAAGTAAAGAAAAAACATCGGCTCCCGCGGATCCCTGACTTTGATACTCCGGTTCTTTGGCTCCTTTGGATTTTTTAATTTTAATATTAATCATATAATTATTATAGGGAATGCCGCAATTATTCTGTTACAGAAAGTGAGACCGTTGAAACAGAAAATATTTAAGCTCCCAATTTTGTTCCATTTATTTCAAAATAACCTGAATCCAGGATTGGTACTAATCAGTAGTATTTTTTATAATAATAACCATAAAAAATATCATAAATTAGTTCATCCTGCTTTCGAAGGCAACAAAAAAGTGTATATTTGATGTAACTCTATGCCAGATCAAGGTTTAAGTATAAATAATAGTTTTATTTGCTTATTTATAAATTAAATTGTGTAAAAGACTATTGGTAATTATTACAACAGTTTGTCAATAGAAACGGTTAAGAAGGCATGCAATAATTGCTTTTTAAGCCATGTTTAACCAAATACGGGAAGATTTTAATGAATTTTATAAGAATTATTTTAATTATACTTATTCTTGGTTATGGATGTTCGTCAGGAAAAAGCTCTAATCACTGGGGAGAACCAGCCCAGCAGATGGAAGGACTTCCGGAAAGTGTTATAGAGTATTTTCCACTAAAAAAAAGTGAAGATATGGTTTCTTTATCGTTTTTCTTCGATAACGAAACCCTATCGAAAGATTGGATAGTAATTGGTGGTAATCCTGTGATAACCAACAATCCTGCCATAGAAGGGTCGTTTTCGTTATGTATAAGCCAATCGTTGCCCAAGGCAACAAAGCGAGGTGGTGTTTCCCTTGTTTTAGATCTTCCGGAAGGTGACTATTCGGTCTCTTTTTATTATCGAAACAGTCTTGATTCTGAAAATGGAGACTTCTTTGTGTTCGAAATAGACGGTGAGAAAAAGGCAGAGAGTACAGGGTTTTCAGATTTGTGGCAAAAGCATACTTCTGTGTTCCGTTCAAATGGTGAAGTTAGCATGAGTTGGTATGTGATAGGCGGCTCGGGTGAACCAAATGAGCATCTTTATAATACAGCCTGGATTGACTGTGTCAGTATAGTCCCTGACCAGGTTGCCAAGGTAGATATTATTCCAAGAGGGCCACAACTGGCAGTAGTAGACGAAACTACCATAGAATATAAGGCTGTTGCCTTGCGTAGTGACAATTCTGTGAAAAATGATATTGATTTTGATTATGAACTGGAATTTGATGGTGGCAGTGGAACATTTAATAATGGGGTTTTTATCGGAACTTCATCTGGAAAGGTTTTTGTGACTGCGAAAACAGATACATTAAGTGCGGTTTCAGAACCTATTACAGTTCTAAATAGTAATCACATCGAGCAAACGGTTGTATATAACGACACCAATTACTCGGGTGCCGAAATTACCGGCGACGGATCTCCGCAAGTTATAAGCGATGACAAGATTGAGATAGCGTTACCGGTTTATTCAAGTTTTAAGGCGGATGCTTTTTTTACAGTTAAAGGTTACAACCACTATACAGGAGCTGAGAAATATATTTTTGTTCGTGTAAAAAAAGGTGAGTATGAGTATGATACATTCTTAAGTGGTGATTTTTACCAACGAATATGGCTCCCTTATGGCGCTGGGATTTATAATGTTGAGATATACAGATGTACCGTGCAGGCTGCGGCTGTTGATGAAGAGTATGATGGAGATATTTTTGTATATAGCTGGACAAATGAGTCAGATATTCTCTATCGTTTTGAAATTGAAAATACGCGAAATGAAGATGGAAAATTTCTTTACCCTTCAGGATACATTCAATCAGATTCTGTTGAAATATATAATTTGATGCAAAAAGAGAGTTATTATCTTGGAGATGATCTTTTAAAACGTATTGTAAGACTTCACGACTATACGGTAGCATTTTTACAATACGATATGGACTCTTTGACTCCGGCTCAAAGAAAGAAACAGGACGCGCTTTCGGTACTTTATTATAAAACAGCTGTTTGTGAGGGGTACGTTTCATTATATTCTGCCCTCCTTCGGGCTGCGGGAATAAGAACACGAGCGGTTGCCGGTACTGGATATCAGGGCGACTCTGGTCAATTGCATGCTTGGTGTAATGTTGAGTATAACAGCAACCTATATCTTGTTGATGCTACATGGGATGATCCAAGCCCTAATGGGGGCAATTCTGGCTTTGTCAGTAGAAAATATTTGATGCTTGAGACCTTAACTGGGGACTATGGTAGCCATGAACCAGCCGATGAAAGACCCGGTCGTTATGGCAGTAGTCAGAGCGATAAATTTTTCGATATTTCTGTGCAGTGAATTTTTTTTGATTTTTAATCTTTATATGGTTATTTTCCACCTGAACCGTCTATTTTATGGCACCGTTTGAAACAGGTTCAAGATATTTAAAAAAGATAATTGACGGTATCTGTTAAAGGCAAATTAATTGTTTTAGTGGCTCTTAACGCTCTATTTTGTAGAATGGAAGCGGAGGGAGTAACTGTTTAGTTTAACATCCAGCGGGGCAGGCAATGAGCCCGTATGTCGGGAACCGGCGCTTCCGTCTGTAAAAACCGATTATTCTTCCGGAGGACGTAATGAGCAATACGACTCAATCACCACAAACATTTGAAACAAAAATGCAGAATATCTCTGAATACCTAAAAGGGCGGGTTCTTGATCCGGCGGAACAGGAGAAAAAAAACATTCTCGCTGAAGCCAGGGAGGAGAGCAGTCGAATTATTGAAGAGGCTCGCAAAGAGGCCGAGAAGATTGTCGCTGAGGCCAAAGAACATGCCGAACGTGAAAAAAATTCCCTTCATTCAGCTTTGCGTATTGCCTCTAAACAGGCGGTCGACACATTAAAGCAGGCTCTGGAAAAATCGCTTTTAAAGCAGCTCGTTGCCGAACCGGTTTCCGGTGTGATGAGTTCGGAAGAAGTAGTAAAGTCGTTTATAACAGAAGTAATAAAAACAACGGACGGACAGAGTGCCGAGATTATGCTTTCTGATGATCTTAAGAAAAAAATCTCGGATTACGTTAAAAGTGAGATAATTACAAAAAGTTCGTCAAAAATAGCCCTTTCGGCAGAGAATATCCCGTCCGGCTTTGCTGTGGTTCTGTCTGACAAGCAGCTTATGCTGGATTTTGCCGAGGAATCGTTAGTAGAACTTCTTTCGGGTTTTGTTCGAAGTGAATTGAGAGAATATCTTTTTGAAAAATAGCAGGTGCTTATGAAATTGAACTACTACATAGTCGGTTCGCTGCCTGCATTGACCTGGGACGGCGATATTCGCGGAACTCTTCAAGAGTATCTTAACGAGAATGGTTGTATGCTTGATTCGTTTAATGATGGGATTGATAATATTCTTTTATACAATGAGATTCGTACGCTTGAGATGATATTGAACAATAACGAGGCGGAAATGTTTGATCCGTCCATTATATCTAAAGAGAGGGCGATTGCTTTTTTAGAACAACCCATGTTAAACAGACCGGATGAATATCCGGACTATATCGAAGACTACTTTGTAAGGTATGGAGATACGCCTTCTCGCTTGGAAAATCTGAACGAACTTTATCTAGATTATTTCACTACTCTATGTGATAGTAATATCCCTTTCTTCAATTTTTTTGGAAAAACCGCTCTGATTATACGAACCATTGTGTCGGCATATCGCCTTCAATCAAAAAACATCTCTTTGGATGAAAAACTCGTTGGAGACGAAGAGGTTGTACAGGCTATTATTGCCCATAAAAATTCAGCTGATTTTGGTCTTGCTCAAGTTTTCCCAGAGATCGGCCGACTGCAATCGATCATGGAAAAAAATACTCTTGAGAAAGAGAAAGAGTTAGATCTATTTCTTCTTGATCTGTTATCAGAGTATAGAGCCGACGATCCTTTTGGAGATCATGTTATCTATTTATATATTTATTCACTTTTCTTGAGAGACCGCTGGGTTATGCTTGATAGCACAACGGCGGAAAGTTTGGTACAGGAAATAATTCAGGGGTAAAGAGGAGAATCATCCATGGCATTAGAAAAAGCTACAGGTAAAATTGTTGCTGCACAGGGAAACCTGATGACAGTAGAGTTTACCGGAATTATACGACAAAACGAGCTGGTTTATGTCAAGACCGGCGGTCAAAGCCTTAAAGGAGAAGTCATAGAGATTAACGGAAACCTTGCCAAGGTTCAGGTTTTTGAACCTACAAGGGGTGTTCGTTATGGAGACCTTGTAGAGTTTGATGAGGAGCTTCTTTCAGTAGAATTGGGTCCAGGATTGCTAAAGAGTATCTATGATGGTCTTCAGAATCCGCTTGAGGATGTTGCCAAAGAAGCCGGATATTTTCTTCCTCGCGGTATGTATCTGACACCGCTTGATCGAGAAAAAAAATGGTCATTTACACCGATGGTCAAAGTGGGAGATCCCGTTGAAAGAGCTTCGTATATTGGTTGGGTTCCTGAAGGTGTAATCGAACATAAGATAATGGTTCCTTTCAGGTTTCAGGGAAAGGGGACCATTGTCGAGATAAAAGATGCAGGCGAATATACAATTGATGATGAGATAGCGAAGATTAAAGATGAAAACGGAAATGTGCAATCCATAACCATGGCTCAAAAGTGGCCTTCAAAGTTCCCTCTTCGTTTTGGTAAAAGGCGTTATCCTGATCAACCAATTATTACAGGATCGCGGATCATTGACGGACCCTTCCCAGTTGCTAAAGGCGGAACATTTTGTACTCCCGGGCCTTTCGGAGCAGGCAAGACAGTGTTGCAGCACCAGATTTCAAAAAACGCGGAGGCTCAAGTTGTTATTGTTGTCGCTTGCGGAGAGCGCGCTGGTGAGGTCGTTGAAATATTAAGAGAATTTCCTCTACTTGATGATCCGCAAACAGGAAAAAAACTTATCGATAGAACATGTATTATTTGTAACACATCATCAATGCCGGTAGCGGCTCGTGAATCTTCAGTCTATGTTGGCACAACAATCGGTGAATATTATAGACAAATGGGTCTGGATACACTTCTTCTTGCGGACTCGACATCACGATGGGCACAGGCTTTGCGCGAAATGAGTGGGCGCCTTGAAGAGATACCGGGCGAAGAGGCTTTCCCAGCCTACCTTTCATCCCGAATAGCAGAGTTTTACGAACGTGCCGGACTAATCGAAAATGTAATGGGCGATATAGGTTCTCTTACCATGGGTGGCGCTGTTTCTCCTGCAGGCGGTAACTTTGAAGAACCTGTTACCCAGTCGACGCTTGCGGTTGTAGGCTGTTTTCTAGGTCTTTCAAGATCACGCTCAGATGCGCGGCGTTTCCCTGCTATTGATCCTCTAATATCGTGGTCCAAGTATTTTGATCGTTTCGGAGAAACAGGTGACGACGATCTTAAGAAGAAAGTAAAAATCATTCATAAGGCTCAGACAGTTTTGAAAGAGTCTGACGAGATAGGAAAAAAAATGTCCGTTGTTGGTGAAGAGGGTATTTCGCTGGAAGACATTGTTGTTTTTCTAAAAGGTGAATTCTATGATTCGGTATTTTTACAGCAAAACGCTTTTGATAAAGTAGATACCACCTGCGACGTTAATCGACAGCTTGAGTTGGCTGAGGTTGTTGGGACTGTAATAGACACAAAATTTAAATTTAACACAAGAGACGATGCAAGAAAATTCTTTGTGGATCTTTCTAACCAGGTGATACAGTGGAACTATACCGCTAAAGGGGATCCCGATTATAAAGTACAAAAAAATGCAATTTTAGAACAAGTCCGGGGTGAAAAAGAATGATTAAAGCATATAACAAAATAGAAAGAATTAAAGGTTCCATCGCCCAGGTTAAAGCCGAAGGTGTGTTTTTGGGCGAGCTGGCTCAGGTTAAAATGAAGAGTGGCGGCTCGACACTTGCAGAGGTTATCTCTTTTGATGGGGATAGGGTAAACCTCCAGATTTATCAGGGTACAAAAGGAGTCTCGACTGGTGATCAGACCCGATTTATTGGCAAACCAATGCAGGTGCGTTTTGGTGATTCTCTTTTGGGTCGGGTCTTTAACGGTTCTGGTGACCCTATTGATGAAGGGCCCGAGGTCATGGAAGAGAGTGTTGATATAGGTGGTCCATCTTTTAATCCGGCTCGCAGAATTATTCCGCGTCGAATGATTAAAACAAATATTCCCATGATAGATATGTTTAATACTTTGGTAATATCTCAAAAGATTCCAATTTTTTCGATTCCGGGCGAACCATACAATGAACTGTTGGCGCGAATTGCAAGTCAGACAGACGCTGATATTATTGTACTAGGCGGTATGGGTCTTAAGTATGACGATTATGAATTTTTCCGCCAATATTTCACCAAATCGGGTGCTATGGAAAAGACATGTATGTTTGTACATATGGCTTCTGATCCTGTAGTTGAATGCCTTTTGGTACCTGATATGGCTTTGGCCGTTGCTGAACAGTTTGCTGTACAGGATAAAAATGTATTGGTTCTGCTTACCGACATGACATCGTTCGCAGACGCTGGAAAGGAAATATCAATTTCAATGGAGATGGTTCCTTCTAACCGTGGTTATCCCGGATCACTCTATTCGGATCTTGCTTCACGTTACGAAAAAGCTGTCGATATTGACGGATCAGGTTCGATTACCTTGATTGCAGTAACCACAATGCCCGGCGATGATGTAACGCACCCAGTTCCTGACAATACCGGTTATATTACAGAGGGTCAGTTTTATCTGCATAATGGAGTTATTGATCCATTTGGTTCTCTTTCAAGGTTAAAACAGCAGGTTATGGGTAAGGTAACACGTGAAGATCACGGTGACCTTGCAAATGCGATGATTAGATTATATGCTGACGCCAAAAAGGCAAGAGACCGTGAATCAATGGGTTTTAGATTGAGTGAATGGGATCAGAAACTTATTAAATTTTCTGTAATGTTTGAAGAAAGAATGATGGACCTTGGTGTAAACCTCGATATAGAGGATCAGCTTAATCTTGGCTGGGAGATACTTGCCTCATGTTTTGGAAAAAACGAAACAGGTATCAAGAATGAGTGGATACAAAAGTATGGAAAATGGTCCTGACAGGAGTATTTGATGGCCGAAATTAAATTAAATAAGACAGAGTTAAAGAGTCAGCAGATGCTGATGGATCAGCTTTCAAAATATCTTCCTACCTTGCAGCTAAAAAAGCAACAGCTGCAAGTTGAAGTAAACTCTGTTAAAAATTACTTTGATGAATTGAATCAGAAAATGGATAAAATGAAAAATGATTTTTTATCTTGGTCCATTTTGCTGTCGCAAAGGGAGCCGGTTGACATTAAAGAATTTTTAGCTGTCGAAGAAGTTATCTCTTTGCAGGAAAACATCGCAGGTGTGGAGGTTCCTTTTTTTGATAAGATAATTTTTACTGATAGAGAATACTCATCGTTTTCGACACCGCTCTGGTTTGATAAAGCCATTGAATCATTAAAGGAATTAATTACTGTGCGTGAACAGATGAGAATTACCGAGATACGGCAGCAGCTTTTGGAAGAGGAACTGCGCCAGACAAACATCAAGGTTAATCTTTTTGAAAAGCGTCTTATTCCACGATGTAAAAACAATATTAAAAAAATTAAAATTTTTCTTGGCGATCAGGAGATTGCTTCCATTTGTAATGCCAAGATTGCAAAGGACAAACTTAAACGTAAAGAACTTACGGCGGAGGCGGTTTAAGTGATACAAAGGATGCAGAAGGTTCTCTTTGTGGGGCCGGAATCTAAAAGAGAAAATTTTCTAAAAAAACTACAAAAAGCCGGAGTTCTTCAAATTGATGACTATACGGGCTCAAAGTTTAACAAATCAGATAATTTTGTTGATACTACCAAAACCGATCGGATTGTACAGTCTTGGAAATTATTAAAGCAGTATCAAACTTTGGCTGAAAATATTATGCACCACAATAAAAAGACAGATAATATCTCTGCTGTTGTGGATGATGTGTTGGCAATCGAGCGGGAGCTTGGTGATCTTTATGATGAGCAAAAAAGTCTTGAAAGCAAGATTGCAATGATTGAACCCTTGGGTAATTTTGATCTTGATGTTATCAGGAATATAGAGAATCTTTCTTCTTCGATGATCCAGTTTTGGGAGGTTTCTGAAAAGAACTATTCCCGTCTTGATATTCCAAAAAAAGCTTTTGTAATTGATGTTCAAAACAGAGGTGGCCGGATTTATTTTATTACAATTTACCATAAAGTTCTTCAGATAGACAAGACCTCTGAAATTGTGATAACTGAATCCTTAAAAGAACTGCAATATCAGCTTGTTAACAACGAACGCAAACAGAGCGAATTTAAGAATAAGCTTATTGATTTTACAGTATATCTTGACGATATTCACCTCTTGTATTTATCAGAATTAAACGAGTTAAATTATAAGAAGGCTCTTGGTGCAATGATTACCCCTCTGGACGGGATGCTTTTTGCGTTGCAGGGATGGACATCAAAAGAAGATCTTGATTCGTTACGAAAATTATCAGATAATAATGAAGCGGAGCTTATAGAGATAGAGCCGGATAAGGGAGAAAAAGAACCCACTCTTCTAAAAAACAAGGGGCTCGGTGAAATGGGACAAGATCTTGTTCTTTTTTATGATACTCCTTCAAGTAAAGAGTGGGATCCAAGCACATGGGTTTTTCTCTCTTTTATTGTATTCTTTGCTATGATTATGGGAGACGGTGGATATGGCATTACGCTTTTTTCTTTATTGCTCTTCTTTAGAATAAAGAATCGAAAGGCATCGGCTTCGACTAAAAGATTCTTGAACATGGGTATGGTTCTTACTTTTGCTACTTTTATTTATGGGGCGCTGTTTGATAATATCTATGGGGTCAATTTTTTTATACCCAAAGGGCTCTCTTTCCCTGAGTTTATGCTTCCGGCAGTAGAGTGGATTAATAACTTCAAGGGGCTCGAAAGCGCGCAAAAGAATTCTGCACTTATGAAAACATCAGTATTGATTGGTATGGTGCATATCTCGCTCTCGCTGATTTTGAAAGTGCTACGAGATTTTTCTAATCGTGTTTTTATCAAACCTCTTTCGAACATTGCGTGGATTGCTATAATCTGGGCCTTCTATTTCTGGTATTCGTCGGGTGCACAGACTTCAGGTCTATTACAGACGACACCTGGATTGGTTTTGACAGCAGGCTTGGGAATTGTATTTTTAACAAGCGCCGGAACATTGCATCCTGGCAAACTGATAGTTGGTGGGCTTGGAGGAATATATAATGGAGTACAGTTTTTTTCAGATGTACTGAGCTATATACGAATTTTCGCACTGGGATTATCGGGTTCACTAATAGCGGTTGTTTTTAATGATTTAGCCGGAATGGTTTTTAATTCGGGAATGAATATATTTTTAGCCGGATTATTGGGTGCTTTGATTTTAATTTTTGGGCATCTTTTAAATATCGGACTTTGTCTAATGGGTGCTGTGATCCATGGGCTTCGTTTAAATTTTCTTGAGTATTACAGATGGTCTTTTGATGGTGACGGACGACCGTTTAAACCATTTTCGGATCTTTTGTTAAGAGGAGTTGCTGCTAAAAATCAGTGATTCTATGTCTAATTTTTAAATAATGAGCATTATGTTAGAGTAAAAAACAGGGTAATTATTACTCTGAAAAAATAAAGAGTACGCTCTTAAATGAATAAGGAGATTATATATGTCTGAATTGATTAATGCGCAGTTCGTAGGAGCGATTTTAGCGCTCGGTCTTGGAGCAATAGGAAGTTCGATAGGATGTGGTCTTGCGGGTATGACATCTCACGGCGTTATGGCAAAAGTAGACGAGGGGCATGGACTGATTCTTGGTCTCTCTGCAATGCCGGCTTCACAAACAATTTACGGGTTTGTGTTGATGATACTTCTTCAAGGCTCAACTGTTCAGGCTTCTACTGCCTTCGGTATTGGTCTTGGTGCTGGCTTGGCCTTTATGACTAGTGCAATTTATCAGGGAAAGGCTTGTAGCTCGGCGATTTTGGGAGTTTCGAAAAAATCTTCCATTAGCGGTAAGGTGTTTCTTGCGCCAGGTATTGTAGAGTCATTTGCTCTTTTTGCGCTTGTTGGTGGTATCGTTCTGCTTCAGGGGTAATAGATCATTATAGGTAATAGAGAGTATTTGAAAAATTAGTCGGGGTTGTTTGTATTGAATCAGTATAAACCTGCCGGTTTTTCAATGCTCTCTGAGTCTATGGCAATACTCTTTGCTAAAGATCTATTCTTTAAGAAAGCATGTATTATTCCTTAGTAATCTTGTAAGAAAAAAATTTCAAAAAAACCATCAATTATGTATGAACATGGCATGAGTTATTGCTTTATCCAAAGCATAAATTTCTTCACGATGATCGGTAAGAGCTCGATCTTTTAAAATGTTCTTCTTAACCACTGCCAATATCTCTTTTATCTGAAAAAGGTCTGATTTTCTTGTTATTTGCCGATCTTCGATTAGCTGTTGAATATAACCAAACTTGTATCGGCGAAAATAAATTTTCGTAAAAAAATCTATTCCGTAAATATTAAGTATGCGGTTGAGCGGATATTTCTGAGATTTGTCTGTGAAATCTGTATATTCTTCAGTATCAACAGCTCTCATACCTTCCGGAATAATAGCTGAAATTGTCTGATCATCATTATCGGCAGATTCTATTTTAACATCTGTTTCTAACGACTTGTTCTCTTCGTTAAGCTCGGGAATATCCGAGTGCCAACGAAATCCTCTCTCGACAGCGAGCTCTATCATCTTTTTTTCTTGCCACTCGTGAGAATATGTTGTAAAATCCTTTTCGATCATTTTTTCGTATTCGCCAAGAATTATTGTCTTGTTTAGAATTTGCCCAATTTCTGTCATATTAATTGTATGCATTTGACCGAAAAGTTCTTTGATTATTGATGCGGCACCCATGCTCTTGTGATATTGTTTTTCATAAAGAATAATCAGCTGTTTTTCAAAATAGCTTTTAAGATTTCGTATAACACTCAACTCTGTTACTACAAATCCATCTATGCGGTCAATGTTTCTGGCTGTGTCCTCGGCGATAATCTCGATATGAAGTATTTTATGCGCGTCCAGAAGTATGGAAACAACTTGTGCGATTATATCTTTAGATACGCCTAGCTGAGCCGATAGTATATTTTTAAGTTCATCAGAATGAATTATTGCCTGATTATTGCTGGCATGATTACGAGTCTCTATTTGCCTAAAAACAGATTCGATAATGTCTTGAGATAGTTTCATTGATTCTTCCCAGTACAGTAGTGTTATTACATATACAGTTAACCAACACTCTTATACGCTTGTCAATTCATAATATCACAAGGTGGATAATGAAACAAAATTTTATGTTGCGTTAAATTACCGGAATATTCAGAGTTGGCATATTTGATATATATTGGAGAATTTAGAAAATGAGTAACGAAGTGCTTTGGATTGTTTTTTTGATTGTTGATCTTCTATTTACATTAATAACATTTAAGATATTTGGAAAAAAGGGGCTGTTTGCCTTAATAGCTGCAAATATTATTCTATGTAATATACAGGTTGCCAAAACAATAGAGTTGTTTGGTTTTACAGTTACCCTAGGAAATATTCTTTACGGTTCAATTTTTCTTTCTACAGACCTTCTCTCAGAGTTTTTTGGAAAAAAAGAGGCTCGTCAAGGAGTTATAATCGGATTTTTCTTCATGTTGTTTATGACGGTAGTGATGCAACTAGCTCTTTTCTTTGTTCCAACAGAAGAAGGATTGGTTGTACATGAAGCTTTAACAGTGATTTTTTCTGTAATGCCGCGTATAGCTGCCGGATCATTGGCTGCATATCTTGTTTCACAGCTGCATGATGTCTGGGCATTTAATTTTTGGAAGGTAAAAACCGGTGGTAAAAAACTCTGGTTACGTAATAATCTATCAACTTTGGTTTCACAGGCTATTGATTCGCTTATCTTCTGTTTTATTGCTTTCTGGGGCATGGAGCAATCAATATTAATTGAAATAATTATTACAACTTATATAATGAAGGTTTTTGTTGCAATTGCCGATACTCCTTTTATATACATTGCAAAAAAAATATGCCCCTCAGATCAGATTGCCTGATAAAGTGGTCATATATAAATTGATACAAGCGGGTTTCTTTCATGAAAAAAATCAGCGCAAAATTGAAATTTTGGGGAGTTAGAGGTTCAATACCTGTACCAGGAAATGATTTCGCGTGTTATGGAGGGAACACCTCTTGTGTGGAACTGCGTTGTGGTGAAACCATTATTGTTCTGGATGCCGGAACCGGAATACGCCCTTTAGGTTTAAGTTATCTAAAAGAGTTTGGTGATAAACCGGTTCATTTTAATATTCTTATTTCGCATTCTCACTGGGATCACCTGCAGGGCTTTCCTTTTTTATCGCATATTTATATACCGGGTAATTCCGTCACGTTTTACGGAGGGCATACGGTCAATACTCTTGAAAAACTGGTTATGACTCAGTTATCCGAAGAGTTTCATCCCAAACAACTATATGAATTGTCCGCAGATATAAAATTTGTAGAACTTAAAAAGAATAATTTTTCGATCAATGATGTTCAAATATCTTTTACACATCTTCTTCATCCAGGGTTATCGTTGGGTTATCGTATCTGTTACAAAAATCATGTGTTTGCTTATGTAACAGATAACGAAATTCTTGCGGATGAAAAAATGGCGCATCATAACTGGGAAAACATAGGTTCAATTATAAAAGGTGCCGATGTTGTTATTCATGACGCCCAATACACTGACGAGGAGTATAAATCAAAGCTGGGTTGGGGGCACTCTTCCATAGAAAATGTAGTAAAGATTTGCAACAAATTTCGCGTAAAAAACTTATATGCTTTTCATCATGATCCTTTGCACACGGATAAAGATATTAAAAAAATGATAAAAAACGCCCGCAAATTAGCTAATAAAGATTTGAAAGTTTATGCTGCTCGTGAAGGCGTAGAGCTTCTTTTTTACTAATCATTAGCCATTATCAGAAATATCCTCGGCAGATATCTCTTCAACTTCAAAAAAATCTGGAACTAACTCTTCAAAATGTTTGTTTGTATCGAAATATTTTTTAGTTTGCACAAGATATAATGTACCATTGTGCGCAATTAATAGATAATCGTTAATAAGTCTTTTAATGGAGTAAAGACCTTTTTCTGAAAGCTGTTTTGTAAAAAATGTGTCGGTTATATGAAAATCATCGGCATCGACATAGAAAATTGTTTCGCCGCTTATTGAAATATCCCTAAGTGTTTTAAATAATATTACCTGTTCCGGTTTGTCATATGTGAAGAAATGTCGGTATATAACCCAAGCGCCTGTTTTGCCACCAATATACAATATACGGTCATTCAGAAGAGCGAAAAATATAGATGTTGTTTTTTTGTTTTGAAACACTTTTTTGTTTGTGGTTAGTGAATAGAGAGATAGATTATATGAACCCGCGTTTCCTATGCAGACAGCAAGATGGTCTGAACGAATTTTTAATGACACGCGAAATTGATCTTTTTTAAAGGGTGCTGAAAAAGTCGTGTCAGGTAAGAGATTGTTAGCTTCTCCGCTGGAGATGTCTGCTGTAAAGATTCTGTTGTTGTAAAAATAATACAATGAATCTTTTTCGACGTAAAAAGCGTCAATCGGCTTTTCTTCATCTTTAGTAAGTTCAATAGTATTAACTCGTTTGACAGTCTGTTCCTGGGTCTCTTCGTTTCTTCCAAATACAAAAAACTCGGCCTTGTATCCGTCGGAAGTACATAAAACTTTTGTTTCAGGATTATACGAAGCATGAAGAATATCTTCGGACCAGGGTTCTTTAAAACCATCAGAAGTAATTATGGTAGTCAAGGACTCTTTTTCAAGAATAATGCAGTTATGCCCCGCAATATAGTTATCAGCTTTATCTATTTGAACGGCACCTAGTGAATTGAAATAGTTTTCTTCAATGACAAGTCTGGCTTCAGGGTCTTTTGATTCGTTATATTTTAAAACAGCTTCCTGGAATTTTTCTTCGGGCGTTTTGGAACAGGAAAAACAAATAAGAAGTAGAAGAGGTAGAGCTTTTTTCATGTTTCAGATCCTTTTACTTTGGCCTTGCCTTTAATTTTTTCAATTGATTTTGACAGAAAATCTTTGGCATATAGTTCAATTGATTTTGCGGTCGCCGCTGATTTTGCCTTTAAACCGTATCTTGACGTGGTTATGTATATGCCAGATTTACATTTTTCATCACGCAAAAGCCGCGAAAAAAAGTTAATATCGTTTTCTGAAATTTCGTGAGTTGATCTGGCAAAAAATATTAATATTGGTGGCTCATTAATTCTTTTAGTGTGATACACCTTGTAATAGGCCTGATTCTTATTCAAGAATGTTTTGCTAATGATATTATAGTTCAAACGTGCTATAATTTCTCCCAAAAGCGGCTGAAGCGCGTCAAAAGAAGAAGTGAAAATTTGTTTCATATAAACATCTTCTAGCAACGCCTTGTATTCATCAAGTTTAATCTGGGTGCTACGGTAGTTGGGTTGTTCGGACTGGATTTTTTCCCAGTGATGAACAGCCTCTTGTACTTTGTTATCCATCTCGTAAGATTCAGCCAAAAGATAACGAAATTCAATCGATTCTTCGTCTCGTGGCTTGAGGGAGCTTAAACCAGTTTCAAGGGTTGTTATGGCCTGGTCATAGTTTGCTGTTTCAAAATAAATTTCTCCAATGCGCATAAGACTTTTTCGAAACAGTTTGCTGTCTGTTTTGGATCTTTCAAACGAGATTATGGCATTATCGTAGTCTTTTTTACCTTTCAGAATCAGCCCCAAGTAGTAGTGGGCTTCCTCTTGCTTGTAGGGCCGTTCGATTGCTTTTAAAAGAAAATTTTCGGCATTATTATAATCTGCTATCTGGTAACATGAAATTCCTAAAGGTAAATAACAATCATCAAGCGAAGGGTCTGAGTTGATAGCACGCATCAAAGCATCCTTGGCATCTTTATAACGGTTTTGTTTATAATAGCTTAAACCAAGCCTGTGATTAGCATTAATATCGTCTGGATTGAATGTCAGTATAATTTTGTATTCATCAATTTCTTTTTTCCAGGCCTTTGTACTGTTATAAAGTTCTGCTAATTCGTAATGAATTTTAAGCTCGTTGACATGACGGCTGAAGTCGGGTGTTTGAAGAATAGCATTAAATTCGGAAATTGCCAGTACAAACTGTCCTTGTTGATGAAGCATTTGTGCCCGTAGATAACGTGCTGGAACATAGTCCTTTTTTTTGTTAAGAACAGTCTTAATTATTTCGCTGGCTTCCTTGTCGTTGCCGTTTTTAATCATCTCCTGAGCCCTTCTGACACGGGCTGGCAGTCTCATGGTTTTGTAATAATAGACAAAAGAGGAGATCAGAGAGACTATTATAAAAAAAAGGGTTATGTTGACTATATTCATATTTCTCTCTAATTGCTGAAAATATCAAAATCATCCAATGAATCAAGATTATCTATGAAATCAATAGATTCAGTTGTATCAAGGACGGAATCATTAATAGTATCGGCTGGAACGTCCGTGGATTTAAGGGAAAGTGCCTTGTCAGGGTCAACAATGTCAATTTCCTCTCTTTTAGACTCTTTCCATCTCTCATATATTTGCAAAAAGTCATATTTCATTTTTTTTCTGGTAATATTATCAAGATTCATCTTTTCGAAGAAATAGACCATTGTGTCCATATAGAAAGAATCACGTTCCTGTTCTTCAAGAAGTTTTACCTCTTTAAGGGTTGTCTTGTTTTTTTCACAGATAGCTTCTATACTCATACGAATCATTCCGCGAATGATTGATATTGATTTAGAAACCTTTGTCGATGTATAAGTTGCCAGGGCTCTGATTAAAACTTCTTGGTCAGGATAGCCAAAATTGTTGGACATTATTTTATTCCTTGGTTGACTGTGAAAAGTGCCTGCGTTATTCATACAATATAATTTTGTTATAAAAAAAATCAGTAAAGAATTAGGAGCTATTCAAAAAAAAGACAATTTCATAGTAAAGTGGTAAATAAATAGTTCAAGAAAAAAAAACGAAAATTGCAATCTGTTCAAAAAATGATAAGATAGCCGATGGTAAAGGCTGGGTTTTTATAGCGAATCTGATATTAACGAAGAGAAACAAAGCCCGCAAAGGCGGAAGGATTGATCAGTTCTGAGCTTTTCTTTAAAAAATGGATAAAAACAGACAGCCTAGATAAAGTCAAATAAAAGCCTTGATGATTGTATTAGATGCTGGCTCCAATGGAGATGGACGCAGCCCAACCATTGCCAGGATAAAATACAGCTGGTATTTCAATTCTTCCAGGGCCAAATTCGAAACCTAATCCGAATATCATTTTATATCTTAGATAAGAGCCATGATCATCTGTTTTGCTATCGGTTAAATTAAGTTTTGCCGGATTGTCTGAGGTAATCGGATTACCCTGATCATCAAAAGAGCTTGTTTTTATATCTGCGTCAGCATTTAATGTAGAGCTGCCAAGATTTAGGTCTACACCAAAACCGGCAATAATGTTCAGAAAGTGGAAAGCATTTGCTGTTGTGACCAGATCAATGGGGGTTACTACATTGTAAGTGTCCATTTGAAATGAAACATCAGTGGATGATTCGGTTGTGATTCCGTTGTCCGCAGTTATTTCCTTTTCTAATGTATCGGAAAAAAACGAGAGAGTTGCGCTGCTGTAGTAGATGCCTGTTCCGGCAGTTAGAGAACGTAACTGAAAAAACGGATTTTGTACGGGTATTTCAAAAAGTTTATATCGTGCTCCAACACCAAACAGAAAAGAATCAAATTTAACATCAGTTATAAGAGAATCTGCCTTAAAGTAACCTATTTTTGTGTTAAAGACAATACCTTTTATTTTAATAAAAGGTAAATTGTCGGCGTTGACATTGCAATCGACAGTAAAGGCGCTTACAGCAAAGCTCGATTTTTTATCGTAACCTTGACGTATGTTGTTAGGAAATTCTTCCAAAACAAAAGGGTTTTCAGCACCAGCCGCGAATCCAATACTGACAGAGCCTAATCGGCTGTCCATTGCTGAAAAGAGCGATCCATTAAGGAAAAGACCGCCTGCCGCGTTATGTGTTGCCTGGGCAAGATTATTTTGCTTTCCTGATAGCATGATAATTGAATCTTCATTTATATCTTCTGCAATTTCACTCATCTGCTCGTTAATGGTGTCTGTAATTTCGGGGGTAGCATAAGAGCCTTCCGTTACGGTGACAGTTCCAGATTGTACAGAAAAAACTGGTAAAAGTAGTATGATAATAGATAAATAAATTTTTCTCATTGAACTACTCCGGCTAATAAAAAGTTATTATCTGAAAATTAATATTATTTTCTTTAATCTATCTTTAAACGACATGACTGTTACGTAAATGATAATTTTTAGAAGATCTCTTAACAAATATATTATTCATTCACAATAAAAAATAGTATAAAATTATCTATTATAAAAAAAAAGCCTGAAATAACAGGCTTTTTTATTTAAAGGAGCACAGAAAGTAAAAACAAGCCAAATTGCATTTTGAGCATGCCATATCTGTAAAATATAGCAATTAAACTGTATTGATAAGAATACCGTCACCTTTCGAACTTATTTTTACTGTTGATCCCGGTAATATTTCTCTTGAAAGTATTTTAAGAGAAAGCGGATTAAGAAGCTCTCTTTGAATTGTACGTTTTAATGGACGCGCTCCAAATTGGGGGTCCCATCCTTTTTTTGCCAGAATCGCAAGTGCGTCTTTTGATATTTCAAGTTCAATATTCTGTTGTTTTTTAAGCCGCTGTGCAAGCATTACCAGTTGAAGCTTTACTATGCCCGCTATATGATCCTTGCTTAAAGGATTAAATATTATTGTTTCGTCAACCCGATTAATAAATTCGGGTTTAAAGTGCATTTTAAGTTCTCGGTGAACATTTTCGTTTCTTGTTTCTATGGGTATCGATTCATCGCTAATATATGTCGACCCAATGTTTGATGTCATAATAATGATTGTATTGCGAAAATCAATGGTTCTACCTTTGGAGTCAGTTAATCTGCCATCATCAAGAATTTGCAAAAATATGTTGAAAACATCTGGATGTGCTTTTTCTATCTCATCAAAGAGAATTACAGAATATGGGTGACGCCGAACAGATTCGGTTAACTGACCTCCTTCATCATATCCGACATATCCTGGAGGGGCTCCGATTAATCGTGCTACTGCATGTTTTTCCATGTATTCGCTCATATCTATACGAACTATGGCTCTTTCGTCATTAAATAAAAACTCGGCTACGGCTTTTGCTGTTTCAGTTTTACCCACACCTGTTGGACCTAGAAAAATAAACGTGCCAACTGGTTTATCAGGATCTTGTATGCCGGATCTTGAGCGTCTTACAGAATCAGAAATGGCTGTAATTGCCTGGTGTTGGCCGACCACCCTCTTTTCCAGCAAGGATTCCATTTTAAGAAGTTTCTGGGTTTCGCCTTCAAGCATTTTTGACACCGGAATTCCTGTCCAGCGTGCTACAACAGAGGCTATTTCTTCTTCGCCTACCTCTTCTTTTAGCAATTTTTTTTGCGACTGTATTTCAGATAATGCTAGTTGCTGTACCTGAAGATATTTTTCCAGTTCTACAATTTTTCCGTACCTGATTTCTGCTACACGATTAAGGTCTCCGGCTCTTTCGGCCTGTTGTTCTTCGTTGCGCAGATGTTCTATTTCTTCTTTTGCTCGACGCACACCTGTTATTATTTCTTTTTCATTTTGCCATTGAGCCATAAGTGTGCTTTTCTTCTCATTAAGATTAGCCAGTTCCTGTTCAATTTTATCAAGATGTTCTTTTGATGTGGCATCTTTCTCTTTTTTGACTGCTTCACGTTCGATAATTAGCTGGCGGCTTCTTCTTTCAATTTCATCAATTTCAATAGGCATTGAGTCAATTTCCATTTTTATCAATGAAGCTGATTCGTCTATAAGATCCACAGCCTTATCTGGTAAAAACCGGTTAGTTATATAGCGGTCAGAAAGAATGGCAGCAGCAACAACGGCCGCATCAGAGATGCGTACTCCATGGTGTACCTCATATCTTTCTTTTAGTCCGCGTAAAATTGCTATTGTGTCTTCTACAGAAGGCTCCGATGTCATTACAGGTTGAAATCGTCTCTCAAGAGCCTTATCCTTTTCGATATATTTCTGATATTCATCCAGTGTTGTTGCGCCAATACACTGTAGCTCTCCTCTTGCTAGCGCAGGTTTAAGCATATTTGACGCATCAACAGAACCTTCAGAAGCGCCTGCTCCAACCAGAGTATGAAGCTCATCAATAAACAGAACTACTTCGCCGGCCGAACCTTCGACCTCTTCAATAACAGATTTTAACCGTTCTTCAAATTCACCGCGGTATTTGGCGCCAGCAATAAGAGCTCCCATGTCAAGCGACACAACCCTCTTGTCTCGCAAGTTTTCAGGTATGTCGCCGCTTACAATGCGTTGGGCAAGGCCTTCAATGATTGCCGTTTTTCCAACCCCCGGTTCGCCTATTAAAACAGGATTGTTTTTAGTTCGTCTTGTGAGCACTTGCATAACTCGGCGTATTTCGTCGTCACGACCGATTACGGGATCAAGTTTGTTTTGTCTGGCAAGTCGTGTCAAATCACGGGCAAATTTTTCTAAAGCGTTATATTTGTCTTCCGCATTCTCGTCATTAACCGATCTGTTTCCACGTATTTCAGATAGTACTCGAAGTACGTTTTCATAGTTAAATCCGTTAGCGTGCAATATCTTATATGAAGCTGTATTTTTAACCAGGGTAAGAGCAAGAACCAGGTGTTCGCTGCTCAAAAACTTGTCCTGAAGTTTTTGTGCTTCATTCCAAGCTGTATTCATGATTTCCCTGAATGTTTGTGACAGAGATCCACCACCTGGGCCTGCTCCAGTAACACGAGGAAGTTTTTTTACTGCTTCGGTGCACTCAGTTGCTATCAAGTCGACAGGAACGCCAATTTTTTGACACATGGATGTGAAAATCGATCCATCTTGCTGTGTTAAAGCAGTAAGCAAGTGAATTGGTTGAACTTCGGGATGATCCGATTTGGTTGCATTTTCTTGAGCAAGAGCTATCAGCTCCTGAGCCTTTATGGTTAGTTTGTCCATTCTCATAATTAAGACCTCCAATTTAGCACTCAACATATAAGAGTGCTAACAAAATATACAAACATGGTTTGATTTCGTCAATGCTTTTTTGTGTAAAAGCGGAAGTAGATAATAATGATTCTTACGAAATAGTGTTTGAATTCCGATAGATATAGTATAGATTCTTCATTCAATTAACATATAGCCTTAAAGAATTTCTTAAACCATGATGTATCCTTAAAAATAATGAGAATTAAGGTTTTTACAATGATAAATCCTGACAGTCGTTTTAAGATTATCTGGGAAGTATATATACTTCTGCTTACTATAGTTGTTGCCGTTCAAGCACCATTGATGATTGTATTTGAGATTAATCCAAAAGGAATATTGTTCTTTTTTGATATGATAATCAGTTTATCGTTTATGGTTGATATAGTGCTTAATTTTAATACCAAGATAATTGAAAAACGCAGGGTTATAGAAGACCGAAAAGGGGTAACAAAAGCATACCTTAAAGGTTGGTTTTGGATTGATTTTCTTGCGACAATTCCCTTCGATATTTTTTACGTAACCTTTCAACTTGGATCGTTATCAAGAATTTTGAGATTATTCAGATTGGCGCGCCTTTTTAGGCTTTTACGATTGATTCGAATAGCGCAAACAATGAAACGCGTTAACAATTCCAATCTGTTTAACCCAAGTGTATTAAGACTTGTGTTTATGGTCTTTTGGATTTTTTTTGCGGCACACTTTATCGCATCAGCTTGGATTGTTATATTGGGAAACCCAAATAATCTGGATAATGTAACTCGATATATTAGATCTGTTTACTGGACTGTTACCACCTTAACCACGATTGGGTATGGAGATATAACACCGGTTACAAATGCCCAAACGATGTTTGTAATTATAATCGAGATTATGGGTGCCGGTATGTACGGTTTTATAATTGGTAATATCGCGAACCTGATTGCCAATATTGATATTGCCAAGGCTCAGTATAAGGAGAAACTCGAGAAGATTAATACCTTTATGAAGTATCGCAACCTTCCTTCACCTTTGCAAAATCGGATAAATGAGTATTACAACTATCTTTGGGAGAGCAGACGTGGATACGATGAAAGTTCAGTTCTTCTGGATTTACCAATTTCATTAAAGACTCAGGTTGCACTGTATATTAATAAGGATATTATAGCAAAGGTGCCAATTTTTAAAGGCGCAGAGGAAGCATTTATCAAGGAAGTAATTTTGAATCTTGAGCCAGTTGTGTTTACGCCAGGAGATACAATTGTTTACAAAGGTGACATTGGTTTTGATATGTTTTTTATCAGCAAGGGATCTGTAGATGTTGTTTCAGAGGATGAATCCATTGTTTACGCGACCTTAACTACCGGACAATTTTTTGGGGAAATTGCTCTTTTATTTTCTTCTCCGCGAACTGCAACTATAAAGGCTCGAGAATATTGTGATATGTATAGATTAAAAAAAGAGATCTTTGATGATATTCTTGAGCGATATCCTGATTTTGAAAAGCAGATCAAGGAGTTGGCGGACAAGCGAAAGGCCGAAATTATGGCGGAACAGATAGGAATTAATAAAAATATTAAAACGGAAGTAGTAGATTCTCCGGATACTGTTATGAATTTACGGGCTGAAAGGTCAGAAAATGGCATTACGCTTTCTTGGAATGGACCACACGGAGAAATTCCCTGCCATTACGAAATAATTCGTAAACAGTCTGATAATCGTTGGAAGATTCTTGACTCTTCGGTTAAGGTTGAAATTTTTTCTGATAAAGATGCTGATCCAGACGAAGTGAATGTTTATAAGGTTAGAGCTGTAAACGTAGGTGGACCTGGTCCATGGAGCAATTCGGTTAAAATATGATTCTGATACAGTAACTAATAGTCACAAAGTTGAATAAAATTATGACAACCTCTACTGATTAACTTTATAACAAGGTTGCGCGAGCAGTCCAGCACCATTTTCTTTATAAAAATGGTACTGGACGATCAGCAAAGGAGCTTGTGAAAAATTCCTTTAGAATAGACGCTTAAACCATGTCGCCCTCTGGAACATTGTAATCTTTCGAAGTTCCCTTATTAGTAAAATGCTTTATTAAAAAAGTGATTTCTGTATCATAATTCCATTTTGTTTTAAAAATTCTTCTGTTTTACTGCAAACAGGTGCCGTTGTGCGTAGAGAGACTGTTGTATAAGGAAGCTTTTTGCGTATTTTATCGGCTATTTGTAAAATTTTTTCCCCGTCTTTCATTATGATTCTACTTTTAACAATCTTTACTATAGCTATATGATCGGACGTAACTTGTTGTAGAACTGTTGAAGGTGGAAGTTCAAAATCACGGGCATCAAGATTTTGCATGGGGGCTCCTGTTTTTTGAGATAATTGAAATTTTTTGCTTGTGTCGATCTAACAAGAAATAAATCATTATATGAATCTTTAAAATTTCAATAAAAATAAAGCGATCTTGCGATTATTTAGCAAGTCATGTTTTGTTGGTTTCATGCTTAATGATAAGAATTTAGCTAGACTGTTGTTCATAATAAACAGTATGTTTGCTATTATGTACGTGTGCCGGAGAACTAATTCATGAAAAAACTAGTAGCCCTATTGTTGTTCTTTGTGTTTACCATAAATCTTTATTCGTCAAGTGAACTTGATTATGACATTTATCTGGGTTTCGTAAAAAACAATTTGCCCGAATTGATTAAAACCCGGTTAAATGAAGAGATTGCAAGACGTGAAGTTCAAAAAGCAAGTGGTATAAACGATACAAAAATTAATGGTTCGTTATACTATTATAAAAATGACCCAACACAGGTACAACAATCACAGGGGGTCGAAGATACTACTGGGCTAACTGGAGAGGCTGAAGTAACAAAAAAAATTCTTCCCAGTGGAACGGAACTTTTCGGAGGAGCCGCATTATCGAGATCAGTTGTTGACAGAGATCCGCAACAGACTGCTTATCAGCCTTCTTTAACAGTTGGAGTCAGACAACCCCTGCTTTATAATTTTTTGGGAAGTGTAGACAGATTTTCGGAACAAAACGCCAGACTTGGATATGAAATTGAACGTATACAGACGAAAATTACAGAAAATTCTTTGCTTAACAGCTATGCTCTGTTATATCATCAATGGATTGTATATTCGCGAATTGCCGAAATAAATAGAAAAGGCGTAGTTAATGCGCGCACTGTCTATAATCAGATGTTGCGTAAAAAGAGAAGCGGATTGGCCGAAAACGACGAGGTACAAAAATCGTATTCATCTCTACTTTCGTTTAGACAAAAACATGAGCAAAGCATGATTGATGAAATACAAGTCCGAGAAAAAATTGCTGTATTAACAGGTCTTGATTCCATCAAGCCTGAATCGAGTCAATTTGACAGGCAATATTCTCTAGTGAAAGAGTTTTCTTTTGATTTACGAAATTTCAACACAACAACATCGTCAAAATACATTGATCTTCTGGCCGAAAGAATGAAGTTGAGTCGTGAAACCGCAGAAAATAAACTTATGCCTCAAGTTGATGCAGTCGCTTCTGTTACGAAATGGGATGAAAGTGACTCTTTTTCAGATTCGGTCTCTTATGGTAAAACGGATTACAAAATCGGGGTAGAGCTATCCCACTCTTTTGGAAATAATAGCGCTAAAGCAGAGTACGAAATATCCAAATTGGAAATTGTCAAAATTCAGGAAGATATGCGATCCGCGATAAACTCATTTAATACAGAAATAAGGCAGATGCGCGACGAATCTGAAAGAATTAAAACTATAATAATCTATAAAGAGAGAAATATTAGGGCATTGCGGTCACAGTTGGCTACCGAAACACAGAAATATCAGTCGGCCAGAATAGATCTGGCATATCTGATTAATACTAGAAACAGCATTGCTGCCGAAGAGAGCTCTCTGCTTTTGCAAAAATATAATTTAATATCTCTCTATTATGCGTATTCTGAACTGGTTGAATAAAAAATGCTTAAAATGAAATAATGAAATGTGAAAAATTTTGTCAGGTCTGTTCTTTTTTGCTATATTGTAAATGAGGTATATATATGGCCGGAAACAAAAGCAGATCTTTACGAAATATGAAAATTGTGAGTCTTATTGATTATCGCCAAAAAAAGTTAAAGGATCAATATGATCAAGACTGTCTTGATGAAGAAAATTTTATCATGGAATCTATTTTTGAACTAGCTCGTGATTATGATGATGAGCGGGAATGGCGAAATAATTATATTCTGAATATTATTAATTCTGACGAGTTTGTTGATGATTATTTTTTTGGTAGGGAGTGGAACGAGAACGATAGACTTGTTAAGTATTTACTGATGATGATGCCCGGTTATAACCCAGAAAAACTATATACTTCAAACGATATTGATCTTCTAATGGTTGAGGGGAAATTCCCTGTTGATTAAATAAAGCTACTGCTATTAGATACCCTTTTAAAAAATTAAACCTTAAAATTTTTATCTCTTTTCAATGGAGTTCTGATGAATCCTTCCAAGATAGTTTGTGTCGGTCTTAATTATAAGCGTCACGCAGCAGAATTATCGCTGTCTGTTCCCGAAGAGCCGGTTATTTTTTTAAAACCTCCAAGTTCCATGATAGGATCTGGCGATTTGATACATTATCCTGATAAAGTAACAAGAGTTGATTATGAGGCAGAACTGGGAGTTGTTATTCATAAAACTTGTCGTAATGTGGACAAGGATTCGGCTCTTAGATATATTTATGGTTACTGTTGTGTTAATGATGTCACGGCACGTGATATTCAAACCAAAGAGGTTCAGTGGACCAGAGCAAAATCGTACGATACTTTCTGTCCGGTTGGCACTATCGTAAAAAAAGAGAATGTCGATCCGTCAAACTTAAAGATATGCTCTTATGTTAATGACGAGATAAAGCAGAATTCGAATACCTCTGATATGATTTTTACGGTTGCAGAGTGTATATCCTTTATTTCAAGCATAATGACACTGTTGCCGGGGGATCTGATTCTTACCGGTACTCCGGAAGGTATTGGACCTTTAAACAGGGGCGATCAGGTACGTGTCGAGATCGAAGGTTTCCCGGTTCTTATAAATAGTGTTAGTTGAAAAGGATATAGATGGTTTTTTCGAAGATTTTGATTGTATTTATGTTTACAAATGATTATATGGAATAACTATGGTGTAAATAATTGTTTTAGGAACAACGTCCGAGGAATATACCGCTATTATCCTGCCCCTGGTTTTATCAGATTCATTATTATCAGAACTTTTCACCAGTAGATCATATATCAGCAGAATAGAACAGCAGTGCTTTTTTTAGGTAAACAATGCAAATGTTCCAAAAAAAATGGACAATTTGGAGAAATAATGATGACTTTTGACACAATGGGGCTTGGCCCTCTGATTTTGGATGCTATTGATAATCTGGGTTTTGCCACACCTACGCCTGTTCAGGAGAAAGTAATACCATTTGTATTGCAAAACCGGCGTGATTTAACAGCACTTGCTCAAACCGGTACAGGCAAAACAGCGGCATTTGGTTTGCCTATACTTGAACAGGTTAGTGAAAATAAAAATGTGCAGGCGCTGATTCTTGCCCCGACTAGAGAATTATGTATTCAAATATCAAAAGATATGCTCTCTTTTGCAAGATTCAAACCAGAGATAAATATCGTACCTGTTTATGGTGGAGAGAAAATAGAGTTACAGATTAATAAACTAAAAAGGGGTGCTCAAATCGTTGTTGGAACACCTGGTCGTCTTAACGACATGCTTCGCCGTAAATATTTGGATGTCTCTTCAATTAAGTGGCTCGTTCTGGACGAGGCCGACGAGATGCTTACTATGGGTTTTCGGGAAGAGCTGGAATCGATTCTAATGACAACTCCTGATACAAAACAGACTCTTCTCTTTTCGGCAACAATGCCCGATTCTTTAAAAGACAACTTTATGAAAAACCCGGAAGAGATTGTTATTGGTAAGAGAAATGCCGGTAACACAAATATTGAACATCGAGTTTATATGGTTAAGTCACCAGATCGTTATTTGGCTTTAAAAAGGGTTGTCGATAATGCTCCTGATATTTACGGAATAGTTTTTTGCCGCACAAGAAACGAGACAAAAGAAGTTTCTGACAAGCTGATTAAAGATGGATACAGCTGTGACGCACTTCATGGTGAATTAACGCAGGCTCAACGCGATCATGTTATGAAGAGATTCAGAGAAAAGCATTTACGTCTTTTGATCGCTACCGATGTTGCCGCAAGAGGATTGGATGTAAATGATCTGACACACGTTATCAATTACAATTTGCCGGATGATGTTGAGGTTTATACTCACAGATCAGGACGAACAGGAAGAGCCGGCAAAACTGGAATCTCTGCTGTAATTGTTAATACACGAGAACAGAGAAAAATAGAACAGATTGAACGGACTATGAAAATACATTTTGAGAGGGCACTTGTGCCCGGAGGCCGCGAAATTTGTGAAACAAGGCTTTTTGATCTTATCAGCCGGGTCGAAGAGGTTAAACTTAAAGAAGAACAGATTAATAGTTTTATAGAGCCCATTATTGAAAAATTGTCAGTTTTTGAAAGAGATGAATTGATTAAACGTTTTGTTTCTGTTGAGTTTAATACTTTTCTTGAATACTATAAAAATGCTAAAGATATAAATGCCAAAAGTACAGGAAATTCAAGAGACAGGGGGTCTGGTTT
>ERZ795053.1191-NODE-1191-length-33247-cov-8.435406_pt1 | contig 33247 bp, 27 predicted proteins | sample MGYA00375137_ERZ795053 | MGnify/ENA primary metagenome ERZ795053 (study PRJEB30182, sample SAMN05720284) | activated sludge metagenome | isolation source: Anaerobic digester | place: Hong Kong | collected 2014-12-17 ...
CGTGTACTTGGGATCGAGCTTCTTCTTGACCCAGATCGTCACGGTGAGCATGACGACGGAGGCCAGCAGCTGGTTGGCGCCGGAGAAGGCCGGCCACAGGATAGTGTAGCCGCCGGAACGCGCGAGGAACAGGCCGGTGAAGGCGATGACGATCGACGCGACCCACTTGTTGCTGAATACCTTGTAGGCGCCGGGGCTCTTCTCCTTGAGCGGCAGGGCCATCTCCTGGATGATGTAGCGGCCGAGGCGGTTGGTCGTGTCCAGGGTGGTCAGCGCGAAGGTCGACACCCAGACCGCGGCGAACAGCGTCATGAAGTTGAACGACAGGAACGGTATGTTCATGCTGACCATCTTGGCGAAGGACTGCACGAAGCGGCCGAGCGCCGGGGTGGCCATGAGCTTGTCGCCGAGCGCGAAGAAGCCGAAGCCCGCGATCGAGATGACGACGAGGGTCGAGAGGAAGCCCTCGACGAGCATGGCGCCGTAGCCGACGAACAGGGCGTCGTTCTCGGTGCGCAGCTGCTTGGAGCTGGTGCCGGAGGCGACGAGGGAGTGGAAGCCCGACAGGGCTCCGCAGGCTATGACCAGCGGGATCGTCGGCCATATCGGCGACGGTACGCCGGAGATCACCTTGGCGCTGAAGCTGGTGAACACCGGGATGGCGTCGAGCGGCCTGAAGCTGATCAGGGCCGAGATGCCGCCGGCGAGGAGGCCGAAGTACAGGAAGTACGACGACAGGTAGTCGCGCGGCTGCAGGAGCAGGTTAACCGGCAGGGTCGAGGCCAGGGTGATATAGATCAGGATAATCAGGAAGTAGACGTCCTTGGCCCACTTGACCGGCAGGGCGTTGCCGGCGATGAAGGCGACCACGACCAGCGCGATGCCGATGACGGTGCCGCCCGGCAGGCCGAGCTTGCTCTTGTACATGAAGTAGCCGGAGATGACCGCGGCCACGCAGAAGAACACGAACGAGAAGAACACACGCCCGTCGCCGGCGAACTGGCCGGCCACGATGTCGCCGAAGGCGGCGACGACGAGGATGCACAGGAACAGGATGAACCAGCTGAAGGTCTTACCGGCCTTCTTGCCTATCATGTCCTGGGCGACGAACTGCACCGAGCGGCCGTCGTAGCGGACCGACGCGGCCAGCGCCAGGTAGTCGTGGATGGCGCCGAGGAAGATGTTGCCGAACCAGATCCACAACAGTCCGGGCAGCCAGCCCCAGGCGACCGCCATGGCCGGTCCGGTGATCGGGCCCGCTCCGGCGATCGAAGCGAAATGGTGGCCGAACAACACGAACTTGTTGGTCGGGACGTAATCTACTCCGTCCGATAGGCGCTCGGACGGGGCCGCCGGAGCCTTATCGCTCTTGAGCAGCTTGTCGCGTAACGTCTTTCCGAACGTGAATTAGAAAACCAGGTAGATTGCCACTGCGAAAAGCGCTATCATGGTTGTCATCGCGCTTTCCTCCTTGGGGTAAGTTATTTGAATCCGGCGTCAGCATAAATCTTCGCATAGAAACCTGTCAATCATTTTAATATTGAAAATTTTCTCTATACGTCAATAGGAGCATTATGCGACTGACCGCTTGCGCCGTGAGGCCCCTTTCGGCACTATTGTCGTCGACGGCCCGACCGCCGTCGGGAGACCAGCATGCGGATGACCTTCAGATGGTTCGGCACCGGATTCGACAGCGTAGCGCTCCGGCATATAGCGCAGATTCCCGGCCTGCACGGCGTCATCACGACGCTATACGACAAACAGCCCGGCGAAACCTGGGAACGTGGCCGGATCAGGGCGCTCAAGGGCGACTGCGCCGAGTACGGCCTGGCCCTGGACGGCATCGAGAGCGTCAACGTCCACGACGCGATCAAGGCCGGCCTACCCTCCCGTGACGAGTACATCGAAGCCTATATCGCCACGCTCGAGGCCCTCGGGGAGGAAGGCGTCGACCTCGTCTGCTACAACTTCATGCCGGTATTCGACTGGACGCGCAGCGACCTCGCCAAGCGCCGGCCCGACGGCTCGACGGTGCTCGCCTACGACCAGGCCGTCATCGACTCCCTGGCCCCCGACCTGATGGCCGAGTCGGTAGACCGCGGCTCGGGGGGCTTCGCCCTGCCCGGCTGGGAACCCGAGCGCATGGCCCGTATCCGCGAGCTGTTCGAGCTGTACCGGGACGTCGACGCAGACCGCCTGTTCGCCAACCTGGTCTACTTCCTCGAAGCTATCATGCCGACCTGCCGCCGCTACGGCATACGCATGGCGATCCACCCGGACGACCCCGCCTGGCCGGTCTTCGGGCTGCCCCGCGTGGTCACGGGCAAGGAGAGCCTCCTCCGCCTGATGCGGACGGTCGACGACCCGCACAACGGCGTGACGCTGTGCACCGGATCGCTCGGCTCGAACCCGGGCAACGATATCGTGGGAACGATACGCGCGCTCGAGGGCCGCGTCCATTTCGCCCACGTGCGCAACCTGCGCCACGAGGCCCCCGGTAAATTCGAGGAAGCCGCCCACCTGTCGGCGGACGGCTCCTTCGACATGTACGCCTTCATGAAGGCGCTCCACGACATAGGCTTCTCCGGCCCGATCCGGCCCGACCACGGCCGGACCATCTGGGACGAGCGGGCCATGCCCGGCTACGGCCTATACGACCGCGCCCTCGGCTGCGCCTACCTTAACGGCCTCTGGGAGGCCATCGACAAGGCGGCCGGGCGCTTCTAAGCCTTAGGGAGCGTCCGGCGACGACAGCGTTACCGTGTTCGTACCGCTCAGGGTCCAGGCGCCCGCGTCGTTGTAATCCAAGTCCGTCGCGCTGCCGGTCAGGGTCGAGTGCTCGAGCGTGAAGGACGACGAGTTCAGGTCGACGCCGGTGCCGGCGTGGCTGACCGTGCACCAGGTGAGGTTGCTGCCGTTCCCGTCGACGGTGACGCCGTACCAGTCGCCCGCGGCGGGCGTCGACTTGGACGAGACGAAGCTGATCGGCGCCGCCTCGGTGCCGACGGCCCGCAGGCTCCCGGAGGATTCCACATCGATCCAGGTATCGGGTCCCATCGACAGCGTGGTCCCGGCGGCTATGGTCAGGATCGCCTCGACGCGGAACCCGGCGTCGATATAGAGCGGTACCGATAGGACGCCCCAGCTCCTAGTCGCCGTTACCGTACCCGAGTCGAGCGTTACGTACTGGTGCGTATTGTCCCTGAAGGTATTCGTATCGTCGAGGTCGTACTTGCCGCAGACTATCAGCGGGTCTACGTTCGACTCGAACTGGTTCGACGACAGCGAGCCCATGGACGGCGCGTCGTAGAGATCAAGGCCCTCGGTATCGTTCCTGAACGTGCAGTTCTCGACTCGGGCGAGCGAGCCGTTGATGTCGAGCCCGGTATCGGCGTCGCTGAATATGCAGTACACGTAGCTCGAGCCGTTCCCGTCGTCCGAGACGCCGTTCCAGTCGCCCCTGGCCGGTACCGACTTGCTCGACTTGAAGACGATGGGCTTGGACGAAGTGCCGACGGCGACTATCTTGCCGCTCGACGACACGTCGATCCATGTATCGGGATCCATGATAAAGGTGCTGCCGGCCTCTATGGTCCAGACGTCGTTCACGTAGAAACCGGCGGTCACGTTGTAGGTGCCGGCCTTCGTAACCGTGGCGACGTCGATATCGCCGCGGAATTCCGTGGCGAAAAGTTCCCCTAGGAATCCGCAGGAAGCGAGGCTGAGTATCAGCCCGCATAGTACCAGAAGAGCCGCAAAAGTGTTTCGTCGCATACGATACGCTCCTCGTAACGTTTCTCGCCCGCGAGGCGGGCCTACGAGAAAGCTATCATCGTCGCTTTGAACGCACTACACAGCGGATTATGAAAAGCCCGGGCGGCATGGCCGCGGCTCACTCGAGGATCAGGGTCTCCGGGCTCGGGGTGACGACGCTGACTCCCAATGCGCGGTACACGCGGTGTATATGGACGCCCATCGGGCTGACGAGCCCGCGCTCGATGTTCCAGAGCGTGTTCAGGTGGAGGCCGGCCGCCGCCGCTACCTGCTCCAGGGTCAGGCCGGCGCGTTCGCGGCGCTCGCGCATCGCCTGGCCTATGATGCGCACGACCAGCGACTCGGGCATGGCCTGGATGTCGGCGCGCGGGAAGGCCTCGGGGTCGGGGTGCAGCACGATCTCGTCGACGCGGTCGGACATATTGAGGCTGAGGCAGCCGAGGGCGGCGAGCAGGCGGCACTTGGTCGAGCCGTTGACGTCGTGGTCGCCGCGCTCGACCGCGCCCACGGTATTGACGTGAACGCCCGACAGCTCGGACAGCGCCTCGCGCGACAGGCCGCGCTCTAGCCTGGCGCGCCTGAACTCGGCGCCGCAGGACTTGAGATACATCGCCTCGTCGAAACGATCGTCGCCGTCCATGGCGTTACTCGCGGCGGGCGGGCAGGCGCCAGTAGTCCACCTTGGCCGTCTCGACGAAGCCGCGCGAACGGTAGAGCGCGAGGGCAGGCTCGTTCCCGGCGTCCACCTCGAGGGAGACGTCGCGGACGCCGCGATTACGCAGGACGACGAGGCACGCGTCGATTATAGCCGCCCCGTAGCCCTTGCCGCGATGCTCGGGCAGTACGCCGACGCCGTTGAGCTCGTACCCTGTGCCGCTCCGGGTGATGGTGGCCAGGCCGACGGCGCCTGCCGCCCCGTGGGCGACGAACAGCTCGCGGGCGCCGTCCCGCAGGATCGCGCCGACGAAGGAACGCTCGTCGTCGACGCTGTCCCCGAAGACCGCCGCGGCTAGCCTCGCGCAGCCGTCGGCCCCGTCGGCGCCGACCGGTACGAGCCGCAGGTTCCCCGGCGGCGCGACGCGGTCGAGGCCATCCGGCTCCAGGCCCATCAGCAGCTCGGCGTGGTCGAGGCGAGCGTCGAGGCCGCGTGCTATCGAACCGGACGTCGGGGACCTGGAGTCGCAGACGAGCAGCACCGAAGCGGCTCCCGACGCGCGCAGGGACTCCTCGAGGCCGCCGTACAGGGCCTTGAACAGCCCCTGGCGCCTGAACAGCGGCGAGACGCAGGCGCTGATCTCGCCCTCGGAGCGCAGCGGCGCGAAGGCGGACGCAGCGGCGACGAGCCTGGCCGGCCGCGGGCGCCCGTCCCCGTCGTCGACGGCCGCGTCGGCGCGGCACGGTTCGCCGCGGCACGTCGCCGCGCAGGCCCAGGCGAGGCGCCACGGCCGCAAGTCGCCGTCGGCGTTCAGGTGCGTATCGTAGTGCAGGCAGGGGTCGAAGCCGTCGCCCTCGCGGCATTCTCGGGCGAGCGCCTCGACCGCGGCCCTGTCGTCCCGCGTCAGCTCCGTCCTATGCTCGAATCGTACCGGCAGGCAGATGTTCACGACTCGCCCGCCTTGATGCGCTCGATCTCGTCGCGGAGTATCGCGGCGGCCTCGAACTCGAGGTTCTTGGCCCGCTCGAGCATGTCGCGCTCGAGCCGCTTGACGAGGGCGGCCTTCTGCTCGGGCACGAGCAGGTTGTACGCGCCCTTGACCGTCTCGAGCTCGGCGCCGAGCGCCTCCTCCTTCTCCTCCTTGTGGCGCTGGAGGATGTCGTGGATGGCCTTCTTGACGGTGGTCGGGGTGATGCCGTGGGCCTCGTTATAGGCCTGCTGGACCGCGCGGCGCCGGTTCGTCTCGTCGATGGCGACGCGCATGGCGTCGGACATCCTGTCGGCGTACATGACGACGACGCCGGCGGCGTTGCGGGCGGCGCGGCCGATGATCTGCACGAGGCTGGTGGCCGAGCGCAGGAAGCCTATCTTGTCGGCGTCGAGTATCGCTATGAACGACACCTCGGGCAGGTCGATGCCCTCCCTGAGCAGGTTGATGCCGACGAGCACGTCGTACTCGCCGGTACGCAGCTGGGTGAGTATCTCGACGCGCTCTATCGTCTCCACCTCGCTGTGGATGTAGCGCACCTTGAGCGACAGCGAGGCGAGGTACTCGGACAGCTCCTCGGCCATGCGCTTGGTCAGCGTCAGGATCAGGCTGCGCTCCCCGAGCGCGATGCGGCGCTTGACCTCGGCGTAGATGTCCTCCATCTGCCCCTCGCTCGGCCGTACGAGTATCTCCGGGTCGACGAGGCCCGTCGGGCGTATCATCTGCTCGACGACGCGGGCCGACTTGCCGGCCTCGGCGGCGCCCGGCGTGGCCGACACGTAGATGACGCGCCTGGTCAGCCCCTCGAATTCGTCGAACTTGAGCGGCCGGTTGTCGAGGGCGCAGGGCAGCCTGAAGCCGTAGTCGACGAGGTTCTGCTTGCGCGAGCGGTCGCCCGCGTACATGGCGCCGACCTGCGGCAGGGTCACGTGCGACTCGTCTATGAAGGTCAGGAAGTCGTCGGGGAAGTAGTCGAGCAGGACCGACGGGCGCTGCCCCCGAGCCCGGCCCGACAGCGGCCCGGAGTAATTCTCGATGCCCGGGCAGTAGCCCATCTCCTCGAGCAGCTCGATGTCGTACTCGACCCTGGTCTTGAGCCGCTGGGCCTCGACGAGGCGGCGCTTCGACATCAGCTCCTCGTAGCGCTCCGCGAGCTCCTCCTTGATGGTCGACAGGGCGCGCTGGACCATCGTCTCCGGCATGACGAACTGCTTGGCCGGATAGATCACCGCGGCGTCCAGCTCCTCGACCACCTGGCCCGATACCGGGTCGAAGCGGCGGATGCGCTCCACGCGGTCGAAGTCGAGCTCGACGCGGTAGGCCTCGTTGGCGTAGGCGGGGTACACCTCGATCACGTCGCCGCGCACCCGGAAGCGGCCGCGCTCCAGCACCGAGTCGTTGCGCTCGTACTGCAGCGACACGAGCTCGCGCTTGAAGGCGACCGGGTCGAGCTCCTCGCCGACGGCCGCCTCGACCTTCATCTCGCGGTAGACCTCGGGCGTCGCCAGGCCGTAGATGCAGGAGACGGTCGCGACGATGATAACGTCGCGCCGCTCCATAAGGCTCCGGGTGGCCGACAGGCGGTGCCGCTCTATCTCGGCGTTGATGTCCGCGTCCTTCTCTATGTAGAGGTCGCGCGTCGGAACGTAGGCCTCGGGCTGGTAGTAGTCGTAGTACGATACGAAGTACTCGACGGCGTTGTCGGGGAAGAAGTCCTTGAACTCCCTGAACAGCTGGGCCGAGAGCGTCTTGTTGTGGCTGATGATCAGCGTCGGCTTCTGGACGGCCTCGATGACCTTGGCCATCGTGAAGGTCTTGCCGGAGCCGGTCACGCCCTTGAGCGTCTGGAAACGGTCGCCGGCCTTAACCCCGGCTGCCAGGGCGGCTATGGCCTCGGGCTGGTCGCCCGCCGGTTCGAACGGCGCTACTACTTTGAACGGTTTCACGCCTGTCAGTATAGCGCCTGCCCGTGCACGCGAAAAGCTATAAAATGATTCTATATCCGCCTGGCCGCGGCCTCGATCGCAGCCGCGGCGCCGGCCAGCGACTCCATCGGGACCGAGCCGAAGCTGACCCTCAGGTGGCCGTCCGGCCTGTCGTGCTCGGCGGCCTCGTACCTGAACGACGCCTCGGGAGCCAGGGCGCAGCCGGCCGCGAGGCAGGACGAGGCGAAGGCGCGGGCGGAGGCGCCGTCAGGCAGGGCCAGCCAGAGGTTTAGCCCGCCGCCCGGTGGAGCCCATGACAGCCCGAGCGACCGGCACGGTCCAAGTGCGGCGTCGAAGGCGGCGTAGGCGGCGCGGTACCGGTCCCTCGCCGCGACGATGTGCTCGTCGAAGCGGCCGCCGGCTATGAAGCGCTCCAGCGCCCGCTGCATGAGCCCGTTCGACGATATGTCGATGGAGCGCTTGACCCCCTCGAATCGGGCCCGCAGCGCCGTCGGCGCCTCGAGGAAGGCGATGCGCAGGCCGGGCATCAGGCATTTCGAGGTGCTCTTGACGAGTATGACCCTTCCGGCGGCGTCGAAGTCGCGCACGGCCGGCGGCATCGAACCGTCCCACGCCAGCTCGGCCAGCTGGTCGTCCTCGATCACGTAGAAGCCGTAGCGCTCGGCCATCGAGGCCAGGGCCTCGCGGCGCTCGGCCGAGTAGACCGCGCAGGTCGGGTTCTGGAAGCCGGGGTTGACGTGGACGAGGCGCAGGGGCCGGCTCCTGGCCAGCTCCTCGAGCGCGTCCAGGTCGAGGCCGCCCGAGTCGACGGGCACCGGCTCGACCCTGGCGCCGGCCGCGACGAAGGCGTCGCGGGCGCCGCGATAGCCGGGGTTCTCGACGGCCGCCACGTCGCCGGGGCGCAGCAGTATGCGCGCCGCCAGGTCGATGCCCTGCTGGGCTCCCGAGACGATATGCACGTCGGAGGGGTCGACGCCGGCCGGGCGGCGCCCTGCGGACAGGCGCTCTGCCATGGCGACGCGTAGCGGCCGGTAACCGCCGGTGTCCTGGTACTCGAAGGCCTTGCCGCCGTCGGCGTCGATGGCCTCGACGATGAAGCGCTTCATGTCATCGAGCGGGAACATGTCGAGCGGCGGCGCGTTGGCGGCCAGGTCTATCGTACCGCTCGCCCCGTCGGCGAGGGGACGCTCGGAGGCCGGGACCGCGAGCTCGGGCTCGTCGGCCCGGCCTTCGACAGGCGCGTCCCGGGCCACGTAGGCGCCGGAGCCGGCCTTGGCCAGGATGTAGCCCTCGCGGGTCAGGATGCGGTAGGCGGCGACGATGGTGGCCGGGTTGACGCCGAGCTCGTCGGACAGGCCGCGCACCGACGGCAGGCGGTCGCCGGGGCGAAGCTCGCCGTCCAGGATACGGGCGCGCACGGCGCGCGCCGCCTGGATATACAGAGGCGTCTCGTCGTCCTTGAACAGCTGGAAGCCCGCGTCCATCGGGCGGCTACTTGTCGCCCAGGTACTCGGCCCTGTCCGAGAGCGTCACCGTCGCGCTCAGGCGCTTCGAGCCGCGGTAGTACTCCACCCTGACCGAGTCGCCGGGCTTGTTGTCCTCGAGCGCCGAGTACAGGTCGGCCAGCGAGCTGACCTCCATGCCGTCGACCGCGACGATCACGTCGCCGCCGACGTTGAACACGCTCTGGTAGTAGCGCACCGGCGTCGATCCGCCGCGCAGGCCCGAGCGGTCGGCGTTGCCGCCGCGCTTGGCCGACGATACGAGCAACCCCTTCTCTATCGGCAGGGCGTCGCCCTTCTCCTTCATGTACTCGATGAGCGCCGGGAACAGCTGCACGTACTCGGCGTCTATCCAGCCGCGCTTGACCATGCCGTACTTGATCAGGTCGGGCACGATGCGCTTGGCCGTATCGACCGGCACCGCGAAGCCTACGCCCACGGAGCCGCCGGACGGGGAGTATATCATCGTGTTGACGCCGATCAGCTCGCCGCGCGCGTTCAGGAGCGGCCCTCCGGAATTGCCCGGGTTGATCGACGCGTCGGTCTGGATCATGTCGCGGATGATGGTCTTGGAATCCTGCTGCACCGGGCGACCGAGGCCGGAGACGATGCCGCGGGTCAGGGTCCGCTCGAGGCCGAAGGGGTTGCCGATCGCGAGCACCTTCTGGCCGACCCTGAGGCCGCTCGAGGTCCCGTACGGCACGACCGTCAGGGTCATGTCCTTGGGCGGCTCGAATTTGACCACCGACAGGTCGTTCTCGGAGTCCGAGCCTATGACCTTGCCCTCGAGGCGGGTGCCGTCGGCCAGGTTGACGAAGACCTTGTACGCGTCCTTGACCACGTGGTAGTTGGTCAGCACGTAGCCGCGCCGGTCGATGATCGAGCCGGATCCGGAGCCGCCGGCCTGGGGCACGGGCTCGAGGAACCAGTTGATCGCGACCACCTCGGTGGTGATGTTGACGACGCCGGCGTTGAGCCGCTCGTAGACGGAGATATTCTCCCGCTCGTCCTGCGAGTAGCCGCCGTCGGCCTCCGACAGCACCGGCGTCGCCTCGACCGCCGGCTCCGGGATCGGGACCGCCGCCGGCGCGGCGGCGTCGAGCGGAGTATCGGCCGCGGATCCGCGAGAGAACAGGCCGACGCCGAAGGCCGCGAGCAGTACGACGGCCGCGGTGGCCGCTATCGAAACGATCAGCTGTCTGCGTGAGTATAGTCGCACCTGCGTCCTCCATGATGCCGGGCCGCTCGGCCCGGGGCTACGATAGAATATACAAGTCCGGAGCCGAATCGCCAACGCCCAATCGCATTGACCGCTGCCCGATTGCCGGGTAGGATGATCCGCTATGGACATAAAGCGTAGAATCGGCCAGGCCTACGGCGTCGCGAAGAGCGACGCGAGCGGCGATAAGCCGTCGGAGGGCAGGCCCATAGCGCCCCCGGGCTCGAACCGCGCGTCGCCGCGGCCGTCGGGCGCCCCCGGCAAGCAGGCCGCCCGGCCGAGCGGAAGCAGGCGGCCGACCGAGGATAAAGCCGTAGCCGCCTCCGAGAGCTACATCAAGACCGGCCGGCCCGGCATCGAGAAGGCGGCGAAATTCCTGCTGCTGCTCGGGCGCGACGAGGCTGCGAACGTCATACGCCACCTCAAGCCGGCCGAGATAGAGAAGGTCTCCCGGGAGATAGCCAGGATAGACCGCATCGACACCTCCGAGGCCAACGAGATACTCACCGAGTTCGGCTGGCTGGCCAAGACCCAGGGCGCCTCGCTCGAGGGCGGCCCGGAGATAGCCGAGAGCATGCTCGCCGCCGCGTTCGGCGCCGACAGGGCCAAGGAGGTCATCCGCAAGGCGGTGCCCGAGGCCAAGAAGCCGTTCGACTTCCTGAACGACTTCGACGCGCCGCAGCTGATGGCCCTCTTTAAGGACGAGTCGCCCCAGATGGTGGCGATGATACTGCCCTACCTCGACCCGAAGATAGCCAGCGGGGTGATATCCGCGCTGCCGGCGGCCGTACGCGCCGACGTGATCCAGCGCATCGCCAGACTCGACCGCAGCGCGCCCGAGGTGGTCGAGCGCGTCGAGTCGGTGCTACGCGACAGGGCGGCCAGGCTCGGCCGCGTCGACTCCGGCGAGCGCATCGACGGGGCCGCGGTGCTCGCCGGCATCCTCAAGCACGTCGAAGGCGGCCTCGAGGACAGCATCCTCTCCGGCATAGAGGAGGAGAACCCAGACCTGTCCAAGGACATACGCGATCGCCTGTTCACCGCCGACGACATCCTGCGCGTGCCCGACCGAGAGGTGCAGAAAGGCCTCCGAGACCTGTCCGAGCGCGACATAGCCCTCGTGCTCAAGGGCAAGAGCCAGGCCTTCAGGGACAAGGTCCTGTCGAACGTATCCCAGGGCAAGCGGACGATGGTGCTCGAGGAGTACGAGATCATGGGCACGATCCGGCGCGACGAGGCCGAGAAGGCGACGAAGGCCTTCATCGCCTTCTACAAGCGCAAATGGGAGGACGGCGACCTGGTCCTCGAGGGCGACGACGACCTGATAGACTGAGCGGCCCGGGCCTCAGTCTCGGACGTACCTGACGCCGCCGTCCGAGGCCTCCTCGGCCCTGGCCATCATGAACAGCAGGTCCGACAGCCGGTTCACGTAGCGGACGACCTGGCCGGGCACGTCGGCGTCGCGTGACAGCGCGACGATGCGCCGCTCGGCCCGCCTGCAGACGGTCCTGGCCACGTCGAGCTTGGCCGACTGTAGCGTCGAGCCGGGCACGACGAAGCCGGTCAGCGGTATCTCGTCCTCGAAGGCCGCGACGTAGGAAGCCAGCCTGGCCTCGTCCGCGTCGCTCATCGGCTTGGAAAACGAGCCGCTACGGGTGGCCAGCTGCCCCGCGACCCTATAGAGGTCATGCTGCAGCTCGTCCGCGATACGCCTGCAGTCGACGCGCTTCAGCCAGTGCTTGGCCTCCCCGATGACCGAGTCCAGCTCGTCCACGGTTCCGTAGGCCTCGACGCGCGGATCCTCCTTGCGGACCCGCTCGCCGGACCACAATCCGGTCATTCCCTCGTCCCCGGTCCTCGTAACGATGCTCATGGACGCTCCTCGTTCCGTATTCGTCGCGCTACTCCCAGTAGCGCGGCCATACTAGCATATTTTAGCGCTCCGCGGCGCCTTACCGTGCTATAATGCGCCTGGATACGGTCCCGCGATTCATAGGATAATATCGATATAGGTACATGCATTGACCACGAACGATACCCGCATTCAATCGGTCGACTCCGCTAACGAGCGCGCCTGGGACGGCCTGAGCGCTCAGCCCCAGTCGGCCCTCGAGGAGGCCGAGAAGGCGCTCGCGGCGGCGACCGAGGCGGGCTACGCGAAGGGCGTAGCGGACGCCCATCTCAACATCGGCTGGTCGAAGTACTACCTGACGCGGCTGCCGGAGGCCTACAGGGCGTTCCTGGACGTCTACCGCGAGTACCAGGAGCTGGGCGACGTGCTCGGCGTCTGCAAGTCGCTCAACGCGCTCGGCGTCTATCACTATTCCATTTTCAGGCTCGAGAAGGCAGTCGACTACTTCACGCAGAGCCTCGAGGTGGCCAAGACGAACGGCATCGAGGATCGCGAGCTCATCGTCAGGATAAACATAGGCGAGCTGTGCCTGGTGCTCGGCAACCCGCAGGACGCGCTCGAGTACCTGATGCCGGCCTATACCCGGATGGCCGGGGTGCTGCCGCCGAGCAACGTCGCCGACTGCCTGCGCAACATCGGCAAGGCCTTCCTCCAGCTGGACAACCCGGCCCTGGCGGCCGAGTACACGCGCCGCTCCTACGCGATAGCCAAGGACGTCGGCGAGTCCATCATGGCGACCGAGAGCCTCGAGACCCTGGCGGACGTGGCCATCCGCTGCGGCGAGTACGGCGAGGCCGAGCGCCTGGTCACGGAGGGCCGCGAGCTGGTCGCCGCGACAGGCAACGCCAATCAGCGCGTAGGCCTGCTCATCGTCGAGGGCGCGCTGCTCAACGCCATGGGCCGCCCCAGCGACGCGCTCGCGCCTCTGGGGAGGGCCGAGGCCCTGAGCGAGTCGCTCAGCCTCAAGAGCCGGCTGTTCAAGGCCCACGAGCTCATGTCCGAGGCCTACCGCGCCCTCGGCGACTACGAGCGGGCGCTCGAGTACTATAAGAAGTATTCCGACTTCAGGCAGCTGGTCCAGCACGAGGACACCGCGAACAAGATCCGCGGCTTCCAGGTCCAGGTCGACATAGAGCGGGCCCAGCAGGAGGCGGAGATCTATCGCCTCCGCAACATCGACCTCAAGGAGAAGACCGAGGCGCTCGAGGACATCAATCGCCAGATCACCTCGATATCCCGGATAGGCCAGCGCATCACCGCGAGCCTCGACTACGGCACGGTCGTACGGACCCTCTACGATTGCCTCAAGCCGCTGATAGCCATAGACATGTTCGGCGTCGCCCTGGCCGACCCCGATCGGGGCCAGCTCGTCTACAAGCGCTACTACGAGGACGGCGTGCGCAAGAACGACTGGAGGATCAGCCTGACGACCGACTCCAGCTTCACCGTATGGGCCTTCAAGAACAACAAGCCCGTGCTGATCACCGACAAGGAGCTCGAGTACGGGCAATACCTGCCGAGGCGGCCGGTCAGCCGGGGGCGGCCTTCCCAGTCCATCGTCTGCATGCCGCTGTCCATCGAGGATAAGGCCCTCGGCGTGATGACCATCCAGAACTACGAGCCGCGCGCCTACTCCCCGCGCGACCTGTCCTTCCTCAAGGCCCTGTCGCCGTACGTGAGCATCGCGGTCGAGAACGCCCTGATCCACGACCGCCTGGAGGTCCTGAACCGCGCCCTGTCGGACGAGAAAAGGCGGCTCGAGCGCGCGACGCTCAAGATCAGCCACCTGGCCAACCACGACACGCTGACCGGGCTGCCGAACCGGCGCCTCCTCGTCGAGCTGATGGACAAGAGCGTCGAGACCGCCAAGCGGACCGGAGGCAAGATCGGCGTCGTGTTCATGGACCTGGACGACTTCAAGCCGATCAACGACCAGTTCGGCCATACTGCCGGCGACAGCGCCCTCGTCGCGATGGCCGACCGCATCCGCGGCCTCGTGCGCGCCTCCGACATCGTCGCGCGCATCGGCGGCGACGAGTTCCTGGCCGTCATAACGAACATCCGGAACCGCGACGACGTCGAACGGGTCGCCCGCAAGGTGATAGAGGAGTGCGAGAAGCCGCTGACCTTCTCCGGCGCGTCCTGGAAGGTGGGCGTATCGATAGGCATAGCGCTCTTCCCGGACGACGGGGAGGTCATAGAGGACCTCGTCAACCGGGCCGACTCCGCGATGTACCGGGTCAAGCACATGAGCAAGAACGCCTACGCGTTCTGGGGAGACGCCGGCCGATCCCCGAACGGACTCGATTGACACTGCCAAACCCCCGTGCTATGTTTTTCCGCGCTTTACGTCGAGGGATTGTTGCTTCCATAGTACCGTCAATATCGGCCGAGCGACCGTCCATCCATCATAAGTTCCAGGAAGGTTTCGATGGCATCTAACAACGACAAGCACGTCAGGCCAGAATCGAGCGACCGTCGGCCTCGAGGCAATTCATTCGTCTATATCGGTACCGTCGTCCTCCTCGTGATAACGGTCGTGGCGTTCGTGTTCGTCCCGGCGATGGGCAGCATGGGCGGCTCGGGCGGAGAGCTCAACTTCGGCTCCTGGAACGGAAAGCCGATCGCGTTCGCCCAGGGCGGATACTTCGCGTCCCAGGTCCAGCAGGTCAAGGCCCAGTACGAGAGCCAGGGCTACAAGGACTCAGGCGACCAGTTCTTCGCGTACCAGGTATGGCGTAGGGCCTTCGAGAACACGGCCGTCCACCTCGCCCTGCTCGACTACGCGGACAAGGCCGGCATCGCGGCCAGCGAATCCTATATAGATTCCCAGATGGTCAAGCATCCGTCGTTCCAGGAGGGCGGATCCTTCTCCAAGCGCAAGTACCGCAAGGCCAGCGACACCTACAAGCTTTCGCTCCGCAGGGACCTCGCCTCGTCGGCCGTCAAGTCCCGCTACGTCTCCGACTCCGTCGGCTACGTGACCAGCCAGGCCGAGACGGCCTTCCTGAAGGCCATGGCCCAGTCGAGGCGCTCGATCGAATTCGTGGCCGTCCCGTTCGACTCGTACCCGAACGAGGAGCGCGCCGCGTACGCCGAGGCGAACGCCGACAGGTTCAGGCGCGCCAGACTCTCCAAGGTGACCATCTCCTCGTCCCGTAAGGACGCCGAGCAGATCCTGTCCCAGGTACGCTCCGGAGCGCTGTCCTTCGAGGACGCCGCGAAGAACCACTCGAAGGACCCGTACGCGGCCAAGGGCGGCGACATGGGCTTCCGCTACGCGTGGGAGCTGTCCGGCGACCTCAAGGACGCCGCGGCCATCGGGCCCGTGCTGGCGCTGCCCGCCGGCTCGATATCCGACGTCGTCGAGACGATAGCCGGCGCCTGGTCCTTCTACCGCGTCGAGGAGGCGCCGACCGCGCCCGACTTCGCCTCGGCCGACCTGCTCAAGTCGGTCGGCGACTACATGGAGCGCAACGAGAAGGGCCGGATAGAGGACTGGGCCATCGCCGAGGCCGCCTCGTTCGCCAAGGCCGCCAAGTCCGATTTCGCCTCAGCGGCTGCCGCCGCCGGATACCAGGTCAAGTCGACGTCGCCGTTCCCGCTCAACTACGGCGACGCCCTCGATATCGGCTACTTCTCCCTGCTCGGCTCGCTCGACGCCGAGGCCCTGCCCGAGTTGCGCGGCGCCGACTCGAACGAGCGCTTCCTGCAGGCCGTATTCTCGCTCGACGCCGGCGAGGTGTCCGAGCCGGTGGTCCATAACGACAACGCCATCGTCGTCAGGGTCAAGGAGATCAACGCCGCCGGCGACGGCGAGCTGGACCTCCTCGAGGCCTACTACCCGATGCTCGTCCAGCAGAACGCCTCTTCGGAGCTGGCCTCGGCGATCCTGGCGGACCCGCTCCTCAAGGACGACTTCATCGCGGCGTTCTCGAGGGCCTTCGCCCAGGCCGACTAAGGCCGTACATGCCCGATACTGAACCCCTGCTCGTCGATACGGGCAGGGGTTTTTCTATCCGCGCTGGCGATCGCTGGCTCTACTCGAGCAGGGCGCCCGAGGCCGCGCCGATAGCGGCGGCCAGGGCCGCGAACGCTCTGCCCGAGACGCTGTACCTGATCCCGTCGCCGTGCCTATGGTACGGGGCCGCCGAGCTGCTCGGCAGGCTGCCTCCGTCGAGCGCGCTGCTCGGCGTCGAGGCCGTACCCGGGCTGCTCGAGCTGGCCGCCGCCAGGCTGTCCGAGAGCGGCCTCGACGCCGCGTCGGGCGGCAGGGTCGCCCTGGCCCGCCTATCCGGAGCGGTCGCGGCGTACCGCGGCCTGGAAGCCGCGCTCGGCCAGCGCTTCAGGCGCGTCGTCGCGGTACGGCTGTCCGCCGGGGCCCAGCTCGACGAGGCTGCCTACCGGTCTGCGCTCGCGGCGGTCGAGGGCGATATATCGCTGCGCTTCCGCAACCGCCTGTCGCTGATCAGGATGGGCCGACTATGGACGAGGAACGTCATAGCCAACCTCGGCTCGATGGACTGGACCGGAGTCGGGCCGCTGCGAGGCGACGGCCGGCCGGTCGTCGTCTGCGGCGCCGGCCCGTCGCTCGACTTGGCGGCGCCGGCGATACGCGCCCGGCGCGACGAGCTGTTCGTGCTGGCCTGCGACACGGCCTCCGGCGCGCTCGAGCTGGCCGGCGTGACGCCCGACGCCGTGGCCTGCCTCGAGGGCCAGATATACAACCTGGAGGACTTCCTGCCGCTCGGCGGCCGCAGGCCGCGCCTGGCCGTCGACCTGAGCGCCCACCCGTCCACCTTCCGCGCGGCGACCGGCGGCGCCAGCCTCGTCCTCAGCGAGTACGCCGAGACCCGATTCCTATCGCGCCTGGCCAGGGCCGGCCTGCCTATCACGGCGGTGCCGCCGCTCGGCTCGGTAGGCGTGCTCGCGATCAGGCTGGCCGCGACCCTCGGCGGCCCCGTCCTGCTCGCCGGGCTTGACTTCGCGTTCGAGCCCGGCAGGACTCATTGCGCCGCCAGCCCGGCGGACCTCCGCTCGAGGCGGCTCGAGAGCCGCCTCCGCAAGGCGGACGCCGCCTGGGCCGCCAGCTTCCGCGACGGCGTCCGGCCGCTCGGCCGGAACGGCAGCGGCCTGACCGACCCGGCCCTGTCGATGTACGCCGAGCTAGCGGCCTCGGAGCTGAGCGGCCTCGAGGCCTACGACCTGCGTTTCGGGCGGGGCGCGCCCCTGCCCGCCCTCGCCGCGTCCGTCGGCGCGCTATCTTCCGCCGGCGGGTTATCGTCCGCCGACGATATCATCGGCGAGGCCGTACGATCGGCCCGCGCGAGAGCGCCGGGCGGCGGCGGCGCCATAGGCGGCGAGGCGTCGCCGGACGGCTGCCGGCGCCGGGCCCTGGCCTTCCTGCGCGGCGAACTCGAGCTGGCCGAGGCCGTAGCCGAGGCGCTGCGCGGAGGCTCGGACGAGGCGGCGCTCCGCGGGCTGCTGCTCGAGGCGGATTTCATGTATTGTCATTTTCCAGACCCAGAACGGGTCGTATCGCTCGAGGACGACGCGCTCAGGCGCGTGGCCGCCGAGGCCGCCTACTGGCGCGGCAGGCTCGAGGCGGCTATCGGATCGGCTGAGGGCCGCCGTTAGCGCAGGGCGCCCGGGCCGTATCGGCTAGAGCCGGCCGTACGCGAAGGTACCGGCTCGGCGGAGCGGAGCGGAGCCGAGGCGCGCGCCAGCCGCGCGCCTCCTGTCATCGCCTATCGTCGTCCTCGTTCTCCCTCAGGACGGCCATGAACGACTCCTGGGTCAGCTCGACGTCGCCGACCATCTTCATCCGCTTCTTGCCTTCCTTCTGCTTCTCGAGCAGCTTGCGCTTGCGGGTGATGTCGCCGCCGTAGCACTTGGCGAGCACGTCCTTGCGGACCGGGTTGACCGTCTCGCGGGCGATGATAGAGCCGCCGATCGCGGCCTGGATGGCGATCTTGAACTGCTGGCGGTCCATCGAGTCCTTGAGGCGCTCGCAGACCTTGCGGCCGCGCTCCTGGGCCGACGGCCTATAGACCAGCTGGGCGAGCGCGTCGACCGGCTTGCCGTTGATCAGGATATCGAGCTTGGCGAGCTCGGTCGGCCGGTAGTCGATGATCTCGTAGTCGAAGCTGGCGTAGCCGCGGCTCGTGCTCTTGAGCTTGTCGTAGAAGTCGAACAGGACCTCGGCGAGCGGCATCTCGAAGGTCAGCTCGACGCGCTTCTCGTCAAGGTGGGTGAAGCCGGTCTGGGCGCCGCGCTTATTGATGCACAGCGTTATCAGGTTGCCGATGTACGCGAGCGGCGTGATGATCTGCGCCTTGATGTACGGCTCCTCGGCGCCGTCTATCCTGGACGGGTCGGGGTAGTCGGCCGGGTTGTCGATGATGACGGTATCCCCGCCGTGGCTCATCGTCAGCCGGTAGCGCACGCTCGGCGCGGTCATGATGATGGCCTGGTCGTACTCGCGCTCGAGCCGCTCCTGCACCACCTCGAGGTGGAGCATGCCGAGGAAGCCGCAGCGGAAGCCGAAGCCGAGGGCGGCGGAGTTGTCCTTCTCGTAGATCAGCGACGCGTCGTTGAGCTTGAGCTTCTCCATCGCCACCTTGAGCTCGTCGTAGTCGGCGGTGTCCATCGGGTAGATGGAGCTGTAGACGACCGGCTTCACCTCGCGGAAGCCCGGCAGCGGCTCGGCGACCGGGTCCGCGGCGCCGGTCACCGTGTCTCCGACGCGCACGTCGGAGACCGTCTTGATGCCGGCGATGAAGTAGCCGACGTCGCCGGCGACGAGGCCGTCGGTCTTGACGAGGCCCATCTTGAACAGGCCGGTCTCCTCGACCTCGTACTCGGCGTCGTTGTACATGAGCCGGATCGCCATGCCGGGGACGATGGACCCGTCGAACACGCGCATATGGACGATGACGCCGCGATAGGGATCGTAGTGGCTGTCGAAGATCAGCGCCCGCAGCGGCGCCTCGCGCGAGCCGCTCGGAGAGGGCACCCGCGCGACGATGGCCTCGAACAGCTCGTCGAGGCCGGTACCGAGCTTGGCCGAGACGCAGAGCGCCTCGTCGCCGTCAAGGCCCAGGTCGCGGTCTATCTGCCTGCGGGCCTCCTCGACGTCGGCGGCGGGCATGTCTATCTTGTTGATGACCGGCAGGATCTCGAGGTCGTGCTCGACGGCCATGTACATGTTCGACAGGGTCTGGGCCTCGACGCCCTGGGTGGCGTCGACGAGCAGGATGGCGCCCTCGCAGGAGCTGATCGCCCTCGACACCTCGTACGAGAAGTCGACGTGGCCGGGGGTGTCGACGAGGTTGAGCGTGTACTCGAGCCCGTCCCTGGCGACGTACGACAGGGTGACGGCCTGGCTCTTGATGGTGATGCCCCGCTCGCGCTCGATGTCCATGTTGTCGAGCATCTGCTGCTGCATCTTGCGCCGGTCGACGAGCTTGGCCCGCTCGATGAAGCGGTCCGCCAGGGTCGACTTGCCGTGGTCGATGTGGGCTATGATGCAGAAATTGCGGGTTCGGGCGATGTCGTGCATAGCGCGAATGTATACCGAATCGGCTTAGTTATTCAATCGATTTGCCAAACGGCGGCTCCGGTCGTACTATGGTACCAGGAGGAATCTCAGATGCTCGAAACGCTCAGCTATATCCCCGTCGACGGGCCGAGGAAGGAACCCGCCATCACCATATACGCGCTGTCGACCTGCGGCTTCTGCAAGCGCGCGATGGCCTTCCTCGATAAGAACGGCTTCGCGTATCGCTATATCCACGTCGACACCATCCCGATAGAGACTAAGAACGAGGCGAAGCGGGTCCTCAAGGAGACGTACAAGACCGACGTGGCCTTCCCCTTCGCGACCGTCGGCGGCGATGACTACCTGGTCGGCTTCATCGAGGCCGACTGGAAGCGGACCCTCGGAGTCTAGCCGTGGCCGACAAGAGCATCGACGATACGAGGCGCTTCGCGACGATGGTCGCGGCGAAGCAGGGCTGGGAACTCAACCCGGACGCCGACTTCTTAGGCAGCCTGATCGAGGGCCTGACGGTCAACTGGAACCGCTACGGCTACTTCCTGTGCCCGTGCCGGGACTCCGACGGCTCGCGGGAGGCCGACGCCTCGGTCATCTGCCCCTGCGCCTACGCGCGGGACGACGTCGCCGAGCGCGGCCACTGCTTCTGCGCGCTGTACCTGCGCTCGGGCTTCGCCGCGGCGGGCGGCGTCCCGGGGGGCATCCCGGACCGCAGGTATTCTTGAGCCGAGCTTGCCGCTCCGGTCCGCGACGATGTATCATGAGCCGATGCACTACCTGGACTGGGCGGCTACCGCCCCTCCCTACCGAGATATCATCGAGGCCGCGGTCGGCGTAGCGGCCGACGCCTACGGCAACCCGTCGAGCGCGCACCGCGCCGGACGGGAAGCCAGGGCACTGCTCGAGTCGTCCAGGGAGCGCCTGGCCGCATCCATCGGCGCCGCGCCCTCGAACGTCGTACTGACCTCCGGCGGCAGCGAGGCCGACTCGATCGCGCTCCTTTCGACGCTCGTCGGCAAGGGCGAGCGATCCGTCGTGATCAGCGAGCTGGAGCATCCGGCGGTCTACGAGCAGGCCCGCGCCCTCGAGGGCCTCGGCGTCCGGGTGATACGCGTGCGGCCCGAGCGCGACGGCCTCGTGAGCCCCGAGCGGGTGGCCGAGGCCCTGCGGCCGGACACGGCCGTCGTGGCGGTCATGGCGGTCAGCAACGAGACCGGCGCGATACAGCCCGTCGGGCGCATCGTCGAGGCGGTACGGTCCGCGGCCGGCGGCCGGCGGCCCTTCGTCCATTGCGACGCGGTGCAGGCGCTCGGCACTATAGGCTTCGACGCCCGGGCGCTCGGGGTCGATGGGGCGGCCTTCAGCGCCCATAAGCTGGGCGGCCCTCGCGGCGTCGGCGCCCTGTTCCTGGGCCGGCCGCTCCGCCCCCTGGCCCTCGGCGGCGGCCAGGAGTCCGGCGTCAGGCCCGGCACGCATAACACGGCCGGCGCGTGGGCCTTCGCCGAGGCGGCCGCCCGCGCCGCCTCGTCCCTCGGGCCGCGGATGGAACGCGCCCGGGCGCTGGAACGGCGCCTGTTCGACGGGCTGAGCGCCATCCCGGGAACGACGCCGCTGCCCGAGTGCCGGCGGGCCGGCGACGAGCGCTACAGCCCCTACATAGCCTGCCTCTCGTTCCCCGGCCTGGCCGGCGAGACGATGGCGCGCCTCCTCGACGAGGCCGGCGTCGCCGTATCGACCGGCTCGGCATGCTCGTCGTCCAAGAAGGAGCGCAGGAGCCTCGACGCGATGGGCGTCGCCCGCGAGCTGTCCTTCTCGTCGATACGCGTGTCGACCGGCAGGGACACGGCCGAGGCCGACATAGACGCATTCCTGGAGGCCGCCGCGTCGGCCTACTCCCGCTTCCGCGTCTGACGGCGCGCGCAGCCAAGCAACCGACCATAGGAGCAGTTAATCGATGGACGCGCTATACCTGATAAAGATCGGCGAGATACGCCTCAAGGAAGGCAACCGCAGCGAGTTCGAGCAGCGCCTCAAGCACGACCTCAAACGCAGGCTGTCGTCGATACACAGCGAGGTGCAGCACCGTGACGGGCGCTACTACCTGACCGTGGCCGAGGAGCACGCCGGCCTCGCCGAATTCGTGCTGTCGAGGACGCCGGGCATCAACGGCTGGGCGCGGGCGGTCAAGGCGCGCAAAGACATCGACGCGGTCCGCGAGGCCGTGCTCGAGGCGGCCGCGGCCATCGTCGCGCGCGGCGCCTCCACCTTCAAGGTCGAGGCGAGGCGTTCGGACAAGAGCTTCCCTCTCGGCTCGTACGAGATAGCGAGCGGGCTCGGCGCCGACGTACTGGAACGCTTCCCGTCGCTGCGGGTCGACGTGCGCTCGCCCGAGGCCACCGTGTACGTCGAGATACGCGAGAAGGCATACGTCTACACGGACGGCTATCCCGGCGTACGCGGACTGCCGGTCGGATCGGGCGGCCGGGGGCTCCTGCTGCTGTCCGGCGGCATCGACTCGCCGGTGGCCGGGTACCGGATGCTGAGCCGGGGCCTGGCTCTCGAGTCGCTGTATTTTCACGCCTACCCCTATACCTCGCGCGAGGCTTGGGAGAAGGTGCGCGACCTGGCGGCCACGCTCGCCGCCTACTCGGGCGGCATGACGCTCCATACCGCGTCGTTCACCGACGTGCAGCTGCGCATCAAGAAGGACGCGCCCGCCGAGAAGACGACGCTGTACCTGCGGGCCTGCATGATGCTGGCCGCCGACATGGTCGCCCGGGCCCGCGGGCTCAACTCCATCGTATCGGGGGAGAGCCTGGGGCAGGTGGCCAGCCAGACCGCGGAGAACATGCGCTTTACCGGCTCGTTCACCGACTACGCCGTGTTCCGCCCTCTCGTCGGCACCGACAAAGAGGACACGATACGCACGGCCAGGGCCATAGGAAGCTACGAGTTGTCGATCCTGCCCTACGAGGACTGCTGCGTGCTGTTCTCGCCGAAGCACCCCATCCTCAAGGCTAATTTCGAATCGGAGCGCGAGGCCTTCGACGCGCTCGGCCTGCGCGAGGCGGTGGCCGAGGCGGTCGCTACGATGGAGACGCTCGAGCTGCCGTTCAGCCCTGAGCTTCCGCGGGCAGGAGCAGCTCGCCGATAAGGCGCTCGAATTCCTTCTCGGGCATCGCGCCCATCGAGACGCGCGGCTGCCCGTCCTTCGGGACGAACAGGATGGTCGGTATGCTCTGGATGCCGAACATCGAGGCCAGCTCCTGCTCGGCCTCGGTGTCGACCTTGTAGATAGACAGCTTGCCCGCGTACTTGTCGGACAGCTTCTCGAGTACCGGCGCGACCATCTTGCAGGGGCCGCACCAGTCGGCGTAGAAGTCTATGATGGCGGGCAGCTCGCCGCGGTACTTCCATTCCTTCTCGTTCTCGTAGTCGAATACTCGTTCCTTGAACATAGTCAGGTTCAGGTGCTCGGTCATGGTTCCTCCTTGTTGGTGCTCGACTAATATAGTGTTTTTACTATATTTCGTCTATATCTCCAAAAAAGAAAGCCGCCCCGAAAAGGCGGCTGTATCGTCGAGCTTATCCCGCTAGAACCAGAAACGGAGCCCGAAGGCGCTCTGGAAGCCCCATTCAGGGAACGATATGCTGTCGCCGATGCCTACGGCCAGGGTCGGCGCTACCTCGAGGAAGAGCTCGAGGTTCTTGATCGGGAACACGTTGAGGCCTACCGGGAAACGCCCTCCCAGTAGCAGCTGGTTGCCGTAGCCGAGGTAGAAGCCCGGCCCGAGGTAGTAGTTGACGAACGAGAAGAGGTTCGCGTTCGCGACCCACCAGTCGCCGGTCAGGCCGAACGCGAAGTCGTTCTCGCTGACGTTGAAGCCGAGGCCCATCAGGAACGGTATCTGCGACACCTTGAGCGACAGCATCACGTTGGAGCCGGGGAGCCCGCCGCCGAACGGCAGGCCGAACGCGGCGCCGACGCCGGTCGCGAAGGTCATCGGCACCGTCACCGCGAGTAGCAGGACGAGGGCGATGGCGAGTACTTTAAGCTTCATAGTTCCTCCTGAGTATATGATCCGTAATCGTATCGTACGGCTATCGCTATTTCAAGGCGGATCGAAGGATCGCGTCCTAGTCGCCGGGAAAGGCCGTCGATTGACACGGGCGCGGATTTCCTGCTAAGGTACCGTCGCTCCGACGAGCACGTCCCCTTCGTCTAGTGGTTAGGACACCGGGTTTTCATCCCGGCAACGGGAGTTCAATTCTCCCAGGGGATGTACGGCCGCCCGCTATCGCGGGCGGTTTTTTACATCTTCAGCTTCTTGAGCACCATACGCTTCAGCTTCTTCAGCGACTCGTTCTCCGGCTCCAGCTCCAGCGCCGCGTCGCAGTCTGCCAAGGCCTTCGGGTAGTCCTCGACGTGGTAGTAGGCCTGGGCCCGCCTATAGGTCGAGTAGAAATGGTACGGGTGTATCGCGACCGCGTCGTTGAAATCGTCGATGGCCGCCGAGTAGTTCTGCTTGACGCTGTGGACGACGCCCCGGTAGTAGGCCGCCTTATAGCACTTGCCGTCGAGCTCGAGGGTGGCGGTGAAGTCCTCGAGGGCCTCGTCGTAGCGGCTCTCGGCGAAGAAGGCCATGCCCCGGTGCTTGTAGATCAGGGCGCGTATCTCCGGCTTGGGGTTCAGCGCCAGTATATGCGAGTAGATGTCGATGGCGCGTATGTAGTCGGCCCGGTTATGCGCGTTGAGCGCCTCGAGCAGGAGGTCGTCGAGCGATTTCCATGGGCCGAGCCATGACGGCTGCTTCGGCTCCTCGGATGCGCTGCGCGGCGTCTCCTTGAAGTTCGTATACATGTCCTTGTCTATGGCGTCCTCGATCTTCTTGAAGAACGCCACGCGGCGCTTCGCCAGCTCGTTCGTCAGCTGGTGCTGATAGTCGCGTATCTCCTGGAACAGCATGTCCGACAGGGTCAGGTTGGCGTTGAGCGCGGCCAGCTTGCGCTTCATCGGATCGTCGAACGGCGTGAACTCGGCCTTGTAGACCAGCTCGTGCTCGACCTCGGCCCAGGCGTCCTGGAGTATCGTGCGGATCTGCACCTCGCAGACCGACGGGTCGATGAACGTATTGCCTGCGAGCACGTCCTCGGGTATCTCGAGCAGCAGGTGGGTCGACTCGTAGCCGAATTCCTTGAAGGACCGCTCCGAGCCCTTGCGCTCGACCTCGCGCACGACGAAGCGCTCCGATAGCGCCTTCTCTACGCGCTCGAGGTCGCCGATGAACGGGCAGATGATGCGGACGGCTATCAGGTCCGTTATCGGAAGCGGGGGCGCGCCGTTCGTTACGGCGTCGCGCGTGAACTTTATCTTCTTGGCGAAGTAGCTCTGGAACGACTTGACCCTGTGCTTGTAGGCGGGGAACAAGCCTACGGCGTCGAGGGCGCCCTGTATCCTGGCGACCATCTCGTTCAGGATAGCGCCGATATCCTTCGCGTTGGACTTATACGCTCGCTCGAGCGACGCCCGGCTCTGTATGGGTTCGGATTCATCCATCCGTCAATGATACGACGATATGGCTGGACGGGCAAGCGAGTAAAAAATAGCCACCCGCTGTCGCGGGTGGCCGTATATGCTTGCGCGCGCTGAGGTTATTCGCTGGTGCCCGAACCGGTGAACTCGGTCTTCGTCTCCTGCTTCATGCGCTCGAGATAGCGCATGACCTGGGAGGCGCCGAAGCGCTGGCTCTCGAGCCGCTTGCGATCGTCTTCCTTCTGGCCGATGATGCCCCAGATGGCCTCGTCGTCGATGTCGCGGACGGGCTCGAGGACGGCCTTGTCGTACAGGATCTTTACGTCCTTGACGTAGGCGATGAAGTCGCCGCCGATCGCGGCCGCGTCCCTGGAGATCAGGAAGCCGGCGAACTTGACGAACGGGGTCGAGCGCGGATAGAGCGGGTCGATCCTGAGCTCGCGGTTGCGGACGTCGGTGATGTACTGGGGATTGTCCCAGCGCAGCTCGCGCCAGCCGTCGAAGTTCAGGTAGCCCATGAACATGACGTGCTCGACGCCGTCGTTATCCTTGAGGATGACCGACAGGCCGTGCGGGAAATTCAGGCCCTTCACGTTGACGGCGATCGACTTGATCACGCCGACGTTCTTGACGATGCCGAGGGCGGTGGTGATCTTGGTCTCGGCGTCGTAGCTGCCCTCGAAGCGGGTCAGCGCGGCGTTCTTGGGATCGGCGCCCTGGGCGTCGGTCTTCTCGGTGATCTTGCCCGAATCGTCGATATCGGCCTTAGGCTCGAAAGCCGGGACGTCGAACGGGGGCTGGATCCTGGCCCAGGAGTTGAAGGGCTCGAGCGGGAAGTTGACGCGGATGCCGAGGGCGGTGGCGCCGGCGTACAGCTTGGCGTCCTGGGCGATCTTGGCCTCGCGGGTATACGTGAGCGCCTGGCGCATGCCGGTCCTGGAGGACGAGGCGAGTATCACGTCCCAGTTCTCTATGGCCAGGGAGATGGCCATCTGCTTCTTCTGCTCCTCGGTGTAGCTCGCGCCCGCGACCGTCGAGAAATCCATCATGGTGGCGCGGTTCTGCGTCAGCTTACCGGCCTGGACGGGGTCCTCGATTATATCCGCTCCGAGGAGGGAAAAATCTATCAGGACGGCCTCATCCGCGAAAACGACCGATGCGCTCGCGACCAACAGAGCGACGACGATCAGTGCTACTGACCTTCTCATTCAAATGCTCCTTTCCATAGTGCGCGTACAGTTTTACCCAATTTGACTTGATTATAGCCAAGCCCTACCCTTTGTCAATTATTTTATGAATTTTGAGCCTCTTCGGGGCTTTTTACGGTCGCCCAGTCGGGTTCCAGGCCCTGGACGGTCAGCCTGACGTCGTGGAACCTGAAGTTCCAGCGCAGCGCCCTGTCTATATAGTCGAGCGCCACGCGGGGCTCGACCGGAGGAGCGGCGTAGCTTCCGTCGGCAGCCGGCTTGCCGAAGCATAGGTCGGCCGACAGGTCGACGTAGACGGTCTTGCCGGAGACGATGACCGACTCGACCCTGACCTGCGGTACCGCTATCGGCCTGGCCATCGCGTCCATAGGCCCGAGCAGCAGCTCCTCCACGAGCTCGGCGGCCTGCTCGGCCGCGTCCTTCTTGACGGCCACGTAGCGCAGCTCCGAGCGGGCGTCGGCGGGGTCCGAGCCGCGGGCGTCGGGGAACCAGAGCGTCGCGGCCCGCCTGGGCGGCTGCGACGCGACGGCTACCGCGGCGGAGCTGGCGACGAGAGCCAGGGCTAGCGCCCCGAGCCAGAAATACCTAGGCTTGAGCGCCACGTTCACGGCCAGCCGCGCGGCCTGCACAATCCGTTCTAGGGTCGGTTTCACTGGGCGCTCGAGCCTTTCCTGTGTTCGAAATAGTCGACGAATTCGACGATACCATTATAGATGCCGTCGCCCAGCTTACGCAAGTGATCGGGGTCGCTCAAGCGCTTCGCCTCGTCCTCGTTGGTCACGAAGCCCACCTCGACGAGCACCGACGGCATCTTGGCGTTCCTTACGACGAACCATTCCTCGGCGCGCAGCCCGCGGTTTACCGAGACGTCGCCGACGCCCCTGTCCAGCCCGCCGAGTATGCCCTTGGCGAGGAACACGCTCTCGGTCGTGTACTCCTCCTCGAGCATCGCGTTGAGTATGGGCAGTACGTGCTCGTCGACGCCCTCCGCCTTCTTCGGGTCGACGACCGAGCGCCTATACTCGGGGTTGAGGTACCATACCTCGAAGCCGGAGGCGGCCTTGTTGAACGACGCGTTGGCGTGGATCGAGACGTAGATGATCGCCTCGTTGATGCCCAGCTGCACGTCGTTGGCCATCTCGACCCGCTCGTCCAGGGTCGGGAAGGTATCGCCGCCGCGCGATATCAGGATGCGCTTATCCGGCCATCGCTCGACGAGCCGGTCGTAGACTTCCCGTCCTATGGCCAGCACGACGTCCTTCTCCGCGACGCGCAGCCTGTCCTTGCCCGAGCCGAATTCGCCGATGGCGCCCGGGTCCTTGCCGCCGTGGCCGGGATCGATCAGGATGGCGGCCACGCTGAAATGCGAGGCCCGCTCGGCGTCGCGCTCGGCGAACCATGCCTCGATAGCGTGGACGGCGTCCGTCCGTATGCCGAGGCGCGTTCCCGCGTCCTTGATGGCCGTGGCGCGGAGCGCCGTCCCCTGGCCGACGGAGAACACCGGATAGTCGACCTTGAAGCGTACCAGGTCCGATCCGCGCAGGACGTGGCCGGTACCTGTCAGCGGGTCGTAGGAGACGTTCGCCTTCCAGCGCGCGGCCACCTCCATGAGGTCGAGCCATTGGTCGCCGCTCCCTTGCGCCCCTACGGCCGCGGCCGCTACGGCAGCTACGAGGGCAAGCAGCAGCGCGGCTAGCGGCGAACGGCGCGTCGTCATCCTCTATCCCCCAGGCGGGCCCGCTCGACGGCCCAGGCGCCTCCCTGGTAGCCGCCGCGCAGGAACGCGCGCCAGAAGCTAGAGCCGAGCACCAGGTCGCCGTCGAGCCCTATCCTGGCGCCGGTCAGAGCCGCCACGGCGTCGAGCGCCTCGGGTATCGAGCGGCCCTGCCAGTCCAGCGCGCGTTCCGACTCGACGCCGCGCAGCGGGGCTATCGATACCGACCCTCCCGATCCGCCTAGGCGGACCATGCCGGGCAGCTTATGGAGCGACGACTCGGTGATCGCGGAGACGCCGCCGAAGGCCGCCGGCGGCCATGACGAGCCGTCCGGGCCTCGGATCGAGCCTTCCCCGCGAAGGAAGGCGGCGCTAGCCTCGTCGTCCGGCTCGAGCCGTATCAGGATAGACCGGGCGGCGGCCTCGGCGTAGCCGTCCGCCTCGGCCGCGGAGCCGCCGACCGCGATGACGTTGCCGCATTTCTGCACGTTGTTCGACGGGAAGACCACGCGGCCGCCGACCGCGGCCCTCGGGAAGACGTGCCTGACGCCGGGCATCGCCCCGGCCTCGGCCAGCCCCCTGATCTCCGCCACCCTGCCGGGTATCGATATCCAGGCGCGCTCCGAGCAGCTCAGGCCGAGCGTCGAGCCGGCCTCGGCCGGCTCGACGCCGCAGGCGATGTCGATGGCCTCTGCGGTCGGCTCGACGCCGCTCGAGTACGGGTAGGTCCAGCCGGACATGTAGCCGCCGGATAGCCTCGCGGCGATCTCGCCGACGAAGGCGCCGCGGCGCGTATACTTCATGTCGCCCTTGGCCGCGCCGTTCCGTATGCCGAGCGCCGCGACGCCGGCCTCGAAGACGGCGACCACCTCGTCGACGACCTCGCGGCCGTACGACGTAGGCATCGTGTGCCCCATCTCGACGAAATACGGCTCGAAGACGACGACGCGGTCGGCTACGCCGCGCAGCGCGACGCGGCCGTCGCGCACGATGGCGTCCAGGCTGAATTCCGGGCCGTCGAGGTAGGCCTCGACGATGGCGCGCCCGCTGCGCGAATGGGCCGCGGCGTCGGCCCAGGCGTCGCGCAGCTCCGATACGGAGCGGGCCAGCCGGCAGCCGCGCCCTCCCATGTTGTCGACCGGCTTGACGACGACCGGCCACGAGCCGACCGCCTCGGCCAGCGCGGCCGGGTCGTCGCCCGAGCCGCCGAAGGCGTAATCCGGCACCGGCACGCCTGCTTCCCTGAGCCTCGAGCGCATCCTCGCCTTGTCCGACGCGTCGAGGGCGGCCTCGTACGGAATGCCGGGCAGGCCGAGCCGCTCGGCGACGTAGGCGACCGACGCCGAGAAGTCGGTGCCGGCGGTGAACACGCCGGCGAGGCCGGAGATGCCGGCGGCCGCCTCGGCGAGGGCTTCCTTGTCCTTGAGGTCGATATGCAGGAATTCGTCTGCCGAGCCCGCGTGGGCCGCGTTCGGGTCGGCGTCGGCCGCGTAGACCCTGTAGCCCTTGGCCTTGGCTATCCGTATGGCCGGCCCCTGCATGAAGCCGGCCCCGAGTATCAGTATGGATCTCATGCTCGCTCCGCGGGCCGCCCGGCGGCCCGTTCCCCTCCCCGGCCGCGATAGACTGCGTAGCACTCGAAGGTGTCGCCTAGCCCCAGCAGCCTCGATACGGTCATCGCGGCCCCGTAGCGCAGCGAATCCGCATCGGCGGGCACGCCGGGGAAGCGCTCCGGATGGTGGCCGGTGACGACGATACGTTGTACCTCGAAACCGAAGCGCTTGAGAATCCCGGGCGCGGTCGACGGGCTCCAGACCGTATAGTGGTCGTCGGGCGAGCGTTCGTAGAACAGGCCGGCGTCGCGCCTGGCCGAGATCCCCTCGCCCGAAGGCGTCGAGAAGGCGAATACCCCGCCCGGCCGCAGCAGCGAGGCTACCCGCCTGAGGGCCCGGCCCAGCTCGTCGAAATGCTCTATGACGTACCACATCGACAGGCAGGCGAGGTCCCGAGGGTACAGGCCGTCGGCCGCCGGGGCGGCGAAGTCGCCGACGAAGGCCGGGATCTTCCAGGTATTCTTGACGTACTCGACGGCGTCCGGCGCCAGGTCCGAGCCGACCGCGTTCCAGCCCCTGGACTGGGCCTCCGCGACGAACGCGCCGTAGGCGCAGCCGACGTCGAGCACGCCCTGTCCCTCGTGGCCGGCCGGAAGCATCGACTCGATCACGGCCAGCCGCTTAGCCGAGGCCTTGCGTATGCTCGGGATGTCGTCGATGTAGGTGCGGCCGTACTGGGCCTTGTACTCGTCGAAGAAGTAGGCCCGTTCGGCGTACGGGTTCTCCCGCGGGAAGAAATGCGTCATCCTGACCAGCCCGCAGTCCGGGCAGCGCAGGTAGGTCTTGCGCTCGGAACGGTAGACGGCCTCGCCGAGCGGGCGGCCGCAGGCTGGGCATTCGCCCGAGTGGTGGGGCCGCAGCGCCGCGAGCCTGGCGGCCAGGTCGAGGCGCTCCCGAGGCGCGGCCGCCGCCGAGGCCTCGGCGACTCGTCCGATATCGCCGAGGGCCGCCCGGAGGCGCCTCGGGCTCGGGCGCCCGACGCCGAGGCTGACGAACCCGGCGGCCCTGCCGAGCCGCTCGTGCTCGTCGCTCGGGTTGAGCAGCAGCACCGCGCAGCCGGCCCAGGCCGCCTCGAACGCCGTCAGGCCGAACTGCGTGACGACGAGGTCGTAGGAGCGGAGCTTCTCCTTGAGGTTCTGGACCGGACCGAGCGCGGTCACGCCCTCGTAGGCGGCCGCGGCGTCCGAAAGGGCGCCCGAGACGACGCTGACGGCTTCCGGAGGCACGAGTGCGCCGCCCAGGGCCGCCGAGAGGAACGCGCCCGCCAAGCCGGCCGGATCCTCTCCGCCGAAACTGACGAGCACGCGCCCGGCCCGCTTCGGCGGGTCCCTGCGCGCGTTCGGCAGGGACAGGAAGCCCAGCGACGCCAGGTTGGCAGCTCCGACGCCCCGCCCTCTTGCTGCGCCGGCTATCCTCGGCAGTATATCGACGACGTAGTGGGCCGAGCCGCGCGCCTGGCCTCCCTCGTCGATCGCGGCGACAGCCCCGATGCCTATCCAGCGCTCGAGCTCGCCCGCGCTCGTGCGTCGCCGGTCGAGCACGACGAGCTTGAAGCGGGCGTTCGAGCGTATGGCGCCTATGATCCTGATAGACGACGTCTCGCGCGGATAGGCCAGCCTGAGCTCGTCGGCGCTCCACGAGCCCGGGCCGGGCTCGTCGGCCAGGTAGACGGCCGCCTTCGGGCCGAGAGCCTCGGCCAGCGCGAAGCAGCGCACCAGGTGGCCGGAGCCGTTGCCGCGCCGGACCGACGGGACGAGAAGTATCTCTACCATCGCGCTTACCGCCCCTCGAGCCGGGCCCGAAGCCACGCGATGACGGCTTCGTCGCTCGGTTCGTCCCCGAGCGCCGAGACTATCGCCGTAGCGCGCTCGTAGTCCTCGGCCGTGTCGACCGTGACCCGGGCCTCGGGCAGGCGGTACGAGGGCGGGCATTGCGGCCTGAGCGTCTTGAAGCGCTCGGGGCGGCCGTACAGGAAGGGGCAGACGTGCTCGCGATCGTAGGCCGAGTCGGCTTCCGCCGCCGCCTCGAGCAGGGCTCGCGCGTCGACCACCTCGACGCCCATGCCTACCGGCATGCCGACGAGCCCGACGTAATCGGCGCCCGTCTCGTCGGCGGCCTCCTGGGCGGCGTTGGCCAGTATGGCCGACGCGAAGGGGTTGTCGCCGGTCGCCCTGACGACGCGGTCGAGGCCGTAGGCGCGCACGACCATCGCGTAGCGGGCTAGCACGTCGTCCTTGGGGCCGGCGAACACCGAGAAGCCGTGCTCCATCGCGACGGGCGCCAGGGCCTCGGCGCCGGCCTCGTCGGTGGCGAGCACGCGCTCGTCCGCACGCACGCCGCGCAGCCGGCGCATGACGGCGCCTGCCAGGCTCGTGTCGCCGAGCGGCAGCAGGGCCTTGCGCGGAAGGCGGCTGGAGTCGAGCCGCATCTGGACGACGACGCCGACCCGCTGCGGCCGATCGGCCGGGCCCTGGATCATGACAGCGGGTCCCATAGGTCGGCCAGCCGCGTCGCGTCAGCCTTGAACCGATAGGCGCAGGCCTCGACCCAGGCCCTCGCCGCCTTGAAATCGCCGAAGGCCTGGGCGGGCCCCTTCATCGACCTGAACAGGTAGCTGAGCATCCTGGCCCCGGGCAGCGTCGCCGCGTCGCCGCGCAGGACAGGCGCCAGGTTCTTGAACCAGAACCGGCCGTAGTCGGCGTCGGGGGTCGTGTCCTCGGCAGGCGGCGCGCCGTCGTAGTTCAGGCGGAGCGCCTGCGCGTAGCGTATCGTCTCGCCCCAGAGCCAGGCCCGCATGCCGAAGTCGAGCTTCTGCCAGTACGGGTTGCCTATGGTCCAGTCGAAGCCGCCGAGCAGCATGAATTTTTCCCTGGAGTAGATGCCGCACGCGTCGAAGGGGTATAGGCTCTTCTCGCCGTCCGCCTTCGGAGGCAGCGGCACTACCCTGAAGGCCTTGCCCGACTGGGCGGGGTGGCTGATCGAAGGCACCGGCGAGCCCGTCGCGTCGTTCAGGGTCGGCACGAGGCAGGCCGCGTCGAGGTCCACCACCTTGTCGAAGAAGCGGCTCGACAGCGTGCTCGTGGCCAGGCGCTGGTCGTTCCAGAGCACGAATACGAACGGAGAGCAGGACTCGCGCATGCCTATGTTCACCCGGACGCCGAGGTTCGCGGCCTCGTGCAGGCAGATGAAGCGGACCTGCGGATAGCGCGAGGCCAGGCCCTCGAGCTCGGGCGAGTCGCCTATCAGCTCCATCGATACGATGGACTCGAAGCCGACCCGCACGAGTTCCTGGATCATCTCCGCCCGGTATAGCATCGGCCCGCGGTTGAGGAGCAGCACCGACACGGGGAAGCCGTCCCTGCAGCCCGAGCCGCGCCCTCCGCCGAGCACGGTGTAGGTAGGCTTATAGGCGTCAAGCGTTAAAGGTATGGTATTCATCGCACCTTCCGCATGGTTCGGGCAGGTCGCCCGCTATGTGCCTGTCGTACCAGGCTCCCATCGCCTCCCAGGCCGATCCGAGGCCGTCCGAGAAGGCGTTCCCGGCGTATCCGGCATAGGCCAGGCGATCGCCCTGAACGAGGCAATGCTTGCACCAGGGCGCCGAACCGTCGAGCAGCACCGCCATGTC
>ERZ795053.1194-NODE-1194-length-33230-cov-10.610188_pt1 | contig 33230 bp, 32 predicted proteins | sample MGYA00375137_ERZ795053 | MGnify/ENA primary metagenome ERZ795053 (study PRJEB30182, sample SAMN05720284) | activated sludge metagenome | isolation source: Anaerobic digester | place: Hong Kong | collected 2014-12-17 ...
GCAAGGGCGCGCCGGTCATCGCCGGGGCCTTCGTCACCTCGATCGACATGAACTCCGGCGCGCCGACCTTCGGCACCCCGGAAGCGAGCCATGTGACCTATGGCGTCGGGCAGCTTGTCCGCCGTCTGGGCATTCCCTACCGCTCCGCCGGTGGCTTCACCGGGTCGAAGGTTCCCGACGCCCAGGCCGCCTACGAAAGCGCAAACAGCCTGAACATGGGCCTCCTGTCGGGCGTGAACTTCATGCTGCACGCCTGCGGCTGGCTGGAAGGGGGCCTTGTCTCCTCGTTCGAGAAGTTCGTGATGGACGCCGATCAGCTTGGCATCCTCCATCACCTTGCAGCCGGTATCGACGTCAGCGAAAACGGCCAGGCGATGGACGCGATCCGCGAGGTTGGCCCGGGCGGCCACTACCTTGGCTGCGCCCATACCCAGGCCAACTTCAAGCAGGCCTTCTGGCGCACGAACCTTCTGGACTACAAGCCCTACGAGACCTGGGAAGAGGAAGGCGCCCGCGACACCGTGCAGCTTGCCCGCGAACGTGTCGCACGGATGCTGGCGGACTACCAGAAACCGGCGATCGATCCGGCCATCGAAGAGGCGCTGCTGGAATATGTCGCGAAGAAGAAGGCGTCGATGCCCGACGCCTTCATGTAAGGGATCGCCCGGGCAACCCGGGAAGACCCGATGATGCCAAAGGGGCCGCGCGACTTGCGCGGCCCTTCGCGTTTCAGCCCCCGCCGTCAGCCCCCGCCGTCAGCCCCCGGCTTCCTGCGCGCGGGGCAATAGCCGCATCTCGCCGAGGATGGCGATCAGCACCTCGATGTGGCGGACAAGGTTGTATCCCGCGTCCCCGCTTTGCCGGACCTCCTCCAGCCGCGTCTCCTCCTCGATCAGGACATTCATCGCCTCCTCTGGCGCGGGGCAGGCGGGTGCGCGCAACACCCGGCGCAGGTCACGGTTCCGGTTGTAGTCGTAGACGCCGTGCCGTGCCGCCTGGAGAAGAAGCCTTGGGCGGCGCATTGCGGCGAGACGGGTCATCAGATCGGTCATGATTGCGTCCTTTCAGCTCGTGACCGACAGGAAAGGCCGGATTCGCCGCTGTTGCGTCCGGGGCAGACCCAGCGCCCGCGCGGGTCAGGGATCTTTAGAATTTTTCAATAATTCTCAGTGCCGTGCCTGCCATTAACGGCTGGGTAAGAAATGCTTTCCACGGTTGTGGGCGTTGAAGACAGGCGGCCAAGGCGCCGCCCGACCTGCGGGGGACATCTATGACGGCACTGGTTGATTGCCCTGTCCGATTGCCAATCCGATTGCCCGAGTGGCTGCCTGACAAGGCACTTCTCTATCTCCGCCATACCGAGGAAGGATTGACGATCCGTGAACTGGCGCGTCGCGAGGGCTGCCATGCCTCGACCGTCCTGCGACAGGTGCGCGCCTTCGAGAACCGCCGCGACGATCCCCTCGTGGATGAGGCGCTTGACCGGCTTGGCCGTCTGCATGCGCATCTGACCGGACCGGGCCGCGCCGCCCTGCCAGACCCCGAAACCACCCCAAAGAACAAGGACCATCTGCCCATGACCGCACCGATCCGTTCCCTGCCCGAAATTGTCGATGACGCGACCATCACGCGCGAGGCGCGGCGCATCCTGCGCCGGCTGTGCGAACCGGGCGCTTTTCTGGCCGTGTCGTCCGAACTGGACAAGGCCGCCGTCCTCAAGGGCGATGTGCGCACCGCCGTCGTCGACCGCGTCGTGGTCCAGGCCTTCGCGTTGAAGGACTGGATCGCGGTGCGGACCTCCGGCCGGCTCAGCACCTACCAGATCACCTCGGCCGGGCGTGCGGCCCTCAAGCGCCTCCTGACCGAGGCCGAGCCGCGCGGCGGCTGCGCCGAGGCCGCGGCCCCTTTCGCGGATCAGCACCGGATCTGGGCCGAACGCAACGTGATGTCCGAAGGCGGCGAGGAAACGCGGCGGATGCGCTACAACCTGGCTGAAAGCCCGCTTGCCACGCTGGCGCGCCGCCGCGACCGCGACGGGGAAATGTTCCTGACGCAGGATCTGGTGGTCGCCGGCGAACGCCTGCGCGAAGATTTCGAACTGGCCCAGATGGGGCCGCGCACCACCCAGAACTGGGACAAGTTCCTGACCGGGACCGACCGGGGAACCCCGCAAGGCGCCCCGGGGATGAGCGAGGGATCAGCCCGCGCGCGCGAAAGGGTGGCCGCGGCGCTGCGCGAACTGGGCCCCGGCCTTGGCGACATGGTGCTGCGCGTCTGCTGCTTTCTCGAAGGGCTGGAGGCCGCGGAACGCCGGCTTGGCTGGTCCGCTCGGTCGGGCAAGATCGTGTTGCGCATCGCGCTGATGCGGCTCAAGCGCCACTACGACGAAGCCTATGGCGGCCGCGCCCCGATGATCGGCTGACCCTCCGACGGTGCAGGGGCGCGGAACGCCGCCCCCTGCGCCCGGGGCTTGGCCCGCGCGGCGTATTGGCATATGCAGGCGTGACAGAACGAGGAGCGGGCAGATGCGCGACCTGAAGATCCCCGACCAACGCCACCCGGAAAAGGCCCATCGTCCCGATCAGGCGCAGCCGAAGAAGCCGTCGTGGATCCGGGTCAAGGCGCCGACCTCGGCGGGTTACAAGGCGACGCGCGACATACTCAAGACCAACCGGCTGGTGACCGTCTGTGAGGAGGCCGGCTGTCCCAACGTTGGCGAATGCTGGAGCCACGGGCACGCGACCATGATGATCATGGGCGACATCTGCACGCGCGGCTGTTCGTTTTGCAACATCGCGACGGGCCGCCCCGACACGCTTGACGCCTTCGAACCCGGGCGGGTCGCCCATGCGGTCGAAACGCTGGGGCTGAACCATGTCGTCATCACCTCGGTTGACCGCGACGACCTGGATGACGGCGGGGCCGAACACTTCGCGCAGACGATCCGTGCGGTGCGCCACCGCAGCCCCGCCACCACGATCGAGATCCTGACCCCCGACTTCCTGAAATGCCGCCCCGAGGCGCTTGAGACGGTGGTCGCGGCCCGGCCGGATGTCTTCAACCACAACCTTGAGACCGTGCCGGGCCTTTACCCCACGGTGCGGCCCGGCGCGCGCTATTTCCACAGCCTGCGGCTTTTGCAGCGGGTGAAGGAACTTGACCCGGCGATGTTCACAAAGTCCGGCATCATGGTCGGCCTGGGCGAGGATGCGCAGGCGGTGCGGCAGGTGATGGACGACATGCGCGCCGCCGATGTCGATTTCCTGACCATCGGCCAGTATCTGCAGCCCACGCCCAAGCATCACCGCGTCGATCGCTTCGTCACGCCCGAGGAATTCGCGGGCTACGAAAAGGCCGCTTATGGCAAGGGTTTCCTGATGGTGTCGGCAACACCGCTGACGCGGTCGTCCTATCACGCGGGCGAGGATTTCGCCCGCCTGCGCGCGGCGCGTCTGGAAAAGCTGGGTCGTGCCTGAGGACTGAAACGCGCTGACGCCGGGACCGCGACATGAAAAAGGCCGCCCCGTGGCGGCCTTTGATGTTCCTGCGCTGGCGGGCGCCTCAGAACCGCAAGCCGATCGAGGCGTCCCAGATGGTGTCGCCGCCAGTTACGTCAGCCACGCCAAGCTGGACGAAGGAATAGTTGAGGAAACGCCATTCGCCGCTCAGACCCCAGATCGTCGTGCCGCTGGTGTCGAAGACAGAAAGCGTCAGGTCGGTGTTGGGAAGCGCGCTGTAGCTGGCCCAGGCCATCGTGGCGTCGGGCACCGAATTGTCAATGTTCGTGAAACCGATGCCACCCGAATAGTAGTCACCCTTTGCCCCCAGCTCGATATGGGCGAGCGTCACATCATCGGTGCTGTCGGACAGGAATTCGAGCCCGCCGGTCACGAAGAAGATGCCGGATTCGTAGCTTGCGGCAAGATCGACGATCTCGGCGTCCAGGTCGTTGAAATTGTGGTAGGACGCCGAAACGGCAAGGCTGCCGTACTGGCCGTCATAGCGCAAGCCAAGGGGTGTTTCATCGTTGGAAAGCGCGGCGTAATCCACGAAGCCGCGGGTGAACGGGCCCATCTCCAGGTCGAGATAGCTTATCCCGCCAACGGCCGGCATCCGCGAATAGTCGCCAAGCGCGCCGCGCGGTGCACCGATGCTGAACTTGCCGTGCGGGGTGCCATAGGTCAGCGCGGCAAAGATCGCACTATCGCTGCTGTTGTTGGCGTCATAGGCCAGCACCCCCAGGTCAAGCCCCAGGCCCATCGAACCGGCCCCGAAGTCGAACGACACGTCAAGATCGGCGTAGAGAAGCGAATCGTCCGGACCCGCCGTCCGAAGTCCTTCGTATTCGATGCGGCCAGAGACCTCGACCCAGTCCGGCAGTGACTGGGCCTGTGCGGCCAGCGGCAGGGTGGAAAGCAGGGTTGCAATCAGGCAGGTGCGGAAATGAACACGCATCGAAATCGTCCTTCGCGGCAGCAGATAGAATGTGAATGCAGTCATCGCGCCCCGCTGGCAACCGGCTAGCTCGCGTGCCCGGGGTTTCTGCCGGCGATTGTTGCGCCCAGCGCACAGGCGTCGATGCCACGAGGCACTCAGGGCTGCGGCGCGACCTTCTTCAGATAGGCCGCCATCGCCGCGCGGTCATCGTCCGACAAATTTGCGGTGTTCTCGACCACCAAAGCCATGTGACCGCCCGCGCTGTCATAATCCGGCGTGAAGCCCGATTTGAGGTATTCAGCGATATCGGCCTCCGACCAGTCGAGCTTGCCCGGCGTGATGTTCGGGAACCGACCGGTTCCGCCGGGCACCGGACCACCCGCAAGCCAGCGGGTCAGGTCAGGTCCGCCAAGTGCATCGCGTGGCGTATGGCATTCGCCGCAATGCCCCAGCGCCTCCACCAGATAGCGGCCATGGTCCTCCTTTGCCGTCAGGTCGCCGCTCACGACCCAGCCGTCGCGCAGGTAAAGCAGTTTCCAGAGCCCCAGACCAAGTCGGATGTTGAAGGGAAAGCCGACCTCGTGCGGCTGGCTTGGTGTCGGGTCCGAAGGGAGCGTCGCCAGGAATGCGCGCAGGTCGACGATGTCCTGCGGACGCGCGCGGCTGTAGGTGCCATAGGGAAAGACAGGATAGTAATGCGCGCCCTCGGGCGAAACGCCACGCAGCATCGCGTTCGCAAGGTCGAGCGCGGACCAGGCCCCGATACCGGCGGTCTGGTCATTGCTGATGTTCGGGGCAAGGAAGGTTCCGAAGGGGGAGGGGAAGCGTTGCCCGCCCCTCAGGATCAGCTTTTCACCGCCCTTGGCGTCCACATCGGCGTGGCAGCCGGCGCAGCCTGCGGCCCAGAACACCTGTTCGCCGTGCGCGACATCGGGAACGAGCCCCGCGATCAGGTCGGGATCGATCGGACGCGGACGGGTTGCGGCCCAGAAAAGACCAAGACCAAGCACCGCAAGAAGGGCAAGGGCAATGAGGATACGGCGCATTGGACTACTCCCGATGTCGCGGGGCGCATCCGTCTGGCCGGTTGCGCCCCTGGTCGATACGATCAATCAGCCTTGCGATAGGCCTTGTGGCAAGCCCCGCAGGCGGCGCCGACGCCACCCATCGCGGCCTTCAGGCTGTCCTGATCGGTGCCCGCTGCGGCAGCAAGGGTTTCGGCCGCCGTCTTCAGTTCGGCAAAGCGTGTATCGCGACCGGCGCTGTCCGACACCGCCTCGGGCAGCATGTCGCTGTCCTCCAGGGCGCCGGTCTCGGTCCCGGCGATCCAGAGCATCGAGGTATCGACAGAAGCGAGCGCGGCAAGGCTTGCCGCCGCCTTGGCGGCTGCCGCCGCGTCATAGGGCGCATCGCCCTTGGCCATCGCCCCCAAGGGCGCAAGCTGGTTTGCCATCAGCAGCATGTAGCCGTGGCGGGCGGTCAGGATCTCTTCCGGGTCGTTCAGATCCTCGGCCAGAACCGGTCCGGCCAGCAAAAGGCCCGCGAAGAGGGCGGTCGTCAGAACGCGTGTCGGTTTGCGCATCGGTGTCTCCTTCGAATGCTCAACTGCCGCATTGCCCGGCAAACCTGCGCCGGGAGCGGCCCGTGCATTGAGCAAATTCGGACGACCATGCGGAATCCAACTTTGGATCATCCATCTGCAACCGAGGTTGTAGAGAGCCAAGGCATTGTATCGGATCGGCGAATTCCCGCTGCGATAAACCTTCCGCCGGCAATGCGCCGCCGGAAGGTTCCCCGAAAAGGGCCCGATCACCGCGGTTCGCGATAGGCCTTGTGACAATCCCCACAGGCACCGCCGACCGGTCCGAAGGCCGCCTTCAGCGAATCAAGCCCGCCGCCTGCGGCCGCCTGAAGCGCCGTCGCCGCCTCCACCATGGCCTTGCCCTTGGCGCCGATATCCGACCCCTCTGCCCAGATCGCCGGCAGCGCGTCCGACTCTTCGATCGCATCGCTGTCGGAGCCCTTGGGCCAAAGCATGGATGCATCAAGCGTGGAGGCCGCGAGCAGCGCATTCGCCGCCTTCTGCGCGGCCTCGGCGTTGTATTCGGCTTCGCCCTTCACCATCGGGCCAAGCACGCCCATCTGCAGCGCGCGATAGGCCATGATGCCCTGCCGCGCCTCGATCTGCATCTCGTAGGGATTGGCGTCATCGGCAAAGGACATGCCGGCAAAAAGCGCGGTCCCGACCGCGGCACCAAGAAGAATTCTTTTCATCATGCAACTCCCTGTTGTGGAGGGCCTCAGAATAGGTGTGAGGAAAACGTTTACCATCTGTAAAAATCGCAATGCATCTGTGATAATTCGCACATGCCTGCCAATAGCAGGCCAAGATCGCTCAAATCGCCCGGATTTTCCCGGACGGTGCGGTGCAAGTCCTTCGGGATAACGGAAAAGTGAAGGGGCCATGATGCAGCGAGACAACTGGGACGACCTTCGCTTCGTGCTGGCCGTGGCCGAAGAGGGCTCCGTTTCCGGCGCGGCGCGGCGGCTGGGGGTGAATCACGCGACCGTGCTGCGCCGCATCGCCGCCTTCGAGGAAGCCACGGGGGTCGAGATCTTCGACAAGACGGCGCGCGGCTACGCCGTGCCGGATGCGCACCGCCGGGTGATCGAGGCGACGCGAGAGGTCGATCGCGCGGTTCAGGCGGTGGGCCGGATGATTCACGGCGCGCGGGCGCCGGTGACCGGCGACATCCGGGTGACGGCTACGGATTCGCTTTGTCAGATCGTGCTTCCGGCGATTGTCGCGCGGCTGGGCCGGACAGCGCCCGGCCTCAGGATCGAGCTGATCAGTTCGAACCTTCACATCGACCTTGCGCGCAGCCAGGCGGATGTGTCGATCCGCCCCGCGCTGTCGCTGCCCGACGATCTGCGGGGGGAACGCGCGGGTGTGCTCGGCTTCGGCCTTTACCGGGCGCGGGACGCCCGCACCAGTCATGACGGAGGCGAGGGTGCAGAACCCTGGCTCGAGCCCTCCGGCGCGCTCGCGCGGTCGGTCGTCGGGCGCTGGGTCGCGGGCCATGTCGATCCCGTGCGGATCACCGGCGGCGCCGACAGCTTCATGGTCCTGCGGGAACTTTGCGCGGCGGGACGGGGCCTGTCGTTCCTGCCGTGCGTGATCGCTGCGGGCGATCCGCGGCTGGTCCCGGCCCCCGGCATCGCGCCGCGGCTGCAGACCGACCTGTGGGTGGCAAGCCATGTCGATCTTTACGACATCCCCCGCATCCGCGCCGCCAGGATCGCCCTGGCCGAAGGGCTCTCCGAACAGGGGGCCGCACTTCAGGGCGCGGCCTGAACCTTTGGCGGGGCGATGCGCTGCGCATCGGTCATGAAGTCGGGCAGCCAGCCCATCCGTTCCGCCCCCGCAAGGATCAGCCCGGCCGCCAGAACCCCCAGGAAGATCGCGACCTGGCGGGCCGATGGCGGGCGGCGGGCCCAGCGGGCCATCCTGAGAAGGTGGCGCGGGTCCAGCATCAGGCGTCTTCGGTGAACCGGACCTTGCCGATGTAGGGCAGGTTGCGGTTACGCTGCGCAAAGTCGATGCCGTAGCCGACGACGAATTCATCGGGGATCTCGAACCCCGTCCAGGTCGCCTTGATCGGCACCTCGCGCCGCGACGGCTTGTCGAGGAGCGCACAGACCTCAAGGCGCTTGGGTTCGCGCGACCTGAGGAGGTTGACGACATGGTGGAGGGTGAACCCGGTGTCGACGATATCTTCCACCACCAGCACGTCGCGGCCCGCGATTTCCCCCCGCAGGTCCTTCAGGATGCGCACCTCGCGCGAACTCTCCATGGCATCGCCGTAAGACGACGCTTCCAGGAAATCGACCTCCACCGGCAGGTCGATCTCGCGCACCAGGTCGGCGATGAAGACGAACGACCCGCGCAAAAGCCCGACGACAACCAGCTTGTCGGTGCCGGCAAAGGCGCGGGTGATCTCCTTTGCCAGCGCCTCGACCCGCGCCGCGATGGCCTTGGCCGAGATCATTTCGTCGATGACATACGGGCGCTGCGGCATGGTTCCCCCTTGATTTCAGGTTTCCTTTACCCGAAACCCACGCCGACTGTCACGAAGGGAACGCCATGCCCTCGCATGCGGAAACACGGAAGATGCCCTACAGCGCCCGCCAGATGTACGATCTGGTCGCCGATGTCGCGCGCTATCCCGATTTTCTGCCCTGGACGGCGGCGGCCCGCATCCGGTCGCGCACCCCGCGCCCCGACGGGTCCGAGGTGATGGAGGCCGACCTCGTCATCTCCTTCAAGGTATTCCGCGAACGCTTCGGCAGCCGGGTGACGCTCTGGCCAGATCAGGGGCGGATCGACACCGAATACCTGGACGGCCCGTTCCGCTTCCTGAAATCCGGCTGGACCTTCCGCGACCTGCCCGAAGGCGGGTCCGAGGTTGACTTCCACGTCGACTTCGAATTCAGGAACGCGATCCTGCAAAAGGTCATCGGCGTTGTCTTCGACGAGGCGATGCGCCGCGTCGTGCGGGCGTTCGAGGCGCGGGCAGGGGCGCTTTACGGATAGCGGCCTACCTCCGCCGGTCGCGACCCAGGGCCTTGAGAGGGGGGTGCCATGACGCGAGATGCGATCTGCTGCTGCGGCAAACTGACGGTGCGCTGTACGGGCACGCCGGAGCTTGTTTCGCTGTGCCACTGCTTCGATTGCCAAAGGCGTACCGGCGCGCCCTATGGCATTGCGGCCTTCTTCCTGCGCGAGAATGTCCGGATCGACGGCCGCTCCCGCGTCTTCCGGCGCCCCTCGGATTCGGGCTTCGATGTCGCCTTTCACTTCTGCGAAACCTGCGGCTCCACCCTGTTCTGGGAACCGGCGCGAAAGCCGGGGGTCGTCGGCGTCGCGGTCGGCGCGTTCGGCGACCCGGGCTTCCCCGCGCCGGACCAGGAAGTCTACACCGAGTGCCGGCACGGCTGGGTCGCGCCGCTGGCGCCCGAACCCGGCCCCTAGGCCCCCGCCGTCAGGAATTCATGTCATAGGCGCGTTCGCCATGGGTCGCGATGTCGAGCCCGTTGAACTCTGCCTCGGCGTCCACCCTGAGCGGCACGGCCAGCGCGCAAAGCCGGATCAGAACCCAGCTTCCCGCCAGCGTGAAGACCCCCACGATCACCAGCGCGCCGATCTGTGCAACCCAGGCCCCGGCGCCAAGCACGGCAACCATCACGGTGCCGAAGATGCCGCCGACCCCGTGCACGGCAAAGACATCCAGCGTGTCGTCGAGCCGCGTGCGGTTGCGGATCAGCGCGACGGCCTCCTGGCACAGCACGCCCGCGACGGCCCCGATCAGCAGCGCCGAGGCCGGGCCGACATAGCCCGATGCCGGGGTGATCGAGGCAAGCCCGGCGATGGTGCCGGTCACGATCCCGACCAGCGACGCGCGACCGAACTTGATCCGTTCCCAGGCCGCCCAGGACAGCGAGGCGGCGGCGGCGGAAATATGGGTGACGGCAATCGCCATCGCGGCCCCCCCGTCGGCGGCCAGTTGCGACCCGCCGTTGAAGCCGAACCAGCCGACCCACAGAAACCCCGCGCCCATCGCGACCATGCCCGGATTGTGGGGCGGGGTCGTGCGGTTCTTGCGCGGCCCGACCGCCGCTGCCAGCAGCAGGGCCGCCAGGCCCGCGGTCTCATGCACGACGATGCCGCCCGCGAAATCCTTCGTGCCCACCGCGCCGAAGATGCCGCCATCGGCCAGAAACCCGCCGCCCCAGATCCAGTGGGCGACCGGCGCATAGATCAGCACCATCCAGAGCGCCGAGAAAAGCAGCACGAAGGCAAAGTTCACCCGCTCTGCGAAAGCGCCCAGAAAAAGGGCGGGGGTGATGATCGCGAAGGTCATCTGGAAGGCGAAGAACAGGATCTCGGGCAGGGTGCCGCGCACCGTCGCCCCATCCACCCCCGCAAGGAACGCCCGCGAAAGCCCGCCCCAGACCGCGCCGTCGCTGCCGAAGGCGACGGAATAACCCACCGCCAGCCACAGCACGCTCATCAGCGCGGCGAGGGCGAAACACTGCATGAAGACCGACAGGACGTTGCGCGCCCTGACAAGCCCGCCATAGAAAAGCGCGAGCCCCGGCAGGCTCATCATCAGGACCAGCGCCGTCGCGACCAGGATCCAGGCGGTATCCGCAGCGTTCATCATCGTCTCCCTTTCCAGCCCGCGCACCGGAATGCGCGAAGGCGGGCGGAAGAAAACGGCAAAGACGCCGGAACCCGCCCGAAATCAGGGCATTTTCAGAACTGCGCAAATAAGAGGCAGATTACCGGCAGGAATGCCCGGATTTGCGGCTGAATGCGGATCAGCGGCCAAGCGCCGCGATCAGCAGCGCAAGCGCATGGTCGGTGCTGGCACGGCGCACCCCGTCGCGGCCGCGCGCGCCGAACTCCACCGTTTCGGTCCGGGTCGGGCGCCCGGTGGCGGCAAGGCCGAAGCAGACCCGCCCCTCCGGCTTGAACTCCGACCCGCCGGGGCCGGCGATGCCGGTGACGGACACCGCGAGGCTGGCCTGCGAATGCGCCAGCGCGCCTTCGGCCATTTCGCGCGCGACCGGTTCGCTGACCGCGCCCTGCGCGTCAAGCGTGGCTTGCGCGACGCCCAGCATGGCCACCTTGGCCGCGTTCGAATAGGTCACGAAGCCGCGGTCGAACACATCCGACGACCCGGCGACATCGGTGATCGCCGCCGCCACCATCCCGCCGGTGCAGCTTTCGGCGGTGGCGATCCGGATACCCTTGCCGCGGGCAAGCTCCAGAAGGCGGGCGGCATCGGTCACATCAGCACCCCATGGGCCAGCGCCGCCAGCACCGCCACGCCGACCGCCGCGAAGACGCCGGCCCAGACATCGTCCAGCATGACGCCCAGCGCGTCCCCGCGCCGGTCGGCGGCCCCGACAAGCCAGGGCTTCCAGATATCGAACAGGCGAAACAGCACGAAGGCCGCGATCCAGCCGGGCCAGAGGTCGCGCAGGTCGGCCCCGGTATGGGCGACACCCAGCGCGACGGGGAAAAGCGCGATCCACTGGCCGGCAACCTCGTCGATGACGATCTCTGCGGGGTCGTGATCTTCCTTGCCGCGCGTCTCTTCCGCCGTTGCCCACCAGCCCAGCGCAAAGACCGCCGCCGCCGCAGGGATCAGCGCCAGCGGCCCCAGAAGCGTCATCAGCGCCCAGGCGACCGGCAGCGCCGCCAGCGACCCCCAGGTGCCCGGGGCCGGGCGCAGAAGGCCCGCTCCGATGAAGGTCGCGATAAGCTTCGTTCCGTTCATGCCTTCACCAAGCTCGCGGTGGCCAGCGCCGCGATCCCCTCCCTGCGGCCGGTGAAGCCCAGCCGTTCCGATGTCGTGGCCTTGACCGAAACCCGGTCGAAGCCGATTCCCATGATCCGCGCCAGTTCGGCCCGCATCGCATCGGCATGCGGCCCGATCTTCGGCGCCTCGCAGACGAGCGTCACGTCGGCATTGGCGATCCGGAACCCGCGCGCCGCGGCACGCCCTGCCGCGTGCGCCAGGAAAATCTCGCTGGCCGCGCCCTTCCACTGGGGGTCGGAAGGCGGGAAATGCCGCCCGATGTCGCCATCCGCCAGCGCGCCGTAGATCGCGTCGGTCAGCGCATGCATGCCCACATCCGCGTCCGAATGGCCCAGAAGCCCGCAGTCATGCGCGATCCTTACGCCGCACAGCGTCACATGATCGCCCGCGCAAAAGGCGTGAACGTCGTAGCCGTTGCCAAGTCTTACATCCATGTCCCGCCCCAGCAGCCGCTCGGCCCTGACAAGGTCGTCGGGCCAGGTGATCTTGATGTTGTCCTCGGCGCCCTGAACGATCGCCACCGCGATCCCGGCATGGCGCGCGACCTCCACGTCGTCGGCAGCCCCGCCCGGATGGGCGCGGTGCGCCGCCAGGATGGCGTCAAGGCCGAAGCCCTGCGGCGTCTGCGCCCGAAAAAGCCCGTCGCGCGCCACCGCCCCGGCCACGTTCCCTTCCGCGCCGCGCCAGAGCGCGTCGGTGACCGGCAGGGCGGGCGCGGCGGCCAGCCCGGGATCAAGCGCGCCCAGCACCCGGTCGATGATGTCGCGCGACACCAGCGGGCGGGCCCCGTCGTGGATCAGCACATGGGTCATCCCCGACCCGTCGAGGAGGTCAAGGGCGTTGTGCACGCTTGCCGCGCGCGTCGTGCCGCCCGCCACAAGCGTCACTTGCCCGCCAAGCACCGCCACGCCCTTTTCCATGTCGTCGGGATGCAGAACGACGACCACGCGGCCAAAGCCTGAAAAGGCCTCGACCGCATGCGACAGCACCGGCCGCCCGGCCAGCGCCTGCCACTGTTTCGGCCGGTCGCCGCCCGCGCGTTCGCCGCGTCCGGCGGCAACGATCACGGCGGCTGTGCTTTCCCTCGTCGCGGGCATCCGATACTCCTTGCAGCGCCGGTCTAGTCCGGGCAGTGCGTGCTGACAATGCCGGGAATGTCGCAGTTCCGCCTTTCTGAATGCTCAAATCTTGTGCAGAGTGAGAAAACTGCCCATTTGATAGGCGCGCAGGATTGCCGCCGGCCTCTGGGCGGCAGTATTCCAAGACCGGACGCGAAAGGAAGACCCCGTGGCCATCGACCTTGGTAATGTGACCCTTGACCCGCCGGTCCTGCTGGCGCCGCTTGCGGGGATCACCGATCTGCCGTTCCGCCGCCTCGTGGCGTCGTTCGGCGCGGGGCTCGTCGTGTCCGAGATGGTCGCCTCGGGCGAGATCCTGACCGCCAGGCCCTCGGTCCGGGCCAAGGCGCGCACCGATCTGGGGATCGCCGACCTTGGCGTCAGGACATCGGTCCAGCTTGCCGGGCGCGAGGCCCGCGCGATGGGCGATGCGGCGCGGGCGGTGGCCGACATGGGCGCGGGGATCATCGACATCAACATGGGCTGCCCGGCCAAGAAGGTGACGGGCGGCATGTCGGGGTCGGCGCTGATGCGCGACCTGGACCACGCGCTGACCCTGATCGAGGCGGTTGTGGCCGCCGTCGACCTGCCGGTCACGCTGAAGTGCCGCCTTGGCTGGGACACCGACTGCCTGAACGCACCGACGCTGGCGAAGCGCGCCGAAGCGGCGGGGGTGCGGATGATCACCGTCCACGGCCGCACCCGCCAGCAGTTCTACAAGGGGCGGGCCGACTGGGCCGCGATCGCCGCGGTGAAGGCCGCCGTGACCATCCCCGTCATCGCGAACGGCGATATCCTGACGGCCCGCGACGCAGCCCGCGCGCTAGCACAGTCCGGCGCCGACGGGGTGATGGTGGGGCGCGGCGCGCAGGGCGCGCCCTGGCGGCTGGCAGAGATCGCCGCCGCGCTTTTCGGCGCCCCCGCGCCGGCGATCCCGGTGGGACCGGACCGCGCCCGGATGGTACTGGGCCATTACGACGAGATCCTCGATTTCTACGGCGCGGCCCTTGGCGTTCGGATCGCCCGCAAGCATCTGGGCTGGTACATGGACGAGGCCGGGGCGGACCCGGCGCTGCGGGCCCGGATGATGACCGCCGGGGACGCGGACGCGGTGCGCGACCTCATCGGGCGCGCCTTCGACAGCCAGACCGGGCGGAGGGCCGCATGACCGGTACCGCCGCGGTCTGGGCCTCGCTGCCGGTGCCCGCCGTCCTGATCGACGCCGAGGGCCGCACGGCCGAGGTCAATGCCGCGGCGGAGCTTTTCCTCAACCTCTCGGCGCGCAGCCTGACGGGGCAGGGGTTCTTCGACCGCGTGGCCATCGACGCCCCGCTGGAAGAGGCCTTCGCGCGCATCCGTGCCAGCCGCTCGCCGGTCTTCATCAACGATGTCGCGGTGGGCACCGGCGACCGCGCGCCGGTCCTGTGCAACCTTCAGGCCGCGCCGCTGACCGACGACCCCGACACCATCCTTCTTCTCATCGCGCCGCGCGAATTCGCCGAAAGGCTGGGCCGCGGCGGGCAGGTGAAGTCCGCCGCCAAATCCGCGATCGGCATGGCCGAGATGCTGGCGCACGAGATCAAGAACCCGCTGGCCGGGATCACCGGCGCCGCGCAGCTCCTGTCGATGTCGCTGTCGCCCGAGGATCAGGAACTGACCGACCTGATCGTCGCCGAAAGCCGCCGTATCGTGAAACTGCTCGAACAGGTGGAACAGTTCGGAAACCTGCGCCCGCCCGAAAAGCGCCCGGTCAACATCCACGACGTTCTGGACCGCGCGCGCCGCTCGGCGCTTCTGGGCTTTGCCGCGCACATGACCATCGTCGAGGACTACGACCCCTCCCTGCCACCCACCGCCGGGGATGCCGATCAGCTGGTGCAGGTCTTCCTCAACCTGATCCGCAACGCCGCCGAGGCCGCGCCACAGGGCGGAACCATCCGCATCCACAGCTTCTACGACCTGTCGTTGCGCCTGCGCCGCCCCGACGGGTCCGGCGCCGCCGTTCCACTGCAGGTGGAGATCATCGACGACGGCCCCGGCATCCGCGAGGATCTGGCCGCCGACATCTTCGACCCCTTCGTGTCGGGGCGCGAGAACGGAACCGGCCTTGGCCTTGCGCTGGTTTCCAAGATCCTGGCCGACCACGGCGGCTGGATATCGGTCGACTCGGTTCCCGGGCGCACCGTCTTCCGCGTATCGTTGCCGGTTGCCCCCAAGACCCCGCCTGAAAGGACTGCGTGATGGACGGAACCGTACTTGTCGCCGATGACGACCGCACGATCCGGACCGTCCTGACCCAGGCGCTGACCCGGGCGGGCTGCAAGGTTCATGCGACATCGTCGCTGGTCACGCTTCTGCGCTGGGTCGAGGAGGGGAAGGGCGATCTGGTCATCTCCGACGTGGTGATGCCCGACGGCAACGGGATCGAGGCGCTGCCGAAGATCGCGGCGGAACGGCCCGGCCTGCCGGTCATCGTCATTTCCGCGCAAAACACCATCATGACCGCGATCCAGGCGGCCGAGGCAGAGGCCTTCGACTACCTGCCCAAGCCCTTCGACCTGCCAGACCTGATGAAACGCGCGGCCCGCGCGCTGGATCAGAAGCGGCGTCGTGCGCCGGTCACCGAACCCGCCCAGCCGCGCACGCCCGCCGACGATCTGCCGCTGGTCGGCCGCACCCCGGCGATGCAAACGCTCTACCGTCTTGTCGCGCGGGTGATGAACGCCGACCTGCCGGTCCTCATCAGTGGCGAAAGCGGGACCGGAAAGTCGCTGATCGCCCGCGCGATCCATGATTTCTCGGACCGCCGGACGCTGCCCTTCGTCACCGCGCAGGCGGCCGACCTTCACGGGATGGACGGCCCCTCGTCGCTTCTGGCAAGGGCGCGCGGCGGCACGCTCGTCTTCGACGAGATCGGCGACTTCGACGACGAATCCCAGGGCCGGATCGTGCGCATGCTGGACGCGCTGCCCACGAACGCGCCGCGCATCATCGCGACCTCGCAGGAAGATCTTGCCCAGAAGACCGAGGCGGGGCTTTTCCGCAAGGATCTGTTCTACCGCCTGTCGGGCGTCACCATGACGGTTCCGGCGCTGCGCGAACGGGTGGAGGACATCCCGCTTCTGGCCAGTCACTTCCTGGCCCGCGACGCCCGCGACGGCTTTACTGCCAAGACATTGCGCGCCGACGCGACCGAGGCGATCCGCCACTATCCCTGGCCCGGCAACGTGCGCCAGCTTGAGAACACGCTGCGCCGACTCGCCGTCACCGCGCCCGAGGCCGAAATCGGCCGCGCCGAGGTCGAGGCGGCGCTTGGGGCGCAGCCCGCACCGCGCCCGCAAGCCGGCGGCGCCACCGACGAGCAGCTTTCCGCCGCCATCGGTCGCCATCTTCAACGCTACTTCGACCTGCACGGCGGCGTGCTTCCTCCGCCGGGCCTATATGACCGTATCCTAAGGGAAATGGAGCTTCCGCTGATCGAGATCGCGCTGGATGCGACGGGTGGAAACCAGGCGAAATGTGCCGATCTTCTGGGCATCAACCGCAATACCTTGCGCAAGAAGATCACCGACCTCGATATCCGCGTGACACGGCGCCGCAAGTTGATGTAAAATCGCAACACAAACCGTGGCATTTCGGTCGCATCCGGAAAACGACCACGGGGCATATCGGCGGTCGCCGCAGTCGAGCGGCAAGAACACAGGGGCAGCCTCTTGCAGGGCTTTGCACGCAGCGCACCATGGGAACGGCTCAGCCGCCTGCGAAGGCAGCGGCGGGTTCAGAACATCGCGGCGCTGGGTCTTGTCATCCTCGGCCCGCTTCTTGCCTTCGCGACCTTTGTCGCGCTCGGTCCGATGGGGCAGGGGGCCAACTCCACAGGGCTGCGGCTGATCCTCTTGGCCGATTTCGTCTACTTCCTTCTTCTGGCGACCTTGATCCTGTCGCGCCTTGCGCAGGTCATCGCATCGCGCCGGGCGCAGTCGGCGGGTTCGCGGCTGCATCTGCGGCTGACCGGTGTCTTTGCCGGGATCGCGCTTGTGCCCACGATCATCGTCGCGATCTTCGCGGGCCTGACCGTCAACATCGGGCTTGAAGGGTGGTTTTCCGAACGTGTGCGCAGCGTCGTCGGCACCTCGCTTTCCGCCGCCGAAGCCTATCAGGAGGAACACCGCCAGGATCTTGTGACCGACGCGGAAGCGCTGTCGCGCTTTCTTGAGGCCGCGCGGGAAAAGGCGTTCCTGCAATCGGATGCGGAACTTCGCCAGGCGTTGAACCAGGCGCAGGGGCAGATCCAGCGCGGCCTGCGCGAAGCCTATGTGATCGACGGCGGCGGGGCGATCCGTGCGCGCGGCGAACGCTCCTACCTTTTCGACTACGAGGAACCCTCGGCAGAGGATTTCACCGATGCCGAAGCCGGCGACCCGGTCCTGATCGAGGACTGGCAGAACAACGAGTTTCGCGCGCTCGTGAAGCTTGCGGGCTTTGCAGACCGCTACCTGTACATCTCGCGCGCGGTGGACGGCGACCTTCTCAGCCTTCTCGACGACACCCGCGAAACCGTCGGCCTTTACCAACAACTCGAATCGACGCGCGGCCGCGTGCTGTTCGAGTTCGGCCTCGTCTACCTTGGCTTCGCGCTGATCCTGGTCCTTGCCGCGATCTGGATGGGTCTTTGGTTCGCCGAACGGCTGTCGCGCCCGGTCGGGCGGCTTGCCGGGGCGGCGCAGCGGGTGGGCGCGGGCGATCTGGACGTCCAGGTCACCGAAGAGGAAGGCGACGACGAGATTGCCATGCTGGGGCGCATCTTCAACCAGATGACACGCCAGCTGAAGGGCCAGCGCGAAGCGCTGGTTGACAGCCACCGCCAGACCGAACGGCGCCGGCGGCTTTTCGACAGCGTGCTGTCGTCGGTCACATCGGGGGTCGTCGGCCTTGACGCAGAGGGGCAGGTCGACTTTCTCAATCGCGCCGCCGTCCGCCTGCTCGAGATGGACGAGGAACGTCACCACGACCGCCCCCTGAACGAGGCGGTGCCGGAGTTTTCGGCGCTTTTCGACCGGCTGCGAGAGGGGCTGGGCGAGGTCGCGCAAGAGGAAATCAAGGTGTCGCGTGGCGGGCGGCTTGAAAGCCTTCTGGTCAGGATGGCGACACGACGCAACGCCGAGGGGCGGCTTGAGGGCTATGTGGTCGCGTTCGATGACGTGACCGACCTTGTCAGCGCGCAGCGCATGGCGGCCTGGGGCGACGTGGCCCGCCGCATCGCCCACGAGATCAAGAACCCCCTGACGCCGATCCAGCTTTCGGCCGAACGAATCCGCCGCAAGTTTTCCCGCATGGTGGAAGGCGAGGACGCCGAGGCGCTGATCCAGATGACCGATGTCATCATCCGCCAGACCGGCGACCTGCGCCGCATCGTCGACGAGTTTTCCAAGTTCGCCCGGATGCCCGAACCCGACCGGCGCGACCACGACCTTGCCAAGCTGATGCGCGATGCGGTGACCTTGCAGGAAGGCGCCCTGCACGGCGCGCGCCTTGTGGCCGATGTGCCGCGCGATCCGATCGTCGTGGAACTGGATGCGACGATGATCTCGCAGGCGGTTACCAACCTTATCAAGAACGCCGGCGAAGCGGTTGAATCCCTTGTTGAAAAGGGCGCACCGGATGGTTATGCGCCAGAGGTGCGGGTGACGATGTCGGCCACGCCCGAAACCGTTACCATCTGCATCGCCGACAACGGCGTCGGTCTGCCCGCGGATCGGGCGCGGCTGTTCGAGCCCTATGTGACGACGCGGGAAAAGGGCACCGGCCTTGGCCTGCCCATCGTCAAGAAGATCATCGAGGAACACGGCGGGACGCTGATATTGACAGACGCACCCGTCTTCGACGGCGGCGCCCATCACGGCGCGCTTGCCGAAATCCGCCTGCCGCGTGCCCGCGCGGCCGGACGCAGCGTCAAGGAGAGGGCCGCCGAGACGGCGGTGAGCGGACCATGAACGACATTCTGATCGTCGACGACGAACGTGACATTCGCGAACTGATTTCGGATATCCTGAAGGACGAGGGCTTTTCCACCCGGCTTGCCGGCAACTCGGACGAATGCATGGCGGAAATCAACGCGGCGCCGCCCGCGTTGATGATCCTCGACATCTGGCTGAAGGACAGCCGGATGGACGGGATCGACATTCTCAAGACCGTCAAGCGCGACAACCCGGACGTGCCGATCATCATCATCTCGGGCCACGGCAACATCGAGATCGCGGTCGCCGCGATCAAGCAGGGCGCCTACGACTTCATCGAAAAGCCCTTCAACATCGACCAGCTGACCGTTGTCATCACAAGGGCGATGGAAACCTCGCGGCTCAGGCGCGAGAACACGTCGCTCAGGCGGCGCGATTCCACATCGACCGAGATGATCGGCGGGTCGCCCGCGCTGCGCACGCTCAGGGCCAATCTCGACAAGGTGACGAAGTCGAACGGACGGGTGATGCTGACCGGCCAGCCCGGGTCGGGCAAGGAAATTGCGGCGCGCTACATCCACCAGCATTCGAACCGCGCCGGCGGGCCCTTCGTCTCGGTCGCCTCGGCCGCGATCGAGCCGGAACGGATGGAAGAGGTGCTTTTCGGCCGCGAAACCGCCGAACGCGGCGTGGAAAAGGGCCTTCTGGAACAGGCGCATGGCGGCATCGTCTTTTTCGACGAGGTCGCGGACATGCCGCTTGGAACCCAGTCGAAGATCCTGCGCGTGCTGACCGAACAGCAGTTCATGCGCGTCGGCGGCGCCGACAAGGTGCGGGTGGACCTGCGGGTCATCTCCGCCACGACCCGCAACCTGACCGCGGAAATCACCGCGGGCCGGTTCCGGCAGGAGCTTTACGACCGGCTGAACGTGGTGCCGATCGCGGTGCCCCCGCTGGAGGAACGGCGCGAGGATATCCCTGAGCTTGCGCGCCACTTCATCGAACAGTTCAACAAGACCCAGGGCCTGCCCCTGCGCGCGCTGAGCGAGGAGGCCGAGGCGATGATGCAGACGATGCCCTGGCCCGGCAACATCCGCCAGCTGAGGAACGTCATCGAACGGATGCTGATCCTTGGCGACGGGTCGGGCGCCATCGAGGCGCGCGAACTGCCCGGCCAGGGCGAGGCCACGCCCGACGAGGGCCGGGTGGTCCTGTCGGGGGCGCTGGCCACGCTGCCCCTGCGCGAGGCGCGCGAGCTTTTCGAACGCGAATACCTGCTGACCCAGATCAACCGCTTTGGCGGCAACATCAGCCGCACCGCGTCCTTCGTCGGCATGGAACGCTCCGCTCTGCACCGCAAGCTCAAGTCGCTGGGCGTCGTCACCACCGCCAAGTCGGGCGCGCGCGTCGCCCATATCGAGGACGAGGAGCTGGAAGACGAGCTCTGACAAGAGCCCCGGCGCGGGGTCTGAAACGGGGACCCGGAACAGGGAGAGCCAGGATGGACCAGACAAGGGCGGCCGGGGGAACCGGTGTCGTCGCGGCGGGGTTTCTGTACCTCGTCATCATCGCCGCAGGCGTCTGGAGCGAGGCATTCGTGCGCGCCGCTCTTGTCGCGCCGGGCGACGCCGGCACGACTGCGGCCAACATATTGGCGCATCAGGGTCTTTTCCGCTTCAGCCTGGCCGCGGACGCGCTCATGGCGCTATGCGATGCCGGGCTTGCCGTGCTTCTCTTTCTTCTGTTGCGGCCGCATGGCGCGGCGCTGGCGCTTGCCGCGACGGTGTTCCGGCTGATCCAGACATCGATCATTGGCGGCAACCTGATGAACCAGATCGCCGCGCTGTCGCTTGTGACCGGCGCGACCGGCATCGCGGATGCCGAGGCGCTGGCCCTCTACCGGCTTGACCTTCACGCCCAGGGCTACGACGTGGCGCTGATCTTCTTCGGGGTGGCCAACCTCCTTCTTGGCGTCCTGCTGTGCCGCGCGCCCTGGGCGGCAAAGGCGCTTGGCTGGCTCATCGCCGCCTCCGGTATCGTCTATCTGACCGGCAGCTTCCTGCGCCTGCTGGCCCCCGAACTGGCCGGGGCCTTCGCCTTTGCCTATGCGCTGCCTCTTCTGGCCGAAACCGCCTTTGCGGTGACGCTGCTGGTCGCGGGCTTGCGGGGGCGCGCGCGGCTCTCGCATTGACCCCGTGCCCCCCCTGCGCCTATCAAGAGCGGCGGCCTGACGAGGGGAAGACGGAATGAAGGTCATCATCTGCGGTGCGGGGCAGGTCGGCTGGCAGATCGCCCGCCAGCTTTCGGGCGAAAAGAACGACGTGACGGTCGTCGACATGAACCCCGAACTGGTGCGCCGGGCCACGGAATCGCTTGATGTCCAGGGGATCACCGGCTTTGCCTCCTATCCCGACGTGCTGGAACGGGCGGGCGCGCGCGATGCCGACATGATCATCGCCGCCACCCATTCGGACGAGGTGAACATGATCACCTGCCAGGTGGCGCATTCGATCTTCGGCATCACCCGCAAGATCGCCCGCCTGCGCGCACAATCCTACATGGACGCGATCTATTCCGACCTTTACCGCCGCGACCACCTGCCCATCGACGTGGTCATCAGCCCCGAACGCGAGGTGGCCGAGGCCGCGCTGCAACGCCTTGCCGCGCCGTCCACCTTCGACACCGAAAGCTTCATGAACGGCAAGGCGCAGCTTCTGGGCATCGCGCTCGACGACGAATGCCCGGTCCTGAACACGCCACTCAGGCAGTTGACCGACCTTTTTTCAACGCTGCGGGCCATCGTCGTCGGTATCCGCCGCGAGGGTCGGCTGTTCGCGCCCGAACCGGGCGACCAGCTTTTCGCGGGCGACCAGATCTATGTCTTCACCCATTCCGAGGACGTGGGCCGCACGCTGGAGATCTTCGGCAAGGCGGCGAAGAAACAGGAACGGATCGTCGTCATCGGCGGCGGCAACGTCGGCCTTGCCGTGGCCCGCGCGCTTGAGGCGCGCACAAGCCGGGTGCGCGCGAAGGTGATCGAACGCAACCGCGCCCAGGCCGAACGCGCCGCCGACATGCTGGAACGCACCATCGTGCTGAACGGCGACGGCATGGACATGGAACTGCTGATCGAGGCCAACATCGACCGCGCCGATGCCGTTCTGGCCGTCACCGACGACGACAAGACCAACATCCTCGCCGCGGTCCGCGCCAAGCAGGCGGGTTGCAAGATGGCCATCGCGCTGGTCAACGACCCGACGCTGACGCCCTTGATGGCGGCGCTCGACATCGACGCCTATATCAACCCGCGCGCCACCACCGTCTCCTCGATCCTGCGCCACATCCGCCACGGGCGCGTCCGCGCGATCTATTCCATCGGCGACAGCGAGGCGGAACTGATCGAGGCGCAGGTGCTGTCGACATCGCCGATCTCCGGCAGGCTCCTGCGCGACGTGGAGTTCCCCGAAGGCGTGCTTGTCGGCGCGCTGATGAAGGGCGACCGCGTCCTGAAACCGACGGGCGACACCAAGATCGAGGAAGGCGACATCATCGCGCTTTTCTGCATGACCGGCGACGTCCCCGAGGTGGAGCGGCTGCTCCAGGTCTCGATCGACTTCTTCTGATCGATGCGGCGCTTCGGCAACCTTCCCGTCCTGGTGATGCTGATGGGCATCTGCGCCGCCGCGATGTTCGTGCCGGCGCTGCACGCGGTTCTCGAACGCGACCACGCTGTCGCGCGCGCCTTCTTCTATTCCGGCACGCTTTTCCTGATTCTTGTCGCGATGATCGGCTTCGCGACCGCCGCCAACCGCCGGGACGACAGCGCGCGCGGCCAGTTGCTGACGCTTGTCGGGGCCTTCACGCTTTTGCCCTTGATGCTGGCCGTTCCCTTCGCAGAGGCGATCCCGGACACGACCTACCTGAACGCCTGGTGGGAAATGGTCTCCTCGCTCACCACCACGGGCGCGACGCTTTTCCACCCCGACCGCCTGCCGCCCTCGGTCCATCTGTGGCGGGCGCTGGTCGGCTGGATGGGGGGGGGCTTCGTTCTGATCTCGGCGGTCGCGGTGCTGGCGCCGATGAACCTCGGCGGGTTCGAGGTTCTGGGCGCGGGCGCATCGCCCGGCGCGGGCGGCGGCGGCATCCAGGCACTCAGGATGATCGACCTTCGCGGGCGCCTCGCGCGGTCGTCGCTGACGATCCTGCCCGTCTATGCGGGGCTGACGCTGCTTTTGTGGATCGCCCTTGTCCTGACCGGCGATCCCGGTCTGATCGCCGCCTGCCATGCGATGTCGACGCTATCCACATCCGGGATCTCGCCGCTTGGCGGCCTTGCGCCAACCACATCGGGCCTTGGTGGCGAGGTTCTGATATTCGTCTTCCTGCTTTTCGCGCTGACCCGTCGCTTCTACCCCTCGGGCCGGATCCAGGCCGGCGCGCAGCGGCTGTTTCACGACCCCGAACTGCGCTTCGGCCTGCTTCTTGTGGCGGTCCTGCCGGCCTTCCTGTTCCTGCGCCACTGGATCGGCGCGCTGGAAGTGGACGAGGTGCCGCGCGTCGGCCAGGCGCTTCTGGCGCTTTGGGGCGCGGCCTTCACCGTCCTGTCGTTCCTGACCACGACGGGGTTCGAATCGGCGGGCTGGGCGGCGGCGCGCAGCTGGTCCGGCCTGGCCACGCCCGGGCTGATCCTGGCGGGGCTCGCGGTCATCGGCGGCGGCGTCGCCACCACTGCGGGCGGGGTCAAGCTCTTGCGGGTCTACGCGCTTTACCGCCACGGCGAGCGTGAGATCGAACGTCTCGTCCACCCCTCGTCCATCGGGGGCGCGGGCGTCTCTGCACGCAGGCTCAGGCGCCAGGGTGCCCAGATGGCCTGGGTCTTCTTCATGCTCTTCGCCATCTCCATCGCCGTCACGATGCTGGCGCTGTCGCTGTCTGGGCTCGATTTCGAACGGACCACCGTCCTTTCGGTCGCCGCGCTGTCGACGACCGGCCCCCTGGCGACCGTCGCGGGCAGCTCGCCGATCGACTGGGCATTGCTTGACGCCTGGGCCAAGTCGGTCCTGGCCGCCGCCATGGTCCTTGGCCGGCTGGAGACGCTGGCCATCATCGCGCTCCTCAATCCCGATTTCTGGCGCAGTTGACGTCTAGGTCAGAAAAGCGCGCCGGGGGGCTGGAAACTTCCCGAATCTTAAGCATACTTCGTTCAAGCCTCCGGTGCAGCGCCGAGGGGCGATGAACCCCGCACGTACAGAAGGCGAGAATCACAATGGCTGCCGACAAACAGAATTTGCAGGACGCGTTTCTGAATCACGTCCGGAAGACCAAGATCCCGGTCACCATATTCCTTATCAACGGCGTAAAACTTCAGGGCGTCATCACCTGGTTTGACAATTTCTGTGTTCTCCTGCGCCGTGACGGGCAGTCGCAGCTTGTCTACAAGCACGCGATTTCCACGATCATGCCGGGGCAGCCCATTTCGCTTTACGAGGGCGAAGACTGAGCGGACGGGACCCAAGCGACGGAAACGGGGGCGGCGCGACGGCGAAGGGGCCGACGCGCGCCCTTGTGCTGCATCCGGACCTCAAGTCGGCCCGCCGCCGCCGCGCCGCCGACCTTGCCCTGGCCGAGGCGGTATCGCTGGCCGACGCGCTGCCCGACCTTCTGGTGACCGGGGCAGAGGTCGTGCGACTGGCGCGGCCCCACCCCGGGATGCTGTTCGGCGCCGGCAAGATCGCCGAACTGAAGACCCGGATCGAGGCGGAAGAGGTCGCGCTGGTGCTGGTCGACGGGCCGGTGACACCGGTCCAGCAGCGCAACCTCGAACGGGAATGGGGGGTCAAGCTCCTGGACCGGACGGGCCTTATCCTCGAGATTTTCGCCGACCGCGCCCACACCCGAGAAGGCGTTCTTCAGGTCGATCTGGCGGCGCTTTCCTACCAGCGGACCCGCCTTGTCAGGGCCTGGACGCACCTTGAACGCCAGCGCGGAGGTTTCGGCTTTGTCGGCGGCCCCGGCGAGACGCAGATCGAGGCCGACCGCCGCGCCATCGACGAAGAGGTCGTCAAGATCCGGCGGCAGTTGGCCAAAGTGGTCAAGACACGCGAACTGCACCGCGCCGCAAGGCGCAAGGTGCCGTTCCCCATCGTGGCGCTGGTGGGGTATACGAACGCGGGAAAATCGACGCTTTTCAACCGCATGACAGGGGCCGAGGTTCTGGCCAAGGACATGCTTTTTGCCACGCTCGACCCGACGATGCGCGGGGTCACGCTGCCCTCGGGCAGAAAGGTGATCCTGTCGGACACCGTGGGCTTCATCTCGGACCTGCCGACCGAGCTTGTGGCCGCCTTCCGCGCCACCCTCGAAGAGGTGCTTGAGGCGGACCTGATCTTGCATGTCCGCGACATCGCCCATCCCGAGACAGAGGAACAGGCGGCGGATGTCCACGACATCCTCGAAAGCCTTGGCGTCGGCGAAGAGGTTCCGGTTTTCGAGATCTGGAACAAGATCGACCTTCTGGGCCCCGAGGCGCGCGAGGCGCTTTTGGTGCAGGAAGGCCGGACCCCGGGCATCCATGCCGTCAGCGCCCTGACCGGCGAGGGCATCGCCCCGCTTCTCGATGCCGTGTCCGAGGCGCTTGACGAACGGCGCAGCCTTGAGACCCTGACGCTGGGCTTCGACGAGGGCCGCGCCCGCGCCTGGCTGCATGCGCAGGGCGCGGTCAAGTCGGAACACGATACCGAGGCCGGGCACGAGATGACCGTGGCGCTGACAGACCGGCAGCGCGCCGCGCTCGACCGTTTGCGCGGCACAGAGGGCCGGGGGAACTGACCCCGGACACGATCCCGAAGAGGACAAGATCATGCGGACCGAATTCGACGGCGAACTGGAAGAACGGCTGGTGCGCTATGCGGGCATCGACACCCAAAGCGACGAGGAGGGCAGGGGGTCGCCCTCTACCCAGATCCAGCTGGTCCTCCAGCGCCTCCTGGTCGAGGAACTGGGCCAGATTGGCGCCCGTGACGTGCGCCTGACCGACTACGGCGCGGTGCTGGCGACCATCCCCGGCACGGCGGAAGGGCCGGTCATCGGGCTTCTGGCCCATGTGGACACCGCGCCCGCCTACAACGCCACCGGCGTGAAGCCCCGCGTGATCCGCAACTACAACGGCGGGCCGGTGACCTATCCCGACGCGCCCGGCCTGATGATGACGCCGGAGGAATTTCCCTATCTTGGCAGCCGGCACGGGCACGACATCGTCACCGCCAGCGGCACCACACTTCTGGGCGCCGACGACAAGGCGGGCGTCGCGATCGTCATGACCGCCGCGCGCCACCTTCTCGCGCATCCCGAAATTCCCCACGGGCCGATCCGCATCGCCTTTACCCCTGACGAGGAAATCGGCCGCGGCGTCGATGCCCGCCTGCCCAAGGATCTTGGCGCGGATTTCGCCTATACGTTTGACGGCGCCGCCGTGGGCGAGATTGAGTATGAAAGCTTCTCGGCGGACGGTGCGGTCGTCACCGTCAAGGGCGTGTCGATCCACCCCGGCACCGCCAAGGACAAGCTGGTGAACGCGCTGCACCTTGCCGCAAGGATCATCCAGACGCTGCCGCAGGCGACGATGACGCCCGAGACCACCGAAGGGCGCGAGGGTTTCCTGATGCTTTACGAGATGAAGGGGACCGCGGCGGAAGCCACGATGAAGTTCATCCTGCGGGATTTCGAGCTTGACGGCCTTGCCGCCAAGGGCGCGCTCTTGCGGCAGGTCTGCGAGGCCGTGGCCGCGACCGAACCCCGCGCCGATATCGCCTGCGAGATCCGCCCCCAGTACCGAAACATGCGCTACTGGCTGGAGAAGGACATGCGGCCCGTCGACCTTGCCCGCGACGCCGCCCGAGAGCTGGGGATCGAACCGGTCTCGGTCCCGATCCGCGGCGGCACCGACGGGTCGCGCCTGACCGAAATGGGCGTGCCATGCCCCAACATCTTCACCGGCATGCAGAACATCCATGGCCCGCTCGAATGGATATCGGTGCAGGACATGGGCCTGGCGACGAAGCTTTGCCTTGGCCTGGTGGCAAGGGCGGCGGTCAAATGAAAAAGCCCCGGTCCGGCCGGGGCTTTTCAGCGGTCATTCAAGTTCGATCGTGCCCGGCGGCTTCGAGGTGCAGTCGTAGAAGACCCGGTTGACCCCCTGTACCTCGTTGATGATCCGCGTCGCGGTTTCGCCCAGGAAGTCATGGGTGAACGGGTAGTAGTCCGCCGTCATGCCGTCCACGCTTGTCACCGCGCGCAGCGCCAGCGCATAGTCATAGGTCCGCCCGTCGCCCATCACGCCGACGGTGCGCATCGGCAGGATCGCGGCGAAGGCCTGCCAGATCTCGTCGTAAAGCCCGTGCTTGCGGATCTGGTCGATATAGACCGCGTCCGCCCGGCGCAGGATGTCAAGCTTTTCGCGGGTGATCTCGCCGGGGCAGCGGATGGCAAGGCCGGGGCCGGGGAAGGGGTGACGGCCGATGAAGCTTTGCGGCAGGCCAAGTTCGCGGCCAAGCGCACGGACCTCGTCCTTGAAAAGCTCGCGCAGGGGTTCGACCAGCTTCAGCCCCATCTTTTCGGGCAGGCCGCCGACATTGTGGTGCGACTTGATGGTGACGGAAGGCCCGCCGGAGAAGCTGACGCTTTCGATCACGTCGGGGTAAAGCGTGCCCTGCGCAAGGAAGGTCGCGCCGCCCACCTCGGCCGCGTGTTTCTGGAATACGTCGATAAAAAGCCTGCCGATGGTCTTGCGCTTGACCTCGGGGTCGCTGACGCCCTCAAGCGCGCCCAGGAAAAGGTCGCTTTCATCGGCATGGATCAGCGGCATGTTGTAGTGGTCGCGGAACATGCTGACGACCTGTTCGGCCTCACCCAGCCGCAGAAGGCCGTGATCGACGAAGACGCAAGTGAGCTGGTCGCCGATGGCTTCGTGGATCAGCACGGCGGCAACGGACGAATCCACGCCGCCCGACAGCCCGCAGATCACCTTCTGGTCGCCCACCTGGTCGCGGATCTTGCGGATCGCCTCTTCGCGGTAGGCGCCCATCGTCCAGTCGCCCTTGAACCCGGCAAGTCGCACGAAATTCTCGTATAGCTTCGCGCCCTTGGGGGTGTGGTGAACCTCCGGGTGGAACTGGACGGCATAGAAGTTGCGCGCGGTGTCGGCGGTGATCGCGAAGGGCGCGTTGGGGGAGGTGCCGTAGACCTCGAACCCCGGGGCGATCGCGCTCACATGGTCGCCGTGGGACATCCAGACCTGTTCGCGCCCCTCCGCGAACCAGCCATCGAGGATGGAAAGCGTGCCGGCGGCCGGGGTGACATAGGCGCGCCCGAACTCGGCCGTGCCGTGACCGCGTTCCACCCTGCCGCCCAGGCAATGCATCATCACCTGCTGGCCGTAGCAGATGCCAAGGATCGGCACGCCCAGGTCAAAGACCGTCTTCGGCGGCATCGGCGCGCCGTCGGCGAAGACCGAGGCGGGGCCACCTGAAAAGATCACCGCCTTCGGGGCGAATTCGGCAAGAAAGGCATCGTCCACCCGGTTGAACGGATGGATTTCGCAGTAGACGTTCAGCTCTCTCAGGCGGCGCGCGATCAGCTGCGTCACCTGGCTGCCGAAGTCGATGATGAGAAGGCGGTCATGCTGGGTCATGGCCGGGGAATAGGGGGCTTCCGGCCCTTTCGCAAGGGCCAAGTCGGGTCGGTCCACGTCAGGCCCGCAGCCGCTTTCCCTGCGCGTCGAAGGACAGGGCCCGCGCCCGGTCGAAATCGAGCGCGATGCCGGCATCGACGCGGTGGTCGTGCTGGCCGAAAAGGCGGACCGTCACGGTTTCCCCCGCCGGCGTCAGGACCAGAAGGTTGGTGTCGCCGCCCAGCCGCTCGACATGGGTGATCCGACCCGTGATCGGCCCCTCGTCCGCAACCCGCAGATGTTCGGGCCGCACGCCCAGCACCGCCCCCGACGCGCCCAGGGGCCCCGCATTCAGGAAGTTCATCGACGGCGCGCCAAGAAACCCCGCGACGAACTGGTTGGCGGGATCGTTGTAAAGCGCCATCGGGCTTCCGACCTGTTCGATCCTTCCGTCACGCAGGACAACGATCCGGTCGGCCAGCGTCATCGCCTCGGTCTGGTCGTGGGTGACATAGATCATGCTGGCGCCAAGCTCGCGGTGCAGGCGCGCGATTTCGACCCGCGTCGCCATGCGCAAGGCGGCGTCGAGGTTGGACAGCGGTTCGTCGAAAAGGAAAAGGTCGGGCTTGCGCACGATCGCACGCCCGATCGCCACCCGCTGCCGCTGACCGCCCGAAAGCTCTGCCGGACGCCGCTTGAGATAGGGCTCCAGCGCCAGCATCGTCGATGCCATGGCGATCCGATCGGCGATGACCTTGCGATCCTCGCCCGCCTGCTTCAGACCCAGCGCCATGTTCCCCTCGACGTCCAGATGGGGGTAAAGCGCGTAGGACTGGAACACCATCGCGATCCCGCGCTTTGCGGGCGGCGTCTGCGTCACGTCGCGCCCGCCGATCGCGACACGCCCCGCACTCGCGTCCTCCAGCCCCGCGATGACACGCAGAAGCGTCGATTTCCCACAGCCCGAAGGCCCGACGAAGACCACGAACTCGCCATGCGCGACCTCAAGGTCGATGTCCTTGAGGACATTCACGTTGCCAAAGGATTTCTGTATGTTTTCAAGGCGGAGAGCGGTCATGTTCAGGATCCTGTCAGATCGATGGCACGGCCGGTGCGGATACTTTCGTCCGCGGCCATGCATATGGCGAGGGATGCCACCGCATCCTCCATGTGGCGCGTCAGGTCGATGTCCCCGGCGATGGCGCGCAGCATGAAATCCTGTTCGGCGTCGCACAGGGCCTGATGGCCCGGTTCATCGGGAAAAGCCACGTCGGTGTCCTCGCCGCCTGCCCGATGGATGCGCAGGCTTCCGACCCTGGTGTGACCCTCGACGCTGTCGCTCTCGGGATGCATCCCCGACAGGATCGACACCGACCCGCCGGGCGAGATCACGTCCTTCACGAAATAGGCGACCTCCGACATCATCGGGCCCCAGCCGGCTTCGTACCAGCCGACGGAGCCATCCTCAAAGACGACCTGGAACTGCCCGTAATTGTACATGTCTTCGGCAATCTCGTCGGACAGGCGCAGGCCCATCCCATGAACGCGGACGGGTCTGGCGTCGGTGATCTGGCACATCACGTCCACATAGTGCACCCCGCAGTCCACGATCGGCGGCGTCGTGCGCATCAGCGACTTGTGCGTTTCCCAGGTGGGGCCGGTCGACTGCTGGTTCAGGTTCAGGCGAAAGACGTAGGGCCCGCCAAGCGCCCGCGCCTCGGCGATCAGCCGCTGCCAGGAGGGGTGGTGACGCAGGATGTAGCCAACCACCAGCTTGCGCCCTGTCGCGCGCGCGCAATCGACGACCCGGCGCGCATCGGCAACCGTCGTCGCCAGCGGCTTCTCGACAAAGACATGGGCGCCCGCCTCCATCGCGCGGCAGGCATAGTCGGCGTGGCTGTCGGAATAGGTGGCGATGACGGCAAGGTCGGGCTTGGTCGCCTGCAGGGCCTCGTCGAAGTCGTTGAAAAGGGGACAGGATTGCAGTTCCGGGGGCAGGGGGACATCGCTGCGGTTGACCAGCGCCACGATCTCCGCCTCCGGGTGATGGCGATGGGCCAGCGCATGGCTCAGCCCCATGTTGCCCAGTCCCGCGATCAGAACCCTCATTTCACTGCCCCCGAGGTGATGCCGCGGATCAGCTGCCGCGAGAAGATGACGTAAAGCACCAGAACCGGCAGGATCGCGAGGCTCAGCGCCGAAAGAACCGCGTTCCAGTCGGTGACGAACTGCCCGATGAAGACCTGCGAACCGAGCGTCAGCGTCTTCGTCGCCTCCCCCGGCGCGAGGATCAGCGGGAACCACAGGTCGTTCCAGATCGGGATCATGTTGAAGACGGCGACCGTCGCCATCGCCGGACGCACCAAAGGCAGCACGAGCCGGAAGAAGATGCGGTATTCGCTCAGCCCGTCGATCCGGCCCGCGTTCTTCAGGTCGTCCGACACCTGGCGCATGAACTCCGACAGGATGAACACCGCCAGCGGCAAACCCTGCGCGGTATAGACAAGGATCAGCGCCATCAGCGTGTTCACAAGCCCCGTCTGAACCATGAGGTCAAGGATCGCGACGGTGCCGATCCGGATCGGGATCATGATCCCGAGCGCGAGGTAAAGCCCCATCAGCGTATTGCCGCGAAACCGGTATTCCGACAGCGCGAAGGCCGCCATCGCCCCGAAAAGGAGCACGAGAAACAGCGACACCACCGTGACGATCATCGAATTCTGGAAATACAGGAAGAAATCCCCCTGCTTCATCACCGTCTGGTATCCGATCATCGAAAAGCTGTCGGGCGAGGGCAGGGCAAGCGGTTCGCGGAAGATCGCCTTGCGCGTCTTGAACGAGTTGATGAGGATCACCGCGACCGGAAACAGCGCGATCGCCGTCCAGGTCAGGAGCGCCGCATGCGCCGCGATCGCGTTCAGGGGATTGTGGCGGGCCTTGTGCATGCTCTCTCCCCCCTCAGAACTGGTAGCGCCGCATGCGCGTCTGGATGGCGAAAAGGTAGATGCAGACCCCGGTCAGGATGATCGCGAACATCGCCGTCGCGATCGCCGATCCCATGTGCGGATCGCCGAGCTGCAACTGGAACCCGAAGAAGGTGCGATAAAGGAACGTGCCCAGGATGTCGGTCGAGAAATCGGGCCCCGCCAGCGCCCCTTGCGCCGCATAGATCAGGTCGAAGGCGTTGAAATTGCCCACGAAGGTCAGGATCGAGATGATCCCGATCGAGGGCAGGATCAGGGGCAGCTTGATCCGCCAGAAGGCCGACCATCCGGTGATCCCGTCGATCTCGCCCGCCTCCAGGATCTCCTCGGGGATCGACAGGAGTGCGGCATAGATCAGCATCATCGGGATGCCCACGAACTGCCAGACCGAGATCAGCGCCAGCGTCGTCAGCGCGTAGTCCTCCCGCCCCAGCCAGGGCGCGAACAGCGCTTTCAGCCCGACCGCGTCCAGGATCCCCGGCGCGATGCCCCAGATCGGCGACAGGATCAGCTTCCAGGCGAAGCCGACGATGACAAAGCTGAGGATCGTCGGGATGAATATGGCAGACCGGTAAAGGGCCGCAAAACGCAGGCGGGGATGCGACAGGATCGCCGCCAGCGCGATCCCGATCGGGTTTTGCACGATCATGTGGATGAAGAAGAACCAGAAATTGTTCCCCAGCGCGTTCCAGAACGCCCCCGACCAGCGCGGATCGCCGAAAAGGGTGGCGAAGTTCGCAAGGCCCGCAAAGACGCGCCCCTCGTCCCCCGCGGCATAAAGCGCCAGCCGCAGCGTGTTGAACAAGGGCCAGATCATCACCGCGGTATAGACAAGGACCGCGGGCGCCAGGAAGACGGCGACATGGAGGCGAGAACGGGTCGCCATCGGGCTTCCTTCCTTTCAGTCTGGCTCAAGTACTCTCGGGGGGTGCGGGGGGCAGACAGCCCCCCGCCCGGGTCGCCCGCGTCCGCGGGCGAAACCCTTTACTTCTGCGGCTCGTACCAGCTGGCAAGCCCCGCCTGCAGACGCGCGCCGGCTTCCTCCGGCGTCTCGCTGCCGCGGATCACGTTGGCCGAGGCGTTCCAGGTCTCGTTTTCCAGGTTCGGCGTACCGCGCGACAGGATCTGGTAGGTGGACCGGATCGTCGAATGGCACTTGCCGCGCCAGGACACGAATTCCTGCGCCAGCGGGTCTGCCATCTCCACCGGGGCGGAGTTGAGCGAGAAGAATCCGGGTAGCGCATTGGCGTAGAGTGTCGCGAATTCCGCCGAGCCCACCCATTCGAGGAAGGTCCGTGCCGCCTCGGCATTGGGGCTGGCCGCGTTCAGGCCGATGGCAATGTCGGTATGGTCGGAAATGTAGCATTCGTCGCCCGCGTTCGCGACCGGCGGCGGGAAGGCACCCATCTCGAAATCGGCCTGTGCGTTGAAGCCGGAGATTTCCCACGAACCGGCCGGATAGACCGCCGCGCGGCCCAGCGTGAAGAGGTTCTGGCTGTCGGGATAGGTCTGCGCCTCGAACCCGTCGCCCAGATAGTCCTTCCACTTCGCCAGTTGCCGGTAGGGCGCCACCCAGGCCTCGTCGGTCAGCTTCTGGGTTCCGGCGATCAGCGCCCGGCGGCCGTCCTCGCCCTTCCAGTAGTTCGGCCCGATGTTGTTGTAGCCCATCGTCGCGGCTT
>ERZ795053.1195-NODE-1195-length-33223-cov-7.560178_pt1 | contig 33223 bp, 36 predicted proteins | sample MGYA00375137_ERZ795053 | MGnify/ENA primary metagenome ERZ795053 (study PRJEB30182, sample SAMN05720284) | activated sludge metagenome | isolation source: Anaerobic digester | place: Hong Kong | collected 2014-12-17 ...
TTAAACTGAATATCGGGTATGATTATACATGGTGGAAGAGTGAAACTCTTGAGTTTAAGGGCATTAAAATTGATACAAAGAACACAACCCATGTTCTTTCAGTGGGAGCGGACTGTACGTTCTGATAAAAACAACGCGGCAGAGGTTATCAGCCTCTGCCGTTTATTGCCGCCTGCTTCGAATATTTTCTCCTGTAGATAAACCTCATCAGTGCTGATTCCGCTCTTCCGATATAGGTTAATCTTTCAAAAAAACTCCCCTGTATATGAATAATCGCTGCTTTGTCTGCAATTATTGCAACAGCGGCAGCGTCATCAGGGGATGAGCCTGCGCATAGAATCCCTTCGTTTTTTATGGAAACAGCGCTGCGGCTTCTGAATAACCGGGTAATTTTTTTTATTTCAGAGTGGGGGTAGTTTTTAATATTAATGCCTATTATCTGCGCGATATCATCAACATAAGGTTTCACCGTTTCACCCGTTGCAGATATTGTCCTTGAATACTCAGTCCGGTTTAGTATCAGCATATTGATATCAGGATTTTCAGACATTACTGATATTGCAAGACGGGTAAGGGTGTCCGGATTTATGACTTCTGCATTAATAGAAACAGATAGAATATCATCTTCAGAGATTTCATTTAGAGATGCACCTTCTTTAGACATCCACATTTCATTTGTGTCCCTTAACCATATCCGGTCATTTGCAGACATGGAACCTGACCTGATTACAGGAATTATTTCTTGCTCTAAAATTTTAAAAACCTGTTCTTTCAGCATTTTTTCCCCTTTCATTAACTATGAGAATGAAGACGCAGATAGCTGTCGCAGACTTTTTCTGCACCGGTTTTGCCGTAGGCTTCAAAGCTGTTGATTTTTGAAGCAATAAACTCTCCGCATACTTTTTCCAGGACCCTGGAAACAGTGAATGCTTCATCTATATCTCTGCCGAGGCATACTGCTCCATGATTTGCCATGAGGGCACACATACTGTCTTTTATTGCGGAAACTGTCCCTCTTGTAAGTTTCCCTGTTCCAGGGAGGCCGTAACTCCCGCATAAAACCTGTTCTGTTTTCAGTATGCCGGCGGATTTTCTGCTCATAACTTCAACAGTGGTGCGAGCTGCCGCGCATACTGACGCGTTGAGCTGATGGGTATGAACTACTGCTCCAATGTCAGGCCGTGATTTGTATATCTCAGCATGAAGCTTTCTTTCTCCCGACGGTTTGACCCGGCACTCCCATTTCCCTGTGAAAATATCCATAATTGCGATATGTTCAGGGCGGATATCACCATACATTATCCCGCTGGGTGTGACAGCCATTCTCCTTTCATCGATCCTGATGCTTATATTCCCCCACGTGCGGGCCACAAGTCCTTCTGCTGAAAGACGGAGTCCTGCCTCGCAGACAGAACGGCACACCAGTTCAATATCTTTGTTCATCAGGCATTTACCCCTTCAATTTTTCTGAAGATACGATCAAACCTGTTAAGCGCATTGTCAATATCCTTTTCAGTGTAAGCGGCGCTTGTATAGAGACGGGAGCCTGCCAGAGTCACTATCCCCTCTGCCATATAGGCTGCACCCATCTCCTCCATCACTTCCTTACGGGCTTTAATTTCCTTCATTTTTCCCGCTATCTCCCAGAATTTAAGGAAATTTATATCAAAGAGCATGGTTCCCACTGTTTCAAGGTGGCAGATTGAACCCTGGTTAAAGGCAACGAATGGAAGATTATATTTCTGCATTATCTTCTGGAGACCTGCGGTGAGCCTGTCACCCATAGCTCCCGATTTTTCACAGGCCTTTGTTCTTTCGATCTCTTTAAGTGTAAAATATCCTGCCGCAGATGAAAGTGGATTCGCTGCCATGGTGCCGCCTACAAGCGCTTTCTTTGCCCCTGCTTCAAGGCCGGCCGCAAGGAACTTCATATACTCTTTCTTTCCTCCCAGCCCCCCTGCTGACGGGTAGCCCCCTGCCACAACTTTTCCGAACACAGTAAGATCAGGTTCAACTCCGAAATACCCCTGGGCTCCTGACAGGCCTACACGAAAGGCTGTTACAACTTCGTCAAAAACCATAAGCGCTCCGTACTTATCGCAGAGTTTTCTTACTCCCTGATTGAAGTCTTTATCCAGCGGACGTGTACCGCTTTCAGGGCCTATAGGCTCTATGAGGACTGCTGCTGTGCCGCCGCTGAAACGGTTTCTCCAGAGAAGCCTTTCCAGTGAATCAAGGTCATTGGGGAAGAATTCATTTGTTTTTTGGAATACATACCGCGGTATTCCATGAGATTCAAAGTGTTTTGTGCCTGGTATCCTTAAACCGTATGCCAGCATATCGCTCCAGCCGTGGTATGCTCCCCCCATTTTCAATACGTGTTTCTTTTTTGTAGCGAGCCTGGCGACCCTTATTGACGCCATACAGCTTTCTGTTCCTGAGCCCAGCATCCTGAACATATCCACTGTGGGGATATGCTGTGAAATAAATTCTGCAAGCCGCAGTTCATATTCGTGAAAAAGGCCTGTTGACGGCCCACAGGTTTTAAGGAGATCAATAACCTGGTTCAGAACTTCCGGGGGGTTTGAGCCGAGGACAGTGGGCCCTCCTGCCTGGAGAAAATCATAGTATTCATTTCCGTCAAGGTCATATAACTTGCATCCTTTTGCTTTCGTGAAAACCAGCGGGAAGGGAAAGTTAAAAGCAAGGTTGTGCTGAACCCCGCCGGGGATAAAACTTTTCGCTTCATCTATCATTGCCTTTGATTTTTTGCATTTCTTTTCATAATATGAATCAAGATATCCCTGCAGCGCGTCATGCCTCAGTTTTCTTATGGGCTGGTTTATGAGAGCATTCAGCTGGCTCATTACAGCAGGCACATCGGGATATTCACTTATTGAGAAACCTGTTTTGGTATCCGCTTTATTTTTTCCTTTCATTATCATCCTCCTGAAAAATGCTTTACAAATGTAACACCCGGATTTAAAAATGAGTGATAACTCACTCAATATGCTTTATCTGATTTTGTCAATTCTAATTTTATTAAACATTGACTGGCAATAAAAACCGGTGAAAATAATCCATTGAGAGGTAAAAAATGGAATATGTTGTGACATATGATATAGGAACAACAGGTGTAAAAACCTGTCTGTTTTCACTTGATAGAAATGTATCACTTGTATCCCAGGCTTCGAAAGGGTATGACCTGATTATCAAACAGGGAGGAGTTGCAGAACAGGATCCTGACCAGTGGTGGAACGCCATGTGTGAGACTACCGCTCTGGTGCTCAGCAGATCGGGCATAAGAGCTGATAATATTAAGGGAGTTTCATTCTGTTCACAGATGCAGGGGCTTGTCCTTGTAGACAAAAGCGGAAAAGTATTGAGACCTGCAATGAGTTATATGGACCAGAGGGCCGTGCTGCAGAAACAGCGCGGCCTTGAGACCGGTATAAAAATTGAAGGTATGAATATTTTCAAGCTTGTACCCTGGCTCTGGATTGCCGGGGCTGTAGGGGCCAGTACAAAAGACCCGATATGGAAGTATCACTGGGTCAGGGACAATGAACCCGGAGTATTTGAAAAAATATATAAGTGGCTTGATGTGAAGGAATACCTGATAGCACGGTGTACGGATAATTTGATAATGACTCAGGATTCAGCCTTCGCAACTTTTCTTTATGATTCAAGAAAAGGGAGATATGCCTGGAGCGGCAAACTTTGCAGAATGCTTAATGTTGATCCTTCTCATCTGCCTGATGTTATAAGGTCAACAGACAGCGCCGGGGGGCTCACGGCCAAGGCCGCATCTGAGTTAGGGCTTGCTCCCGGTACCGTGGTTTTTGGAGGGGGGGGGGACGCGTCACTCATCGGTGTCGGAGCGGGGGCATCTAAAAAGGGAGATACCCATATTTATATGGGGACATCCGGATGGGTCTCAACTGTCACTGACCGGCGGATTGTTGACACAAAGCATATGATTGCGTCAGTGACTGGGGCGGAGACTGGACTATATAATTATTTTGCCGAGCAGGAGACTTCAGGTAAGTGCCTGGAATGGGTTAAAGATCACCTTGCCCTTGATGAGATTGGAATTTATCTTGATAAAAAACATATTACAGATGAGCCGGAAACGGTTTACAGGAGCCTTTATGATTTTCTCTGTGATTCTGTAGAAGATACCCCTGCAGGGAGCAGCGGGGTAATTTTTACCCCTTGGCTTCACGGGAACAGGTGTCCCTTTGAAGATCATTATGCCAGAGGCATGTTTTTTAACCTGAGCCTCTCCACCGGGAAAAGGGCAATGATCCGCTCAGTGCTTGAAGGTATCTGCTTCCATAAACGCCTTATGCTTGATGCCCAGGATACAAAAATCAGAACTTCCGCAACCATACGCTTTGCCGGGGGAGGAGCGTTGGCCCCGTTAACATGCCAGATGCTTGCTGATATTACCGGCAGGAGAATAGAAACTATCGATAATCCGCAGAATGCCGGAGCTGCAGGCGCGGCCATGATATGTGCCGCGGGCCTTGGTATAATATCCTCAATAAGCGAATCAAAAAAGATGGTCCCGTGTGTAGCTGAATATGAACCGGATAAAGCAAAACATGAAATTTATGAAAAAAACTTTTTGGTGTTCAGGGAACTTTATAAGGCAAACAGAAAGTTTTTTAAAATACTGAATTCCTGAAACATTTTTTTCAGAAAGTATAAACAGCCCCTGCCGCTAAACCGTTGTATTGGGGAACTATAATAATTCGTGAATTTATGTCAGGCCTGAATAGCTCCCTGTACCTGGTCCAGGCTTTTATCCCGCCTGTGGGCTGACTGAATATCTGCATCTCGCCGATAATAAAGCTGAGCAGAAAATTATTCAGGGCCTCTTTGTCGGGATCTCCGCCGGCATCATCAATTTCATCATCATAGACTTTCCAGATAACAAGCGCTCCTGAAGCTCCAACAGCTAAGTTAAGGAAATGTGTTATCCATGAGCTTCCGAACTCCTGGACTTCCGCTGTTTCCTGAAGCAGTTTCTCTCCTCTGCTGAGTTTCAGCATTTTTTCATCAGGAGTAGAAACAGGCATCTCTCTGAGTTCACTTCCGGCATAAGCAGGGGGCATAGGTGACAGGGCAAGCCCCGCGAGACCTATAACTGACTGTATACCTGAAACTACCTGAGTTATCTTAACTGTATCATCATCAGATGACAGACCGATGCTAAAAGAAACAGCCGCTGTTCCGCCATATATCCCCATCCATCCGTACCACCAGATGCTGTTATAAAGCCTGCTGTCATCAAACTCCTTCTGTATATAGCTGATTCTTTCGATTTCGTTTCCTGCCGGCAGGCCTTCAGCTGCATATCCGCTCCCCGTAATGCATAGAAAAAGAAATATCAATAGTGAGAGTATCAGGTTAATTTTTCTGTTCATGTAATCCTGCCTTTCAGGTAGTCTTTTCATTAGAAACTTTAACGTAAACTATTCAGTCAGTGTTAATAATTTTTGATTCTCTTAGTTTAAAACTCATCATCGTATTAAACAAGGTAAGAACAATAAATACAATCATGAAAGGTGTCATTGATCGGGTGCCTTCAGCCCTGAAGAAATCCATGCCTATAATAAAGAGTATGCCCGAGATCTGTCCGGACAGAATTATAAGCCCCTGCGACATAGATTCCGGAGCCGGGTATGATATCTCAGCACCGTACTGGAATCCGATGGGCCCTGCGCTCATTATAAAAAAACCGAATATAAAAGCTGATACAAGCAGCAGCCAGTATTGCTCCGCAAAAGTCACCCCTATGAGCCCGGGGATCATGCAGGCCATAGTGAGGATGATAAAATTTTTCCTTTTCCTGTATTTATCTGAGAGTATTGGGAGCGTGGATGCCCCTGCAATTCCGCCTACAAGCATTGCCGCTGTAGTTATACCCGCCTGCATTGGAGTGAATCCTCTTGGAGCAAGGATCTCCTCAATCCATGTGGTAACAGCGTTGAACATCCCGAGGCCGATAAAAAAAAGCAGAAGAAGCATAAGCATGTCCCGCTTTTTCAGCATCTGTTTAAGCCAACACATCAGGCCGATACAATGCCCTTCAAAGAAAAACGAGCAGAAGAATTAAGCTGGCAACAATTTGACGAATTGACACAGTGGGTAGTGGGTAGGGGATTGTTGGAATAATTCGAAAAAAACAAATAAGTAATTGATTCTACAAAACAGACTTATACTTGAGATGTGCGTTATACAAAACGAAATTGAAAAAAATACGGGAAGGCCAAAAACCGAATAGAGTAGGCAAAAATTAAAATAAAGTAAAAAGGAAATTAACTCCTGTAATCTGTGCAATGATAATGTTGGCATCAACCAGCACCCTTTTTGGGCAGACGATAAATGACTCATTGTTAATTAAAGAAACTGCTCTTAACTATATTGAGGGTTTATGGACAAACAACTATAAGAGAGTGGAAAAAGATATTCATCCTGAATTAGCAAAAAGAGTAATTAAAAAAGATGACAAGGGTAATTATCGATTGAGTAATATGGGATATTCAGAACTTCTATATTACACCAAAACATTAACCCAAAAAACGAGAAACCGGAGGAACCATTTAAAGCAGATGTAGTCATCTTTGATATTTCAAATGGTATTGCATCCATTAAGATAACTCAGAATAAATATAATTTCTTTGACTATATCCAGTTAGGAAAAATAGATGGGAAATGGAAAATCATAAATTTGCTATGGGCGAATACAAAATAAACTCACAATAGAATCAAGATAGCCGAAATACTGTCAAAGTAAGTGCCTAATAATTAGAATAATGAAAGTATATAATCAACCAACGGACATTTTTTACAGCACTTTTGGCATTCGCTTTTGGATTTCAAAGTTGTTAACAAAAACACAATGAAGAAAAGAAAGAAGTTGAAAGGAAATAGCAATCGAAACCGAAAATCCTGAATATTTTTTATTTCGACCAGAAGTGGAATAAGCATACAGATATTCCCACGTTTTGAAAATCGCTCACCAGAAGAAACATCAACAACTATTAAAGACAGCTAAGTCCATTCAACTGCAACAGGTTGTGCCGCAGCCGCAGGTTTTTGGTTTTTCTGCATAAACTGTAATACTGAATATTCCTGTATCACCCGATTTGAAATTTTTTAGTTCTGCTGCATTGAGATAATTTTTCAAAATATCATCAGGAATAAGCATTCGCTTTTCTTTTTGTATAGATATGTTTGTAAAACCATTCTGCTGAATGAAGGCCATATATTCTTCCTTTTGTATAGCACCTGAAACGCATCCAGCATACATTTCGGCCTCATTGCGCAGTTTGTCAGGAAGGGTGCCTGCCAATACAACATCAGAAATACTGAAATGACCACCTTGTTTAAGTACTCTGAAAATTTCTTTAAAAACTTTGTCCTTATCCGGCACAAGATTCAACACACAATTGCTCACAATCACATCAGCTGTGTTTGCTGAAACAGGAATATTTTCAATGTCGCCCTGTCTGAATTCAACATTTTTGAATCCTAATTTTTCGTTGTTGGTCCTTGCTTTTTCAATCATTGCCGGTGTAAAGTCTACACCTATTACTCTTCCGTCTTCGCCTGTTTCATTTCTTGCAATGAAACAATCGTTGCCTGCACCACTTCCTAAATCAACTACTGTATCACCTTTTCTGATTTTTGCAAATTGAGTGGGCAGTCCACATCCTAAGCCGAGGTCAGCATTGGGATTATACCCTTCCAATGTGCTGTAATCATCGCTCATGATGTTGTAAACTTCTGTAGAGCAGCTTCCAGATCCACAGCAGGAAGATTGGTTGGTTTCTTTGTTTTGCAAAGCAATTTCACTATATTTTTGCTTTACGGTTTCTTTGATCTTTTCTGAATTTTTCATTTTAATTCTAATTAATTGATATATTGAAATATTACGATAATAGTAACCAAAAAATATTAACAACAATTTTTATTGGAAACAGCAAAAATTATTTTTGTAAAATATTCTTTCAGTACATTCAACGTTTTTTCGTCAATACAATAACAAATGGCATTGCCTTCAATATTCCCCTTAATCACACCTGCATTCTTAAGCTCTTTCAGATGTTGTGAAACAGTAGGTTGTGCCAATGGAAGTTCGTTTACAATATCACCACAAATACATTTGTTTTTTTTCAAAAGGTATTCGATAATGGCAACCCTTGCAGGATGACCCAGTGCTTTGGCTATCGTAGCAATTTGGTTTTGTTTTTTTGAAAAATGCTCTGTTTTGGTAGCTCCCATTTAAATATGATAATTTAATATTGCAATATTACGATAATAATTTTAAATTGCAAACTGTTTCGGGATAATTTTTTAGTGCTAATTGTCAGCTTGTTATGTTTGTCTTTAATCAGTAGGGAATATGGATAAGAATAGCAGTCTTTTTTCCATCCACCATTATAACCCGCAACAAAAAATTATTTTGTAAAAAGTAAACCGGAAAACTTACAGCCGCTCGTCAAATGGCTGAATGAGTATGACGGTTATACGGTTCAACTCAGTGGTTTCGGTTGACGTATTTTTTTTCCTGTTGCCATCAATCACAAGTATGTCTTCAGGCAGTTTGTTTTCATTCTGAGCTTTTACAAAATCAAGAGCTTCTTTAAGATCGGGAACTATCTGATGCGCATGTGCTATCACCATCAGATTTCGCGCTGACGACAACAGTCGCATATCGCCAGTCATATTTTTTGAAATCACTATGGTTCCCTGTCGTGCAATCAGACATTCGCAGGGCAATGCCACCACCTGAAGGTCGGTATCACTCTCGGGTTCAAACACACTCTGATGCGGAAATTCAAACTCATCAAAAAATGCTGAAAGATTTCTGTCAATACACACCACATCGGTATAGTTATTTGTATCGCAAACCATCAGAATGTTTTCCATCAGTTCAATGCGACCATTACACAACACAAACTGTCCGTTGGTTTCAGTAAATTTTTCAGCAAACTCCACTTCAAGTGGCAAGGATGACTGATGAAAGACATTGCTGTCCATATCCAGATTGGGATATGGGTTAGGGGTCTTCGAAATCAGCGCACTTCGTACCTTTTTAAGAACTTTCTCTCTGTTGGTACTCTCGTCCATAGGTTTATCCTAAATTGAACCTTGTGATACTGTTGTAGTGTTGGGCGTTTCAGCTTCTTTTACTTTTTCGCCATTGGAAGTAGCGGAATTAAAAGTGGCTTTTTCTGATTCAGCCCACTGGCGTTGCCCGAAAATTTCTTCCAGATCTTCTTTAAAAATAACTTCTTTCTCAAGTAATCTGTTGGCTAATTTATCCAGCTTGTCTTTGTTTTCTCTGAGCAGTGCTTTTGTTCTTTCATAAGCAGCATCAATCAGTTTTTTCACTTCCTCATCAATAATTTCTGCTGTCTTCTCACTGTAAGGTTTGTTGAAGTTATAATCCTGTTGTCCGGATGAATCGTAATAACTGATGTTTCCAATTCTTTCATTCAATCCGAAAATACTTACAGAAGCATAAGCCTGTTTGGTAATTTTTTCGAGATCGGAAAGCGCACCTGTGCTGATAGTGCCGAAAACTACTTCTTCGGCAGCGCGGCCACCTAATGCAGCACACATCTCATCAAATATCTGTTCTTTGTTGGTGAGTTGTCTTTCTTCAGGAAGATACCATGCCGCTCCCAGCGAATTTCCTCTCGGCACTATGGTAACTTTCACCAGCGGATGTGCATGTTCGAGCAACCAGCTTACGGTAGCATGACCTGATTCGTGATAGGCTATAACACTTTTTTCGTGCTTGGTGATGATTTTGTTTTTCTTCTCCAATCCACCGATGATACGGTCAACAGCAGCAAGAAAATCTTCTTTACCGATTGCAGTTTTGTTGAGACGTGCCGCTATCAGTGCAGCTTCGTTGCAAAGGTTTGCAATATCAGCACCTGAAAATCCGGGCGTTTGCCTTGCAAGGAATTTGATATCTACCGTATGATCTATTTTAAGTCCTTTGGTATGCACTTTAAATATTTCTTCGCGGCCTGTGAGGTCGGGAAGTTCTACATAAATCTGTCTGTCGAAACGTCCCGGGCGCAGCAATGCTCTGTCGAGAATATCAGCACGGTTGGTAGCTGCAAGAATGATTACTCCTGTATTGCTTCCAAAACCATCCATCTCAGTGAGCAGCTGATTCAATGTACTTTCTCTCTCATCATTGGCGCTGAACGAAGGAGCTTTGCCTCTTGCACGGCCAATGGCATCAATCTCATCTATAAAAATAATACTCGGTGCTTTTTCTTTAGCCTGTCTGAACAGGTCGCGCACACGCGATGCTCCGACTCCTACAAACATCTCCACAAAATCGGAACCACTGAGTGAGAAGAAAGGAACCTGTGCTTCACCGGCAACAGCTTTTGCCAGCAAAGTTTTTCCTGTACCGGGAGGGCCAACAAGCAATGCTCCTCTAGGAATTTTTCCTCCAAGCTGTGTATATTTTTTAGGATTTTTAAGGAAGTCAACAATCTCCATCACTTCCACCTTGGCTTCTTCGAGTCCCGCCACATCGTTGAACGTAACTTTTACATTCAGATCTTTATCAAACAACTGCGCTTTCGATTTTCCAATGTTAAAAATCTGGCTTCCTGCACCTCCGCCTCCCATTCTGCGCATAATAAAAATCCATACGGCAGCAATGATGATAAACGGAAGCAGATTCCAAAACAACACTTCCAAAATAGAACGGTCGTTGTTGTTATATTCAGGCACTACTTTTTCGGCTTCAGGAAAATCTTTTTGTATGTCTTCCATCTTCCTTTCAAAGTTTCCTACATCGCCAATAGGCATGTAGTAATGTGGTCCGGGATTGAGTCCGTTTCCAAATGGTTTATGGCTGACAGCTTTATAACGATCGAGTCCGAGTTTATCTTTTTTAATGGTTATTTCGGCACGTTCACGGTTTACAATTTCTACTTTTTCAACATCATGATTGAGGAGCATGGTTTTCTCAAACTCACTCATGTTTGTCAGTTTAGGTTTGTCGCCTAATCCAAGAACCCATATTACAAAAATCAACAGGAATACGATGGCATATATCCATGAAAAGTTGAATCCCTTCCCCGGAGGTTTAGGGATTTTATTAAATGGCTTTTTCTTGTCTCCGCTTTTGTTTTCTTCCAACATTATTTTTTTCGCTTATCTTTTATTGTAAAGTTTTGTATCAACAATCATGCTAACGGCAAAATGGCAGGTTTGTTAACTAAATGGCTGCTATTTTTTCTTCCTGTGCATCTGCCCACAAATTTTCCAGTCCGTAAAACTCACGTTTTTCTGCCAGGAATACATGCACCACTACATTAAAATAATCCATCAGTATCCATTCTGCATTTTGTTTACCTTCTATATTAAATGCTGTTTCTTTTACTTTTTTAAAAACTTTTTCTTCAATATTCCGCACAATGGCATCCACCTGTATTTTATTCCGTGCCTCACAAATTACAAAGTAATCTGCCATGGCATTTTTCAATTCTTTAAGGTTTAAAACAACAATGTTCTCACCTTTTTTATCTTCAATGCTGTCAACAATTACCGACAACATTTTTGCGGTATTATCTTTCGGTTTACGTTTTACTGTTTTGCGCGTGGTTTTTTTCAGCGCAACGTTTTTGGAGCTTTTTGTTTTTGTTTCTTTCTTGACTGCCAAGTTTTGTTAATATTTAAAATTCAGTATTATACAAAAGTAATAAAAATTACTTTAGACTACATTTGCACCATGTTTTCCGATGCGCAATGGTTTTTTTTGAATGAGACTGATTCCACTAACAATGTAATTCAGCAAAAGTTAGCCCAAGGCCACCTCCCTGAAGGTTCTGTCGTAGTAGCCGACTATCAGTCGCAGGGCAAGGGGCAGCGCGGAAGTGTTTGGCAGAGCAAACCCGGTGAAAACTTACTGTTCAGCATGGTATTGTACCCCACTTTTCTGAAACCGGACAGCCTGTTCAGGCTCAGCAAGGCACTGGCTCTGGCAGCGGCTGATTTTGCTTCAAACCACTGCAATGGTGTGCAGATAAAATGGCCCAATGATATTTATATTGATGGAAAAAAAACAGGAGGCATTTTATTGGAGAACACTTTTAGGGGTTCCGATATTCATGCTTCAGTGGCAGGCCTAGGCATCAACCTCAATCAGGATCATTTTGACGAACTTCAGTCAACAGCCACTTCACTGAAAATAGCTTCGGGAAAACAGATGAATGTACGTGAATGTGCTGCTGAACTTTTTACATGCCTGACACATCGCTACGCTCAACTCAGAAAAGGTGATTTTGAAATTTTGGATCACGAATATCACAGCAAACTTTACCGACTGAATATGAAAACTCAGTTTAAAAGCAACAATCAAATTTTCAGCGGCACCATCAAAGGTGTGAATGAGCAGGGTTTGCTGATGATTGATAATGGATCAGAAATTTTGAATTTTGAAATAAAGGAAGTTTCATTTTTGAATCCTTAACGTTGAAGTTACTTGCAGTAATTTATTCAAACAGCAAAATTCCAAAACAACTGCACAGTTTTATTTTGCGGACAAACGGTTTCCCGAAAAATTAAAAATCCACTGCAATACCAAACCGATTGCCGGCACCAACAATGCACCCACCACATTGAGCCATAAAAATCCTAAACCCAGAATACCTTTACTGTCGAGAATAAAAAGTGTGACTACAGCCAGTTCACCTACCACGGCAGCTATAAACACTGCATGACCTTTGATGCTTTTGATATAAAAACCTGTCAGAAAAATACCGAGTATCACTCCGTAGAACAGCGAGCCTAAAACGTTGACCGCTTCAATAAGGCTACCCATTCCCACTACCATTTGTGCTACGACAATGCAGAACAAACCCCAGAGCAAGGTGTAAAATTGCGAGTAACGATAGTCGCTTGCTTTTTGTTTTTTCTCTGAAATAGCTGAAGGTTTTCGAAATCTCTTATGAAAGTCTATCATGGTGCAGCTTGCCAGCGAATTGAGAGCAGCAGCTATGCTTCCCCATGCTGCCAGAAAAATAATGGCTATGAGGAGTCCTACCAAACCTGCAGGCAGATAGTCAATCACAAAACGCAGAAAAATGTAATTGGTATCGTTGTCATCACCCTGTATGCCTGCTGTTTTAAACAATGCTTTGTATTGTTGCCTGATTACTTGCGAAGAGTCGTTCAGCGTGCGTAGCATTATTCTTGTTTCATCCTTATGCTGATGATAACTTTTCAATGCTTCGGCTTTGAGAGCATTGAGTTCTTCAAATTTCTGTTCGAACAACATGGCACTGTCTTTCTTGCTGCTTTCAGCTAATTTTTGCTGTTGCACAGGATTGAAAAATATGGGCTGAGGTTTAAACTGATAAAATGAAAACAACAAAACACCAATGAGTAAAATAAAAAACTGCATAGGCACTTTTACCAGTCCATTCATGAGCAAACCCATACGGCTTTCTGTAGTGTCTTTGGCAGTGAGGTAACGCCCCACCTGACTTTGATCGGTACCGAAATAACTTAATGCCAGAAAAAATCCACCTATAATTCCGCTGATGATGTTGTATTTGTCTTTCCAGTTAAACCCGTTTTCATCAAATCCTGTTGTGATAATATTCATCTTATCGCTGCTGCCGCCAATTTTCAGTGCATCAGCAAATCCAATTCCGTCAGGTAATAATTTTACTATCATATAACCTGCAAAAAACATTGCAGTGAAAATGATGAACAGTTGCAACTGCTGTGTGTAAGCCACTGCTTTGGCACCACCTGAAACGGTATAGATTATCAGCATTCCGCCCATTACAATATTTGTAAAAAAAATATCCCATCCCATTAAGGACGAAAGTATGATGGAAGGTGCGTAAATGCTCAGACCGGTGCTCAGACCGCGTGATAAAAGGAATAAAAACGAAGTGAATGCTCTGGTTTTAATATCGAATCGTTGTTCTAAATATTCATAGGCTGTAAAAACTTTGAGTTTGCTGAATAGCGGAACAAATGTGATGCACAATACCACCATGGCAAGAGGTAATCCGAAATAATATTGCACAAAACGCATTCCGTCAGTAAATGCCTGCCCGGGTGCTGAAATAAAAGTAATGGCACTTGCCTGAGTGCCCATGATACTCAGCAACACAAGATACCACGGCATGGAGCGGCTGCTTAGAAAATAACCTTCCAGATTTTTTTCAGTACGGCTTTTATACAAACCATAAGCAATGATTACTGTCAGTGTGATGCAAAGTACTACCCAATCTAACCGGCTCATAGCTTAATCTGCATTTATTACAGTTTGAAATTTTGAGTCAAAAAGTAAAATACAGCTATCAGCAACATCAGCGTTGCTACGACAACTGCATACCAGTACGTCCACTTACCAAAGAAAGGTGCTTTCTCCTGTTTCATAATTTTTCTGCAAAAGCAATAATGTGTCCGTCAGGGTCTGCAAGGTAACAAACTTTATCGCCCCAGTCTCTGTCTGCAGGTGCGCTAATCATTTTGGCTCCGTGTTGCAGTGAGTGATTAAATTCTTTTTCAGTATTTTCAACATTCAGGTAAAGTTCGCAGCGTGGCACTCCATTGCCTTCAGCAGGGTGAGGTGTGTTGACGGATAAAATTTTTGCAATACCGTTTTCAGGCATCAGCCCCAGTTTACAGTATTTGTTTAAGATAAATTCAGTCATGCCGGGTACATTCAGCGAAGGCTGAAGGCGTAATATCTTCGAGTAAAATTCAGTGCTTGCCTGCTGATCCCTGACGTAAAGTATAAATTGGGTTTTAATGAAAGAGTTGACCATGTGTTTATTTTTCGCTTATGACAATTGACACTCTGAAAATTTCAAAGCCTGATGTGTCAAAGGTAGGACATTGGCGCTTAGAGCAGCATTGGGTGAGCATCTTCCTTTTTATTTAAACTTTTATACATGGCCGAAAAATGTAAATTTGCGACCTTTATGCAAAGAAAAAGTATGGTTAACACATTGACCATAGACGAAATAGAAAAGGTAGCATTCAAAGGCAAAAAGGTAGTTATCAGTCAGCAAACGCTTGATGAGTTAACAAAATCGTTTCGCTTTTTGGTTGATTTTTCGAAAGATAAAATCATTTATGGCATCAACACCGGTTTCGGACCTATGGTGCAGTTTAAGGTAGAAAGTCACGAGCTGAACCAACTGCAATATAATCTTATCCGCAGCCACAGCAATGGAGCAGGCAACGTACTCAATGAAGTGTACACAAGAGCTGTCGTGCTGGCACGACTCAATAATTTTTTACAGGGACACTCGGGCATAAGCCCCGAAACGATAACACTGCTCACAGAGTTTCTCAATCAGAATATTGTACCCGAAATATTTGAGCATGGTGGAGTAGGTGCCAGTGGCGATCTGGTTCAGTTGGCGCATCTGGGTCTTAACCTCATTGGTGAAGGCAATGTGTATTATCAGGGCAAAAGAGAAAACACAAAGGCAGTTCTTGATCGTCTTCAGCTAAAACCGCTGACGCTGAAACTGCGTGATGGTCTTGGCATCATCAATGGTACATCATGCATGACAGGTATAGCTGCCGTTAATTTAATTTATGCTCAGCGATTGTTGAACTGGGCAGTTGTTGCCTCAGCTGTTATCAACGAAATTATCGAGTCGTTTGACGATTCTTTCTCTTCAGAGCTGAATGCTGTGAAGCTGCACAAAGGTCAGCAGTACATTGCTTCACAAATGCGACAGTTGTTGAAAGGCAGCGGACTGGTGCGCAGCCGCAAGGAATTGTTCTCCGATCAACAGGAGCTGAGCCGCACAGAGTTTAAAAATAAAATTCAGGAATATTATTCCATTCGCTGTGTGCCACAGATTTTAGGTCCTGTTTACGACACCTGCATGGCTGCAGTTGCTGTTACCGAAAACGAACTGAACTCCACCAACGATAATCCTGTTGTAATTCCTGAAGCTGATAATGTTTTTCATGGCGGAAATTTCCATGGCGATTACATCTCGCTCGAAATGGATAAACTCAAACTTGCCATGACTAAAATGACAGTACTTGCAGAGCGACAGCTGAATTTTCTGCTGAATAAAAAACTCAACCGCAAGTTTCCTCCATTCCTGAATAAGAAAAAACTCGGATTTAATTTTGGCTTACAGGGTATGCAGTTTGTGGCTACCAGCACCACTGCCGAGAGTCAGAGTCTTTGTACTTCGGTGTATGTACACAGTATTCCCAATAACAACGACAATCAGGATGTGGTGAGCATGGGAACCAACAGTGCACTCATTGCCAAAAAAGTGATTGAAAACGGATATGAGGTAATGGCTGTGCTGATGATGGCAGTAGCACAGGCAATAGATTTATTACCCGAAAACGAATTTGAAAAATTAGCTCCCAAAACAAAATCACTGCACAGGCATTTACGCAGTCATACTTCGGTAATTGAAGACGATGTGCCGCAGTTTGAAAATATCAGAAAAGTAGTCGAACTTCTTAAAGAAAACAATTTCAACGAATGAACTGTGCATTGGTAACAGGAGCTTCACGCGGATTGGGAAAAGCTATTGCATTGCAATTAGCAATAGATCATAAATTGCATATCCTTATAAATTTTGCATCCAACAAGGAAGCTGCTGAGCAAACACTTGCAGAAATAAAAGCTGCCGGTGGACGCGGTGAACTTTTGCCTTTCAAAGTGCAGGTAAAGGAAGAAGTGAATGAGGCCATCAAAACATGGCAGAACAACAACCCTGAGAATTTTATTAAAGTGCTGGTGAATAATGCAGGTATAACAAAAGATGGTTTGCTGATGTGGATGCCTGAAAAAGACTGGGACGATGTGGTGAATATTTCAGTAAAAGGATTTTACAATGTTACGCAAAGTGTAATCGAACAAATGCTGCGCAAACGCGAAGGCCGTATCATCAACATTGCATCTTTGTCAGGACTAAAAGGCAATGCCGGACAAACCAACTATGCAGCTGCCAAAGGTGCTATGATAGCAGCAACCAAATCGCTTGCTTTTGAAGTAGCAAAAAGAAAAATTACCGTAAATGCTGTAGCTCCGGGTTTCATAAAAAGTGATATGACAGAAGGTCTGGATGAGAAACAATTTAGTAAATTAGTACCCATGGAACGTTTTGGCACTCCCGAAGAAGTGGCTCACCTTGTGAGCTTCCTTACGTCAGACAAAGCATCTTACATCACCGGTGAAGTAATTAATATTAACGGAGGAATTTATTCGTAATCATGCATCGCGTAGTCATCACCGGAATGGGCATTTATTCCTGCATAGGAAAAAATCTGACTGAAGTGCGTCAGTCACTTTACGAAGGCAGAAGCGGAATTATTTTGGATCCCGAACGCAAGGAACTTGGATTTCGCTCGGCACTGACAGGTTTTGTGGAAACTCCCGACTTGAAAAATTTTCTTCACAGGCGCGACCGTGTAGGCATGCACCAACCTGCAATGTTTGCTTATATGTCAACACGCGAAGCATTGGAGCAGGCACAACTTGATGTAGATTTTCTGGATAAAAATGAAACAGGAATCATCTTCGGCAACGACAGCACAACAGGTTCTGTAATTGAAACAATAGATAAAGCACGCAAAAAGAAGGACAATACACTCATTGGCAGTGGTGATATTTTTCAGAATATGAATTGCACGGTGAATATGAATCTGGCAACCATATATAAACTGAAAGGCATCAACTTTACGCTGAGTGCAGCATGTGCCAGTGGTTCACATTCCATCGGCATGGGATATTTGCTCATCAGACAAGGTTTGCAGGAGCGCGTAATTTGCGGTGGAGCACAGGAAATAAATCCGTATGCCATGACAAGTTTTGATGGCTTGGGTACTTTTAGTACAAGAGAATCCAACCCTCAGAAAGCATCACGCCCTTTCGACAAAAACCGTGACGGACTCATTCCCTCAGGAGGTGCAGCCACCGTCATCATCGAATCACTTGAAGCAGCTCAGCGCAGAGGTGCAACAATTCTTGCAGAAATTGTTGGATATGGATTTTCTTCCAATGGCGACCATATTTCAAATCCCAGTTTTGACGGACAACACCGTTCATTACTTATGGCGATGAATCAGGCAGCAATTAAGCCTTCCGAAATTGATTATGTAAATGCACATGCCACTTCTACTCCTGCAGGCGATGGCATCGAAGCCAAAGTTATTGGCGAAGTAATCAGTCATCAGGTACCGGTAAGTTCTACCAAATCAATGACAGGTCATGAATGTTGGATGGCAGGAGCAAGTGAAGTAATTTATTCCATGCTGATGATGCAGAATAATTTTATTGCACCCAACATCAACTTTGAAGAACCGGATGATGATACTGCAACCATAAATGTTGTTGCTCAGACAAAAGAACAAAACATCAATTGCTTTTTATCGAACTCATTCGGATTTGGCGGTACCAATTCTGCACTCATTGTACGCAGATTTAAGTAACAGCTTTACATTTAATTGCATCTGTTGAGGAACCTGTGGCATCAACTATGCCACATTAGTTTATTTTTGCAGTCGTATTTTTTTAAGAAACTGATATGTCCGATAAACAGAATCTCGATTTTAATATTAACGAAGACACTTATAAAACCCAGCTTGCACAGTTGCAGAGTAAGCTCAACCGAGTGTATGAGGGTGGAGGTAAAAAGAGTGCAGCCAAACAAAAAGAACGCAACAAAATGCTTGCACGCGAGCGAATAGAATATTTGCTCGATAAAGATAAACCTCAGTTTGAAGTGGGTGCTTTTGCTGCTGATGGAATGTATGCCGAATATGGAGGATGTCCTTCGGGTGGAGTAGTGGTTGTCATAGGATATATCAGCGGAAGACAGTGTATTGTAGTAGCCAATGATGCCACGGTAAAAGCGGGTGCATGGTTTCCGATAACTGCGAAAAAAAATCTGCGTGCTCAGGAAATAAGTATCGAAAACCGTTTGCCAATAGTTTATCTGGTTGACAGTGCAGGAGTTTTCCTGCCGATGCAGGATGAAATTTTTCCCGACAAAGAACATTTTGGAAGAATATTCCGCAACAATGCAGTGATGTCGGGTATGGGAATTATTCAGATTGCTGCCATCATGGGAAGTTGTGTGGCAGGAGGAGCTTATTTACCCATCATGAGTGACGAAGCAATGATAGTGGATAAAACAGGTTCTGTTTTTTTAGCAGGAAGTTATCTCGTAAAATCTGCTATTGGTGAAGATATTGACAATGAAACTCTGGGTGGTGCCACAACACAATCAGAAATTTCGGGAGTAACGGATAATAAATTTCCTGACGATGCTTCATGTCTCGATTACATCAAACGATTGTTTGATAAGATTGGCGATTTTGAAAAAGCCGGTTTTGATCGCACGACTCCTGCCGAACCCAAACTCAATCCCAAAGAAATTTACGGCATCATCCCTTCCGAAAACAGCAAGCAGTACAACATGCATGATGTTATTTACCGGTTGGTGGACAACAGTGAGTTTGATGAGTATAAAGATAAATACGGTCAGAGCATCATCTGCGGCACAGCACGCATTGACGGTTGGGCAGTAGGTATTGTTGCCAATCAGCGCAAAGTAGTGAAAAGCAAAAAAGGCGAAATGCAGATTGGCGGAGTTATTTACAGCGACAGTGCCGATAGAGCTGCCCGGTTTATCATGAACTGTAACCAGCGTAAAATTCCATTGGTGTTTTTGCAGGATGTTACCGGATTCATGGTAGGCAGCCGCAGCGAACACGGAGGCATCATTAAAGACGGAGCCAAAATGGTGAATGCAATGGCCAACAGTGTTGTGCCAAAATTTACAATCATAGTAGGCAACAGTTATGGTGCCGGTAATTATGCCATGTGTGGCAAAGCTTATGACCCGCGACTGATTGCTGCATGGCCGTCAGGACAAATTGCAGTAATGGGAGGAGCACAGGCAGCCAAAACACTTCTGCAGATTCATGTTGCCGGACTTAAAGCCCAGGGCAAAACCATCACACAGGAAGAAGAAGATGCGCAGTTGAAAGTGATAACTGACAGATATAACTCTCAGACATCTCCGTACTATGCAGCATCAAGACTGTGGGTTGATGCCATCATTGACCCTGTTGAAACACGCAAGATGATAAGCATGGGTATTGAAATGGCCAATCATGCACCGCTTACTAAACAGTATAATGTGGGTGTGATACAAACCTGAAAAATGGTGTAATAAAAAAAGCTGCCTTTCGGGCAGCTTTTTTTGTAAGTATTCTTTTTAAGAATTAGTTGGTTTTACTCTTTGTTCCCGAGTTTTTACCTGCTGTAGAGTATAATTTAGATACATCATTGAATGCATTTTGAACCACACTCAGTTTTTGATTTATTTCAGCATCGGTTTGCTCAAGACTGATAGAACCAAAAAGTTCTTTGCATGAATTTGCTAATGTTACTGTAGCAGCTCTCATCTGTGTGGCATCAATGCCGGCAGGAACTTCTGCTTTATACAAATCAACAGCAGCATTGATGAGTGACTCAATGTTTGTTTTTACAGGTTTCAAATCACCTGATTTGCTGGCTTTGGTGAAACTCGACAGAATATTCTGGAAAGAGTTTAACTCTGCCCATGTGCCGGTAGTTTTATTTGCCTGACTGTAAGCACTTGCAGTGAAGGCGATGAAGGTGAGTAAAGCAAAAATCTTTTTCATTTTTTAAACTTTTATTAATGTATCTGCAAATATAGCATATAGATACCACATTCAGTACACTTTTTTACTTTTACACAATGTCGAGATTCATCTATAATTTATTTTTCAAACTTTTTGGATGGAAAATTAAGGGAGCAATTCCCCCTGAATTAAAAAAGTACGTGATGATTGTGGCTCCCCATACCAGCAATATTGATTTTTTGGTAGGACTGGCAGCACGAAGTATTCTGAGGATTGATACCAAATATCTGGCAAAAAAGGAATTGTTCAAGCCCCCGTTCGGATGGTTGTTTTACGCTCTCGGTGGTTATCCCGTTGACCGTTCACGGCATACCAATCTGGTGGATAAAGTAGCTGAAATTTACAATCAGCATGAGCGGTTTTCAATTTGCATCACTCCCGAAGGTACCCGCAAATATTCACCCGAATGGAAAACAGGATTCCACAAAATTGCCCTCAAAACCGGAGTGCCCATTCTGATGGTGGCTTTCGATTATCCTACAAAAACCGTAGTGGTGGCTCCACCATTTATGCCCACTGAAAATACAGAAGCTGATATTGAGCAGATTAAGAACTATTTCCGACAGTTTAAAGGAAAAAACCCCGGGCAGGGAGTGCTGTAAAAAATCCTGACAGTATTATTTTTTTATATCATTGAAATAGCGATATTTGCAGCCCCGAAATCAGGGAGATTTTCGGGATTATGTTTAACGGTATAAAAATTAAGTAAAATGCCAACAAAAATCAGATTGCAACGGTTCGGAAAAAAAGGCCAGCCGTTCTACCATGTAGTGGTGGCGGATTCGCGTGCTCCCAGAGATGGTAAGTTCATTGAAAAAATCGGAGTGTATAATCCAAAAACCATTCCGGCAACCATTGACCTTAATATCGACAGGGCTGCTCATTGGATAGCTCAGGGTGCACAGCCAACCGATACTACCCGCGCCATTTTAAGTTACAAAGGCGTGCTGTACAAACATCATCTTCAGGGTGGTGTAAAAAAAGGTGCTCTTACTCAGGAGCAGGCCGATGCTAAGTTCAATGCATGGATGGAAAACAAAAACCTGAAAGTGCTTCAGCATTCGCAAAAAGTACAGGCTTCCAAAGCAGATGAATCTAAAAATCGTCTTGCTGAAGAAGCTAAAAAACGCGAAGCTATCGCCAAGGTTATTGCTGAAAAACGTGCCGCTGCAAGCGTAGCTGCTGCCGAAAGCGCTGCTCAGGAACCTGCTGCCGAAGGTGGCGAAGCTCCTGCAGAAAACGCATAAGCTTTAATTTATTTTAAATGCCCTTTGATGATGGGTTTTGACGGTTATTTCTTTTATGGAACAATCGGACGTACCCACGGTATCAGAGGGCATTTGATTTTAAAATGTGCCGATAATTTCAGATTTAAAAAAAATCAGCCAAAAGAGTTTTTTATCTCTGATGGCGAAAACCTGAAAGCGTTTCCGGTAAAAGAAATATCATTTACTCCGCCTTTTACACGTTTCCTTCTCGAAGCGATTCACAACATGACAGAGGCCGAAGCTTATCTGAAAAAAGATGTTTATCTGCCGCTGCAAATTCTTGCGCAACAACCAACACCCTATAAACATGAACTCACTGACGCCACTGTGGTAGATGAAAACAAAAACCGGATCGGCATCATCAAAAACATACTCGAGTTTCCGCAACAACTCATCGCACAGGTTTATACTGATGATGGCAAAGAAGTGCTCATTCCGCTTAACGACCATTTTATTCTGAATTTCGACAAAAGCTCAGGCACACTCACCGTTCAGCTACCCGATGGGCTGCTTGATGTGTATTTGAATTAATTACACTTATCTTATTTTGTTTCAGACCTTTTTCATGACATTGTTCATGAAAGGTGTTTTTCATCATCATGACGTTGTTTTTTTTCAGACATTCGCACATCTTTTCAGAGGAGAAATAAGATGAAATATATCGGAGAACAACTGATATGGGGACAGATAGGAAGCGGCTTGATTTTTACAGCCTTCATCAGTGCATTATTTGCAGCCATATTATACATTATAAGTACAGTTAACGAATCGAAAGCTACATGGATGCGTCCATTAGCGCGAAAATTTTTTGCAGTTCATGCTGTCGCAGTATATGGCGTATTTTTTCTGTTGTTATACCTGATTTTTAATCACCGCTTCGAGTATTTTTATGTATGGCAACACTCAAGTTTGACCATGCCGATGCATTTTATTCTTGCCTGTATCTGGGAAGGTCAGGAAGGAAGTTTTTTGCTCTGGATGCTGTGGCATGTGCTCATTGCATTGTTCATCACACGCAGAAACAAACACTGGGAAGCACCGGTTGTAGGTATCATTGCACTGGTGCAGGTTTTTCTTGCTTCCATGTTGCTCGGAGTTTATGTGTTCGATTATAAAATCGGAACCAATCCTTTCTCACTGCTTCGTCATCATGAGCAGTTTGCCAATCTTCCATTCATTCAAATGCCCGATTATCTGAACCGCATAAAAGATGGACGAGGTCTGAATCCTTTATTGCAAAACTATTGGATGGTGATTCATCCACCTACATTGTTTTTGGGATTTGCATCTACTGTTGTTCCTTTTGCATTTGCTATCGGCTCATTGCTTCGCAAAAATGTTTCAGACTGGGTGAAGCCTGCTCTGCCTTACACTTTCTTCGGCATTATGATTTTGGGCGCAGGCATTCTTATGGGTGCAGCATGGGCTTATGAAGCTCTGAGCTTTGGTGGTTTCTGGGCATGGGATCCTGTAGAAAATGCTTCGCTTGTTCCATGGCTTACACTTGTGGGTGCAGGACACGTTATGCTTGTATATCTGAAAAGACAACGAGCACTCATCAGTACCTTTGTGTTAAGTATCCTGTCATTTCTGTTAGTTCTTTACAGCACATTCCTCACAAGAAGCGGCATCTTAGGCGAAACATCGGTACATGCATTTACCGATTTGGGCATGAGCGGACAGTTGATTTTTTACATGATGTTTTTTGTGGTGCTTTCAATTGTACTGTTGGTGATCAACTGGAAAAAATTACCGAGAGAAAATTCTGATGACAGCATGACTTCACGCGAGTTCTGGATGTTTATCGGTATGCTCGTACTCTGTATTTCTGCAGTGCAGGTAACTTTTACCACAAGTATTCCTGTTATCAATAAATTGTTCGGATTAAAACTGGCTCCTCCTGTTGATGTGAAAGAGCATTTCAACTCCTGGCAGATTCCTATTGCCATGATACTTTGTTTGCTGATGGCCATCGGGCAGTTTTTTAAATATAAACACAGCGAAGTAAAAGAGGTGTTCAGAAAACTGATGTTGTCCATCATCGTTTCAGTTGCAATAACCATTGCAGTGGTGCTGGCATTGCATTTCCGCAGTGTACATTATATCACTCTGGCATTTGCATGTATTTTCAGTATTGTTGCCAATGCCGATTATTTCTTCCGCATTATCAAAGGAAAACTGTCATTCAGCGGTGCATCCATTGCACATATTGGATTTGCGTTTATCATTATGGGTGCACTCATTTCCAATGCCAATTCAAGAATAATTTCGCAGAATAAACTGAATATTGATTTAGGGAAAGATTTTCCTAACAATGAAAACATCATGCTTGCCAAAGGCGACACATTGCAGATGGGAAAATATTTTGTGACCTATACCGGACGTGAGAAAAAAGGTGTCAATGTGTATTTCAATATTGACTACTTCAAACCCAATCACAAAAACGGAACTTTGAAAAAAGCATTTACGCTTAAACCCATCATTCAACTCAATGAAAGAATGGGAAACAGTGCCGAGCCTGCTACCAAATGGTTTCCTGATAAAGATATTTATACTCACATCACCTATGCAAATCTCGATGAGTTTACCAAACAGGAATCAGCAGAGGAATATGATGAACCGGTAGAACATGAAATGGCTACAGGTGATACGTTAGCAACTTCCAACAGTTTGATTGTATTAAAGAGAATTGCAAAAGATAATTCGGAAGTTGCAATAGATTCATTCGACAGTTTTGGTGTGAAAGCTGAACTGGAAGTAACAGATGTGAATAAGAAAAAACATGAAATCAATCCGGTGTTTCTGGTTAAAGACCGCATGGCTGTTTCCAAAAATTATTTTATTGACGAACTGGGGCTTAAAATCCGCTTTACCGGACTGAATCCCGAAGACGGGAAAATAAAACTTGAAATTGCAGAAAAGAAAGCCAACAAGCGCGACTTTATCATCATGAAAGCAATCATTTTCCCTCACATAAATTTACTCTGGACAGGATGTGTTCTGCTCATCTTAGGATCATGGATTTCTGCAGTGAAACGTTTTAAAGAAAATGTTCGCTATGCCGGCAAAAGCTGATGTAATCAAAGTTGTAATGGTTGGTTCAGGCAATGTAGCCATGCAATTAGCCATGCTGCTGAATATATCCGGCAACAAAATCATTCAGGTTATCAGTCGTAATAAAAAAACCGGCAGGCAGTTGGCTAAACTCTGCGATTGCAATTTTGATTCTGAATTGAAAAATGTGAATACCGAGGCCGACATGTGTATCATCGCTGTTAACGATGACAGCATTGCCGAAGTTGTAAGCAATATGCCGCTGATGAAAGCTGCAGTGGTTCATACTTCAGGAACAATTCCTATGGAAGTTTTAAAAAAGAAATTTAAAAACTGTGGAGTGATGTATCCTCTTCAGTCACTCACTGCTCACTCCGGAATATTTTCAGAGTTGATTTTTTGTGTGGAGGCCTCAGGAAAAAAAGTAATGGACAGCATCACCGGCTTACTGCAAAATATCAATTGCCGATACGTAAAACTGAATTCTGCAAAGCGCGAAAAACTGCATCTTGCGGCAGTAATAGTGAATAATTTCCCCAATCATCTCTATAGCTTAGCTTACGATTTTCTGAAACAAAACAAAATCAGTTTTCAGATTCTGCAACCGCTGATTGAGAATACGGCCCTTCGTATTGACAGCAGAAACCCGAAATCACTGCAAACTGGTCCTGCTGTACGTGGCGATTTAAAAACTATTAAAAGACATCTTCAACTTCTGAAAAATAACACTGATATTGCAGACGTTTATAAAACAATGACTAAATCTATTCAGAAAAGCAGAAAATGAGTATCAGCTACAAACAAAAACTTAAAGACATTCGCTGTTTTATATTCGATGTGGATGGCGTTCTTACCAACGGAATGTTGCACATTACCAATGATGGAAAATTATTACGTCAGATGAATATCAAGGATGGATATGCCATGCAACTTGCCGTAAAAAAGGGATATCATGTCATCATCATTTCCGGAGGTAAGGATGAAGGCGTTGCTATCCGACTGCAAAAACTCGGTATTGAAGAAGTGTATCTGGGAGTGGGAGATAAGTTGCAGCAATTGCTGCAGGTTACACAGCAACATCATCTGCAGAAAGAACAGGTATTGTACATGGGCGATGATATGCCGGATTTTGAAGCCATGCAGTACACCGGTTTTCCCTGTTGTCCTGAAGATGCAGCTGCACAAATTAAAAGTATCTGCGCCTACATCTCTCCTGTTAAAGGAGGTGAAGGTTGTGTAAGAGATGTGATTGAACAGGTGTTGACACTAAATATAGATTGGGAGTAAATGGAATTTCTCAGACTCATCAGAATTGGTAATCTGGCTATGCTTGCATTAGCTCAATGTCTGGTTTATTATATGGTGGTAGTGCCTTTGCTCAAAGTTTCAGAGTTTACTCCATCCTTATACACATGGCAGTTTGGTTTAATGGTGTTAGCTACAGTACTGATTACTGCAGGAGGTTATGCTATCAACGATTTTTTTGATAAAGATATTGATGCAGCTAATGGAATACGAAGAACAGCAAACATTTCAGCATGGACCATGAAAACAGTTTACTTTTCATTCTCCGTCATAGCTGTTGCTATAGGTGTTTATCTTACTTATTGGTTAAAGCTGCGACAGTTTGCATTGATATTTTTGCTTACATCAGCCTTGCTGTATTTTTATTCGGCATCTTATAAAAGACTTCCGCTGGTTGGAAATTTTGTTGTAGCTTTTCTTACTGCACTTGCAGTTTTTATTCCGGCCTTTGCCGATTATGAAATGCAATATGCCTTTCGCGATATAAGACTTCCTGTTGAAAATGAAAAAGCATATAGCCTTCGTGTTGTTATTGCCATCACCTTTGCGTATGCGCTGTTTGCATTCCTGATGACATTTGTAAGAGAAATTATTAAAGATATGGAAGATGTGGAAGGTGACAGGAAATTCGGATGCAAAACTCTTCCTGTAGTTGCCGGTGAAAGAGTTGCTAAATTCACAGCCATCTTTTTTCTGTTATTGATTTTCATTCTTATTGTATTGTTGCAGATTCGTTTTGAGTGGTGGAATGAATTAATTTCTTTCAGTTATATGGTGGTGGCATTACAGCTACCTGTTCTGGCTTTGATTGTATATTTGTTTTTTGCAGAGGAGAAAAAACAATTTCACTTTGCAAGTGTGTTAGCCAAAATCACTATGTTAGGCGGAATATTGTCCTTACCGGTAATGTATTATTCAGGATTATGATTAAAGTAATTTAACCGCATATAGCTCCAACATGTTACTGGTATATACACAACAAAATTCTCCGCGGCTTCATTATATTTTAAATCTTTTTATAGGTGAGCTGATGGGAATTCCTTTCACCCTTACCCACAACCGCGAAGAGTTTAAGAGCTACAGTGGTGCCAAACTGAATTATTCAGAATCTCCGATAGAGAATGAACCATTTATTTATGCCGAGAAATTACTTTTTGAGAAGGGGATAGAAGATCAGCAGTTTGGATTTACTGAATGGGCAGGACAAAAAGCATTTTATGCAACTCATCCCAAATACGTGATTCCTTTTGATGTGTTTGCTGCTTCGTTTTATCTGGTCAGTCGCTATGAAGAATATCTGCCGCACCTCAGAGATGCACACGACAGATATAACGAAACGGAAAGTCTTGCATATACACGTGGTTTTTTACAAAAGCCTCTCATCAATATCTGGGCAAAAAATCTGCGTGAAGTATTGTTGAGTTATTTTCCTTCTTTACCGTTTACACCTTCAAAGTATCGTTACATCAGCACTGTTGATATTGACAATGCGTATGCCTATCTCGAAAAAGGTTTTATGCGCACCATTGGTGCTTATGGAAGATCTTTGGTGAATCTGGATTTTCAGCAGGTGATTGAGCGTACCAAGGTGTTGTTGCGCATGGCGCATGATCCTTACGACACATACGACCTCATGCTCGACCTGCATAAGCGATATAAAGTGAATGCCATTTATTTTTTTCTGCTTGGTGAGTATGGAGAAAATGACAAAAATGTATCTGTTGACAGCCGCACTTTTCAGTCACTCATACAGTCGTTGGCCGACTATGCCGAAACCGGAATTCATCCAAGTTATGGCTCCAACAACCAGCAGGGACGTTTGCAAAAGGAAGTGCAGATACTCTCGCGAATTCTCAAAAGAGAAGTAAAAAAAAGCCGTCAGCATTTTCTTAAAATTAAACTTCCTGATACCTACAGAAAACTCATTGATGTGGATATCAAAGATGACTTTACGATGGGTTATGCAGGTAATATAGGTTTCCGTGCAGGAATTTGTTCTCCGTTTAATTTTTATGATCTGGATAATGAAACCACCACAACTCTGAGAGTTCATCCTTTTGCAGTAATGGATGCTACCTTCCGTTATTATCTCAAAGTTGAACCTTATCAGGTGATTGATTTGATAAAACCTTTGGTTGAAGAAGTGAAAGCTGTAAACGGTACCTTCATCAGCTTATGGCATAATGAATCACTGAGCGAAAACCACATCTGGAAAGGTTATCGCAGTGTTTACGAAGAACTGTTAAAGATAGCTTCGGCATAAATGAATATTGTATTTCTGAGGCATAATGAAATTGATAAACAAAAATGGGATGAAGTAATTGCTTCATCACACAACTCATTGCCGTATGCTTATTCATGGTATCTGGATTGTGTGTGTCCCAACTGGAATGCATTGGTGGGTGACGATTATCAGTATGTATTTCCCCTCACTGCAAATACTAAGTTTGGAATAAAATATTTGTATCAGCCCTATTTTGCTCAACAGTTAGGTTTGTTTTCAAAACATAAAATTTCTACTGAAGACGTCATTTTATTTCTGAATGCAATTCCTGATTTTTATAAGTTGATTGAGATTAACCTCAATTTTGCAAATACGGTCAGCGAATCAGGATTTCAGGTAAGCAAAGGAAAAAATTTCGAACTTCAGCTTGACAAACCATACGCTGAGATTAAAAAATTTTATTCCGACAATCAGAAGAGAAATATTGCCAAAGCAGAAAAAAGTGGTTTGTTTGTAACAGATAATATTACCATCAGGCAGGTCATTGATTTTTTTAAACACGACAAAGGTGCCGGCCTTGACACCATGAAAGAAAAGCACTACAAGCTGCTTGAAAAATTATTTGATGTGCTTGAGCAAAAACAAATGTGTTTTGTAAAAGGTGTTACCGATGGCAAACAATTGTATTGCGGAGCAATGTTTATTAAAACCGCAAATCGTATCATCTTTATTTTCTCAGGCAACAGTACCGAAGGAAAATCCAAAGGTGCAATGTCGTTTCTGATAGATTCAGTAATCGAAACTTTTAGCAACAAGCCAATAATATTTGATTTTGAAGGCTCAAATCATCCGGGTCTTGCGCGATTTTACAGTAGTTTTGGTTCAATTGAACTCGTATATTTACACCTGAAAAAAAACACACTTTCCTATCCATTAAGGCTGCTTAAAAAATAATTATGGTAAACCTTATCAGTCCGAATAATTCTTTAGTCAATCAGTTTGTTGCTGAGTTGCGTGATGTTGAAATTCAAAATGACAGAATGCGTTTCAGACGTAATCTCGAACGTCTTGGCGAAATTGCTGCTTATGAAATCAGCAAAACATTTAACTATGAAAATACGGACGTTACAACACCTCTTGGTGTGGCTACGGTTCCTCTCATGCAAAGCCAGCCGGTTTTAGGAACTATTCTCAGAGCAGGACTGCCGTTACATCAGGGTTTACTCAATTATTTTGACCAGGCCGACAATGCATTTATATCTGCATACAGAAGACATCATAAGGATTCTACTTTCGACATTCATTTGCAGTATGTGTCTGCACCGCCTATTGCCGGACGCATTTTAATTCTTTGCGACCCGATGCTGGCCACCGGACAATCGCTGGTTGAAACGTATAAAGCGTTACTGGAACTGGGTGTTCCTGCTTATACACACATCGTAGCTGCTTTGGCAAGCCGTCAGGGAATTGAATATGTCAAAGCAAACGTCTCTGATGATATGACCATTTGGGTGGGTGCCATTGATGAAGAGCTGACCGCACAGTCATACATTGTTCCCGGTCTGGGTGATGCAGGCGACCTGGCCTACGGAGAAAAAAAATAGCACCTGACGAAAAAAATCATTATTTTTCGGAACAGACTATAAACCTGTCATGAGTGAGCCGCTAAAAATATTGATGGTTATTTTAATCAGCAGCGTTAAATTTGTTGTTGGACCTGCATTTGCTTACTATGATGATAATTTCGATTTTACTTTTTTTGAAGCAGTGATTTATCCGGTGATAGGAGGTATGCTCGGAGTGTTTGTTTTTAGTTTTTTCAGCGATCAGGTAGCTAAATTATGGACGTTTATCAAAAATAATATTTCCAAAACCGTTGGAAAGAAAAATAAACCCTTTTCAAATCCTACCATTGATACAGACCAAAAAATTAAAGTCAACTACACGTATGTGGAGAGTAAGAAAGAAAACAAACCTAAAATTTTTACCAAGCGCAACAGGAGAATTATTACGCTGTGGCGCAAGTACGGATTGTTTGGCATAGCTTTTATCACACCTGTAATTTTATCCATTCCTATCGGCACCATTATTGCATCACGATTAGTGAGTAACAGAAAGAAAGTATTTCTGTTTATGTTTGTAAGTATTTCATTCTGGTCTGTACTGATGGTATCATCATTCGAATTGTATCACGCTTATTCTATCAAAGCACTTCAGCAGAAAATGCTTGAACCATGAAAACAAAAAAACATTACACGCATTTATTGTTCGATCTGGATCATACCCTTTGGGATACGGATAAAAATGCCGGCATAGCACTCGTAGAATTATACAGGGAAAATAATTTACAGCAATATGGAATTGCTGACTATCGTGAGTTTGTGGATAAATACACCACAATCAACAACCGCATGTGGACCGATTATGCATTGGGAAAAATCAAGAAATCCTATCTGCGCACCGGCAGGTTCGAACTTACACTGAAACATTTTAATATTAATGACAAGCAATTAGTAGAACAGTTAGCTGAATTTTTTGTAAACCGCACACCAAGCAAGAAACATTTGCTTCCGCATGCTGTTGAATTGCTCAACCACGTGCAGGGACGTTACGAACTGGCTATTGTTACCAATGGTTTTGCCGAAGCACAACACACCAAATTAAAATCATCCGACATTGCACATTTCTTTTCGCACGTTGTCATTTCAGAAGAGGTAGGATATCACAAACCTGACCCGAGAATATTTTTGCATACTGCCGAGGTGTTGAATGCACCTATAGAAAATTGTCTGATGATTGGCGATAATGCTGAAACTGATATGGCAGGAGCTATTGCCGCAGGCATGGATTGTGTTTATCTGAATTCATCAAATGTGATTCATGATTTGCCGGTTACATTTGAAACAGACAGTCTGCATAAACTCATAGAGATATTGTAAGCGCAGCATGAAAGCTCAGCAGGGAATTGTAATTAAAACCACCGGAAGTATTATCACAGTAATGTCAGGTAAGGATGTATTGCAGTGCCGCGTAAAAGGAAATTTCAGAATCAAAGATATTGACGCAACAAATCCTGTTGCAGTAGGCGATGAGGTTGAATTTGAAAATGGTTTTATTGTTCGGCTGTTACCACGAAGAAATTACATCATCCGCAAATCGAAAAAGTTAAGCAAGCAGGTGCAGATTCTTGCTGCAAACATTGACCATGCATATCTCATAGCCACACCGGTACTGCCACGTACTTCAACGGGTTTTATTGATCGCTTTCTTGCCACTGCCGAAGCCTATTCCATTCCTGCATCAATTGTATTTACCAAATCCGATTTGTATGATGATGAATTAAATCATTATGTAAATGAGCTTACTCAGTTGTATAACAAAATCGGGTACTCCACTTATTTGGTATCTTCTCTCAACGAAAACTCCTTGCATACTCTCAAAACAAAACTTGAAGGAAAGGTCAACTTATTTTCCGGTCACTCAGGTGTTGGCAAAACCTCTCTCATCAATGCACTTGTTCCGGGTTTAAATTTAAGGACAGCACCCATATCTGAGCAACATCTCACAGGAAAACATACAACCACCTTTGCGGAAATGACGGAATTACCTTTTGGAGGATTTATAATTGACACACCCGGCATCAGAGAGTTTGGTATTGTGGATTTCAATCAGCAGGAAGTCACGCATTATTTTCCTGAGTTTTTTAAACTGCTTCCTCAATGCCGTTTCAACAACTGTATTCATGTCAACGAAGAAGGGTGTGCCGTGCTCGAAGCACTAGAAAGGGGAGAGGTTAGCCCGTCACGTTATCATAATTATTTGAGTATTCTTAACAACGAAGATATTTATCGCTAAAAAATGAGACTGGTAATACAACGTGTTTCTCAGGCAGAGATTAAGATAGATGAAAAACAACATGCGGCTATTGGAAAAGGATTGCTCATTCTGCTCGGAATATCAACGGAAGATACAGAAGAGGATGCAGATAAATTAGCAAAGAAAATTCCTGCACTGCGGATTTTCAGTGATGAAAACGGACAAATGAATCTTTCGGTTTCTGATATCAATGGTGAAATACTTATCGTTTCGCAGTTTACACTTTATGGTGATGCTGCAAAAGGCAACAGACCATCGTTCATTCATGCTGCAAGACCTGAGCAGGCTATTCCACTCTACGAATATTTTGTTCAGAAGGTAAAATTAAGCAGTTCAATACCTGTAAGTACGGGAGTGTTTGGTGCCGATATGAAAATTAGTCTTACAAACGATGGCCCTGTAACAATAATTATGGATTCGAAAAAATAATTCAATGACAATTGCTGAAGCACAACAAACGGTTGACACCTGGATAAAAAAGTATGGTGTAAGATACTTTAATGAATTAACCAATATGGCATTGCTTACAGAGGAAGTGGGTGAGCTTGCAAGAATTATTGCCCGCAAATATGGTGAACAGTCATTTAAAGATAAGGAATCTGAAAGTAATCTGGCTGATGAAATGGCTGATGTGCTCTTCGTGTTAATATGTATTGCCAACCAAACCGGTGTAGATCTCACTCAGGCGATGACAAAAAATTTGGAGAAAAAAACCAAACGGGATGTTGAGCGACATCGCTCAAATGATAAGTTGATGTGA
>ERZ795053.1198-NODE-1198-length-33141-cov-5.788067_pt1 | contig 33141 bp, 26 predicted proteins | sample MGYA00375137_ERZ795053 | MGnify/ENA primary metagenome ERZ795053 (study PRJEB30182, sample SAMN05720284) | activated sludge metagenome | isolation source: Anaerobic digester | place: Hong Kong | collected 2014-12-17 ...
TGGAATGATCCGCGCTGCCTTTGCGCCGCGCCGGGCTTGACGTTACATCTAACGTCACACCTAACGTCATGGTTGCACCTGACACAGAATTCGCCAGAAAGGACCCCCATGTCCGAAAATAGGAAAACCAAAGACACCGGGCATCAAGGCGATCCCAACGACACCTCCAATGCCCCAATCAAATCACACGAGGAGACCGCCGAGAGGGAAGATGGTGCGTCCCGAAACGTGACACCGCAGGCGCTGCGGGCGCTGGCTGAAGCCGAGGAGCGCCGCCGTCGCCAGACCCACAATGACACAACGCAGGCCAAAGAAATTGGCGGGCGCGATGGCCCAGACCCCATTCGCTTTGGCGACTGGGAGAAGGGTGGGATCGCTTCGGATTTCTGAGAGATTTCTATAATTATTATTTGATTTCAAAAACTTATAATGTGCCGTGACAACCCCGCCGGATGCCATGTGCACACCACTGGCACACCCATTGATCAACCGGAAACCATCAAACCAAGATAGCCGGCACATCGCCTACCCGTTGGGTCACAAGGCACTCGGTTTGCTTTTAACAGCGTCGTATCAGCGGTGACTGGAGCGCAATGCAGTCCGATGGATAGGGATTGGCGCTTCTCGTGTTTCAGTTCGACTGACCTTTGACGACCCCATACGCGGGCCTCAGCACGTCAGATCCAGAACACGAGGTTTCATATTTGACCGCATTTTCTTCGACGAACCGGCATCCACCTCGCCGGGCAACGCTCTAGGAAGCGAGACAATGGCACATTTCCCAACCTTTCGAACCGCAGCGTTTCGTGACGATGAGCGCGGCGGAGTTGCCATCATATTTGCACTGTCGGTCATCGTCATAACGATGTTTGCCGGTTTAGCCATCGACTACTCACGCATCAATCATGAGCACAACCGAGCTGTCATGGCAGCCGACGCGGCCGCGCTCGCCGCTGGAAAGGCACTTCTCGACGGACGTCTTACAGACGCCGATGTGATCGAACGGGCGCGGAGTTACTTTGATCAGAACATGAAGGTGGCGGAGCACTTCGGCACGGTCAGAGGGTTCGACGTTAAAATCGACCGCACCAACAGTGGCGTTACCGTATCAGCCACTGTCGAAGTGCCCATGACGCTCGGTCGCCTTGCCGGCATCAACAATGTCGTGTTTCCCATTACCGCCGCAACGGCGTTCAAGCAGCAGGATATCGAGTTGTCGATGGCGCTGGACGTCACCGGATCCATGGGCGGCTCAGGCAAGCTCGATGCGTTGAAGTCAGCTGCCAACGATCTGTTCGACATCCTGCTTCCCGATGGCGGCACCCCCAACATGGTGCGTATTGCGCTTGCTCCCTATTCGTCGGGCGTCAACGCAGGCCGCTACGCACCAACGGTCACGGGGCGCGCTTCGCCACCAGGCAATTGCACATACGAGCGCGAGCGCATCAATGACGTGAGCGACAGCGCGCCTGCCAACGGCAGCTACCTCAAAGCCGTCGGCTCACCCGGCATCTACGGCGGTGCGTACTGCCCCGACACCTCGCGCATCGTGCCGCTGACCAACGACAAGTCGCTACTACACTCGGAGGTTCAGAGCTATGAGGCGAACGGCAGCACGGCAGGTCACCTTGGCACACAGTGGGGCTGGTACCTGATCTCGCCGAACTGGGCTGGCGTCTTCAGCGGCCGCAACGCGCCGACTGCCTATAATGACAAGAAGACCATAAAGGCAATGATCCTCATGACGGACGGCGAGTTCAACACCGTGGCCGGTCGCGGCGACTACGCGGGAAAGTCCTCAAAAATCGCGGTCTCATACTGCAAGGCCATGCGGGCACAGGGCATCAAGGTCTATACGGTCGGCTTCCAGCTGGAGGAAGCCAGTGCGAGGCAGACCTTGAAGGACTGCGCGAGTGAGCCACAAAACTTTTTTGAAGCAACAAGCGGCAGCCAGTTGCGCGATGCGTTCAAGGCGATTGCCGAGCAGATCAACAATCTGCGTCTGACGAGCTGAGCAGAGCCCGGGCCGCGGGCTCGCACACACCAACTCGCGCACACGGGCGGCACTTCGGTGCCGCCGTGTGCTTATCGCCGGTCGATCCTCCTGGAGCGCTTTTCGATCCGATGGAATCGGATCGGCGCTCTAGCTTCTTGGTTGATCGCATTTTCCGACGAACCGGTGTCCACTTCGTCGGAAAATGCTCTAGGGTCCGGCCTGCCGCACCTGTGTTTCACAGCGCACCAATGGTTCCAATACCGTGCAAAAAATCCTATTCTGCGGCAAGCGGCGCCAGCCGCGTCATGCGGGGCAGATAAGGCAATGCGCCGCGCAAACGAGAGATGCGGCTTCCATGTCTTCACAAAAGCGCCAGGGCAGGCGCAGACGCAGCTTTGCCAAATTCCTGCTCTTTATGCTCGTGACCGCAAGTGGTGCGCTGGCACTCTGGTTCGGCATGGTTCCCAGGTGGATCAACCCGTTGCCCCGCCTCGATCTGTCAACCGCCAGGCCGTGGTTTGTCGATTTTCGCCTGGCTGCGCTGCGACGCGACCATCAGCTTTGTGCCGCCACGCTTACCCAACCCCACATTTATGCCCGATCCGTCGATGACAAACCGATCGAAAACGGCTGCGGGTGGGAAAACGCCGTGCGCATATCCGCCGTCGGCGGTGCATCGCTGCCCGTTGGCACGATCACCTGCGAAATGGCAGCCGGGCTTGCGCTGTGGATCGCGCACGACGTGCAGCCGCTGGCCCAGCGCCTGTTCGGCTCACCGATCAAACGCGTCGAGCACATGGGAGGCTACGCGTGCCGCAACATCATCGGCTCGAAAGTGCTCAAGGAATTCCGCAGCCAGCACGCCCGCGCCAACGCCATCGACATTGCCGGTTTCCAGCTTGCAGACGGTCGGCAAATTCGGATCGCGCGCGACTGGAAGGGAGGCGATACGGAGAGTCGGTTCCTGAAACAAGCGCACCGCACAGCTTGCCGTTACTTTCGCGTCGCGCTAAGCCCGGATTTCAATGCCGCACACCATGATCATTTCCATTTCGATCGCGGACCTTTCGTAACCTGCCGGTGAATGGCTCAGACCTGGCTGGACTCAATTCTCCAAGCGACGAGCGCGAGCAGAAAAGGCAAAGGGCATGGCCTGCGCCATGCCCTTTCTTTCGTGTCGTCTTGGATCGGCATCAATCCTCAGCGCCCGGGCGCCGCAATGCCGGTCATGCCTTTTTGTTCTGACGGTTGCCGATCAGATCGTCAACGACAGCGGGTTCGGCCAAGGTCGAGGTATCACCCAGGTTGGAAAAATCGTCCTCAGCGATCTTGCGTAGGATGCGACGCATGATCTTGCCCGAGCGCGTCTTGGGAAGACCCGGCGCGAACTGGATAAGATCAGGCGCGGCGATCGGGCCGATTTCACTGCGGACGTGCTTGACCAGTTCCTTGCGCAGTTCCTCGCTCGGTTCGGTTCCGGCATTCAGCGTCACGTAGCAGTAGATGCCCTGCCCCTTGAGGTCGTGGGGATATCCAACCACCGCCGCTTCAGCGACCAGCGGATGTGCGACGAGAGCACTTTCCACTTCAGCTGTACCCATACGATGACCGGAGACGTTGATGACGTCGTCAACGCGCCCAGTGATCCAGTAGTAGCCGTCCTCGTCGCGGCGACAGCCGTCGCCCGTGAAGTAGGTGCCTGGATAGGTCGAGAAGTATGTCTGCACGAAACGCTCGTGGTCGCGGTAGATGGTCCGCATCTGACCCGGCCAGCTGTCGAGCAGAATCAGGTTGCCCTGCGTTGCCCCTTCGAGCTGCTGACCCTTATCGTCAACAAGCGCCGGTTGAATGCCGAAGAATGGGCGCGTGGCCGAACCCGGTTTCAGTTCAGTGGCGCCCGGCAGTGGCGTGATCAAAATGCCGCCGGTTTCCGTCTGCCACCAGGTATCCACGATCGGGCAACGGCCATCGCCAACAACATTATGGTACCACTCCCAGGCCTCCGGATTGATCGGTTCACCGACCGAGCCCAGAAGTCGCAGTGATGAGCGATCGGTGCGCTTGACCAGATCCTCACCCGCACCCATCAGTGCTCGGATCGCGGTTGGCGCGGTGTAGAACGTGTTGACGCCCCACTTGTCGACGACATGCCAGAAGCGCGATGCGGTTGGATAATTGGGGACGCCTTCGAACATCAGCGTCGTGGCGCCATTGGCCAACGGCCCATAGACGATATAGCTGTGGCCGGTGACCCAGCCCACGTCCGCGGTGCACCAGTAGATGTCACCTTCGTGATAATCAAAAATGTACTGGTGGGTCATCGACACAAAGACGAGATAACCACCGGTGGTGTGCACGACACCCTTGGGTTTGCCGGTCGAACCCGACGTGTAAAGGATGAACAGCGGATCCTCCGCGTTCATCGGCTCGGGCGGACAATCGGCGGAAACCTTGACAATCTCTTCGTGCAGCCAGAAATCACGACCCGGTGTCCACGGTACAGGATTGCCGGTACGGCGCACAACGAGCAGCTTCTCACCCCCCGAACACTTCTTGAGTGCTTCATCGGCGTTCTTCTTCAAAGGCACCGTCTTGCCGCCGCGATACCCCTCATCAGAGGTGATGATGAACTTGGAATCGGCATCCTCGATACGATTCTGCAAGCTGTCGGGCGAGAACCCACCAAACACAATCGAGTGGACCGCACCAATACGTGCACACGCCAGCATCGCGTATGTGGCTTCAGGGATCATCGGCAAATAGATGGTGACGCGATCGCCCTTCTTGACGCCGTGCGCCTTCATCACATTGGCGAACTTACAGACACGCTCGTGGAGCTGGCGATAGGTGATCTTCTCGTCCTGCGTGGGGTCATCACCCTCCCAGATAATCGCCAGTTGGTCGCCGCGCTTTTCCAGATGACGATCGATGCAATTCGCCGACGCATTGAGGACGCCGTCCTCATACCACTTGATTGAAACGTTATGCGGATCAAAGGAGGTGTTCTTCACCTTCGTATAGGGCTTGATCCATTCGAGGCGCTGGCCCATTTCACCCCAGAAGCCTACGGGGTCCTTGATCGAGCGCTCGTACATTTCAAGGTATTTGTCGTTGTCGACCCAAGCACGCTGCTTCCATTCAGCAGGAACCGGGTAAACCTTATCCGACATGGTATTTCCTCCCACATTTGGCTTGAGATTTGGCGGCATTATATGGAGCGCGCGCAACCCTACAACCCTCCCCTTCGTCGAATGAAGGGTGAACGCCAAAAGGCTTCACGTACAGCTGCCGGGCGAGAAGCCGGGCAATTCAATCTCAGTGCGAACCCAGCCAGCCCAACACTGCTCCTTGAACCAGCATCACCCCTAGCCAATGGCCACCATCGATAAAGGTCAGAGCCTTTTTTACGCCTTGGAAGGCATGGTTAACGACCAGCGAACTCATGATGAAGCCGAGCCACATCAGGGCTCCGCTCAGCATACCCTGCCAGATGGTCTGCCCGGGACCTCCAACAAGCCCGCCTATAACACCCGCCAGAATGAAGGCCATGACCAGCTCAGCAAGAAACGCACTGATATATGGCGCCAGGACGGGCTCGTTGCTCGGCGTGACATCTTCCATCGTCATGCCGGCGGCCTCCATCCATTGCTGCGATAGGAGGCCATACCAGACGCCCCCAAACAGGAATCCGGCGGCAGCGGCAAGCATCACGGCAACGTAATTGATATTGGCGAATTCCATGTCGCAGGTCTCCCTTAAGCGAAATGGTTGCTCCCAGAGCCGGAAATCTGGCTTTGGCTGGCCGGCCCGCACCGCAAATCCAAGCGCGAAGCCAGCAACTTAGCCGAGAGCCTAGCACGGCTTTTAGCAATGATTCACGCTGCAGTGCGGTGGTCTATCTCGTAGCCGAGCCGGTAGCACGCCAAACCGCGGTGCGCTTGATCTCGGCATCCTCCAATTCGCGCGTGACCGGCACTTCGTACTGGGCGAGGGCCTCAAAACGGCCCTTGGGGAAATAATTGCGCTGCGGATCACCGATCAAGACAATTAAATTGTGCGCCAGTGCCTGGTCGATCAGGGCCAGAACCTTGTCGGCGAGCTGACGCTCGTAGAAAAGATCGCCAACAAGGACGACATCGAAGTTCCGGTTCAATGGACCGGCCAGCAAATCCTCACTGGTGGTCTTTGCACGCACTGCGTTGACCTCAAAATTGAGCTGACAGGCCGCCAGCGCCAGTACATCTATATCGGCGGCGAGCACATCTTGTGCGCCGGCCCGCGCCGCGGCGATCGCCTGCAGACCCGAGCCCGCACCCAGATCGAGTACGGTGCGCCCCGCCACCAACTCTGGGTTGTCCAGGAGATAGCGCGCCAGAGCTTGTCCGCCCGCCCATGCGAACGCCCAATAGGGCGGCGGCACGTTGATTTCGCCCAGTTCCTCCTCGGTCTTCTGCCAGATCGACAGGCTCTCCTCGGCAAGATGCAGACGGGTTTCAGGAACCAGCGGCGGGCTCAACAGCTTCGTATTGGCGCGTATGAAGGCCTTGCGCGCATCATCGTCCTTCAAATTCGTGCCCTTTCAAAGGTGCCTTTGACTGATAGGGAGCGTAAGCGCCGTGGCGTCCGCTTCCCGGCTTGCCAGCCGGTGACGACATATCCACGACCGTGGGGTGCCAGATATCACCGCTTTTTAGGGCGCGGCACGGAACCAAGGTCGCCCATGCGGCAGATCTCGTCCCATTCGCCCTTTGTCACCGGCTGCACCGAGAGCCGCATTGACGTGACGAGGCTCATATTCGCCAGCTTGGGATTGGCCTTCACATCCTTGAGCGAAACCGTCCGGGGCATGTCGCGCACCGCACGCACGTCGACGCACTCCCATTTGGGATCGTCGGCGGTCGAATCAGGATGCGCCAGCGCGCAGATCTCGCAAACGCCGACGATTTCGAGGCCAATGTTGGAGTGATAGAAAAATGCCAGATCACCGAGTTGCATCGCCCGCATATTGTTGCGTGCAAGATAATTCCTGACGCCGCTCCATTCTTCGCCCGTTTTGCCTTTGGCCTTCAGTTGATCCCAGGAAAAGGCGTCAGGCTCGGATTTCAAGAGCCAATAGCCACTCGAAACGATCGGGGCAGGGGCCTTCCTCTTCGGCCGGGCCTTGCCCGTGCTGGCTGCCTTCAACTTGGCGGGCGTCCCCAACTTACCAGCCTCGCGCGCCCCTCCCGCTGGCCTGGGCTTCAGCTTTGATTTGCTGGCAGGCGTTCTATTCGTCTTGTCTGGCATATGGGAAAATTCATCCTGTGCAGCACGCGAACGCTATCGCGGAACTCAAGCGTCGGGCGGATATCGCGGAACAATTCTGTTTCTCAAGCGGTGCACCGATCCGCAAGGCGAGCGATGCCGTTCGTCGTGGTGGACGATGTCGTGGTGGACTATAGGGCAGGCTCGACCATTCTTAAATGACTTTGGCAAGCATTGATTGCGCAAGGACCGGGCAGGCGGCCGCAACGATGGTGCGCGATCGGCAAAAGAGATCTTGGCTACACATCACCGCCTGGGATCATCGCCAGAACAACAATGCGTGGATCAAGACACCAAAATAATTTCGCCGCATGGCCGGTTCGCGTCCGGGCCAGCGACGTATCCAGATCGAGGTCGATGTCGTCATAGTCAAGGAGCGCGCCGTCCAGCGCATAAGCAGCCTTGAAGACGGCCTCCTTGGCGGCAAAGATCAGGCGCCCAGCGACACCAGCACCGATGGTGCCGGGATTATCACTCAAAGTTATCACAAGAGGCGATATGTCATCAGGAAGCGGCGCGACCAACTCAACATCAATCCCGAGCGATGCAATGGCGCGGTTCGATGCGACCGCTGCCACCGCAACAGCACCATCGTGGGCAAGCGAACCGACAACGCCGGCAGGCCAGAGCGGCCGCCCGGATCGCTCGCGGCCGATCGCAATGCCCTTATGGCCAAGATTTTCCAAAAGACCACGCGCCAAGTGACGTGCGGCACCGCTGGCCCGGCGTGCGTCGCGATCGCGCGTCGTGACGGCGGAGCGCTCCTCGGGCAGCAAGCGTTTCTCATCGTCAGCGCGAATAATGCGGCAGCCAAGATGGATACCGGCAGGCGCCATCGAAATCATTGCCGAAAGCAAGGATGCCTCCAGGCGGTCAAGTCTGTCGCTATCGGACCCAACCGTCACGATTTGAACCTTCACACTTTGCGTTTGCGGCGGGCCAGCGACAGACGTGCAAGAACTTCACCATCCTCGTCCTCGCCCTCTTCCTCAAATCCAGCGCCAAGGTAAAGTCGGCGCGCACCCTCGTTCTCAGGCATGTAGCTCACCACAATATCGCGCGCACGACCGAGCGAGCGAACCTCGCGTATCAGGGCATCAAGCGCGGCGCGTCCGTAACCGCGCCCCTGCTCGCGGCGATCGATCATGAAACGATAGAGCAGTGCCTCGTCATAGGAACTGGCATCGTACATCAAAAAACCCACCACGCGCTCGCCGGCAACCACCGCCCGCGGGCGCGCATCCTCGTCATGGCGCGCTTCCTTCAGGGAACTTGCGTTGTCATCGAGATAATCACTTTGAGTTTCATCAAGCTGAAGCCCGAGAACGGCCTTTCTATTGGTCGCGTCGATGGGCTCAAGGCGTATGTCCGTTTCCATATCATTGCGGCCGGGCTCGCCTGCCGCTTGCCCTCTTCGCGATACTGGAGCGCGCGCCTTGCGAGCCATGATCACCTCGCGCCAGCCGGTCGCGAACCTTGCACTACGGGAACAAGCACCCGATGCAGCTTGGCCGGGTTGCCGCGCCAGGCTGTATGAGGCTCGATGATCTCTCCCTTCATGACAAATGAATCGGTATCGACCGTCGCCCCCTCGCCAATCACCGCACCATAGTGCACGAAGGCCGAAGGTCCGATGGTCGCTCCCTTGGCGATCTTGATGACGTCGGATTTGAAGGCGCCTTCCTCAAGCGAGTGAGGCTGCAGAACACAGCCTTCATTAAGAGTGGCATCATCGTCAATTTCCAACAGTGAGCGCTCGGTGATGATGGCACCCGCGTCGAAGACCCGGCGCCCCACCTTCACACCCAGCAACCGCAGCACCAACGGCTTGAACGGCGTGCCAGCAAACAATCCCACAATCGGTGAATCAGAAAGCTTCCAGTGTCGCTCGTGGAACCAGAAGTAAGGATCATAGATGGTTGCGGTGCGTGGCTGGAGAGCCTTGAACCCGATGCTCGCACGCTCAATGAAGGCGTAGTAGAAGACAGCCCCTATCGTCGTTAAATTGAGCACGAAGAACAGCGACCACGATCCCCACTCGCTATAATAGTTGAGGGCCCTGTCCCAGCTCACCAGCGTCGCAAAAAGAGCAATCCAGAGGCTGGCGAGAAACAATGCAACGGTCAGTGCGTTGTGGATGTTCTTGCCCGCCACACGCCGGCGCTGCACGGCCGGATCGACCGCCCCCAGCAGCTGTCTGTCGCGCTCCACCATGCGTGGGATCTCAAAGGCCGGTGATCCCAGCAGCCCGACGTTCTCTCGCACAGGCCCTTCGATCGGGATCATGACCTTGGTACCCAATAGGCAGTTGTCGCCGACACGGGCATCGGGGGGAAAGTAGATATTGTTTCCCAGATAGCTGTGCGCGCCGACCCTGGTGTGTTCGAGGCGAAAGGCGGTGGCGGACTTGTGCATGTTGATCATCGACAAGCCATCCGAAACCATGGTGCCGCTGCCGATCTCGCAGAACAGCGGATTGTCGTGCTGCTGGTTGGTGCCGAAGTTCGAGCCGGTCTGATGGACCTTGTTGAGGTTCCAACCGAGCGCGCGAATGTAATGAACCACCGCGGAACTGTCGCCGAAAATGAGGTTCAGCAATCTGTTGTTGCTGGCGCGAGACGCGACTGTCTGCAGCCAGTGGTTGGTACTGTAGATGGAATAGGTGCGTCCCTCCCGCAGAAACGGACGCAGCAGGCGCGGCACCAGCACGGCGGCCAGAAGCATCAACACAAATCCGACGAAGATGGAAATCGTCGTGTATCGGGCCAGCAGGAAAATGGTTTCCTCAAGATCGTCGCTGCGCCATTGCCAATAGCTCAACACCAAGAATGGCAATGGCACCACGATCGTCAACAGGCCGATGATCTGGACGGCTTCATAGAGGATGCGGCGCATACGTGTTGCCGGCCGGCCCGCCACCTTGCAATAATCGGCCGTGGTCGGCATGGCAGGTGAGCCATGCCAGTGTTCGCCTGCCGGGATCGACTGGCGCTGTTGCAACGAGGAGGAATGACCAAGCTGCGCGCCATCGCCCATCTGCGTATCGATATCAAGCACGCTTGCCTCACCGACGAAAGCGTCACGACCGATCCGCACCGAACCTGTATGAATGAAACCGGCCTCCGCACGATACCCCAGAACGGTCGACTCCTTGCGCAGGATGGTGTTATCGCCAATCGTGATCAGATCGGTACACACCGGCACCGAGCGGCACTCGATCACCGTGTTGGGACCCAGCTTGGCGCCCAGAAGCCGCAGGTACAAGCTGTAGAGGGGACTGCCCTTGAAGATCGTCGCCGGCGCACTCCGGATCAGCATCATCACAACCCAGAAGCGGTAATAGCGCCAGCCCCACAGCGGAAAACTTTCTTCCTTCCATTTGCCGACAATGGTCCACTTGCCCAGTACCGACAGCGCCGACCAGCCAAAGAAAAAGACGATCGCCAGGACGGCACTACGGACGTAGAGCCAGACGGGCTCATCGAGCATTTCGTTGACCCAGTCCACCCCATGGTTGAAGCACCACAGCAAGACGTAGCTATAGACGAAGTACGAGGCCAACTGCGCGAGGCCGCAGGTCCAATAGGCAAGATCGGACGCGCGATGGGTCGGCTGGGGATCGGTAATCGTTGAGGCGACGCCGGCTTGCCGCTGCAAATGCGCAACCAGTTCGGCGACCGTGGGGTTGAGGTAGATGTCCCGCATCGACGCGGTACCCCAACCCTCTTTTGCGCGCAGGCGTGCACACAACCGGGCCATCAACAGCGAATTGGCGCCCAGATCATCAAAGAAGTGGTCTTCGACCGAAACCGCATCACGCTTCAAGACATCACACAGTGCGCTCGCGACGAACCGTTCTGACTGGTCGCGCGGTTCGACAATCGATCCTCCAGAAACCGGCATCGACATCGATGGCTTGGGCAGCCGTTGCAGATCAACCTTGTCGGAGACCGTCATCGGCAGAACCGGCAGTTCCTCGATATAGGCGGGAACCATGTAGTCAGGCAGTCGCTTTTTCAGGTCTCGCGCAATTTCAAGCCGCGACAGGGCTGCTGCGTCAGTGCGCAACGTGTAATAGGCAACAAGCTCGAGCCGTTCGGGATCGGGCTGCCAGGTCGTAACGACAGCCTGGCCGATGGAGGGATGCTCCAACAGCACCGCCTCGATCTCGCCCAGTTCAATACGATTACCGCGGATCTTGACCTGGGTATCGACGCGGCCGTGATATTCAATCTCGCCGTCCTCGTTCAATCGCCCAAGGTCACCGGTACGATAGATGCGCCGCGACGGGTTGTTCGGCAGATCGAGAAAGTCGGGTATGAACTTCTGCTCGGTCAGGTCCGGACGATTGAGATAGCCACGCGCCAGACCGACACCCGCGATACCAAGTTCACCCAGTTGCCCGCTCCCTGACAGTTCTGGCTTTTGTGGATCGAGTATCACCATCGAATAGCTGGGCAGCGGCCGACCGATGGTCACCGATCTGGCTGGATCCAACACGCTCATGCTGGCCGTGACCGTCGCTTCGGTCGGGCCGTAGGTGTTGAGCATGACAAGACCGGGCCGTGACCAGCGCACCACGAGGTTGTGCGAGCATGCTTCCCCACCCACGAGGATCAGGCGCAAAGCCGGCACCTCGCTCTCGATCGAGGAGAGCAGTGTCGGACTGCAGGCCATGCAGGTGACAGCGTTGTCGCGAAGAAAATCGGCCAACTCCTCACCGATCAGCGCCTGCTCGCCAGGGGCTGGCACCAATGTCGCCCCGGCCACAAACGGCACCCAGATTTCCTCCACCGAGAAGTCGAAGGCAATGGTCATGCCCTGATAGACGCGATCGCCTTGCCTGTATCCGTAGCTCTGCGCGGCGACGCGAACGAAATTGCAGATGCTGCGGTGTTCGACGAGAACGCCCTTCGGCTTGCCCGTCGTGCCGGATGTGTAAAGGATGTAGCAGGCCGTGTCGGTGGATCGCCCGGCCTCACTGTCTTGCAAGGGCGCAACCGACTTCGACTGGATCTGTTCGTCGGCCTGGTCGATCAGCAGGTGGGGGACCGATAACGATCGTATCTTGTCGCGATATTCCGAGTTGGCAATCACCAGCCCCAGGCACGCATCCTCAATGATGAAGGCAATTCTCTGCTCGGGGAATGCCGCCGCCAGCGGCACATAGGCCGCGCCTGCCTTCATCACCGCAAGCAGCGCGACATAGGTGTCAGCCGATCGGTTGAGCAGCAGACCGACGCGGTCGCCCGGCTTGACCCCGCGTTCGATCAGCACACGGGCGAGCTGATTGGCCCGGGCCTCGATCTGCTCGTAAGACCAGATGCTGCCCCCGGATATGACCGCCGGGCTCGCCCCATGGCGCCGGGCCACCTGCGCGAAGAGTTCATCAAGGCGCTCATCAGGCGGTCCCGGATTGGTCGGGTTCTCGCCGACAATCAATTGGCGCGGAGCATTGGCCTTTGGCATCGTACCTATCGCAACCCATCCATAAAAAGCTTCCGGCCGAGCGTTATTCAAGCCGCACCCGCGACGTGCGGCATTCATCGCCAAGACCACAGCCACGGAGGGCGCGGACGCCGCATGCCCCGCTTTCCAATCGGCTGCTCGTCTATGGGATAGTCCGGCGCCAGGTCAAGGCGATTTACGGCGCAACCTTTCAACGTGACGGGTGGTGGCGTTTAACCCGCCTTTCTCACGAGGGGTATGGTCGTCATTGCGCTGGCGCGAGGCCGACCCGCCAGGAGGGGGGCGAAAAGCGTAGCGGCGGTCTACGGTTGAGCCGCCCGACGCAGCGGGCGGCCGCGCCAGCGCGACCCGTGGGGCGGGGTGCACATGATGACAGTCTGCGTCGTGCCGCTGGCCCGATGAACCACATCGAACTTAAGCGGCTCTTCTGGCCTGTCATCATGTTCACCTCCGTGCCGGCCATACCGCTCGTGAGAAAGGCGGGTTAATGCCGTTGGCATATGGCAAACAAATCCCACCGTCAGCTGTCCAATTCACCTTCGTGCCGACCACACCCCTGTGAAAAGGGCGCGCCAGCTGCTCCCCCAAGCTGCCTTCCTCGAAACATCCATTGTGCGTATGCAGATTTTCGCGATGAGAAAGTCTGCAACCCCACTGCCGCAGAGGCGAAGCGCGAGGCCTTTGCTGACGTCTCCCCTTCAGCCCTGTTCCAATGCCTGCCTTGGCGCAAACCATTCCTGCACCCTGTTGAGGTAGATATAAAGAACAGGCGTGAGGAACAGCGTGATGAGCTGCGAGATAACGAGACCACCGACCACGGTAACGCCAAGCGGAACGCGCGCCTCCGCCCCAGCGCCATGTCCAAGAGCAATGGGAAGCGCGCCGGCAAGGGCAGCAAAGGTCGTCATCATGATCGGACGAAAGCGCAACAGGCAGGCTTTGTAGATTGCTTCTTGTGCCGCCATGCCCTCTTCGCGTTGCGCATTGATGGCGAAGTCGATCATCATGATCGCGTTCTTCTTGACGATGCCGACCAGCATAACGATGCCGACGAAGGCATAGAGCGTCAGTGACATATCCAGCGCCATCAGGGCCAGAAGCGCGCCGAAGCCGGCCGCGGGCAGCCCCGACAAAATCGTCAGCGGATGAATGAAGCTTTCATAGAGGATACCGAGCACCAGATAGACAACCAGCACCGCCATGAACAGCAAGATACCCATGTTCGACAGCGATTCCTCAAAGGCGGCAGCGGTGCCGCCAAACGATGTCGAGACCGTATCGGGAAGTCCAATTCGCCGCTCCATATCGCGAATTTCGTCAATCGCTGTGCCAAGCGAGACATTCGGTGCCAGGTTGAACGACAAGGTAACAGCGGGCAACTGCCCTTGATGATTGATCTGCTGGGATGTGACCTCATCGCGCGCCCGCATCACGGAGGTCAGGGGAACAAGATTGTTGTTTCTGGCGCGAACGTAGAGCTTTTTCAGGCCGGCAACGCTGTTGCGGAACTCGGGAATAAGTTCGAGAATAACAGCGTACTGGCTCGACGACGTATAGATGGTTGACACCTTGCGCGAGCCGAATGCCGCGGCCAAAGCCGTTTCGATCTGCCGCGCATCGACGCCGAGAGCCGCAGCACGATCGCGATCAATCTCCAGCATGACGGCGGAACTACCAATCAGTAGATCGCTGGTCACATCCTGGAAGCCCGGCAACTTGCTCATCTCTTCGTGCATCCGGCCTGACCACTCGTAGAGCGTTGTCAAATCAAGATCCTGAAGCGTGTATTGATAGTCCGCATTCGACAAGCGGCCGCCGACCCGGATCGCCGGCGGGTTGAGCACAAACGCCTGGATGCCGGGCACTGCATTGAGGCTCTTGCGTAATTTCTGGACGACCTGGCTGATTTCGCGCTCGGGCCGTTCATCGCCCGGCTTGAGGGTGAGCAGCATCAAGCCTTCATTGTTCTTGGAACTCGAGCCTGACGCACCCGCACGCGACATCACCGCGGCAATATTGGGGTCTTCGTTTGCCAGTTTGGCAATACGCTCCTGATAACCCAGCAGCGCCTCGTAGGAGCCATCAATCGCTGTCTTGGTGCGCACAAGTAGTCGCCCGGTATCTTCGGGCGGCAGAAAGTCCTTCTGAACGTGCTGGTAGAGATAGATCGTTCCGGCGATCGTTGCGAGAAACGTCAAGAAGACGAACGCTTGATAGCGCAAGCACCATTGCAGCGCTTTATCATAAAGCCAAAGCATCCCGTCGAATGCCGCCTCGCTCCAGCGATAGACCCGTCCATGCGTGGTGTGCTCCACCTTGAGCAGGCGGCTGCACAGCATCGGAGTCAACGTCAAGGACACAAAACCTGAGACGAGGATGGCGGCGGAAATGGTGATGGCGAACTCGCGGAGCAGCCGGCCAAGCATGCCGCCCATGAAAATAATCGGAATGAAAACAGCAACGAGAGAGATCGTCATGGAGATGATGGTAAAGCCGATCTCACGCGAGCCAGTCACGGCAGCATCGATCATGCCCATGCCCTTCTCGCGATAACGCATAATGTTTTCAAGCATGACGATGGCATCGTCGACTACGAAACCGACCGCCAGCGTCAGCGCCATCAGCGAAAGGTTGTTAAGGCTGAAACCCAGAACAAACATCAGCGCGAAGGTCCCGATAATCGAAATCGGCAGCGCGATTGACGCGATCAGCGTTGCCGTCACATTGCGCAGGAACAGAAAAATTACTAGGACGACGAGCGCTGCCGCTAACATCAGCGTAAACTGGACCTCGCTGATCGAGGCGCGGATTCCCCTGGAGCGGTCATACATCACATCCAAGGTGATCGCGCCGGGCAGTTGCAGCCTGATCTGCGGCAGGATCTGATTGATCGCATCGATGATCTCGACGGTATTGGAGCCGGGCTGGCGGTAGATCGCCATCAGCATGCCCTGCTCGTTCCCGAACCATGTCGAGACCTTGTCCTGCTCAACACTGTCGATGGCGCGGCCGAGATCAGCGACACGCACCGGAGCACCGTTGCGATAGGCAACGACAATATCGTCATAGTCGTGCGCGTTGCCGATCTTGCCGCTCGTTCTGATCGAGATTTCCTTATCCGGCCCGCTGAGCGATCCGGTCGGCAGATTGGTGTTGGAAGCCTGGACGGCGCGCTCGACATCATCAAGGCTGATATTCTTGGTGACGAGACGGTCTGGATCGATCTGCACGCGCACGGCAAATTTCTGCTGACCCCAGAACTGGATCTGGGCGACACCATCGATCGCCGACATGCGCTGCTGCAGAACGGTTTCGGCATAGTCGTTGAGCGTCGAGATCGGCAGCGAGGCTGACGACAGGCGCATATAGTAGATGGCAAAATCAGCTGGATTGCGCTTGCGGAAGCTTGGCGCCTCGGTCATCTCGTCGGGCAACTTTCGTTGCACGGCCGAAAGCATGGTCTGCACGTCAAGGGCGGCGGCATCAATGTTCCGGTCCAGATTGAATTCAAGCGTGATGCGCGTCGAACCTTGCGTGCTGACCGACGTCATCGCCTTGATGCCGGCGACCTGCGACAGCTGGTTCTCAATCGGCGTCGCGACCGCCGAGGCCATTGTCTCCGGATTGGCGCCGGCGAGGTGCGCGGAGATCTCAATCGTCGGAAAATCGACATTGGGAAGCTCGGCGACGGGAAGCGAACGGTACGCAATAAGGCCGAAGATGAGGATTGCCGCCATCATCAGCGTTGTCATGACAGGCCTTCGGATACACAGGTCCGCCAGGGTCACGACTGCACCTTCTTGCGCTGCTCAAGCTTGCCGCCAGCATCAACCGGTTCGACTGGCGCGCCCGGATACAAACGAAGCTGCCCGTCAGTGACGATCGTCTCACCCTCGTGCAAGCCGCTTGTGATCACCGTTTCCCCACCGATGATCGGACCAATCTCGACAGAGCGCGATTCCACTGTGCCGTCGGAGCGCAGGACCCAGGCGTATCGCCCCTTCTGATTCATCTGGATCGCCTTTGTCGGGGCAATCACCGCCTGCGGAAGAACTTGCAATGTCACAGCAGCGCGGATGAACTGGCCAGGCACGAGCTTGCCGTTCTTGTTGTCGAACGAGGCCATCACCTGGATCGTGCCGGTCGAGATGTCGACAACGTTGTTGATGAAGAACAACCGGCCACGTTCATTGATGGTCTGGCCGCCCTCCGTGGAAACGCTCACATAAAGCCCCGCCTTGGAGCCCATGCGCTCGCGAAGCTCGCCAAGGTATTTCTCCGGCAGCGCGAAGATGACGTTGACCGGCCGCAGCTGGGTGATGATCAGCATCGCCTGCGTGTCATTGGCCTTGACCATGTTGCCGGGCGTCAAAAGCACAGCGCCGATGCGGCCCGAGATCGGCGCCAAGATCGTCGCATAACCAAGATTGAGGCGGGCCAGATCGACAGCCGCCTGGGACGCCCTGATGGCGGCTTCCAGCGAGGCAAGGCTCGACACCGCCTCTTCAAGCTTGGTTTGCGGAGAGATGCCCTTTTTGGCGAGCATGGTATAGCGCTCAACGTCCGACTTCGCCTTCTCCAGATTTGCGTTGTCGCGAGCAAGGATCGCTTCTGCCTGGTGCAGCTGCGCATTGAGCGGGCGATCATCAAGACGGAACAGCAGATCGCCTTTTTCGACCTGTTGGCCATCCTTGATGGCCGCCTCCATCACCTGTCCGTCGATGCGCGACTTGATCTCCACCGTCGACAATGCGCGAACATTGCCGATACCCTCGATAATGACAGGAAAGTCGCGCCGCCCGACGGTGGCAATGCGAACCGGTGCAGGCGGGCGCCGCTTGGCCGCCTTCTTGGCTTGCGTGGTGTCAAGCCGGCTATCCACGAAGGCGCGAAATTGCGTGTCGCTGCGGTAATAACCGTAGCCGCCCAGCATCAGGAGGACGATGACGCCTATCAATATTCGCATTCTGTCTTTCTCGGAACAGCGAGCTTCTGGGAAGCCCGGACCATGACCTCACAGGCAACCCGCCCCACCATACATGAGTTAAAATCCTTCCACCTCAAAATTTAAGATGTCCTGGGTGGCAAGCCTTGCCTCGACAAGGCGCGTCCAAAAAGGCCGCCAACGGCTATATGCGGGGCTTAATGTACGGAAACAAAGGGCGCTCTCCTTCTGGATCGGCGCGCCGCTTGAGAAACAGAACTGGTTCCGATTTATCGTACGGTGCTCTAGCCCGCCACGCCCTTGTGAGACAAGGCGGGCAGACATGATGGCCGGGGAAGCCTCGAGTTTGCCCGGCAAACGTGCATTCAACTCAGTTCGCGCGCCATTCACTACTCAGCCGGTTTACGACGAACTCCGGTACATGCACAGCGCCTCTGAAATCAGTCCGCTCAAAAAACGCATTTTCGATATCGACATCCTTCAGATTTGCGCCAATGAACTGCGCTTCTATGAGACGAGCCCCCCGCAGCCGCGCCCCGGTCAAATCAGCACCAGAAAAATTTACGCCTTCCGCACTGGCACCAGTCAGCTCGACACCCACGAGCTTCGACCATCGCAAGTCTGATCCAAGAATGGCACCGCGAAGCATATAGACACCGGTCAAGTCGGCCCTGTGCATGCGTGCATTCTCCATGATGACATCCTTCATGTGAGCGCCCGTTAGATCGACGTCATCAGCGTAGATATCACTCATGTCGGTGCCGAACAGGAACGCCTTGGAAAACTTCGAGCCGGACAGATCGGCCCGGTCGAGGCGTGTGTGAAACAGATCGGCGCCGGTCAGGTCAGCTTGGCGGATATGGCACTCTGAAAGATCCGCCCACTTGAAGTTGGCGCCGCGCAAGTTGGCTCCGATAAAGTCACACTTGCCAAGTGACGCATTTGAGAAATCAACGCGTGCGAGATCCGCACCGTGCAGGTCAACACCGACAAGCTTCTGGCCTGCAAAACTGCAGTGACGCAAGTCGGTCACCGGCCGTGGTGCCAAGCACTCGCCTTTTGCCAAGGGTGCCGCCAGGGTTCGAGTGGTTAGGCACCCGATCACAAGAACGAACAAAAGAGCGCTTGTCGCAAGTGCTGCGACATGTTGGTTTGCACAGGTTACATTTTCATGCTTGGCCGCGATATTCATAGCACGTTCCTTGGAGCACAAAGCGCGTTGAGGCCGACGACAGGCGCTTTGCCTAAAGTATGCACCAGAATTAGAAACGCAGCTAGGAATTGATTTGGATGAAGCTCTGGCTCACGACATTTTGCATTGGCAGCCGATTTTTGCACCGCATCACAGTTGTTGCCTTTGCCAGCATTTCTGTTTGTCATGCCTCCTCTGCCGACGCGCAGGACCGCAACCCAGTGTCGAACGCGACGTCGGCTTCAGGAGGGGTGGAACGCCAGGATCGTAGCGCGGACTTGCTGCAAGACAGGGAGCTGCTGGCACGTCTCGCGCAAGGGCCGATGCGGCGGTTCACTTTTCTGAAAACAGCACGCCTTCTCCCCGATATCAGCGCCGTAGATCAGGCTGGAAGCATGCATCAGCTCAGTGACTGGCAGGGCCAAGTCATTCTTCTCAATGTCTGGGCAAGCTGGTGTGCACCGTGCCGTGACGAGATGCCGTCACTTGCGGAGCTGGAGCGCCGTATCGCCGACAGCGGTGTTCGCGTCGTAACACTCAGCATCGACAAGACCCGCAAGGACGCGGTCGAATTCCTGCAGTCGGTGAACGCTCAAAACCTTCCACTGCTGCTTGATTTGGATCGTTCGGTCATCAAGAAGTTGGATGTTGATGGCGCACCAACGTCGCTCCTGATTGATAGACAGGGTCGTGAACTCGGCCGCGTAACCGGCCCCATCGATTGGACCGCCGACGAGGCCGTGCTTCTGTTGAAGGCGATCGCACTCAAGAGCCGTGATTAGAGCGCCGATCCGATTCCATCGGATCGAAAAGTGCTCTAGAGCGTCGTGCGAAATATCGGGATCATTCTGCCGTGGCGCATTTGCGGGCCAAGGCCGAGCATTCTGGCACCAAACAACGAGCATAGCAGCGCTATGGTCCAGCCAGGATACGAAGAACTTGGCGCAATAACACTCGGCTCAACGGGTTTGCGCGCCGCGCTCACTCGCCTTCAGCTCGAATGCAACAGTCCCATGATGATCAAAAGCGATGCTGCGGCATGGGTGATGATCGTCGCGCGCATGGCGGGGACGAGACGTCCTTTGATCACGGCATGACTGGCGATTGCCGCAGGAATGGCTGCTCCTAGCGCTATCCATGTCGCACGCGGTAGCGGTGAGACGAGGAGAATCGAAAAGCTCGCCAGGAACCAGACAGGAAGCAGCCGCGCAGCCGCTTCGGCCCCCAAACGTGCAGGCAGCGTCAACTTGCCAGCGGCCGCATCGGCTGGGATATCGGGGATTGAGTTGACCCAGAGAATTGCCGCAACGAGGCAGGCCATAATGGTCCCGAGCCACCAGGCTTCAGTCGGGATGGTGCCCGTCAAGATCAGCATGGTTCCCGCGACCGGTAAGATTCCGAACGCGATACCGATGGCGACATCACCCAGCCCACGGCAAACGAGACATGGCGGCGAGGAATACGTGATGGCAAGCAGCGTGCCCAGAACGCCGATGGCGAGCAACGTCGGCCCCGTTGCCCACACGAAGGCAAGTCCCATGACAGCACCTGAAATCATCAACCCAAGGCCAATGCGCAAGGTCTCCTCTTCGGCGAGCACGTCATTCTGGATAAAGCGACTGCCACCCGAGAACGGATAGACGAAACCCGTATTGGAGCCGTCGTTGCCGCTGCGCGAATCGAAATAATCATTGAGCACATTGGCTCCGGCATGGATCAACGCGATGTTGACAACGGCCAGCACCAAGGTCGGAAACGAGATGCCGCCATTGAAGAGCCATGAGGCGAGTGCGCCAGCCGCGATCACCGGCAAAATGGAAGCCGTGAGAAACGCCGGCCGTGTCGCGGCCACGATCGTAAGCATCCTGTTGGGCAGCGTTCTGCCATGGAAGCGCTCGACATCAGGTTGGCTCAACACTGCCTCCTTTTTTGGATTTGTGGTCGGCGACCGATACAGGAATGACATCAGGCCGTTTGCTGTCAGCCAAGTTTAGGGCAGATCGCGGTTACGGAAAACGAGGTAGCCGAGCATTCCAAAAACGATACCAAGCACCAACGGATAGAGCAGCGCCCACGCCAGATAGCCGCTATGGCCGAACCTATCGAGGATGATAAAGGCCGAAGGTCCCAGCATGACAAGTTCGGGATCAAACAGCATGATGGCCGCTGCCCGGAACGCCTGCAATGGGTTCAACACCGCGATGCCCACGATCAGTTCCAATGACGCCTGATGCTTGATCAAAAGACCAAGCAGGATGAGATCCAGGAACAACACCAGCGTCAGCCACACGAGAAACGCAACGCCCTGCGCAATGTCGACACTTCGGGCAAGACTCGAGATGAGAAAGCCAAGGCCCAAAAAGCAAACCGCCAGCGATAACAGCAGGCCAACGTAGAGCAGGAACTGGAACCACGGAATCGAGGCGCCCATCGCCGCACCGTAGGCAACAGCCCCGGCCATTGCCAAAAGCACCGGCAGCAGCACCACGGCAAATCGTCCGACAAAACGCCCCCAATACCAGCCGCGCAGCGAGACCGGCAGCGAGAGCATATACTCCAGCACACCTGCTTCGCGGTCCCCGGCCAGTGAGCGTACCGTTGAAATCAGCACGAACACTGGCAGGATCGCCATCGAAAGCTGAATGAATGTCACAAGGAGGCGTGACAGGCCCGTGAAGCCCAGCACACGCGAATCTGCCAGTCCGAACCCGAACAACAGGGCAACCAGCGCGCCAAACACCACCGCGTAGACGAGAAACCAGCGCGCACGCAGCGACTCTGCAACGTCAAGCCGGATGGTCTGCAAAAGTTCAATCATGGCGGATCAAGGTTTGTTTTTCCGGCAGGCAATATACTCGCGCGGCCTGTTCGCTGGCTTTCTGCCGCATCGTCTCGAAATCAACGCTGCCGTCCCGCGGGTTTGCCACCGCACCAAAGCCGTGCGCCATGGGGCTTTGCATACCGCCGATATAGTGCGCCTTGCGGGCATCGAGCCACACCTTGCCGGCATCCACATCCATGACCCAGAACTCAACTCCAGCCTCGCCTTTCCAGGTTTGGCGGTCCAGGTACAACAAGGCATCTCCGATATCGTCAAACTTGTAGGCCTTGTGACCGGGTCCACCGCGAATCTGGCTGGCAAAGCGCGGATCAGAAATGATCATGCCGCAAAAGTCGCACGTATCGCGGCCGTAGTGGATTTTGACCGGTCCGGTGGCTGGCTCCTCAGAGCAGGCAGCGACCGTGAACATTGCAATAATGAGGGCCAAAGAAGCAAGTAGCAGCGCTCTAGGGGTGCTTGTCGCGGACATCACGGACCTCCCCATTTTGTTTACTGCCAGCATTAATTTGCAGCAGACTCTCCACCCCATCAATCTGCAGAGCACCAATGAGGCCACCATAGCGCGTCAGCGCTGCCAGGAACCGCAACCGGTCTCCGGAGGTAACAGCACCGTGCCAGCGCAGCTTTTCACCGACATCGTGCGCAAAACCCCATGATTGGAGCGTCGCAATGATGCCTTCATCCGCGCGCTCCAACTCCATGCGGCAAGAATGGCGATGAGCCATCGTACCGACCGAAGCAATCCGTTCATCAAGCACGATGCGACCGCGATCGAGTTCAATGACGCGGTTGACGATGCCAACCACCTCCTCAAGGCGATGCGAGGAGATGAGCATCGGCCGTTCAGGCCGCTCAGCAAGCAGCTCGAACATCACCTTGCGCGCGGCGGGATCCAGATTTGCCGCCGGTTCATCAAGAATGAGGAACCCGCAATCGCGCGCCAACGCAATTGCCGCGAGAATCTTCTGCTTTTGCCCACCCGAAAGCTTGACAAACGGCTTCTTGCGCACGTCCTCAAGGGACAGCCCGAGCGACATCAACACATCCACGACATGCGAGATATCCGTACTGGAAATCCCCGCCGCAAAGCGGAGGAGTTCACCCACAGGCATCTTCAACGGCGGGGCGATCTGCGGTACAAAGCCCATACTGGCCAGCACCGCACAGCGCTCGGCACGCGGCGAGCGCCCGTCTACGAGAATTTCCCCCTCGTAGACGTATTCACCCAGCAGGCAACGGATCAACGTCGTCTTGCCCGCACCATTTGCTCCAATCAGCGCAATGCGGTCTCCTGCCTCGATCACGAGACTGACCGCGTCAAGGACGACGTGACGGCCAAATGCCTTCGTAAGGTGATCGAGCCTGATCAAAGCAGATCTCCAATGCCTTTGACCTTCATGCTCAAGGCACCAGGCAGGCACGCTTCCAGGCACATCGCGCAGCGCGTGCAATCCGGCCCAGCTTCCATCACAGACTTGTGGGCCCGGTTCTTGATCGTCATCTCCAGAACGTGCGGTACGAGGCAAACTGCGCGGCAGTTGCCCTCATGCAAGCACTTGGTCGCATCCCACTGGATCTTAACCGGCGATGTCGCGCCGACAAACCCATAGGTGAGACCAATTGGGCAGGCATATCGGCACCAAAAGCGGCGAACCAGAAAGATCTCGATAAGCAGCAGAAAGCCGACCCAAAGCAGCGCGGCACCACCACCGTAGATCAAAGCGCGCGAGACGATGCCGACCGGAGAGATCGTCTCGAACACCGTATAGCCAGTGACAAAAGCGAGAATGGCAAAAATGACATACAGCACGGTGCGCATGCGCCGGTCGAGCGGTATGTCGAGTGCCCATCCCTTGGCCGCCAGTTTAAGGTGCACCATCTCTGCCAACTCCGACAGCAGGTGATAGGGGCAAGCCCAGGAACAAAACGAACGACCGCCAACCAGCCACCACAAAAACATGACGGTGACCAACCCGATCATCAGGTTGATGAGAAGCTCCTTGTAGGCCAGCACAACCTGCAATGAGGAATTGACGTCGGCCATGTGGAACCCGACGAAACGCGATGCCGTAAGGGCGCCTTCAACCAGCTGCACATCAAGCCAATAGGAAACGACGAACAGTACATTGATGATGATGATCGAAGGCCAGCGCCATTTGCGCCAAGCGAAGGTCGGTTTGGTGTTCTCGTGCTTGTAGAGCAACGTCCGGCGAAAGGTTCTCTGTTCGGGCGTCATCTTCCAGGCTTGGATCGAGCGCATGGTTTCTGTCCACTCGCTCTTTTCGTGCCTGATCGGGGCGGCGCCAAGCATCGTGCGCAGGCCTTCATAAAAGTCGCGCATTGTCTGGCGGCACCGGCGCTCGCGCTCGGACAACGGCTCAGGCGCATCGATCGCGTTGTCGGCAACGGTCTTGATCTCGGCCTTGCGATCGATTGGAGCGTCTTTTTGCGGAATGATGTATTTATCGATCTCGTTCATACCGCCTCTCCCGAAATGAAGGAGTCAACAGCCGCCTGCTGCCAAGTCTTGCGTTCCTCTATCACGATCGCCGCCGGATCCACCGGGCAGATCATCTCGCACATCCCGCAGCCGACACAGGCTTCCTCGACCAGCGGCGTGCGCCGCTTGTCAGCAGGGTCATCACTCATCGGGATAAGGCGGATGGCATCTTTGATCGGGCATTCGCGCACGCAAAGGTCGCACAGCTCCAAATCATAGGGCTGATCAGCAATACGCACCGGGTTCCAGCGATCCACCGCAATGTAGCGATGCAGACCCTTAAAGTCGGCGCCGCGCGCAACCCCCTTGAAGCCTTGACCTTGACGAGCAAGGCAAGCCTCCGGGCGCGCCAGAACCGCCAACCCCATGCGCACCTGCTCTTTCTTGTCGATCTCATGCGTCAGGGCGCCTGTTGGGCAAGCCAGAACGCATTGGACCGCGTCGCACGAGAAATCGCACGCCTGCGTGCGCGCATCAATGAAGGGTACGCCATTGCCAAAACCATCACCCGCGTCTGCAAGCTTGATAGCCTCCACGGGACAGACCTGAACACACTGGCCGCACTTGATGCAGGAGGCAAGGAATTCAGGCTCCTCCAACGCACCAGGCGGCCGCAACCTCTTGACCCATCCCGACAGGATCGGCACATAGCCGGCGAGCGCGGCTGCGACAGTTCCTGTCCCCAGGAGCAGCGACAGGAGAAAGCTGCGCCGCTCCATCTGCTTTCGGCCGCTAAGTGGCTTTTTGGCGACCATGTTCTGCAGCTTCACAGCCATGTTTCACGTCTTCCAGCTAGTTCTTGTAAAGGCCGAAAGGGTCAAGGCGTCCCTGACTCTCCTGATGCGAACGCGCCGCATCTTGTGTGCCTGGCTTGGCCTCGCTACCTTCTTGGGCTGGGCTTCCAGGCGCCACCTTGTCCAATTTTCCTGCTACGAATGTTTTATGCATGCGTGGACGCTCGTCGTGCAGCAAAAGCAGGGGTTCTGTAAATGGCGCCAGCCGTTCGATGAAGTCGAGCACCGACAACGCCGGCGACCCTTTGAAAAAGGCCGCTGTTGGAACGTCCATCCACAGCCTGTCGGCGAACGATCTGGCGGCATACGGCCTGTCGCCGATTTCGTCGCCGTCCTCATCGAAACCTTCATAGTCGTCCCAATGGTTGCCCCGCCACTTCACGCGCGCAGCCGCCTCGAACAGGCGCATGGCCACGTGTCGCGTGTTCGATAAGAACCGGTTATCGGTGAATATGTTTCCGATCCGGTCGGACAAGAACGACACGCCGATATCGTTGAAAGCAATCGTGTTATCGTGAACGAGCACCGTGCTGTCAGGCTGAAACGGCGTAATGTCGAAGGCGATACCAACGGCATTGTAGAGGATCTCGTTGCCGGAAATCTCGATATTGGATGCCTCCTTGAGGCCAACACCAACCCCGGCGGCTCCCTGAGCCTTCACAATGCGATTACCGCGAATGATGTCGCCTTCATCATACATCAGGTAGATGCCAACCGAATTGCCCTCGATGCTATTGCCTTCGATGAGGTTGTCGCGCGCATACATGAAGTGCAGCCCATAACGCCCACCCGATATATGGTTACGCGCAATCGTATTGCCAGACGAATACCAGATCACGAAATCACGGCTACCGGTGATGGTATTTTCCTCAAGCTTGTTGTCGCGGCTATACCAGAGGCGTACGGCGTCTCCCTTCACTCCAAGACCGATATCGGCTTTCGAGGCAATCCGGTTGCGGCGCACGACGTTGTTGTTAGACTGATGCAGGTCGATACCGAATAAAGCACCCGAAATTTCATTGTCCTTAACAACATTGTTGTTGCCCTCGATGCGGATGCCCGCATCGATGTCGTTGTGCTGATCTCCAGAGTTGACAACATGCAGGTTGCGCACGGTGGCGCCGCTGGTGTGAATGTGGATTACCGTACCTTTGCCACCACCATCAACGGTAACGTCATTCGCACCGTCGAGCGTAATGGCCTTGGTTATGACAATCGGACCTTTGTAGCGGCCCGCAGGCGGAGTTAGGACCGCACCATCGACTGCCTCATCGATCATCATCTGCAAACGATCATCGGCGGCACTCGGCGCAGAGTGCGCTTGTCCAGCACCCGTGAGAAGAACCGCGGCCCGAGAACTTCTATCGGCATGCAGCATGAGGGCGCCAACAAGAAACAGAGCACCGGCCAGAACCCTATACTTGCCAAGCCTCAAAGCTGCACCGCAGTTACGCACCGGGCCCCACCTCCGCAAGTTGCTTACGCCGCATCAACAAGACCAGGGCGGAGAACAACGCCACAACCAGCATCAGCGCAAAACCGCGATGGGGATAGGAGTGGGTCGCAAACTGCGCCACCTTGCCCTGGCCAAACACAGTCGGCATGAACGGTTTCAAGGTGAAGGCACCCATAGCGTTGAGACTATGTCCGTACCACCACAGCCAAGCCGCATACTCGATGATGAAAAAGACTGGCAACAGCACCGGTACAATGATCAGAAGATAGTGCGCACGCCCGTTGTTACGCGCGAAGAACAACATCGCCGCCATCGCCAGCAGGATGAGCCAGAACAGGCCATTGGCAAATTGCATGACAGTGCGCGCCATTGCGCCGTTCTTGACCGGCTCATTGAACCAACGCCCAAGCGACTTTTCGTAGTGCCAGGCAAGCACCTGCCGACCGCTTCCATTCCAGGCCACAGGCGCCGAACTCGACCCGCGTGCGCGATCAGCTCCATAAGCTGATTTGAGAATATTGATATCGAGTGACTTTCCAGTAAGCTTCGATCGCTCGGCTTCAGCCAGAATCTCCTTCAGGCCACGGGCATCTCCGCCGCCGTCGTCCGCAGTTCCCTGGTGCAGCCGCGCCAGTGCCTCGCCAAGCTTGGATTGACCCACCGCCTCGACGCTGCGCCGCAATTCTTCGCGATTGGCAACACTCGACTCACCGCTATCGATCAGCGACTTTTTCAGCGTCGCAATGATCGGACTTAGTTCTTCGCCTTCTTCTTCCTGCCCTTGACCGAGCGAAGTCACCATGGCCTCAACGTAGCCGGCATTCTGGTATTTGAGTCCCCCATTCGTAAAATAAGCCAGATACATCCACGCGCCGATAGCCACAAAGCCAACGCCCATGATGCCGACGCGTAATCCAGGCTTGGGGATTGCAAAACCTATGATCAGAACTCCCAGGAATGACATTAGGAAGGGCGAAAAGAACTTCTCAATGACGCCCCCCGAGGCGATCGGAAACATACCGACGAAATGGTTGATCGCATCCATCTCGTGCACGCAATCGAGCGGCTTTTCCTCGTAGACATCACGCTTGGCGGCCAGCTTGCAGCCATTGAAGACACCGTTCATGTGAAATTGGATACGAACCCCATCGGGAAAGGCCTCGGCGGGATAGTTCGGTGCCGTCAGCGAAACCCACCACACCGGTGAATAGTAGATGGCAACGAGGAGCGCCACCGCTGCCATGGAAAGGATGGCAATCGCCTTGCTGCGCCGTTCGGAAAAAGAGAGCTTTCTGGGCAGTGCGCTGTTGGCCGCGTTCGTCATGACAATAGGGGTCTTTCCCGATCAGCAATTTGATTGATGGCGATCACGCAGGAGACGACCGGCAAGCCGATCGTCTTCTTTGCGCGCTACAATGCAGTCCGTGCAAGCGCCGGACCTATCGAAATATATCGCCGTCCTATGGCTTGCCAGACTTCAGAAGTCCGGGTTCGTCCACCCTGGAGGCGCCACCATTTCCTTGGGTGCCTTCAGGCGAGAAACGTAATCCATCACCGCCAGGACATCGCGATCGTTGAAGCCCTCGATCTGCTTGACCATATCGGGATTGGAATTGCGCCGCTTGCCGCTCTTGATCTCGCGGAACTGGCGGATCAAGTAATTGAAATGCTGTCCGTGAATGCGCGGGAACCACTTCTCGTGCTTGCCCTCGCCGTTTTCGCCGTGGCACTTGACGCAGTTGTCCTTGTAGAGCTTTGCACCGTGCTCCAAATCCGTGCCAGGCCCTTCGCCGTTGTCCGGCGTCATCGGCAACTTGGCGATGTAGGCGGCGACATCGGAAATCGATTGGACGCCACCAATCTCCTTGGGCAGCGCGAACGGATACATCGTCGGATTATCGCGATTGAGGGCGCGGATGTCGGCAAGCTGTTTGATGATGACTTCGAAATGCTGACCGGCAATCTGCGGGAATGTCCCGTCCTTGCTGCCCCAACCCTCAGGCAGGTGACAGGCCGAGCAAACCTCGTAGACATCCTTTCCGTGCTCAAGGTTTGGCGTGAGCTTCATCGCCTCGTCTTTTTCGCCACCCTCAGCATTCCAGACGTTGACGTTGGTCTTTTCCCCCGGCGCACCACCAGCACCCATGAGGACTGTGAGGGCCAGAGCACCTGCACCCAACGTAATCATCAAATTCCGTCTCATGTCACTCTCCTCGACCTTATTCCTGTAAATTCGCAATCGAAGCCTCGGTGCGGCATTGCCGACACGTTCACTTCACAGCGGGATCCTGGGCTGAAACATAGGACGCAAGCAGTTCCATATCCGCGTCGGACATATCTTCCAAAATCATCTGCATGGATTCCGCCTGACCATTGTTGCGGGCTTTCGATTTGATGTCCTTCATCTGCGCCAGCACGTAGACGCGTTTCTGGCCGGCAATTTGCGGGTAGCCTTCCAAAGGCTCGCGCCCAGCAGGTCCATGACAGGCCTCACACTTCTCAACGAACATGTCCGCTGCAGCTTTCGCCTGTTCGGGGGCCAGCGGTGTTTGCGCCGGCTCAAGCTCCGGCGGCGGCAAAGTGGCCAGCCAGTTCGAGATTGTGTTGACCTCTTCTTCTGTAATCCGCCGTGATCCATCGGGCGCAATAAGCGCACCGCGCATACCCTTCGACCTTGGGTTGCCTGAGGCATCCGGGCTCCCGACACGCTTGCCAGAAAGAATGTCCTCGACCTGGGCAATCAAGTAGTCAGCCCGCTGCCCAGCCAGGGCGGGATAGTCCTGGATGGCTTTTCGTCCATCCCTGCCGTGACAGGCAATACAAGACCGGCGCAAGTAAAGCTTCTTAGCCGCCGCCGCATCGACAGACGCTGCTGCCTTCTCCTCGGCTTGCACAACTTGTGTTTCACCAATCCATGAGTATCCGGCAATCGCCGCTGCAATCACCAGTCCCGTGAGACGATGGGCTTCCATGGTATTCGCTCTCCGTCATTGCAGCCCCCGGCCTACTTCAGACCAGAGATCTCAGCATGGACGCTTTTTGAATAATCTGACGCAATGCCGAATTCGCACGGCGCGCTACTGAGTGTGCCGGCAGCACATGACGTGCCGCCGGCCGTGCTCGTTCTACTTCACGACCTTGGCGTCGTTCTGCTCCAGATAGGTCTTGGCTCGAAGACCGATATCGGCTGCCTTGACCTGGTACTGGAACCACTGTTGCGCCCACAAAGTCGCGTTCTGCCAGTCGCTCTTGCCCGCGAAGTCTTCCGTCTTCTTCTTCGCATCGGCAGCAAAGTTAAGCTGATCGGTGGCGTCTTCGACAAGTGACACGACAGTCGGGAAGTCCTTGAAGTTTCGCTCGGTAATGTACTTCACGACACTATCAATGACCGCCTGGGTATCCGTATTGGTCTTGATCTGCTTAGTGTAGTCCGTTTCCGCGTAGACCTGACCTTCCTTCAGGGCAGCCTCTTCAACCTTCATGCCCTTCGGACGCACGAGCAGATAGCCCTGCATCTCCAGATGGAGTGCTGAACAAAACTCAGTGCAATAGTACGGATAGATGCCTGGACGATCCGTCTTGATCGCCGCCGACACCGTCTTGCCAGGCTCCACCGACAAGTTCACGTTGTGGCCACGCAAGGCAAAGCCGTGCGTCTCGTCCTCGGCACGTTCCAGGTTGGTGAAGTGGAACTCTACCGATTCACCTTCCTCAACCTCGACGATTTCAGGCGTGATGTGCGACCGGATCATCCGTCCATAAAAGCGGGTGACGCCATCCTTCTTCTCGATACGCTCACGACCCGCCAGCGTCGCATAGGGCGATTTGGAGTCCGTACGGCTATTCCAGCCCGACTTGTAGCGGATGTGCGGCTTCAACATTTCTGCCTGAATAGCCACCGCATAGTGTGGCTCTCCGAGTGGCAGGGGCATGTCGTAGAGCAACTCCATCTTGTCGCCAGAGATGTCAATCAGCTGGTGGTTCTGCGGATGCAGCGGGCCAACCGGCTGGAAGCGGTCAATGGCGAGCTTGTTAAGCGCAACCAGATACTTGCCCTTAGGCTTGGTGGTGTCACCCTCCATCGTCATCAAGTGACCGACGTTGTAGTGAACCGGAATCTTGTCGAGAACCTTGCCCTCGCAGTAGTTCCACTTGACCACCTGGCTGTCGACATAGATCGAGGTGTAGACCAAGCACGACTTAGAATCATATTGATTGTGAAGCGGGCCGAGGCCGACCTGGACCTGCGTGTGCAGTGACTTTTTGAGATCGAGGATCGGAATCCCATAGGGATCCTTGCCGACGATGTCGTTTGCATCCATCAAAGCCTTGATCTTTTCAAAGCTGTAGACCGATGCGTGGGTGTCGAGCTTTCCGGCCACGATAATGAACTTGCCATCGGGGCTGACATCTACGCCATGCGGGCTCTTGGGCTCTGGAATGAGGTAGAGGATCCCTTCAGCTATGCTTACGTCAATCGGAATGACGTCATGGCCGTTGATCTTCTTGGCCTTGCCCGCTTTGACCAACTCTGCAGCCTTCTTCCAGTTGACGACGTGCAGGAAGTCGGTGTCCTTCTGCGAGCAGCCCGCTTCAAATGGCGGACGGCCGCTTTCGATACCGCCGATATAACGCTCGGTGCAGAACGAGTTGGTGAACGAGTAGCCATCACTCACCAACTTGCCGGCATCCGACAAGTCCTGGCTGTAGGGTGGCAATTCAACCGAGAAGCTCTCCTCGGGAATGATGCGGCCCTTCTTTCGATCAAATTTCCAGTACGTGACGGCGCCACGATACTTTTCGTTGAACTGCGACAACGGGACATACACGTCCTCAAGCGGCCCGGGATATTGCGAAGCCTCGATGACGTACTCAGAATTGGGCGTCACGAATGCACCGCCGTGCTCGGACTTCATGATCGGATTGACGACGATCTGCTTGGTCTCAAAATCCTTGAGGTCGATGAGAGCCAGACGTGGATTTGCCTTGTCATTGATGAAAAGGAATTCACCGTCGTACTCGCCATTGGTCTCGGACATGGCGGGATGATGCGTATCGCCGTAGTTGATGTCCTTGCCATTCATGCGACCCTGCGCCAGCACAGACTTGGACTCCTCGTCGAATCCATACCCCTGCCAGGGCTCAGGCGTGAACACGCCGATGTACTTGAGAAGGCGCATCGACGGAATACCGTAGACGATGATCTGGCCGCTCTGCCCACCTGAGGAGAAGACGACGAATTCGTCGCGCTTGCCCGATGGCACATACGTCTTTGCAGCAGCCAGAACGTCTTTCTGTGTCAGCCCGCGAGCCTTCATGACGTCTTCAAGTGACTGCGCTGCCGCGCCTCCCGAACCAGTCGCAACAATAAGACCGGCAAGAGCTGAGTATCGAAACGCTCGGGTAATCCTAGTTTGCATCACACCGCCTCCAGTTGTGCGGACGGCCCAGAGATTGGCAATCAAGGCGAGGAGAACGCCAATACCGCCGCGGCCGCCGTTGAAACCGGCTCCAGTGGCGAAAAAACTGCCCAGCCGTGAGTCCGGATTGCGATGCTGCGTATACCCTCCTTTCCGCACAAGGTGTCTTGATTTATGTTAATCAGATCACAGGACATCTTGACCCTTGTTATTGGCAGATCGCCAACGGTCCTCCATGTTGCAATGGTGTGGAAACGCTCAGAATCTGGTCGATGCTGGGATAAGCCAGCACGTCAGCTGTAATCTCAGCGATTAAACAAGAGCTCGAAAAATATGGTTGCACAACAAAAGGTCGCTCACGCGATCGCCATGATTTGTTTTGTGTTGGCATCACATCTGGTGATGTTGGCGCCTGCCCATGCGACGAGCGGCGAGGCACCTGGAAGCCGCTTCATACTTTCTGCCCATGACGGCCGGACCGTTACGGATGAAGACTTCCGTGGCTCCCACCTCCTGGTCTTTTTTGGATACACGCATTGTCCAGACGTGTGCCCGACAAGTCTGATGACAATTGCCCGCGTTCTTGAACTGCTCGGCGATCAAGCAAAGTCTGTGAAGGCCCTGTTCATCACAGTCGATCCTGCTCGCGACACACATTCAGTTCTGGCCGAATTCGTTCCCTACTTTGATCCACGCATCATCGGGCTTACCGGTTCGCAAGAGATGATCGACCGGGTGGTGAAGGGGTACCATGCCAAATATACCAAGGTGCCCGGCAAGACCGACGGCTCCTACACAATTGACCACACAGCCGCGATCTTCCATATGGGGCCGAACGGCGAATATCTCGGCCGCTTCCCCTTCGAAACAACACCTGAGGACATTGCCGCAAAATTGAAAGCCTCCATCACGCAGTGAAAGACATGACGCCGTAAAACGGCCGACGCCAACAATCGGCACCACCAAAAGGGGCGGCATTCCTCTGCGCGCCCCTTGCCGTGACACCGATGCGAGCTGAAACGACCACGCCCCCGACATCAACGGTTGGCACATCGACCACGGGCGCAAGATCATGAAGAGTAACAGGCGAGCCATCTTCACCGCCGCCACCAACGTCAACCAAGCGTTGGATGACCTGCACGACCTGCAACAAGCCAAGGCGGCCTAATCGAACGCACAAGACCTCGGCCCCGGCCGAGGTCTTACTATCGGTGAGGGCTGAT
>ERZ795053.1199-NODE-1199-length-33137-cov-9.600750_pt1 | contig 33137 bp, 28 predicted proteins | sample MGYA00375137_ERZ795053 | MGnify/ENA primary metagenome ERZ795053 (study PRJEB30182, sample SAMN05720284) | activated sludge metagenome | isolation source: Anaerobic digester | place: Hong Kong | collected 2014-12-17 ...
TGCCAAATAGCATCCAATTTCAACATAGCCTTTATATAATTTCAGGCTATAGACATACGTTCAAGTAATGAAACAATGGGAAAAGATTGTACTACTTTTTCTAGTAACAATTTTTTTGTTTAATTCTCCTTTTACTTTAAAGGGGCAAAATGTTACTAAAGTTGTAAGAGTTAAAAGTGGTGGAATAATTTCCATCAATTTTAACTCTATTAATGAATATTCATCGGGAAAAAGTTTAAATAGCTGGTCCCGATTGAATATTAGTTTTGCCGATACAACAGATGTAGGTGGCGATGGTACTAGTATTGGGTGGAAATTAAGCGTAAGGGCAGGTTCTTCTGCTATTATATCCGACGGAGCCAGTCCTAACTTGGCTTTATCGAATATGGAGATACGACCTACCACAACAATACCAGGAACTACCGTTACAAATATTGTATTATCGGACGCCGACCAAGAAATTGTCAGTGGGCCCGATCCTGGCACAACTACCACAACTGGCGAAGTAGTTTTAAGTTACGACTGTGGCATAACCACTCCGCTGCTGGGTACAACTCCCGATTATTATTACGTAGAACTAATATTTACTTTGGTTGAATTACCATAAATCTTAAGATGCTCAAACGCTTCGGCATAGCATTACTAGTACTTATTTTGGGTATGGCCCCTTATGTTAAGGGGCAGTACCTTTTTTTTAACTCCGACGAGCCCCCAAAAATAGATATATCGTTTGCCAAACATAGTGTTGAAGCAAAAAAAGGAAAAACAATCTTCAACGTAGTCAAAATTGTCAATCAGTCATCAACCACTCAATCTTTCACATTTCAGTTAACGGTTCCTTCCGGATGGCAAGTTATCGGAGACGATAAACAAGAAATAACCTTAGCCCCGCTAGACTCAATTTTTGTCCCGGTACGTGTTGCCATTGGCGAAAAAGTCAGAGGGGATATTGGATACTCTGTTATTGCCGCAATATCGGATAGCCGGGGAAATACAATAAAAAACGAATATAGTTTTATTAAAATTCCCAGAGAATATGACCTTAGAGTAAAAATATTAACCCGTTTTGAATATTTTGAACAACAATCGGGACATACAAAATTCAGAGTTCTCGTGGAAAACAGAGGTAACAGAGAAGAAACGGTTACCATGCTTATTCAGGGAAATAGTTCCCTAGGAATAGAAGATGCCAGAAATTCTGAATTTGTTAAAGATGTAAATATTTCCCCATATAGCGATTCTATTATTGATTTTAACATATACCTTGATAGAGAAAACTTGCTATCAAAAGAAAATTACAAATTAAACTTTACAGCTAAAACTATAGATAGCACATACAAGGGTACATGTTGGGTTCGCAATTTAGGAGACCAATATTCCAACGATATTCCAGAATCGAGAAAGATGCTAATAACCGAATTTTTTGCAAGAGGTTTGTTTTCAAACTTTGCAAAACCTGCATATTCATCAATAATACAAGGGAACATTCTCTTTCCTAAAAGTCGAGAAATTTACTTTTTCTACAACAATGACGATACTAAGCCTACCGAAAATTTATACAAATACAATCGAATGTGGCTTGGATATAAAACCAACAAACTAAATATTGAAGTCGGCGATTTAAATAAAAGTATAGAAAGTAGCCTACATGGACGAGGAGGAGGTATAAGTTCCGAGTTTAAGAAAATCAAAATTGAAGCGTATGCTACACAGCGTATTCGAAATCCACAAAACAACTTTGGCTCGGAAGTTACATTCTCTCCAACAGAAAATGTAGGAATTCTTATGGGAGGTGTTTATACATCTGCTTTAAACAATATTTTCGAATCTAAATTAGGCGTAGCAGGGGTTAATGTTAAAATTGCAAAAAGCCTAAAATTAGGCATACAAGGGGTTTTTAATCAAATTCGATTCGAAAATTTGGATAACACTGTTTTTAACAAAAATGTATATGGTACTACTGCAACTTTAAGTTTTAATAAAAAACGGTTAAGTGTTTCTGCAAGGTATAAAAGTGGTCAAAAATTCTTAAACTCAAGCCATAATGGTCGCTCGGAATTATACACACAATCTATTTACCTTTTTAACAATGGTAATTACCTAAGTTACTATATAAGTGATAACCGAAATAGTCCTGGCGATTACAACAATTACTATATTACCTATCAGCCATTTACCAACTTTCATAAAGAGTTGGTTAATTACAATTATCAAGCCACCCCAAAATTCAATATTTATACAGGTCCCGGGGTAGAATATAACTCGTCGGATATTTTTCCGGTAATTCAAAGAGGAAAAGATTTTTTCTCAACTTTTGTTTACAACTATAATTTTGGGGCAAGACTAAAAGGAGATAAGCAAGGAAGTTCACTTACTGCAAATATATTTAGCGGTTTTGTAAGGGTTTGGCATAAACCCCTTTATTTCATAGATTCTACATTCTCCGTTTCTAATATTAAAAACAAGTTTAACTACCAATATTTTACCATTAACCTTCGCCAACCCAAATGGGGTGTACAAGCAATGTACACTAACGGCCCCCGTTCTATTTACGAGCAATTTAGCTGGTACTATTCCTCAAGAGAAACCAGATTACTTAGAATAATGCCTTATTTCGATTCTTATATATACAAAGATTTGGTAAAACTAATGGTGAACGTATCCTATACTAACGATTTGGTTTCTAAATCGAGTTACTCTAACATTACCTCTCAACTATTCTGGTACTTACCACGAGATTGGCAAATAAGGCTGCTAAATGTTTACACCGTTCAATCGAGAGTTACCACTACCGAAAATGTAGAACGATACCAAAATATGTACTTTGAAGCCAGCCTTCGTAAAGAATTTGGGTTTCAACAACCTGTTATTAAATACTACAACCTAAAACTTGTTTTCTTCAAGGATTATAACGGTAACAGAATTAAAAACGATAATGAACCCGGTATTAAAAATGTTTTGGTGAGCATACAACGTACTGATACTGAAAACATGGAATTAACCGATTTCACATCGGGGGAACTGCTTTCGAATCAGTATGGCGAAGTTGAGTTCGAAAATATTCCCAGCGGAACGTATAAAATTGAATATAATCCTGTAGGCAAAGATGCTGGAACTTTTTCGAAAGCAGATATTGGTAACGAAATTCGAGTTGATAAAAAGAATACTACCTACTATATCCCGTTTGTTGAAAAGAATAAAATATTTGGAAAAATTATACTAAACAGAAGTCGCTTATCGGGACTAGGAAAAATTGATGTTTCCAATGTAAGAATTTCGGCAACCGATAGCCGTGGAAACACCTACTCCACGCTAACCGACAAAAACGGAGAGTTTTTAATTTTTGCTCCTATCACCGACGAATACGTTGTTAACGTAAATAATATCTTTTACGAAAACTTCGATTTGAGGCAAAATAACTTCCGTGTTCAATTTAACGGGTACAAGCAGTTTGAGGTTAACTTTGTTTTCGACGAAAAAATTAGGCGCATTAACTTTAGTCCTTCAACACAACAGGACGTAACCCAAGGTGTTCTTCAAATACGTCGGACTAACCTGCGAGGTACAGTAAAAGACGCAACAAGTCTTAAACCTTTACGTGCAAGGGTTAACCTCATAAATATCAAGAACAATTCTGTTGAACAATCCATTTACTCAAGTCCAACTTCGGGCGACTACAACCTATCGTTCATGGCTAACGATAACTATCTAATAGAGGTTATAGCCGACGACTACTGGTACTATTCGGAAAATCTAAATCTTAACCAGGTTACCACATTCATGAATGTAACCAAGGATATTCTGCTGAAACCAATTGCGATAGGATCGCAGATTGAGTTAAACATCCATTTTGACATTAACAAAGCAGACCTAGGTCCTGAAACGGTAGCCGAACTTAACAGGTTATTAAGAATACTTAAGGATAACAGCAATATTAGAATCGAAATACAAGGCCATTGCGACGACCTAGAAGCTGTTAGCAACTCTCAAATTGGAGAAGAACGTGCAAAAGCGGTTGCCAAATACTTAATTGAAAACGGCTTTAGTAACCTTCAGGTTCGAGGTTTCGGTAATACTAACCCAATTGCACCAAACGATAGTGAAGAAAATAGGGCTAAAAACCGCAGGGTTGAAATTGAAGTAATTGGGAAGTAGAAATATTTAGAGTGCCTAAAGTGTCGAGTACTTAAAGCACATAAATATGGATAATAAGGAGTTTGGAAAGGTTCTTGAGAAAAGAACAAAAGCATTTGCTATTTCGATAATTCGACTCTCATCAAATTTACCGAACACCATTGAAGCCAAAGTAATAAGGAATCAACTCACAAAATCGGGCTCAAGTGTAGGTGCCAATTACAGAGAAGCCAACCGAACTAGAAGTAAAGCAGATTTCTATAATAAAATAAAAATTTGTGAAAGTGAATGTAGCGAAACTGCTTATTGGCTCGAAATAATAATTGATTTAGACTGGCAACATAACTATGGAATTAACACCTTCCTGGATGAGTGTAATGAATTACTAGGTATATTTACCTCAATTTCCAGAAAACTAAAAAGTAGTTAATACTATAGCACTTTAAGTACTCTAGCCACTTTAAAGTACTTTTAACTTAAAAATTTTTCTATGCTAATCTCTTTCTCGAAATATCACGGTGCTGGAAACGATTTTATTATGATTGATAACAGGGAAAAAAGATTCGTTCCTTCGGTTGATATTATAAAGGAAATGTGTAAAACACATACCGGAATAGGTGCTGATGGGTTAATTCTTCTGGAAGAAAATGCGGAAGGATTACTTATGCGATATTTCAATTCCGACGGGAATGAGTCCACAATGTGCGGAAACGGGGGACGATGTTTTGCTTCATTTGCATTTACGCTAAACTTAGTCCCTGTCAAAATGAAGTTTTGGGGCATCGATAGCATTCACGAGGCCGAAATTCTTGAAAATGGCTTTGTAAAACTCCGCATGAAAGATATTTCAAACGTTGAAACTATTGACGATGGATTCTTTTTAGACAGCGGATCTCCTCATTTTGTCAGTTTTGTAAGAAACGTAAACAACGTTGATGTTGCTCGTGAAGGAAATCTTATTAGGCAATCGGTAAACGTTCAAAATGGTGGAACCAACGCAAACTTTGTACAAGTTGAAAGCAATGGCATTCTTAAAATACGCACTTTTGAACGCGGAGTAGAAGCCGAAACGCTTGCATGTGGTACCGGTGCTGTAGCCTCGGCAATTGCATACCACGAGTTCTTTGAACCATCGGATACTAAAGTTACCGTAAAAGCACTTGGAGGTACGTTAAAAGTTTCGTTTTCGGTAATTGAAAACAAATATTCCAATATTTGGCTCGAAGGCCCTGTAAAACACGTATTTGATGGTTCCTTTAATATAAAGCACAACTCACTTTAAAGATTTATAGTATATTTGTGCTCATAGATTTTAATGCTGAAGATTGATGAAGTCGTTAAAAATTGAAGAAACTGTTGATAGTCCCGAGGTTAACCTTGATAAAGAGAGGGGACGTTTTGAATTCTACGGAAAATCGCTGCCTGAAAATCCAAAGGATTTTTATCAACCAATAATTGACTGGTTTAAAGAATATGCCGAAAATCCTAACAGGGATACTGTAATTATATTCAAAATGGACTATTTTAATACAGCATCCTCAAAAAAGATACTGGAAATACTATCTGTACTTCACGAAATTCATGCTCAAAAGAAAAATATAATTGTAAATTGGTTTTACAGAAGCATAGACGAGGATATGCTCGAAACAGGGGAAACATTTTCGGAACTGGTAAAAGTTCCATTCAAACTTATACCCTACTAAAAAAATCAATATAACTTTTAAATGTAAAGCCGTTTAATTCAAATTGATTAAATGGCTTTTTCTTTTATAAATAGCATGAGACTTTTTCTGCGCGTTTTTATTTTTGCATTAATATAAAATTAAGATTTCTCGACTTCGCTCGAAATGACAACATGGTTGTCGCTGTTCAGATTACGAGACAATAGAATTATAATAAAACTGTTATGTTGAGCAATGTTGATATTTTTATGTTTATAAGATGAATAAACTCCGTTGGAAATTTCTTTGCTTGGTTTCTCGACAAGTTCAGAATGATAATTTATATCAAACTCACTTTAATTACATATTCAATTTTAATAATGGTTTAACATTTATTTCATTTTGTCATACATTGTCGTTAAAAAAACGCAATCCTGTCATTTGGTTGGTTAACAATCGTTAAGTATTAAATTTTTAATGAACAATGCACGCATTTTGTGTATTATTTTCGTGAAAACCAATTAAAGAGATAATTATGAAAGGACAAAAATTCATTATTCCGATTATTTCAGCATTTATTGGAGGAGTTGTTGCAGTATTCGTCACAACTTCAATGCAAACAAATAGTGCAACAACAGGGGTATCGACTAAAATTCCTACTGAAAATGTCAAGTTAACAAGGGTTTTTGCACCCTCCGACTCGTCGGCAACAGATTTTACATATGCTGCCGAACGTACTGTTGATGCAGTTGTTCACGTAAAAACATCGTTTACGGAATCGTTGGACTACAACTTTGGAAATCCTTTCTTCGATTTCTTTTTTGGTCCTCAAAATATAAACCCTAAAAGACAGGTGCAAGCCTCAGGCTCAGGAGTTATTATTTCAAACGATGGCTTTATAGTAACTAATAACCATGTTGTTGATAACGCTCAAAACATAGAAGTAGTCCTAAACGATAAACGCACCTTTAAGGCAAAAGTAGTTGGTACCGATCCTGCTTCCGATGTAGCTTTATTAAAAATAGATGCTAACAATTTACCGTTCATTCCTTTCGGAAATTCGGATGATTTAAAGGTTGGACAATGGGTACTAGCCATTGGGAATCCTTTCAACTTAACATCTACAGTAACGGCAGGAATTATAAGCGCTAAGGCGAGAAACATTAACCTAATCGACGATCAATATGCTATCCAATCGTTTATACAAACCGATGCTGCCGTAAACCCCGGAAACAGCGGAGGGGCATTGGTAAATCTTAAAGGCGAATTAATTGGCGTAAATACTGCTATTGCTTCGCGAACAGGTTCGTTTACCGGATATGCCTTTGCCATTCCATCCAGCATAGTTAAAAAGGTTGTTTCGGATTTAATAGAATTCGGAACGGTACAACGAGCCATTATGGGCATTCAAATTCGAGAACTAAACGATTCGCTTGCTCAAAAAGCGGGGCTAAAAGAAATGAAGGGTGTTTACGTTGTCGAAGTTAATAAGGACGGAGGAGCAGATAAGGCCGGAATAAAAGAAGGCGATGTAATTCTATCAATAAACGGGAAAAATATTAACAGCGTATCGGAATTACAGGAACAAGTTGGTCGTTACCGTCCAAATCAATCAATTGATGTTACCGTTAACCGAAACAACAATATCAAAAACTGTACAGTAACTCTTCTGAACTTTAAAGGAGGCGTAGATATTGTTAAAACAAGCGAAACGTTAAATAAACTGGGAGCACAACTTTCCGAAGCAACAAATAAGCAGAAAAAAGAACTTGGAATAGAAAACGGCGTTCAAGTTAAAGAGTTAAAAGATGGAAAATTGAAAGAAGGTGGCATTAAAGAGGGCTTCATCATTACGAAAGTAAATCGTACTCCAATCCGTAATATCGACGATTTGGAGCGTGTTCTCAGTATTTCTTCCGGTGGTGTACTTATCGAAGGTGTTTACCCTAACGGAATTGTTGCTTACTACGCAATCGGAATGTAGTTTCAAAACGTACCTTGAATAAGATATAATTTTTATAAAAATTTTATATCATTTGAAACAATTCACCCCCGATAACCGTTTCTAGTAAACGTGTAATCGGGGGTTAAATATCTTTAAAATTGCTCAAAAACAGAGCATATAACTTGAATTTTGAAGGTATTTGCCATAAATTCGCTAAAATTTAAAAGTTGAGATGAGACAGCTAAAAATTACAAAATCAATCACAAACAGGGAGAGCGCTTCGCTTGACAAGTACTTGCAGGAAATTGGGAAAGAAGACTTAATTACTGTTGAAGAGGAAGTTGAACTTGCACAGCGTATTCGAAAAGGCGATCAAGCTGCACTGGAAAAGCTAACAAGAGCCAACCTGAGATTCGTTGTATCGGTTGCAAAACAATACCAAAACCAAGGATTAAGTTTACCAGATTTAATTAACGAAGGTAATTTGGGACTAATTAAAGCCGCCGAAAAATTTGACGAAACCCGTGGGTTTAAATTTATATCGTATGCTGTATGGTGGATTCGTCAGTCTATTCTTCAAGCTCTTGCAGAACAATCCAGAATTGTAAGGTTGCCATTAAACCAAGTTGGCTCGCTTAATAAAATAAACAAAGCTTTTTCGAAGTTTGAGCAGGAATTCGAGCGTACACCGTCGCCCGAAGAACTTGCCAACTTACTTGAATTACCTAAGGAAAAGGTAAACGACACACTTCGTGTAAGCGGCCGCCATGTTTCGGTTGATGCGCCTTTTGTTGATGGAGAAGATAACAGCCTACTCGATGTTCTTGTAAACAACGATTCGCCTAACGCCGACAGAGGTCTTATTAACGAATCGCTAGGTAAAGAAATTGAAAGAGCCTTGGCTACCTTAACCGAAAGAGAACGCGATATTATTAAACTATTCTTTGGCATTGGCTGCCAAGAAATGACTCTTGAGGAAATTGGCGAAAAGTTTGGTTTAACCCGTGAACGTGTTCGCCAAATTAAGGAAAAAGCTATCAGACGGCTACGTCACACTTCCAGAAGTAAATTGTTAAAATCGTATTTAGGTTAACTAACCAATATAGAAAATTAAAAAACCCGCTTTTGCGGGTTTTTCTTTTTACTTACAATCTTTACATTCTTCCAAATTCCTGTTATAAATAGCCATAGCCCTATTACTCATACCCATGCTGGAGAAACCTCCATCGTTATAAACGTTTTGCATGGTTATTTTGCGGGTTAAATCGCTGAATAGAGTAATACAAAAATCGGCACAATCCAAGGCATTGGCATTACCAAGCGGTGACATTCGGTTCGAAAAATCGAGCAGTGCATCAAATCCCATAACACCACCACCCGCAGTAGTCTCGGTTGGCGACTGGGAAACGGTATTAATTCTTACCCCACGTTCCCTTCCATAAATGTAACCAAAACTGCGAGCAATAGACTCGAGCAGCGCTTTTGCATCAGCCATATCGTTGTAGCCATAAAGCGTTCGTTGCGCTGCAATATACGAAAGAGCAATCACCGAGCCACCATGTGCAATTGCATCTTTCTTCCAACTTGTTTGCAACAACTTATGAAATGATATCGCCGAAATATCTAACGTTTTATGTAAATACTCGTAATCCAAATCATCGTATGTTCTACCCTTGCGAACGTTGGGCGACATTCCAATAGAGTGAAGAACAAAATCGATTTTACCCCCAAAGCGCTCCATTGTCTTATCTAATAACGCCTCTAAATCGTCAATATTTGTAGCATCGGCAGGAATAACAACAGAATTACATTTTTCTGCCAACTCATTAACACTTCCCATTCTCATAGCAACGGGAGTGTTTGTTAATACTATTTCGGCTCCTTCTTCAAAAGCCCTCTCTGCAACCTGCCATGCAATTGATTTCTCGTTTAAGGCTCCAAAAATTAAGCCTTTTTTCCCTTTTAGTAAATTATAAGTCATAAATGTACAATTTAGGTTAGTCCACAAACCCATTAAACAATTTGTTAAAAATAAAGTTCAGCAAATTTAAACAATAGTATTATCCCAGCAATTCCTTTGCATTTTGTAATGCTGCATCGGTTACCTTTTCGCCGCTAAGCATTTTTGCAATTTCGATAATACGCTCATCGGATGTTAACCGTTTTATTCCGGTTTTCGACCCTTTATCGGTATTTTGTTTATATACTAAAAAATGCGTACTTCCCTTTGCTGCAATTTGAGGTAAGTGGGTAATATTAATTACCTGCATTCCCTTGGCCATTTGTTGAATAATACTCCCCATTCTGTAAGCTATTTCCCCAGAAACGCCCGTGTCGATTTCATCGAAAATTACCGTTGGCAAGCCTGTTGACTTCACCAACAAAGATTTCAAACTTAGCATTAACCTCGACAACTCTCCTCCCGAAGCAACCTTTGCAAGTTCCATAGGCTTAACGCTATCGTTTGCCGAGAATAGGAAAGTTACCTTATCGGTTCCCCACTCCTGAAAATCGTCTATTTTATCAATGTCAATTTTAAAAACGGCATGTTTAATACCCAACTGCACAAGCATTTCGGTAATACTCTTTTCAATAGGAAGTACAGCCTTTTTTCGTACCGAAGATAACTTGTCGGCCAAGCCATTAACCTTTGTTTTTTCTTCCAGTAAAGTCTTATGCAATTCCTGTAAATTGAAATCCACATTCCCTATAAACTCAACTTTTCGGGCAAGTTCATCACGATAGGCTATTAAATCCTCTACCGATGCGGCTCTATGCTTTTGAAGTAACCCAAACAACAAGTCTATACGGGCGGTTACATTACTCAACTGCCCATCATCAACAAAAATTTTAGCATTCTGAGCATCAAGTTCGTCGGCAATATCTTTAAGTTCAATCCGGCACGAATCCAGCCTATTCAGCACATTTTCTGTAGCCGAAAACACCTCGGAAATTCGCTTCAAACTGCTAATTGCTTCCTTGGTAAAATGTAAAGCCGAAATATCATCCGCATTAATTGCCCCATAGGCTGTTTCCAACGCCATTTTTATTTCGGTAGCGTGAGTTAACTGACGTTGAAGATTTTCGAGTTCATCCAACTCTCCCGCTTTTATACTTGCACTTTGCAACTCGTTTAACTGATGCTGCATATACTCAAAGTCTTTCGAGGCTGTTTCCGCTTCCAACTTTAACTTTTCGTAATCGGCACAAATGCTCTTATACTTTTTGTACTGCAACCGATACTCCTCCATAATACTCTTTGAAGAGGCAAACGCATCAAGCACTTTTAGCTGAAACTGGCTATTGCCAAGAAGTAAATTTTGATGTTGAGAATGAATATCAATTAGTAAGTCACCAAGGTCTTTCAGCAAACTTAAATTTACGGGTATTTCGTTTATAAACGCTCTCGATTTCCCATTCGCACTAATATTTCTGCGAATAGTTGTAACCGTATTATAATCTATGTCGTTCTGCTCAAAAAATTCCGATAAATCGTAAGTAGAAACATCGAATTCCCCTTCAACAACACAAGGCTTATCCGGATTCATTAATGACGAAGAATCAGCACGCTGCCCCAATATCAGCATTAAAGCCCCCAACAATATTGATTTACCGGCACCTGTTTCTCCGGTGATAATGTTTAATCCTGGCTGAAAATCGATGTCGAGTTCATCGATTAACGCAAAGTTTTGTATATGAAGTTTACGAAGCATATCGAATTAATCGCTACTATCCTCTAGTATCTTCTTATACTTTGATGCGTTAGAGTTATCTATTTCCGTAAGAATGTTTACCACACGCGCCTTTTCGGTAGGAAAAGATTCTGAAAAGACATTCACCAATTCGTCGCTCTTTGCATCAAAAAATAGTTGAAGTACAAACATATACGGATCGGGTTTTTCCCTATAAATTTTCTGTAACGACTCTAAGCAGGTAGCAATTTCGGCACGGCCCTCCACCACTTTATCGCTCATTCTATCCAAGCCTAACCGATGATACTTATAAATTACTTCCCGTAAAGGCTTGTACTTGCTGTTAAGCAAGTTTTCAATTAACCAGTATCGATTTTTACGATTACCTTCGTATGCCCTCCACCCCTTCTCTGTGGACTGCTGAGCATTAGTTACTATTTTCTCTGCTTTTAAAAAGTAGTCGTTTCCACCCAAATTAGAAAACGAATCGTAATCCAATCCAATTATTATATATGCATAAAAAGCAAGAATGGACGAAAGGTTGTTCAGATTCGTATTCTCCGAAAACTCTAACTTATCGAACTCCCTATAAGTAAACTGAAGATTCTGGTCAAGGTAATTCAACATGGTTGTGTTATACGACGTATTATAAACAGGCCTACGCGACTGAACCTGAATTGACCCCTTAAATTCGTCGGATCCAACTTGTTCGGTAAGGTTAAACATTATACTGCACTCAATTCTCTCGTCGAATCCAAAAACATTGTTTGTCCATGCAGTATTATTCATGAATTCGTAAATGGCTTTTTGTAAATTTTGAAAAATAGTACGGTTGGTTCCCTGAATTTTCTGGGAATTTATAGAAACATTACACTTTAACTCTTGTCCGATTCCAACAAACGGACAGAAAATTAAAAGTAAGATTGCTGTAAAGCGTGAAAGAAACATAATTTAAAGGTTTAGCCTTTTAGATTTCCGATCATTTCGAATATTGCGCTAACAATATCGGCAGCAACTTGCTGCTTACTCTTTGTTTCAAACGGAGTAATCTCGCCCTTAGTGTTAATTAACGTAATTTTATTTGTATCGCCACTAAAGCCGGCACCTTTATCATTTAAAGAATTTAATACAATTAAATCGAGATTTTTTCTTTTGAGTTTTTCGGAAGCATTCACCTGTTCGTTAGCTGTTTCAAGAGCAAAACCAACAAGTAACTGATTATTTCTTTTTACTTTGCCCAATGTTGCTGCAATATCAACGGTAGGCTTTAAACGAAGAATAAGGTCGTCGGCCTCCCTTTTAATTTTATTATCGGCAACAGTTTCTGGAGTAAAATCGGCAACAGCTGCAACCATAACAGCTATATCAACACTAGGAAAAGAATTCTTTGCGGCTTCCAGCATTTCGCTCGCCGAAACCACATCAATACGAGTAATAGAAGTGTCTTTAGGATAAACTCCTGCAGGTCCCGAAATAAAAGTAACCTGTGCTCCTTGCTTGGCAAACTCATCGGCTAAAGCCGCTCCCATTTTTCCAGACGAAAAATTTCCGATAAACCTTACAGGATCGATATACTCGTATGTTGGTCCCGATGTTATAAGAACCTTACGATTGGCAAACCTATTCGAACTGTTAAAAAAATCGATAACCCGGCGAAGTACTGTTTCGGGTTCTTCCATCCGCCCTTTACCGGAAAGTCCACTGGCCAATTCTCCGAAGGCTGCTTCAATAATAATATTGCCGTATCCGGCAATTGTTGCAATATTTTTTTGTGTGGCAGGATGTGCATACATATCTAAGTCCATTGCCGGAGCAACCATTACCGGACAACGAGCCGATAAATACGTTGTAAGCAATAGGTTGTCGGCAACTCCATTTGCCATTTTAGCTATTGTATTGGCACTGGCTGGGGCTATAATGTATAAATCGGCCCAAAGACCAAGGTCCACATGGCTATTCCAATCACCGTTCTCGGGATTAAAAAAATCAACTAAAATGGGATTTTTAGAAAGGGTGGCAAGCGTTAAAGGAGTAATAAACTCCTTAGCCAACGGTGTCATTATAACCTTAACCTCTGCCCCTTCCTTAACCAACAATCTAACTAACGTTGCAGCCTTGTAGGCTGCAATGCTTCCGGTAACTCCTAAAACTATATGTTTCCCTACCAGTTTCATGTTACTGGTTTTCCTCAGGTTCCTCCACCTCTTCGTATAAGAGTTTACCTTCCAAGAACTCTTGGGTTGCAATTAAAACAGGTTTAGGAAGCCTTTCGTAAAATTTCGAAATTTCAATTTGCTCTCTATTCTCGAAAACCTCCTCAAGATTATCGGTATAGTAAGCAAACTCTTCCAACTTGCGATTTAACTCTTGCTTTAAATCATGGCTAAGCTTATTGGCACGTTTGCCAATAATCCGAACCGATTCGTAAACATTTCCGGTTTCCTTATCAAGATCACTCAAATCGCGCGAAATAGTTGAAGCTGGCGCATTAATTTTCTTTACGTCCATAGTTTTTATTTGGTTTTTTAGTTATTCTGATCTACTGACTCATCCTTACTAATCACTTTCATCGATTTCTCATACATTTTTTTTGCATCATTCATGTATTTCGATTCCGGAAATTCGGCCACAAAGGAGTAGTATTCATCAACTGTACTTTGAAAACGCTCCCGTTGCTTAAGAGCAACACTGTTATCGGCCAATAAGAATGAAGATTTTAAAATTAGAAACATTTGCTCTTCCCTATGTTTACTATCAGGGTAATCGTTTATACTATTTTTTAAAGCCACAATGGCTGCCTTATAGTCACCAATATTGTAGTACAATTTTGAACTAAGGTACGACTTTTCTACCAACTTATTCTTTAATTCATCCAGTAACTTATTAACTTCGTCCCTACGCGGAGAATTGGGGTATCGCCTTAAAAAATCCATAAAAGCCTCTATTGCGGCTTTAGTACTTTCCTGATCCAAATCGGGACGAGGCGAAGATTTATAGTAACAATACCCATACATAAATTCAGCATCTTCGGTAAAAGAACTCCGCTGAAAAGTTTTGCGAAAAACATCAAAATCGTGACTTGCTAACAAGTAATCGCCCTGATAAAAGTTTCCTTCTGCAATATAATACTCAATAGTATCGGAACGATACGTACCTTTATAAATAGGCGACAATTGCTCAAAAAGAGTCAAGTACCTATAATGATCCTTTTTGGCATAATATTCTAGTGCCTTTTTATACTTGTACTCGTAATCTGTACTTTTTAAAATTTTTTCGAAACCCGAACACGATACAAACAACAAAGCCGTTAAGCTCAGGAAATACACCAAAATCCTTTTACTCATATAAAGGCGTTTAAAGTTAATTTACTAAGTATTACAACTAATCCGGCAAATTTAGGAAACAATACCGATATAATAAAATAGAAAATTCAAGTAAAAACATAAAAAAAGTTAAGTTTTTGCCTGTCGTATAACTCCCGAATTTGCTCATATTTAATAAAATTAGGGAACAAAAGGTTACATTTTATCAAAAATAAGTTAGTTTTGCCGATATTTTAAAACGATGTATCACTCAAAATTTTTATAAAGTGGATATCTTTGATAAAATTCAAAACATGGGACCTATTGGCCAATGGCAACAATACAGCCATGGCTATTTCTCATTTCCAAAACTTGAAGGTGAAATTAAGCCTCGAATGATTTTCAGGGGTAAAGAAGTATTAACCTGGAGTCTAAATAATTATTTAGGACTAGCAAATCATCCGGAAGTTCGTAAAGCCGATGCTGAAGCAGCCGCTCAATTTGGAATGGCATACCCAATGGGAGCCCGCATGATGAGCGGACAAACCCGCAAGCACGAAGAATTGGAAGAAAAACTAGCAAAGTTTGTAGGCAAAGAATCTGCTTATGTTCTCAACTTTGGCTATCAGGGAATGCTCTCGATTATCGATACAATTCTTGGTCGTAACGACGTAGTTGTTTACGATTCGGAAGCACACGCCTGTATCATCGATGGATTAAGATTATTCCCCGGAAAACGTTTTGTTTACCAGCACAACGACATGGAAAGTTGCCACAAAATGTTAGCTATGGCAACTAAAACAGCCGAAAAAACTGGAGGTGGCATCTTACTGATAACCGAAGGCGTTTTTGGTATGGCTGGTGATTTAGGAAACCTCAAAGCCATAACCGACTTGAAAAAAGAATTCAAGTTCCGCATTCTTCTTGACGATGCTCATGGCTTTGGAACAATGGGAAAACATGGTGCCGGAACTCCAGAACACTTTGGTGTTATGGACAAAATCGACATCTACTTCTCTACCTTTGCTAAGAGTATGGCAGGAATTGGCGGTTTTGTTGCATCTGACGAACAGGTTATCAGATTCTTAATGTATAACATGCGCTCGCAAATTTTTGCAAAATCGTTGCCAATGCCTATGGTATATGGGGCTCTTAAACGTTTGGAACTATTACAAACTCATCCAGAAATAAAAGAAAACCTTTGGAAAATTGTAAACGCCCTACAAAGTGGGTTAAAGGAAATGGGATTTAACATTGGTAAAACACAATCGCCCGTTACCCCTGTTTATATGACCGGAGGCGTTCCCGAAGCAGCTAACATGGTTTTCGACCTTCGTGAAAACTATGGAATATTCTGTTCAATGGTGGTTTACCCTGTTATTCCAAAAGGACAAATTTTGCTTCGCCTTATTCCTACGGCTGCACATACACTCGACGATGTTAAAGAAACTATAAAAGCTTTTTCGATTGTACACGAAAAACTACTCGCAGGAAAATACGACAAAGAAAAAATTGCACAAATTTAATGTGCACAGTATATTAAAAAAATCCCGCTAAAAGCGGGATTTTTTATTATTAGAATTTTCTTTCGCCAAGATATCGTTCCGTATCAATAGCAGCCATACATCCCGAGCCAGCAGCAGTAATAGCTTGACGGTAATGAGGATCTTGCACATCGCCACAAGCAAATACTCCCGAAATATTAGTTTTAGACGTACCCGGAATTGTCTTTATGTAGCCAACTTCGTCGGTTTCAATCATCGGCTTAAATATATCGGAATTCGGATGATGCCCAATAGCTAAAAAGAACCCTGAAATATCAATTTTAACATCCTCTCCTTTTTTAGTACTATTAAGAACAACACCGTTAACTCCGGTCATATCCCCTACGATTTCCTTTGTAGTATGCTCGAATAGCACTTTAATGTTTGATGTACTGAAAACGCGTTCCTGCATGGCCTTCGATGCACGAAGATACGGTTTACGAACAATCAGATAAACCTTATTACATAATCCAGCCAAGTACGTAGCTTCTTCACATGCAGTATCTCCACCGCCAACAACAGCTACATCCTTACCTTTATAGAAGAATCCATCGCAGGTTGCACAGGCTGATACGCCCTGTCCCTTAAACTTCTCCTCCGATTCCAAGCCAAGGTATTTAGCAGTTGCTCCCGTTGCAATAATCAGAGCATCAGCCTCTACTACCTTTTCCTCGTCGATAATCACCCGAAAAGGTTGCACGCTTAAGTCAGCCGAAGTGGCTATTCCAAAACGGACATCGGTACCAAAACGCTCGGCCTGCTTCTTTAAATCCTCCATCATAGCAGTACCCGTAGTGCCTTCGGGATAACCAGGAAAATTCTCTATCTCGGTAGTAGTGGTCAACTGTCCTCCCGGTTGAATACCCTCGTAAATCACGGGATTAAGATTTGCCCTCGCCGCATAAATTGCAGCAGTGTATCCAGCAGGTCCCGAACCTAATATTAATACTTTTACCTTTTCCACAGGTAAGTTTTGTTTGTCGGAATCCTCGTTTCCTTTTGTATCAAATGATTTGAATAGTGACATAATTTGTATTTATTTATCTACATACATTAATTTAAAATTGAGTACAAATATACCTTATAAACCATAAAAACCAATACTATTTATATTGATTTTAAACAACTCTAATGCTCTTTGCCAAATTAATAAAACCGATAAAAATTTACAAGTCAACATAAATGAAGAAACAACTTCCCCGAATCAAAGGTTCTTCTGTAAATCAAAAACTTTATTCACAACCATAGTAAAATCCATAATACTTATACCTTCCCGAGAAAACTCTGCAATGTACTCTATATTCATTGTTTTGGAATATATTGGAGCAGCTGTAATATGGACTAATTTATAGTTGTGTGCTTCGAATCCATGACGAATAGAATTCAATACTTTAATACGATTATCAGGATGCTTTACAATTCCATTTCTGTTTAAGGCCTCACGTCCGGCCTCGAACTGCGGCTTAACCAACAATATCATTCTTCCTTTATCCTTTAAAAACTTAGGCAAATACGGAACAACAGTCAACAACGATATAAACGAAATATAGGATGATTAACCAACGAAGAATGCAACTAGTTGGTCCCCAAATCTATAGTCCAAACAAATTTAGCCCCGTTATGCAATGCGCACTGAGTAAAACCTCCAGTGAAAGCGCCTACATCCAGCACCAACTTGTCCGTAAAGTCGAAAGCAAACTCTTCTATAAACTTTTGCAATTTCAAAGCACCCCTGCCAACCCACTCCACATTATGAGGATTTGTTATTTCAATACAAACATCTTCGTCAACCATAAGCGACAGTTTTCCCTCAACTTGCCTGTTAATGCTAATCCACCCCTTCTTTATTAGCATTTTAGCCCGCTTACGCAATAGCAAAACCCTTTATCAACCAAATGTATATCAACCCTTTTCATGGTTCATTGCTTCTTTTAAAACCTTTTTTGATATTGATTTTATTCCGGGGGAGGCATCAATCCCAACCAGCCTTACCACGTTTGGCAGTTCATCCTTCACCCATTGAAAATAAGGTGAAACCCTTGCCAAAATCTTTAGGCAATTGGCCTTTACGGCAACTGGCGTTGACGGGGAAAGCACCCAGTCGAAACATGTCTCAGCCAACTGCTGAAACGCCTCCCTCCCTTCTGCAACACGCTCCGACAAATCATCAAAACCGAAAATCCATAAACTTAACAGCTTTGAAATATGCCTTTTTACCGAATTGTTGACAATACAAGGAAATACTTCCAATAATTTCGGAGAATATCGATTTAATAAATCAGAATTGCTCAGTAAGCAATTTTCCAACACCCATGCAGAATGGAACGCCAACATTGGATTATTATCGGTGGCTAACATTACTAATTGGTCGATAGACTGCGACGATGAAGCAAAAAAACTGGCCAATTGTAGCACATCATTCTTTTTAAGTGAATATCTTAGCCGATCAATTAGTTGTGTGTTATCCATTTTGAATTTATATTTTACAAAGTTATTGAGATGAAAGCAGATTTCGACATTTTAAAGATTCTTTTTGAAAAAGCAATTGATAAAAGCAAGATTGAAGAATTTTCGTTCACGGCAGGAGCAAAATACGTTGCAGCCTTATCGCCGCAAAAGAAAATTGGCGTGTGTGCAACACTTGGCGTAAATGTTCTGGACACAGCCTTGAAACCCAACCTTGAAAAAGCAGAGCAAAGAATTTTGGCAAATGCAGCAGCTAATTCAGTGCTAAACTACAACGTACCCTTTGATGGCGATGGCGATATTTTTCAGGTTGTAGATTTTGACAAATACAAAAGCATTTCGATGATAGGCTACTTTTGCTCGCTGGTTAAGAAGTTCGAAGGAAAGGACATCAAACTAAACATTTTCGACATCGACCAGCACGAGGCACCGGTAATTCCGATGTCACAACAAAAGGAGTACCTTAATGATTCCGACTGTGTAATTGTAACATCCACCAGCATTTCGAACAATACATTTACCGGAATTGTAAATAACATACCAAACTCGTGCGATGTATATATGCTGGGACCTTCAACACCTTTAGACGATGAAATGTTTGGCATTCCTCAGGTTAAAGGACTTTTCGGATCGGTATTTGAGACTAACGATACCGAAGTACTTAATATAATAAAAAGCGACGGAGGAACACGAGTTTTTATGCCAAGAATGAAAAAAGTTTACCGCATAAGAAAATAAAAAATGGGGTGTATGTTTACACCCCATTTTTAATATAACCCTTTTCTACTCCAATCCCCTATTATGAAGTAATGGCTCAATACTAGGCTCTTTACCTCGGAAATCGGTATATAATTCCATTGCATCTTTCGATCCGCCTTTTTCCAACACGCATGTACGGAATTTGTGTGCAATTTCCTTGTTGAAAATATCGCCACTTTCGACAAACGCTTCAAAAGCATCACTATCGAGAACCTCTGCCCAAATATATGAGTAGTACCCGCTCGAATAGCCAACTACATCGCTGAAGATATGTCCAAAGTATGTTGTTCTATAGCGTGGCAAAATTTCAGGAATCAACCCTAAATTATCCATGGACGTTTTCTCGAAAGCTAATACATCGTCAACCTTTGCCTTATCGGCCGGAAGAGTGTGGTAATCCATATCGAGAACCGATGCTGCCAAGTACTCGGTAGTAGCAAAACCTTGGTTAAAATGACCGCTTGCCTCAATTTTCGAAATAAGTTCATCGGGCATAGGCTCTCCAGTTTCGTAATGCTTAGCATACATTTTCAGGTATTGCCCGTTGCTTGCCCAATGTTCCATTATTTGGCTTGGCAACTCCACAAAGTCCTGAGGCACACCCGATAATCCCGGATAACGCACCTTTGCAAACAGACCGTGTAAAGCATGTCCAAACTCATGGAAAAATGTTTCGGCCTCATCAAAACTCAACAACGATGGCTTGTCGGCAGTTGGCTTTGTGAAATTAGTTACGATAGAAACCACAGGAGTAACGAATGTACCGTCAGGCATAATTTTTTGCCCACGATACTCGGTACACCATGCCCCACCCGATTTGCTATCACGAGGAAAAAAGTCGAGGTATAGTATTCCAAGGAACTTTCCATCAGCCTCGTGAACTTCGTAAACCTCACATTCGGGGTTGTAAACAGGCAAATCGTCACGTTTAACGTAACTCAAACCGTACAGTTTGGTTGTTAAGTCAAATACACCATTACGAACAGCGTTGAGCGAAAGGTACGGACGGAGCATTTCTTCGTCCAAATCGTACTTGGCCTTACGAACCTTTTCGGAATAATACCACCAATCGGCAGGTTCAATTTTAAAGTTACCACCTTCCTCATCGGCAATCTTCTGCAGTTCGCTGCACTCTGCTTTAGCCACTTTATTAGCAGGGTCCCATAACTTATGAAGCAAATTATAAACATTTTCGGGCGTTTTTGCCATGTTCTCATCTAAAATATAATTTGCATAGGTTGGAAATCCCAATAATTCGCCTTTTTGCTGCCTCAACGCTACAACTTTCTTAACAATATCCTTGTTGTCGTTTGCATTGTTGTTATTACCACGCATGTAGTAGCCATAGTAAAGTTTCTTACGCAATTCTCTATTTTTTGCATAGGTTAAAAATGGCAGCATACTTGGCTTTTGAACGGTATAAACCCACTTTCCATCTAACCCTTTTGCTTTTGCATCTTCGGCACCCATTGCAACAACCGATTCCGGAAGTCCTGCCAAATCGTCCTTATTATCAATAACTATTTGATAATTATTAGTCTCGGCCAAAAGATTCTCGTTAAACTGAAGCGTTAAAACCGAAAGTTCCTGATTAATTTTCCGAAGTTGCTCTTGCTTTTCGGGAGTTAAATTGGCACCACCCCTTACAAACGACTTATACGTTTTCTCCACTAAGCGGCGTTGTTCTGCATCGTAATTTGCAGAATCCATGTTATCGTAAACGGCCTTAACACGCTCGAAAAGTTTAGCATTCATACGAACGTCATCGCCATGCTTCGAAAGCATCGGCGAAACCTTCTTTATAACGTCCTGCAATGCTTCGCTTGTATTTGCAGAATTCAAGTTACCCATTGTAAGTTCAACCTTCTCGAGCAACTCACCGCTATAATCTAACGGAATAATAGTGTTCTCAAAAGTTGGTTTCTCGGTATTAGCAACGATTGCTTCAATTTCAGCAGTATGCTGCTTAATACCCTCAGTAATAGCCGGCTCGAAATGCTCCGGTTTAATTTTATCGAAAGGAGGAACTCCAAACGGAGTATCGTAGGGCTTTAAAAACGGATTGTCCTGTTTGGAACATGCCGAAGTTAGCCCCGCTAACAAAACAGACATAACGAAAAGTTTGTAAATTTTCATTTTTGGTAGATTTTGGTTAACGGATTATAGTTTACTAAATGATTAACGTTTGGTGTTAAAAGGGTAAAAATCCTAAAACTTTTTTGACTACAAAAATTATAAAAGGATTACAAAAAAAGTAAAAGTTTTAACTAAAACTATGCGTATTATCAATTTTTATAAGGAATTTCCTCAATAAAGAAACAAAATATTATGAATTAACAATTATACTCCTCATCCTGTTCAACTTCAATAATAAAAATAAACAAAACCAGTTTTTTCGAAATCATATAGCAAAATTATGCTTTTACGCTATATCGAACTTTCCTTTAGCAAAAGACATCGTACATCAAAAAAAATGTTAAAACACAAAGTTATTCAAGTATAATACTCATTTTTAAGTTTATTTGAAAAAGATTTTGGCTAAACCGTCTATTCTAAAATTTAGCCAATGTTTGGGATAATATTTTATTTTTGCATCAGAATAATAAAACAATTAACTATAAAAAATAACAGAAATGGGTGCTTTTCATGCTTACGACATCAGAGGAATTTACAACAAGGAATTTAATAAGGATGATGTTTACAAAATTGGGTTCTTTCTAGTTGAATTGCTTAAAACCGATAAGGTATTGGTTGGGCGCGATGTTCGCGAATCGTCCGACGAAATATACGAATACTTAACCAAAGGCATTACCGACGCAGGAGCCAACGTTTATAACCTTGGATTGGCAACAACTCCAATGGTTTACTATGCTACTGCCAAAGGCAACTTTAAGGCATCGGTGCAAATAACTGCCTCACACAATCCCCGTCAATACAACGGATTAAAAGTTTCGCGCGAAAATGCCGAACCGGTAGGGTACGATACAGGACTTAAATTTATTGAAGAGAAAATGCAGAAGACTCCCGTTGTTCCGGTTTCGAACAAAGGAAAAATTATTGAGCATGATATAAAAGTTGAATATACCGCGTTTCTAAACGGGTTTAAGCAGAATTTTTCCAACCTAAAAATTGGTATTGACTGCTCCAACGGAATGGCTGCCCTTATAATTAAGGATATTCTGGGAAATTCACCAATTTACATGTACGACGAACTTGACGGAACATTTCCTAACCACGAAGCCAACCCACTTATCCCGGAAAACGTAGTCGATTTACAAAACCTAGTTAAGAAGAATCAATGCGATTTGGGTGTAATTTTCGATGGAGATGCCGACAGAGTTATGTTTGTTGACGAAAAGGGTAAATTTATTTCGCCCGATTTAATGATTGGACTACTGGGACATTACTTTCTGGAAGAAAAAGGGCTCAGGGGAAACGTTTTGCAGGATATTCGTACATCCAAGGCTGTAGGCGAATACTTAACCCCAATGGGCGCAACCATGCACACTTGGAAAGTTGGTCGTGCTTATGCCGCAAAAAAGCTAAGAGAAATTAACGGGATTTATGGAGGTGAATTGGCTGGCCATTACTACTTCCGCGATTTCTACTTTTCCGATTCCGGAATACTTGCATGCATTCTAATACTAAACGTGATAAGCAAAATGAAGGCAAAAGGCATTAGCTTGTCACAAATTATTGCCAAAATTGGAACATACGCCAATTCAGGAGAAATCAACTTTAAATTGGAACAAAAACGCGAAGCAATGGATGCCGTTCGCGACTATTTTATTAAACTCGAAAAGCCAACTGCTTCGTACGATTTCGATGGATACAGGGTTGAATTTCCCGATTGGTGGTTCAACATTCGTCCTTCGAATACCGAACCTTACCTTCGGTTTATTGCCGAAGCTAAAACCACTGACATGCTAAACGAAAAAGTTGCCAAGGTGAAGGAAATTATTTCCAACTTCAGCAAGTAGAATGCACATTGGCGAAACAATACTGTTAAAGGGTCAGTACGATAGTTACGTACTGGCCCTTAACGATTCTAAAAGTATAATTAAACAAAACGGCGAAATATCGTCCACCTACCTAGGCATTGCCAACAATTCGGACAAAAAAGTTATAATCAAAAGGTTTCACCCTTCACTTTACAATCATCCTGAGTATCAATTCAGATTTGAAAAGGAGTACGAAGCCACAAAGCTGTGTACGGAACTTAACCCCGATTTTTTTGAACAGGATGGCATAAAATACCTAGTTACCAATTATATCGATGGTATTACAGTACAAGCCTTAAAACAATGGAGATACCGTAGGAAACTGAAAACATCGGATTATTTCGGCATAACCATAAACATAATTAAGGCTCTTCGCAAAATTCATAATGCCGGCTTTATTCATTGCGACCTAAAACCTGCTAATATTATTGTTGAAACGAATAATATTAAAGAAATTTCGAACGCCCCTACACATATAATAGATATGGGCTTAGCGCGACGAATAGGAGAAAATCCCGCATTAAAACGCGGAAAGTTACCTTTCTCGTTAATATATTCGGCTCCCGAACAGATGCTCAACTTATGGGAATTGCTCGATTACCGCACCGACATTTACGCTTTAGGCGTAACCACCTGGCAACTCTTTACGCAACAAGTCCCATGGGAAACCGATAATCCGCTAAAAACCATACACATTCAACTAACACAACCTCTACCACAAAGCCGAAAAGTCCCTGAAAACCTCAAGCCCATTCTTTTAAAGATGTGCTCTAAGCCACATTTAACAAAGCCACCACGCTACTATTCACGAAAAAAATTGCTGGAACTTACAACCGAAGCAATGGATAACCGATATAATTCCACCTTGGAACTCGAAAACGAAATTGTCCAAATAGCAGACTTGGAATAACGAGCAAACTCAACCAAAGGGAAATAATTTTAAACACATAATTTTTGTAAATCAAAAAATAGAGAGTATTTTTGCACTTCCAAAAGCGTTCGGGGTGTGGCGCAGTTGGCTAGCGTACTTGCATGGGGTGCAAGTGGTCGTCCGTTCGAGTCGGATCACCCCGACAAAATCAAAGGCAGTTAACGCTGCCTTTATTGTTATGTACTAAGCCAAATCTCGGCTCCAGCTTAATTTCAATTTCACATCTAATAATTTGTATTAAAAATATTTAACCACCAGTTCTTCATCAGTAAAAAATAATTAGATTTGCAAATCTAACATCGTTAGAAAATATAACATTTTTGAAATGGGACATGTTGAACGAAGAAAAAAGGAAAAAGAAAATATTAGAAAAGGCATACTAGATGCTGCGTTAAAAATTGCCATGTCGGACGGTTGGGGAGCCGTTACCATTAGAAAAATTGCCGATGTAATTGAATACACCCCCCCCGATTGTTTACGAATACTTCAAAAACAAAGATGACCTATTAGATGAATTAGCACTAATGGGACACAGGATGCTGTATCAGGAATACGAAAATGTAAAGCAAAAAGAAACCGATGCAAAGAAAATTCTGATGCAACTTTCCATTAACCACTGGGATTTTGCATTTGAACACAAGGAACTGTATCAACTAATGTTTAGTTTCAATAGGGTGCTACCTAGCGAAGAAGCTCATGCTGAAATTCTTCAAATAAAGAATTTGTTCTTAGAATTAACTAACGACAAAGCGCTTGCTGGAGAAGTTATGTTTAGTTGGATGTGCCTGCAACAAGGTTTTATATACAATATGAAGCAAAAAGGACTACCTCCAGAACTAAGTTCAATCAGTCCCAAAGACTTATATACCAGAATTATGCGTAGATTCATTTTGAGCATTTAATTTTTTTAATACAAGTTAACATTGTTAGATTTTTGAACATAATTAGATTTGTGGAGTTTATCAAAACAATTTCGCCAAAGAAATACAATACTAAGAATAGTTAACAATGACAAATAACGATAAATTATGAAAAACAACCATTTCTTTATTGGAGGGCTAATCCTCCTTTTTCTGTTTACATCATGTAGCAAAAACGCTAAACAAAATCGATTGCAAGAACCAAAATCGTATAAAACCGAAGTTCTCGAACCTCAAAAAATAGAATTGCAATCTGTTTTCCCCGCTGTTTTAAAAGGGCAAGAAGATATTGAGATAAAACCAAGGATTGATGGATTTATCGAAGCTGTTTACGTTGACGAAGGCGCAAAAGTAAAAAAAGGACAATCCTTGTTTAAAATAAACTCTCCATCGTCGGTTAAAGCAATTGAGGAAGCCAAAGCATCATACAATACGGCAAAACTCAACGTTGAAAGAATGCGCCCTCTTGCCGAAAAAAATATTATCAGCAAAGTTCAACTCGAAGCATACCAAAATTCCCTTGATGCTGCAAAAGCCACGTTAGAGCAAGCGCAATCGACCTTGGGATGGACTAATGTTACAAGCCCTGTTGATGGAGTTGTTGGTACAATTTCGTACAGGCTAGGTAGCTTGGTTAACAGCAGCAGCGTACTAACAACAGTGTCCAGTACAGCCAAAATATTCGCATACTTTTCCATGAACGAAAAGGAACTGTACAACTTTATGGATAAATGGGAAGGGCAAACGAAAGTTGAAAAAATAAAAAACATCCCTGACGTAAAGTTTTTACTTTCCAATGGCACCGAGTATAACGAAACAGGTCGCATCGCCACCATATCGGGAGTTGTTGACCAAACAACGGGTTCTGTAAATTTCAGAGCTTCGTTTCCTAACTCAAAAGGATTATTGCTTAGCGGAAGCAGTGGAAAAGTTATTATTCCACAGTATATCGAAAAAGCCCTAGTTATCCCTCAAAAAGCCACATTTAGTCAGCAGGATAAAACTATGATATATAAAGTTGAGGGAGATTCCGTTGTGCAAAAAATTATAGAAGTAAAATCAACACCCGATGGTAAAAGTTATGTTATTACTAATGGTCTTTCTGCCGGCGACAGAGTTGTTGCCGATGATATTATAAACCTATCGAACGGAGAGAAAATAAAATTACAATAACTAATTAGGAATTAAAATGCTTAAAACATTCATAGAAAGGCCTGTACTATCAACGGTTATTTCAATTTTTTTCGTTGTACTGGGGATTATAGGCATTTACAGTTTGCCTGTAGAACAATATCCAAACATTGCCCCCCCTACCGTAAGAGTACGTGCATCATATAGTGGAGCCAACGCCGACGCTGTTTTAAAAAGTGTTATTGTTCCATTGGAAGAGCAAATTAACGGTGTTGAAGGAATGACCTACATGACTTCATCAGCATATAATGGAGGTTCTGCATCAATTGTTGTATATTTTAAACAAGGAATTGACCCTGACATTGCAACGGTTAACGTACAAAACAGGGTTTCTCAGGCAACATCGCTTTTACCCTCGGAAGTTACACAAAACGGTGTTACCGTTGAAAAGCAACAGAGCGGTTACATCTTAATGATACAGCTGAAATCCCAAAATCCAAATTACGATGCAAAGTTTCTGCAAAATTACGCTCAAATCAACATAGTTCCTCAGTTAAAAAGGGTTACCGGAGTCGGAGGTGTTGATGTATTGGGTGCAGGAAACTACTCAATGCGTATTTGGCTTAAACCGGATGTAATGAAATCCTATAAACTAACTTCATCCGAAGTAGTTGCGGCTTTACAAGATCAGAATATTGAAGCCGCTCCTGGAGAATTAGGCGAAATGGGAAACCAAACATTTCAATATTCACTCAAATTTACGGGAAAGTTAAAAACGGCAGAGGAGTTCGGAAATATTATTATTCGTTCCGACGGCACTAACATTCTACGAGTAAAGGATGTTGCAGATGTAGAACTAGGAGCACAATCGTATAGCATTATCACCAAATCGAGCGGAAATCCTGCAATTATGCTAGCTGTTAGCCAAACAGCCGAGTCGAATGCTCAGGATATTATTACCGATGTAAAAAACCAAATGGCAAAAGTAGCAAAGGTTCTTCCTGAAGGAGTAAGTTTTCATTACCAGATGGATGTTAGCGATTTCCTGAACGAATCGATAAGTAAAGTAATAAGCACGCTAATCGAAGTGTTTATTCTGGTACTCCTAATCATCTTGGTATTCCTTCAAAATTTTAGAGCCTCTTTTATTCCTGCCATTGCAGTACCTGTTTCCATTATTGGAACTTTCTTCTTCCTTAAACTATTTGGATTTTCTATCAACCTACTAACCCTATTTGCCTTGGTTTTAGCCATAGGAATGGTAGTTGACGATGCCATTGTGGTGGTTGAAGCCGTATATCTTCAACTGGATTCGGGTATAAAGGATTCGAAACAAGCCGCACTAAAAACCCTCAAGGAAATTGCCCCTGCAATTATTTCCATGACTTTAGTTTCGGCCTCGGTATTTATCCCTGTTAGCTACATTGGAGGAACCAGCGGAGTTTTCTTTAAACAATTTGGATTAACGCTAACAGTAGCCATTTTAATTTCGGGAGTTAACGCACTTACATTAAGTCCCGTACTATCGTCCCTCTTCTTAAAAAAGCATGTATTGCCAAAAGATAGAAAAAGAACTCCTATTAATGTATTCCTCATGTACTTTAACCGTGCGTTTAATGCGGCCACCAAGAAATACAAAAAAATACTTATATACCTGGCAAAGAAAAATCACCGGTGGATATCCGTTGCCGTTGTACTCCTGTTTTCATTCATACTTTACTCTATCATAAGCATTTTACCTTCCAGCTTCGTTCCTCAAGAAGATAGCGGCGCCATAATGGGAACCATAGAACTTATCCCCGGCTCTTCGCTGGAGCAAACCGACAGCATTTTAACACAAGTAACAAAAATAGTTGAAGCAATTCCTGAAGTTGAAACCATGACATCCTTAAGCGGATATAGTTTTATGAATGGTGCAGGAAGTTCTTACGGATCGGCAGTTATCAGGCTAAAAAGTTGGAGCAAGAGGGACAAAACGGCCAACGAAATAGTTTCGATATTACAGCAAAAAACCAAGGGTGTAAAAAATGCCTCCTTCATGTTTTTTGGAGTTCCAACTTTAATGGGCTTTGGATTAAGCAACGGAGTAGAATTAAAGTTACAAGACCGAACAGGTGGTGATATCAACAAATTCTATAGCGTCGCTTCAAATTTTCTTAATAAACTTAGGGCAAGACCCGAAGTGCTTGTTGCAATGAACTCCTTTAATCCCCGATTCCCTCAAAAACAAATTGAAGCAAACATTCCCAAAATAAAGGAAGCAGGGTTAACCTTAAGCAACATAATGCTTACCTTACAACAAAATATCGGGAGTTTATATATTTCGAACTTCAATGCCTATGGGAAACAGTATAGGGTAATTGTTCAGGCTGCCCCAGAATACCGAGCCCAACTCGATAACCTAAACAGCATCTACGTTAAGGCATCTAATGGAGAAATGACTCCTATCACTGAATTTATAAAAGTAACCGATATAACAGGACCACAAGGGCTAACCCGATTTAACCTGTTTAGCTCGATGAGCTTTACTATCATTCCAAATTATCCTGCCGGTTATACTTCAAGTGATGTATTAAAATTAATAGATGAAATAGGCTTACCTACCGGATATAGTTACGATTATTCGGGAATGACCCGTGAAGAAGCAGGAACAAAAAACAACACTGCCATAATTTTACTGTTAAGTGTAGTATTTGTTTACTTGTTGTTAGCGGCATTGTACGAAAGTTACATATTACCGTTAGCGGTAATATTTTCGCTACCTATCGGACTTGCAGGAATATACCTATTTACTTTTGCTGCTATGATGGGTGGTAGCGGCATAAACAACAACATTTACGTACAAATATCGCTGGTAATGATTATCGGGTTGCTGGCTAAAACTGCCATCCTAATTGTAGAGTATGCATTACAGCGTCGTAGGCAAGGCATGAGCATAGTAAAAGCTGCTATTACCGCCGCTGTTATAAGGTTGCGTCCGGTTATGATGACTGCTTTAACCATGATAATAGGATTAATTCCACTAGCTTTCGCAAGCGGTGCCGGTGCTATTGGAAATAGGTCAATAGGAATCAGCGCACTAGGAGGAATGCTATTCGGAACATTTATAGGAATTTTAATAGTTCCTATCCTATTCATTCTCTTCCAAGGACTACACGAAAAACTTAGTAGCCATAAAATTGAAACCATTGATGATTCCGACTTTTAAAATGAAATAATATGAATAACAGTAAATATAAACTCAATAGGTTATTTATCCCCGTTATCGCTGTACTTGTTTTGGGCTTAACATCATGTCAATCCTATAAGCATTTAAGCAGTACACCACAGGTTGATACAGACGGAATCATCAGAGATGTTAATAATGAGGATTCTACCACCATTGCCAATATTCCTTGGGAGAATTATTTTACAGATTCCAAACTTCAGACATTAATAACGGAAGGACTCTCCAATAACATTAACCTGCAGGTAGCCATAACACGCATTAAACAAGCCGAAGCATCGTTAAGCATGGCTACAGGTAACAGGTTGCCCTCCTTATCGGCAGGATTTCAAATAGACCATACACGAACCAGTAACGGTACTAATGGTCGTGATATTCTTGGATATACTTCAAACCAAAACTCTCTTGGATTTTCAGCATCATGGGAAATTGACCTATGGGGAAAACTGAATAGCAAATCGAAAGCCCAGTACGCAAACTATTTAAGCAGTTACGAGTATAAAAATTTAATTCAGTCCGAACTCATTGCCAGCATTTCTAAGGCTTACTATAATCTCCTAGCGCTAGATAAACAGCTGCAAGTTACAAAGGAAACTATAGTGCTACTTCAGGAAAGCGCTGAAACAATAGTTGCCCTAAAAGAAGCTGGACAGCAAAATGCAGCGGCAGTCGAACAAAGTTATGCACTTCTTTACAGCACCCAACTTTCGATACCTGCACTGGAAAGCCAAATACGAGAACAGGAAAATGCCATTTGCATTTTGTTAGGACGAAAACTCGGGCCTATTGAACGCTCTTCGATAGAAAACCAAACAGTCAACACCGATTTAAAAGTTGGCGTTCCTGCTCAACTCCTATCCAACCGCCCCGACGTAAAGCAGGCAGAACTGAGCGTTCTTGCTGCTTACGCCACTACCGATGCGGCAAAAGCAAGTTTTTACCCATCGCTAGCTATAACCTCTGCTAGTTTTGGTTTGGCTGCTGGCGATTTTTCCAATTTCTTTAAGCCTGAGAATCTTGCAGCCAATATTGTTGCAGGTTTAACCCAGCCCATTTTTAACAAAAGGCAACTGAAAGGAAATCTGGAAATAGCCAAAGCGCAGCAAGAAGCGGCTTTACTAACATTCCGTAATACGGTTTTGGAAGCAGGACAAGAGGTATCGGATATTTTATATGGCTACGAATCTTCTTTAAAAAAGAATGAATACAGGGAAAAGCAAATTACTTCCCTTAGCAATGCCGTAAACTACTCTAAAGACTTACTTATTGCAGGCGAAGCAATTTATACCGAAGTGCTTTCTGCAGAGCAAAATCTGCTATTGGCTCAGCTAAATCAGGTCAACGATAAACTTGAACAGTTGATATACGGAGTAAACCTTTATAAAGCATTAGGAGGAGGAATTCAACGTACAAACAAGTAAAATAAAAGGAAATAACAATCTACTAAAAACTATCCCCAACGTACAAACAAGTTGGGGATAGTTAATTTAACCGAGAACACTTTTTACTTACCATAAACGATTTTAGCGGCCTTTCCATATTCCACATATTAATAACACAGAAACAAATAACTATGGAAGAATTCATCGACCAATACTTCGAACCAATAAGAAATATGTTTTTCGAAGTAGGCATTAAAAATGTAACAATGAACGATATATGCTCCGAACTCGGTATTTCGAAAAGAACGCTATACCAAAAATTTAAGGATAAAAATCAACTGGTTAACGAAGTCTTTAGTAAGGATCTATACAACTTTAAAGAGAGCATAAAATCGATACAAAGCATTAGTCCTAATGCTATTTACGAAACATACCTTCTATTTAAACTCATTAGTAAAAAGCAAAAGAAGATAAGCGCAACAACGCTTTACGATTTAAAGCGCTACTACGCTATAAGGAATGAAATATCAATCGTAGCGAATCAACTAACAACACAGGTTTTCGAAAAAAACATTACCCGTGGAATTAACGAAAAAGTTTACCGAAAAGAAATAAACCCTACTGAAACAGCCAATATTCTTACCTTCTTTTTTAACTCGTTTATACTAAAAATACTTTTAACACCACAAATTTTATCCTTGCCATTAAATAGTTTTCTCGAATACCATCACAACAGCGTATGCACTCAACAAGGAAAAACAATATGGGAAAAACTAAAAGCAAAATACCCCGACGCATAAAATGCCCCTATAATTTTCACTAATAAAGTTGTTACTCCATAAAAAAAGTAAGCGAGCAACTCTCCTTGCTCCTCATACGGAAATGCTCTCCGTACATTTGTTTGACATAACAAAAGTTACTGATAGAAAAGTTAATCGTCAAAAAGGCTTAGCTGTATTGCATCGCCGTAATCTTTAAATGCGGTTACCTGCTCATCAAAATTCGAAAGTGTTATACCCAACAACCTTACCTTTCGGCCTTCCATTTCTACCGAACTTAACAGTTGAATTGCTATTTCCGATATTAAATCCACATCCGTTATGGGATTAGGAAATGTTTTACTCCGTGTAATTTGCTTAAAGTTGCCATACTTAACTTTTAACGTAAGCGTATGCCCTTTCAAATTGTGCTTTTGCAAACGACCAACAACCCTGTGGGCAATTCTCTCCAGCTCGGCATTCATCGCCTCGATGCTCTCCAAATCCTCCGGAAAAGTATCTTCCGCACCCACCGATTTAGTTTCTCTTTCAGGTTGGACTGTTCTTTCGTCAATACCCCGCACAATGTTGAAAAAGAATCGGCCGGCTTTTCCAAAATGCTTCGTCATTTCCCGTTCGGACAGCTGCTTTAAATCGGCGCCGGTAAACAACTTCATGCGCTTCATTTTTTCTGCTGTAACCTTGCCAACACCAAAGAACTTTTCGACCGGCAACTGTTCAATAAACTTCTCGACCTTCGAAGGTCCAACAAAAGTTAGCCCATCGGGCTTTTTAAAGTCCGATGCAACCTTGGCCACAAATTTATTCACCGATATTCCGGCCGATGCGGTCAGGTGCAACTCATCCTTTATTGCCTGCCGTATTTGGCGGGCAATCTCAATAGCCGAACCAATGTTTTGCTTATCGCGAGTAACATCCAAGTACGCCTCGTCCAGCGAAAGGGGCTCAATTAAATCGGTATAACGCCTAAATATTTCGTGCAGCTTTGCCGACACCTCCTTATAAACGCTAAACCTTGGCCTCACAAAAATAACCTCGGGGCAAAGCTGTAATGCCCGTTTTGATGACATTGCCGAATGTATTCCAAACTTACGAGCCTCGTAACTTGCCGTAGCAACAACCCCACGCCCTTCGGGCGAACCGCCAACAACAATCGGCTTACCTCGATATTCCGGATTATCGCGCTGCTCAATGGACGCGTAAAAAGCATCCATATCGATATGAACTATCTTTCGCTGCTCCTTTTTGGGCTCGATTTCCATCG